>Ga0210410_10005107_pt1 | contig 11472 bp, 8 predicted proteins | sample IncBWC4MmetaG_FD_161058 | JGI IMG/M metagenome (GOLD analysis project Ga0210410, IMG submission 161058) | Forest soil microbial communities from Barre Woods Harvard Forest LTER site, Petersham, Massachusetts, United States - Inc-BW-C-4-M | ecosystem: Environmental > Terrestrial > Soil >... | reverse complement strand
CGTGGTGCGCGTCCGCCGTGACGTGAATATCGTCGAGCGCCCTTTTCAGCCGGGCAATATCCACATCGTTGAAATCGTTATAGCCGGAATACGGCGGCTCCAAGCGCCAGTACATGCTGGAGTAGAGAAACTGGCCAACGTGGTAGGACGCCAGGTAAGCGCGCATCAAGGACTCGACGTGGTCCCAGAGTCCTTCGCCCGCTCGCGGCCGCACATGATTCGTGTAGACGATGGAAAAATCGTCGGCATAGTACGGCCGGTAGCGATCCGCGTGGTGAACCTTGCCCCACTCTGGCGACATATCATGAAAATCATTGTCGGGCAGCACGCCCACGACGACCGTGTCGTGATCAAACTTCGCGGCTAGCGTTTTGTAGAGCAGCGCATATTGCAGCGGGCCGAAATCGCCGCTGGTGCCAAAGTTCAGATATTCGCGCCCAGTGTCCTTTTCAAGGATGTTCGTCAGGCGATCCTGGTCGGCGAGGCCCAGGCCTTCAACCATGGAATCGCCGAGGACAACGGTGCGCGCCTTCGAAGAGTGCAGGCTGCGTTCGACGTCGCGCGCGCCATAACTGTTGGTCGTGTACTGCACGCTGAAGCAGCCGCCCTGGTGATAGAAATGGCCGTTGGGGCGGTGCCATACGCCGAAGTCGGGATTGATGTCGGCCCAGAAATTATTGTAGTTAACGTGATAAGTGGGCTTGCTCGAATGCCAATCGGTGACGTTGATGTAGACGAGGCAGACGAGTTCGATCAGCACGGCGAACAACAGAAAATTGACGACGAGGAGTTTCAGAAAAACCAGAAAGGACTTCAGGCCAGTGCGCTTCGGCGGCGTATCCGCGGCTACGGGTGTTTCTTCCTTCATTCTTTCTCCGAATAAGTGTTGTAAATAAAAGAGTACCGCGTCGGGCAGGAATTCGTCACATCGCGCAAACTTCCGGGCCAGGTTAGGAACGCTTGCCGATCATGATGAAGAAACCCCCGTCGCGGCCGCCGACCAGCATCTCGCCGGCCTGCACGAGGAAATGATTCAAGGCCGTTCCGGGAGCATGGGGCTCGAACAGCTTTTCGTCGGTTGCGAAACTCTCGCCCTGGGCTTTAGGGATACTGTTCATGAATTCGAAGCCGTTTTCCGCGAACCATCCCTGCACTTCTCCGAACGTGTGCTTCGATTCATGCGGATTTTTATATTGATCGAGAAACCACGCCTGCTTGCGGCCGTGATTCGCGGCGCGATCCCGAATCTGCGGATCCAGAAACTGCATGCGATCGCCGGATACGCGGAACATCCAGCGCCGGAAATCGGTCGCCAGTCGGCTGTATTTGTTGTACAGGCCAATCAGAATGAAACCGCCTCGCTTCACAAGTTTTCCGATGGTCTGAAATCCCAAGTACGGATCGCTGGTATGATGCAGCACGCCGTTGCATACCACAAAATCGAAGCTCTCCTCCGGGAACACCGGGCGGAACAGATTCATCTGCAGAAATCGGGTGCCATTGATTTCGTTTTCACGGCGAAAATTTTCTGCCAGTTGCAAGGAATGCAGGCAGCCATCGGCGCCGATCACCGTGCGGCCCCAGGTCATTCCCAGAAAATTGCTCAATTGTCCCGTGCCGCACCCGACTTCCAGAATGGAGGATCCGTGCCGGATCTGTTCGTCCAGCAGTTTCGCGAAAACCCCGCGCCTTGCCTTCAGCCGAAGCGCTTCCGCGGAATCGAAGTCATCGTAGTTCGGGAATGGCGTCTTTTCGTAGAACGCCTGCATGGCGCGGGTCACGTCCGGCTTATCGACCGACCAGTCATTCTGCCAGAACAATTGCGGGATTCCGCCGTCCATGGGAAAAGCATGACGGCAATTTTCGCAGGTCACCTGGTCGGGGAGGGGGTCAAGGTTTCCGCCGCAAATGGGGCAGGACAATAAGTTTTCAACTACACTAAGGGTTTCTGTTAGCACCTATTATGAATCGTACCACACCGGACCGACAGGTGCGTGTGGAAGCATCGCATGCGTGAACAGTGTTGCGCGGCGCATTCCGTAATGTTAGCCTAAGCGAACAAAAGGCGAATTATTTGTCAGCCTTCCCGGAGACTGAACGATGGCAAGCAACGCGTTTTCCCTGGCCAGGGTGGGAAACTCCTCTACCCTTACCCGTGTCACGCAGGTGCTGGATAGCTTTGCAGCGCGCGACCGCGACGGGGAAATCCTGACGGCGGTGCGCCACTATCCTGCCCGGGAAGCGCAGTGGGCGGAATTCCCAGATTGGGTGCACGCGGACCTGCGCGCGGCTTACAACGCCAAAGGTATCCGGAAGCTTTACACGCACCAGGCCGCGGCCGCGGAAGCGGTCGACGCGGGCAAGAACGTGGTGATTGTGACGCCGACGGCTTCAGGAAAAACCCTCTGCTACAACTTGCCGGTGCTGAATGCGATTCTGGCGAACGACGACACCCGGGCGCTGTACCTCTTCCCCACCAAGGCGCTGGCTCAGGATCAATTGGCGGAACTCCACGACTTAAATCGGCGTCTGGAGAATCGTGTCGGCGTGTTTACGTACGACGGCGACACTCCAACCGACGCGCGAAAAGCCATCCGCGAAAAAGGCCATGTTGTTCTGACCAACCCGGACATGCTGCACACTGGGATCCTGCCGCACCACACGCGGTGGACGCGGCTGTTCGAAAATCTGCGCTACATTGTGGTGGATGAGCTGCATACCTACCGCGGCGTCTTTGGCAGCCACTTGTGCAACGTGCTGCGCCGGTTGCAACGCATCGCGCGATTTTATGGCAGCAAGCCGCAATTCATCTGCTGCTCGGCCACGATTGCGAATCCCGGAGAACTCGCTTCGCGGCTCATCGAAGACAATGTGGAAGTGCTTGCGGCGAACGGCGCGCCCGCGGCCGAGAAAACGTTCGTGTTTTACAACCCGCCGGTAGTCAACCGCGCGCTAGGCATCCGCCGAAGCTACATCAATGAAGGCTCGCGCGTGGCGCAGGAATTCCTGAAGCACGATTTGCAGACGATGGTCTTCGCCAATTCGCGGCTGCACACGGAATTGATTCTGACCTATCTGCAGCAGGCAAATCCGCGGCAACCGGGCAAGCCGGAAACGATTCGCGGGTATCGCGGCGGCTATTTGCCGAACGAGCGCCGGGAAATCGAGCGCGGATTGCGCGAAGGGCGGATTCGAGGCGTGGTGACGACTTCCGCGATGGAGCTTGGCATTGATGTCGGCTCGCTGGATACCGTGGTTATGACCGGCTATCCCGGAACAATTGCCGCCACCTGGCAGCGGACGGGCCGCGCCGGGCGCCGCAGCGGAAGCTCCTGCGCCGTGCTGGTGGCTTCTTCGGCGCCGCTCGATCAATTCATCATTCGCCATCCGGACTATTTTTTTGGGAATACGCCGGAGCATGCCTTCATTCAGCCGGACAATCTGGAAATTCTGATCAATCACCTGAAATGCGCGGCATTTGAGCTGCCGATCGGTCCCGCGGAAAAATTCGGAGAGGTGAATGTGCAGGATTTGTGCGGGCGGCTGGCCGAAGCGGGCTACCTCCACTTGGCGGGTGAAAATTATCACTGGACGCATGAGGCGTATCCAGCGGACACCGTCAGCCTGCGCTCGGTGACCAGCGACAACTTTGTGATCATTGATATTACGGGCGCGCCGCTGGTGATCGGCGAGGTGGATTTTCCGAGCGCGCTGACGACCGTTCATGAGAAGGCGATTTACTTGCACGGCGGGCAGCAGTACCACGTGGAGCATCTGGATTTTAAGGAGCGCAAGGCGTACGTGAAGCAAGTAAACGTGGATTATTACACGGACGCGATCCGGTATACGCAGGTGCGCGTGCTGGAGATTGCGGAGACGGCGCGCGGAAATGCGCCACAAGAAGGCCGAGCGAACTCGGCCACTACAAAGAGCGGAGAGGAACACAGCCAGGAATGGCTGTGCCACTCGAGGTCGCACGGCGACGTTCTGGTGCGCTCGCAGGTAGTGGGATTCAAGAAAATCAAGTTTTTCACGAATGAAAATATCGGCGCGGGGCAGCTCGAATTACCCGAGAACGAGATGCACACCACGTCCTACTGGATTACGCTGGAGCGGACGCTGCTGGAGTCGCTGCCGTACACGATCAGCGAGCGGCAGTCGGGGATGTTCGGGCTTCTGTACGCGCTGGCCTCGGTGGCCACGTTGCTGCTGATGTGCGACGGGCGCGATCTGGGGACCGCCATTGGCGAACGCCCGCCGGCGCCGGGGATAGAAGGCGACGAGTTCACGCCGGTGCGCATGGAAGAGGCGACCGGCGCGCAGGTGAAGGAATTTTTTGAGCCGAATTTGTATCTCTTTGACGCGTACCCGGGCGGCATTGGATTTTCGGAACCGCTTTTTCGTGCGCACGAATTGCTGGTGCGGAAGACGCGGGAGTTGATTCAGGCTTGCCCGTGCGATGCGGGGTGCCCTTCGTGCGTTGGGCCGGCGGGAGATTTGGCGCCGAAAGCGAAGGAAGCGGCGCTGGCGATTTTGGATCGGTTGTGCGGGTAAGAGAAGAGTTCACACAGAGATCACAGAGGAAGACCACAGAGGTCACGGAGAGTTTGTTGGCAAGGTTAAGGCTGTAAAGCGGCAGCTTTGCTGCCGCACTCCAAAGGGGGCAACATCGATAGATTTTCGAGATTGGCGGCGTTGAGGCCTGCGAGCGGGGTGGCACCGAGGCCCACGCAATTGCGGGCGCCGGATGAGACGGACTCGCTCAGCCGGTTGCTGGGCGCGGGGATTGCGCGGAATCATTACGGGGAGCACCTGGCGATCCGCAACTGGTTTTCGACGCCGGAGTTTGCGGAGCCGTCGCCGGTGGCGCTAGAGCTGTTGACGAAAAGGCCCGCCTCCCGCCACGGTGGGCAGGCGGAAGGCGGCCGCTACAAAAAACAAATGCAGGACGTGCGCGGGGCGCTGGAGAATCCGGAGAAGTGGTTGTTCCTGGATACGGAAACCACCGGATTGGCTGGCGGAACAGGAACGTATGCGTTTCTTGTGGGCCTCGCCTGGTGGGATGCCGGCGGGTTGCAGGTGGAGCAACTTTTCCTGCGCGATTTTTCGGAGGAGCATTCGCTGTTGCACGAACTTGCCGCGCGGCTGGCAGAGCGGCCGGTGCTCGTCACCTTCAACGGCAAATCATTCGATTGGCCGCTGCTGGAAAATCGTTTCACGATGACGCGGGCGATCAAGGTGCCGCGGCTTGCCGCGCATCTGGACTTGCTGCATCCGGCGCGCGCGCTCTGGAAGTTGCGCCTCGGTTCTGTGCGGCTCGTGGAACTGGAGCGGCATGTTCTCGACGCGGAGCGGCTAGGTTGGCACCGCGGCGATGATGTCGCGTCCGCGCTGATTCCGCAGTTCTATTTTGATTATCTTCGTGGGGGCACCGCCGATCCGCTTGCGGGCGTGGTGAAACACAACCAGATGGACTTGCGGGGGCTTGCGGCGTTATTCGGAAGGATCAATTCCCTGCTGGATGAGCGGCAATCGCTGGCGGCGGAGGATTCACTCGATCTCTTCGGCTTGTCGAAATTCTTGCAGCGGCGAGGCGACAACGAGCGCGCGCACTCGACGTGTGTCAAAGCGCTTGATGCAGGACTGCCGGTGGAGTTTCGGCCGCGCGCCACCCGGGAACTGGCGCTGATGGCCAAACGCCGCGGCGATGTCAATAGCGCGGCGGCATTGTGGCACGAACTGGCCGATGATCCGGCGGATGGAATTGAGGCCTGCGAACAACTGGCCATTCATTACGAACGCCGAGCCAAGGATTTCGAGCAGGCGCTCGAGTTCGCGCAACTCGCCCTCGCCAAGCTCCAGCGCCTGCGTATTCCTTCGCGCGATCCCTATGCGCGGGAGCGCACCCGGCGCCTAGAGGAAAAGCTGATGTGCCGGGTTGAGCGCCTGCGGCATCGCATAAGTAGGAGTAATGCCACCGCCCAGGCTCCCTTGCTGGCGAAATCTGCGGCGGCCGGCGGCGGCGTTCGATAGTTCTTTTCCGATTTCCGTTCCCTCTCGTGAATCGCTCGAATTTGGAGGCACAAAACGGATGGATTCCCCAGGCGCAAAGCAGCAAACTCCCAGCATGGCAAACATAGACACTACGACTCATTCTTACCTGCATACAGAACTCGAGCGACGCCGAGCGAGCCTGCAAGCGGCAGCCGGCGCGAGCGTCACGGATGCTTCTCTGCGTCAATTGATCAGCAGCGTGGATGAAGCTCTTGCCCGACTCAACGGAGGAACCTTTGGCATTTGCGAAGTCTGCCACGACTCGATCGAAGCAGACCGTTTGCTCTGCAATCCCTTGCTGCGTTTCTGCCTTGACCATCTTTCGTCGGAAGAACAGCGCGCGCTGGAGCGCGACCTGGTGCTGGCCGCGGGAATCCAGCGCGGACTTTTGCCGCGAACCGACTGGTCGGTTTGCAATTGGCAAGCGCGATACCACTACGAACCGGCCACCATGGTTAGTGGGGATTATTTCGACCTGATTGAGGCCGACGATAGTTTTCTCTTCCTGCTCGGCGATGTGGCCGGCAAGGGCGTGGCGGCATCCATGTTGATGAGCCACTTGCATGCGACATTTCGCACGCTGGCCAGCCAGAACCTGCCGCTGAGCCAGCTGGTAGGGCATGCCAATCGCCTGTTCTGCGAGAGCACCACGGCGGGGCAATACGTCACGCTGGTGGTGGGCCGCGCGTGGCCCGACGGCAAAGTCGAGTACGCCAGTGCGGGCCACCTGCCTCTGCTGCACGCTTCCCGCACGGGCGTCACGTCGCGCCAAGCGACGGGCGTGCCTCTCGGAATGTTCTGCACCACGGACTTCCCGGTGTGCCATCTCGAGCTGGCTCCCGGCGATTCGCTGTTTCTCTATACGGATGGATTGTCGGAGGTCTTCAACACCAAAGGCGACGAATACGGCCTCTGCCGTGTCGAGGAGCTCATCGCGCGGCACGCTTCGAAGCCTCCCGACCAGATGCTTACGGCGTGCTTGAAGGAACTCCGCGATTTTTCCGCGGGCGTAAAACGCACGGACGACCTGACCCTGCTGGTGATGCAGCACTCAAACTGAATAAGACTTGCGGGCCAGGGCGATCCGATCCTCAAAATCCAGAGATGGAATGGAAGCCCATGGCCAAGTTGTTGGATTGCGCGGTCCGGATATCGTTTGAGCTTCGCGGCTGCGGATCTTCAGGCACCAGCCGCCAGTTGAGCTTCGCGGTCCACTGAAGGAACAACCCCGAACTCCCGCCCTCCAGAGTGATGCACTCCTTGCCGCTGCACCGGAAAAAGACGCTGCCCTGCCCGGAATCGAACGTGAGGAAATTCGAGCGGCGCGAGATGTCTATGCGGTCCGGATATTTCTGTTCCAGCGCCTCCGAGTACTCCTTGAAAAAGCGCGCCGCGGAGCCCATATCGGCCAGCCGGATTCGCGTGAACAGCATCAGGCGCTTGGAATCTTTCTGTTCAAACGTTGCATAAGCGTCGCCATCCCACTCGACCGCCATGGCGTTGCCGCGTGGCTCATCCAGAAACTGCTTCAACACTTCCTTCCATCCCAATTCGCCCAAAGAATTTTCTTCCAGCAGGACCCAGTTTTCCCCGGGTGCGGCGGCTGGCAAGTCTGTCTTCAACAGTGTGGGCGCCTTGTTCGCGAAATACAGATCCGGGTGAAGGATTTGCTGGGTATTCGCAGGGGGCCGGGCAAACACGGAAGAAAACGCCGGCCAGCCACCCGACTTGAGCACTCCCATCGAAAAGGTTAGGCCGCTGAAATAAGGAAACATCAGCGAGTCCTTGATAAACGGTGGAGCTTTCTTGAGGATGGGAGATTCCGCCAGATCGCCGACAAACACCGACGGGTCGAATTCAGGCAGGTCCTTCAGCTTCAAGCCTTTACTTCTTAACTCGTATTCCAGCATGCCGGCCATGGCGCTTCCTTCCAGGACGGCTTCACGGGCCATTTCGGCGTCGTCATTCGGCCGCGCAGCGCGCACCCAGGGCTCGATATCGAACTGCTGGTCCTGTAGAGCGTGGGTGAGCTCGTGAGCCATCACCATGCGCTGCTCGTCCGCGGGGATCCAGTCCGCGATGTAGAACTCGTGGGCCTTGGGGTCGTATAGCCCAGCGATCTGCTCGGTCAATAGGTCGACAAGAAAGCTATCGAGGTTAAAGCCTTTTGGAATCAGTCCGAAGGCTTCTGCGCTGCGGGCAGAAGCGTAACGCTCCTTCGCGTCTTTCTCGTCGTCCATCTGCTTCAGGACGTACGCATGGATATCTTCGCGGGAGCGAATGGATTTTTTCAGCGGGGTCTTGATGCTCCAGCCCGTGATTTGGCTCATCTCTTTAACTACTTCGTCGGCGGTGGCAAGAAATTCCGGGTTGCTCGTTCCAACAGACGGGGTGGCCGTCGCGGGAGCAGTGGCAGCTTGTTGCGCGGATGCAAATCGGGCGGCTGAAAAAAATAAAGTCCCGAAGAGCAGGATAGCGATAAAACGCCCTGGGAAGCGGTAAAGAGGGGCCATAGAAGGTCAGAATAGCAGATTCTCCGAGACGCAGCCGAATCAGAGGCATAAAGGAGAGGCCAGTTCCTTCTTGGAACATACCCTTCAGGATTTCCACAGCGGTTTATATTGTTCTGTATTCGTAACAGACTGGTAATTTGATAGAGTGATAGATGTTACATCACTTCACCGTCAGGGGGAGGCATGTATCCACCAGGACTGCGTCTACGCCAGACGCGGGAATCGCTCGGATTAACCTATCGGGAAGTAGAACAGGCCAGCTACGAACTTGCGTCCAAACGCGGCAGGCCGGACTTCATCCTGCATATCAGCCGCTTGGCGGATATCGAAAATCGGAATGTCGTGCCCAGCCTGCACAAGTTATATTCGCTCGCCACCATCTACCACCTTAGCCCCCTGGAAATCTCGGGTTGGTATGAGGCACCGTTTCAGCAAACCTTTGAGGACGGGGCGGCGCTTCCCGCTAAACGTACTCACCTGCACGAGTTTCCGATCCGCTTTGCCATGAGTCCGGAACCTGGCTCGAGGCCTGGGTCGGACTGCACCGGGCTTTTGGACGCGCAACCGGATAGTGTCCGTTGTTTCCCCGGAATGAAGGAAGAAGCAACGATGCGCTTTCGCTACGGATATATCGGCCTATCAGACCGCCGAATGGCGCCCATTTTGCGTCCGGGAAGCATGGTGATGATTGACACCGGGGTGAGGAAGATTGAAGAAGAAGATTGGTTCACCGAGTATGACCGGCCGCTGTATTTCGTAGAGACACGAGGGGGTTACCGCTGCGGTTGGTTCCTGAAACTGAAATCAAGACTGGTAATGCAGCCGCACATGCTTTCGCATTGCGCACCGGAAGCCTGGCGAACCCCGGCAGAGGCCGAGGTGGTGGGAAAAGTAGTTGGAGTGATCACCTACCTGAACGAACCTTGGGACTGCGCTCGCGAAGCAACACCAACAGTGCATTCAGATTGGATCGAAAAAGTTCCTTAAGATAGTCCGGCGCCTCCGAAGGAATCCAATCTTCTATCCCCCGCCGGCAGATCCGAATGCCTTCCTGGATCCCTTCCGGCCGGGTTTCGAGGAACTCGCGAAGATCCTCCTCCTGCTGCGCCAAAGGCATCTCCAACAAGCGCTCAAATAATTCTTCGTGACAGTTGGCCAAGGATTCCTCGACCGGCTCCCGTCCGTAGACCGCGGCAAGACGGTCGTGCGCATAAATATTTGTCGACGGGTTCTTGAGGCTCGCGAGGTAGGCCAACCGAGCAAAATTCCCAGTTAGAGGCTCGAGGTAATGAACGGCCAGGTCGTAAAGAATCTGGCGGTGGATGCGAAGTTGTTCCTGGATGTGAGCCTCCTTCGTGCGGGAACGTTCCGCCACCGGAACTTCTGCATCGCCCGTAACGCAACCGTTCAGATTTGGGTCACCCTTCGCGGCCAGGAGGGTCCCAATGAAAAAACAGTATCTCATCCCGAAAGGTATGCTTTCAGTAAGTCTTATCGTACTTTCCATCGCCGTTCCGGTCAACTACCGGCTTGCCGGTGGAGTTGGCTGGGGAAATGGCCACGTTGCGGATGGTGTGCCATTGCCTCCGCCGGTTCAACCGCCCCCGAAACTCGGCGTCGTGCAGACTGCGGACGGAGTACCGCTGCCACCGCCAGTTCAGAAACCTCCGAAAAATAGCGTCGTCCTGACCGCGGATGGAGTCCCACTACCTCCTCCCGTCCAGCCACCTCCAAAACTGGCGCTGGCCTGACGGCACGCGGCGTCCGATTTCCTCCACCGGATCAACAGTCACCCTCCTTTTTGGAGGAGGCGTGATCCGGCTGAAGCGGAATCCCGAGTGCGTTGCCCAGCTTAGAATATTCCAATACTTTCAACCGTATTGCTTAATATGCAGGGGCTCGGACTATTTACTGGCCAGTTAAGTTATGGTAGTTTGGCCAGCGTATGGTTGAGCCCCTTCAACTGCAGGATGCCGCCTGGGCCCTCACCTCGGCGCTGGAACTGGTACTTTTTGTTCAACTGGTGCGCCGTAAGCTTCGCCAAATTTACCCTCTTTTTTTCGCTTATCTCGTGTCCGTCATTCTTCAGAGCATTGCTGTAGCTGCTCTGTACCGAACTGAGAATCTCGACAAAGGAACCGTCTGGGCAATCGCCTGGGTAACGCAGGGCGTGGTTGTGATCCTGAGGGCCCTCGTGGTGGTGGAACTCACTCGAAGCGTCCTCCATCGGTATATCGGCATTTGGGCGTTGGCTCGCAAGTTGCTCCTCGGTGTCGCGGCGGTCGTGATTGCCTACGATCTGCTCTTGTCGAAGGGACAGTGGCACTGGCTGATCCTGAATGGGATTCGCGGGCTCGAATTGGCGATGGCTGCCGTTATCGTGACCATGCTGCTGTTCGCGCGCTACTACCGGGTGCCGGTTGACCAGTTGCAACGCGCGCTGGCGGTGGGATTGTGTCTCTACTCCACCTTTTATGTAGTTAATTACTCGCTGCTCGAAAGAGTCGTTCAGCAGTACGCCGTACTCTGGAATTTCCTGGGCCTGTCCGCATTTATCGCCAGCCTGCTCGTTTGGATCAGTGCTGTAAGCCGTTATGCTCCATCCGAAGCAATCGCGGTGCCCTCGGCAATTCCCGTCGAACTCTACGGAAAGCTATCCTCCGAGGTGAACTCGCGCCTGCTCCTGCTCAATCGCCAACTCGTCCGATTCCTGCACCTGGAGGATCGGAGCCAATGAGCCTTCCCGCAATCCTCCTGGTCCTTTTCGCCCTCCTGCTGGTTGGCTTGTTGGCGTGGGCTTTGCGGCCACCGGTGCGCCAGATCCGGCCAGGCCTTGAAGTTTTCGATGCGCTGAGGCAATCGCGCCACTCTTCGCGCATGTCGCACGTCTTGCGGCATTGCGGCC
>Ga0210410_10005106_pt1 | contig 11472 bp, 9 predicted proteins | sample IncBWC4MmetaG_FD_161058 | JGI IMG/M metagenome (GOLD analysis project Ga0210410, IMG submission 161058) | Forest soil microbial communities from Barre Woods Harvard Forest LTER site, Petersham, Massachusetts, United States - Inc-BW-C-4-M | ecosystem: Environmental > Terrestrial > Soil >... | reverse complement strand
CGGGTGAAAAAGGGAAAGGTCTCACTTTCCAGCGGTTTTTCACCGCGAACATGGACGGGAAGAAATCTCCCTTCGACGCCGTCGAATGGGAGAAGCGCACCGCGCTGATCGGCAACGAAAAGGGCGTGACCATCTTCCGCCAGGAAGATGTCGAGGTGCCCAAGAACTGGTCGCAGACCGCCACCAACATCGTCACCAGCAAATACTTCCACGGCAAGCCTGGCTCGCCGCAACGTGAAGGCTCGGTGCGGCAGTTGATCGGCCGCGTGGTGAACACCATCGTGCGCTGGGGCCAAGAGGGCAGCTATTTCGCGGACAATGCATCCTGCGACGCGTTCCGCGACGAACTTACCCACCTGCTGGTCGAGCAGAAGATGAGCTTCAATTCCCCGGTGTGGTTCAACGTAGGCGTGCAGCCCAAGCCGCAATGCTCCGCGTGCTTCATCAATTCCGTCAGCGACAGCATGGAATCGATCATGGGTCTCACGCGCACCGAAGGCATGCTCTTTAAGTGGGGCTCCGGCACGGGTACTAATTTTTCGACTTTGCGCGGGAGCCGCGAAACTCTTTCCGGCGGAGGAATCGCTTCCGGTCCGGTGAGTTTCATGAAAGGCTTCGACGCTTTCGCGGGCGTCATCAAAAGCGGCGGCAAGACCCGCCGCGCCGCCAAGATGGTCATCCTCAATATCGACCACCCCGACATCGTGGAATTCATCGAATGCAAGATGAAGGAAGAACGCAAGGCCCACGTCCTGATCGAGCAGGGCTACGATTCCGCGATTGACGGCGACGCCTACAGCTCCATCTTCTTCCAGAACGCCAACCATTCCGTCCGCGTCACCGACGATTTCATGCGCGCCGTTGAGGAAGATAAGGACTGGTGGACCAAGAACGTCCTCGACGGCCAGCCCAACGAAAAGCTGCGGGCGCGCGACTTGATGCTGAAAATTTCGGATTCCACGTGGCGCTGCGGCGATCCCGGCATGCAATACGACACCACCATCAACCGGTGGCACACCTCGAAAAACACCGCGCGCATCAACGCCTCCAATCCCTGCTCCGAGTACATGTTTCTGGACGACACGGCGTGCAACCTGGCTTCACTGAACCTGATGAAGTATGTCGGCGCGGGCGGCCAATTCGATGTGCTGGCCTTCAGCCACGCCGTGGACGTGACCATCACCGCGCAGGAAATCCTGGTGGACAACGCCAGCTACCCGACGGACAAAATTGCCAAGAATTCGCATGAGTTCCGCCCCCTAGGCCTCGGCTACGCCAACCTCGGCGCGCTGCTGATGTCCATGGCGCTGCCCTATGACTCCGACGAAGGCCGCGACGTGGCCGGCGCCATCACCGCGCTGATGTGCGGTGAAGCTTACGCGCAATCTTCGCGCATCGCCGAACGCATGGGTGCATTCCCTGGCTACGAAGTGAACCGCGAACCCATGCTCGATGTCATACGCATGCATCGCGACGCTATGCGCGGCATCAAGCCCGATCACGTGCAAAGCGAACTTTTCCTGGCCGCGCAGGAATCTTGGGACACCGCGCTCACCCACGGCGAAAAGTTTGGCTTCAAGAATTCGCAAGTCACCGTGCTTGCACCTACCGGAACCATCGGCTTCATGATGGATTGCGATACCACAGGCATCGAGCCGGATCTGGCACTCGTGAAATACAAGAAGCTCGTCGGCGGCGGCTTGATCAAGATCGTCAACAACACCGTGCCGGACGCGCTGATGAAGCTCGGCTACACACCCGAGCAGAGCAGCGAAATCGTTTCCTACATCGACCAGAACGGAAAAATTGAAGGCGCTCCGTATTTGAAAGACGAGCATCTTCCGGTGTTCGATTGCTCGCTCACGCCCATGGGCGGTGGCCGCTCGATTTCCTGGACCGGTCACGTGAAAATGATGGCCGCCGCGCAGCCCTTCCTTTCTGGCGCGATTTCGAAGACCATCAACATGCCCGAGGAATCTACCGTTGAAGACGTGATGGATGCTTACATCGAATCGTGGAAGCTGGGGCTGAAAGCCGTGGCCATCTATCGCGACAATTCCAAGCGTTCGCAGCCGCTCTCCGCCGCGGGCGAGAAGAAAGATGAAAAGAAGGCCGAAGTGGCCCCAAGCCAGAGCAATCCCGTGATTCCCGAGCAGCGCGAACTTTTCGCGCGGCAGCAACGCGAAAAAATGCCCGTCGAACGTGCTTCCGTGACGCACAAGTTCAGCGTCGGCGGCCACGAGGGCTATCTCACCGTCGGAATGTATGAAGACGGCCGGCCAGGCGAAATCTTCATCAAGATGTCCAAGGAAGGTTCGACGCTTTCCGGCGTCATGGACGGTCTGGCGCTGACTGTGTCCCTCGGCTTGCAGTATGGCGTGCCTCTGAAGGTTTTCGTGGACAAGCTGGTGAACACACGGTTCGAACCATCCGGTATCACTGCGAATCCCAATATCCGCTTCGTCTCCTCCGTGCTGGATTACATCGCGCGGTGGCTCGGCGGGCGCTTTATCTCCGCGGACTACCTGAAGCTTAACGGTCCTGCACCGGCGGAAAATAACGTCGCTGCCGCTCCTATGGCCCCGGCGATGTCGGCGATGATGCAGGCCGCGCTTACCGTGCTTCCGATGAGCGCGCCATCCACCAAACTTACCAACGCGCACGAAGGCGCGCCAACGTGCAGCGAGTGCGGCATGCTCATGGTGCCCAACGGCGCGTGCTACAAATGCGAGAACTGCGGCAGCACCAGCGGTTGCAGCTAAGACGCAGCAGAAATCCAGGCGAGGTAAAACATATCGATGAGCGCACTCCCTAGCGGTTCCGCTCTGGCAGCTCGGCTGGCTCCGTCAAAGCCCAAGACGCATGGGTTTCTGCACATCGCGCGTCACGGTTCGGGACCAGGTTCGGTGTACATCATTACCTATCATCGTCTGGACCATGAAGGCGCGCCTCCCAAGCCCGTTCTGGCCGAGGGTGCCCAGGCGCTGATCGAATTGCTCGAACGCATCGGCGTGGACTTCCGCCTGGGCGAAGTGCGCGGCGCTCTCGAAGACGTGCTGCGCTTCGGCTCCGCAAATATCCCCGATTTGTGGCTCACCGATGAGGAAATGGTGGAGAAGGGGCTCGTCGAGAGCTAGAAAATAATTCTTCATCAATAGCATTCCGAAAGGCCGGGGGCAGCTTCTCCGGCCTTTTGATTTTCTTGCTGCGACGGCTCGATTGACCGCAACTCTCGGCGTACTATCAGAGGCGTAAGAGCGAGCGGTGGACGGAGGGAAACCATGGGAATTATGAAGCATTGGTCGATGAAGCTTTTTGGCGGAGCAATCCTGCTACTTTTTGCGGCGATGCTTTGGAACGGAAACGCCGGAGTACGAGCCCAGCAAACTGGAACGACAGCGAACGACGGGAAAGAGCAGCCGTTTGTGGTCGAGTACTACTACAAGACCAAGTGGGGACACGCCGACGAGTTCCTGACTCTGTTCAAGAAAAATCACTACCCGGTGCTGAAGAAAGAGATGGAACTCGGACGCATCTTGAAAGTAAGCATGACTGCGCCGCGGTATCACGCCACGGAAGACGGCCGTTGGGACTACCGCGTGACGATAGTTTTCAAAAGCGCCGCGATCGAAAGCGACAATTTCGACAGCGCCGCACTAATCAAGCAACTCTATCCCGACCAGGACACCTACAAAAAAGAAGAGCAGCGCCGCTTCGAAATCCTCGACGCCCACTGGGATCTGCCGATCAAAGACGTCGCCCTCGATGCGAAATGATCGACTAGGAATTTGAGCGGCTTCGGCGGTGAGCTCCGATCAGTCAGCGCGGACGAGGGCGCAGCGGCGGGCGTCCCGTTAGCGCGCGGGGGCGCATGCGGAAGCGCGGGCCGAGCGGCGGGGGAACGTTGCGCAGGAAGTCGCCGCAGCAGGGGCAGCGGCCGTCATTGCCAATGGGATTGGTGGCGTCGGCGCGCATCCACTGGCCGCGGGCTTCGCACTGCACGTTGATGCATTGAACGGTGAAGCCGGGCAAATATTGCATCGCATCTCCCTCGGAGACCGGCGAACGTTGCGCGTGTGCCATGTGGCGTGTGCGAACGATCCCCTTACCGGCCCGAACCAAGTTGTTGGCGGGAATTCTGCCGCGAGCGGCCTGTAGTGTCAAGCGAAAACCCTACAACATATTGTGGTCGAGTTTCAGTTCAGAGTTGGCGGAACACGAGTCGTGGCTGGGTTCCCGCTACTCGCGAAGGCATCGGCCCGCAACTGGAGCTGAAAAAGAGATACTAATAGGAGATTTAGCAGTGAACGTTGACTAAGGTTGCGGAGGAGCGGGAGGATTCGCGACAGGTGCGGGCGGCGCTGCCGGTGCGGAAGCGGCGGATTTCGCGCGGCCTTGCAATTCCAGCAGCGCGGCGATGCGGGTCTTTAGGCGATCCACTTCCTGCTGTTTGTTGCTGATTTGCTGCTGATCCGCATCCACTTTGGCTTTTCCCGCGGAGTCGTGCTGGTAATCCGGGTTGGAAAGATGGGTATCCTGGTCCAGCGCCAGTTCACGCTGATCCAAATCGAGCTCCTTGAGCGCTTGCGCGAGCTCGGCTTTCAATTTGGCCAGTTCGCGGGCCTCGGTGGCTTTTTCCGCTGCGTCGGCAGGTGAAGGAGCAGGAGCCTGGTCGGCGGCGGCTACAGCACCGTCTGGGGCAGCCTGCTGGGTGTCCGTGGCCGGTGCCGCGTCGGCGGGCACGCCCTGTTCACTGGGCGGAACCTTCTTCTTCTCCAAATCATCGTCGGTGATGACTTTGGAAGATTTCGTGGAGTTTTTCTTCAGATCGCGCGAACGCCGGGCGGCGTCGGCAATCGATTGCGATTGCGCGTCCTGCGACTGAGCGATTGCCGCTGGGGCAAGTGCGGAAAGGCCCAAAAGAACGGGAGCGGACAGTGACAGTAGTAGTCGGCGAGACATGGTTGTAGACCTCGGTGGACTCCGGACCGGGTAAGCTCCAACATACTCCCGGGCCATGCCCTTCGACAATTGCCCAAGAGTACTGGCGTGCGAATGAGGCAACGGGCAAACAATCTTTAACGGATCCTCCAACGACCCGCGGCAACATGCATTTGCTAATCAACGGCGATTCCCGGCAGCTGCCAGCGCAAGCCCTCAGGATGGCGCCAGGCCCGCCGCTGAGGGAGTGAGCTTGGACAGTCTCTAACGCCGGTGAACCAATCGCGCGATTTGCATTACAATCAGTTATGTGATGAAGAATAAGGACGGTCAGGATTCTCGCCGCGGGAATGCGCGTTGGCGATTCCTAATACTATCCGGGGCCAGCCTGCTGAGCGGAGGCGGAAACATTGTTCGTGCACAAGAGCCGCCGAAGCCCCCCGCGAGTATTGCGGCTGCGCAGGCTTCAAAACCAACCTCACCGAGCGGCAAGTCCAAGAAATCTGACGCGCATCGCTTTTGGGATAAGGAGAATGACTGGCTGTTCGCGGGAGTAGGTGCTTCGCGCACGCTCGATTATTTTTCGACCTTGAATCTGCGGCGTCGGGGAAGGCAGGAAATTTTGATCACCAACGACGCCGTGGACAATCACGCGGCGTTCGCGGTCATAGAAGCAGCGGGTACCGGCGTGTCGATCGGAGCGTCCTTCCTGTTTCACCGTTACGGCCATCACAAACTGGAGCGCTGGACCTCGATCGTGCACATCGGATTGACGACCGGCGGCGCGATTCGGAATTACAGCCTGAAGACGGCGCATTTTGGTACGCCTGCTCCGGTGCCTTGACCCTGATCCGCAAAGTTGACGGTGCGAAAACTCCCAGCCTTGCGTCCCAATCCAAGACAGAGGGAAATCTTGCAGACGATGAAATGTTGCGGCATACTCCCGGCGCGCGCGAGGCTTCGCGAGGTCCGCGCGGACAGTGAAGTGCAGTCGAAGTGGTTGCGAGGAGGTCTGATGGAGCGGTGGTATCACCGTTTCCTTATGATGTTGTGCGTGACCTTGTGCTGTGCCGCAGGCGCGCACGGAGTGGAACCAAGAAGGCAAGCGCCGGAAGCCAACGCAGTCGTTGCGCAATCGTCGACAGAGCAGCCGTGGAGACCGCAACCGGTCTTACCAGGGACCGCACCCCCGGAACGGCTCAAAACGCAAGAGTACAAACTTTCGCAAGAGCGTTATGAACAGGCTGTGGCCTATTCGCACGCGTGGTACACGCTCTATTTTGTTTCCTATTTTCTCGGCGCAGTGGTGCTCCTTCTGATTCTGCGTTTGGGCGTGGCCGCAAAGTTCCGGGACGCCGCGGAGAATTTCAGCGCCCGGCGCTGGATGCAGGGATTGATTTTCGTTCCCTTGCTGGTTCTCACTGTGGATTTGCTCGATCTTCCTTTGCGCTTGTACGGACACTCCCTCTCCCTGCAGTACCGGATGTCCGTGCAGCGCTGGGGCTCATGGCTTTGGGATTGGACGAAGGAAGAGCTTCTGGGGACCGCATTCGCGCTGGTTCTGGTTCTGATTCTTTTTGCGGTGATGCGCAGAAGCCCGCGCCGGTGGTGGCTGTATTTCTGGCTGGTGGTGACGCCGCTCATGGCGGGAATGGTTTTCAGCAGCCCCTGGGTCATCGATCCGCTCTTCCACAAGTTCGAGCCACTCAACGCTACGCATCCCGAACTCGTGGAGTCCCTGGAAAAAGTCGTCGCGCGAACCGGCCTGCAGATTCCGCAGGAGCGCATGTTCCTGATGCGGGCCAGCGAAAAGACCAACACGCTCAATGCGTATGTCACCGGATTTGGGGCCTCGAAGCGCATCGTCGTGTGGGACACCACCATTCAAAAAACCACTAGAGATGAATTGCTGTTCATTATCGGCCATGAACTGGGGCACTACGTATTGGGGCATTTTTGGAAAGGCCTGGTAGCCTACGCATTTGGACTTTTGCTGGTTTTCTATCTGCTGTTCCGCGGATTGCATTGGTCGCTGGACCGCTGGGCCGGCGACTGGAGGATCTACGGACCGGAAGACTGGGCGGCACTAGCCGTTTTTCTGCTTATGCTGCAGGTGATCACGTTTTTCGCGGCACCCATCGTCAACGGATTCAGCCGGTGGGAGGAACACGCGGCGGACGTCTACGGCCTGGAAGTGATCCACGGCGTCGTGCCGGATTCGGCGGAAGTGGCGGCGCACTCCTTTCAGGTTCTTGGCGAGCAGGATCTTGCCGATCCGAATCCGCCGGCGTTTATCACTTTTTGGCTGTATAGCCACCCACCCCTGGGAGACCGCCTTATTTTCGCGCACAGCTACGATCCGTGGTCTAACGGCGAGTCACCCAGATATGTAAAATAGAGATTCCGCTGAGAGCGTTGTGTCCGCTTAAGCCGCGTGGTTGCGGCTGGAGTGTTTACGAGCAAACGCGGCGACTTTGTGGCGGTTGCCGCAGACGGACATGGAGCACCAGCGGCGGCGGCCGGTCCGCGAAGTGTCGCAGAAGAAGAATCCGCAATGGGGGTTGGCACAGAGCCTGAGTCGCGCGGCTTCGCCCTCGACGATGATCTCGGCTGCGGAGCGCGCGATCGCCGCGAGCAGCCAATCCAGACCGCCTTCCCGTGCCATGAATTCCGTCCGCCATTGCCCATCTTCCAGGACCAGTTCGTCGTGCCCCTCGGTGATCCGTAGGACTTCGTTGACAGGTTTGGCCCATTCGCGCGGAATCCGCTCTTTCCGGACCAGAGCGGCGAAGATCCTGCGGAGCGAGTCGCGCAGGCGCAAAGCCCTCAAGAACAATCCTTCGGCGGCTTGCGAATCGGACTGTGGCAACGACATTAATTGGGAACTGCGCTCGGGAGAGATAATCCGCACATTCTCAAGGAATTGGATTAATTCCTCCCACGAAAGGTCGATTTGAATGGGGCCAGCGTTGGTAAAATTGACGGCCAGGCGTCCACCGAAAAGTTGCGTGCTTGAGGAAGCTTGGGGCACAGCAAGGGCCTCCCAACGAATCAAGGGACCGAGACGGTCAGGGTGTGACGAATAACCGGCTAAATCTATCAGAATGGTTATGTCATTCCAAGAAGCAAAAAGCACTCCATCTTGATGCGATTTGTGGTTTGGCGGGATGAATCCGATCCAGTCATGGGCGGGCCCTGCAGGCAAAGTGGGATCATCCGAGGGGGAACGCAGAATCAGAATGGCGCGATTGCATACGACCCCCTCCCCCAGGGTTTTGCGTAAGTGTTCATTCTAAAGGCACTTCAAGGGCGATTATGCATTTCACACAGAGTGCCTTGACACAGATAGTTTAGAGTGTTTTTCAGTCATTATCGAATTTTCTTGACACATACTCGTCTTCTAATTTAACGTGCGTGCTGGGACGTAGTTGCACCGCTTCTAGACGGCAAGGCGGGAAGTGCTGGTATCGCCATGTTCTAGGAGCACGGATGCACGTAAGAAAATTTCTCGCCCTCCGGTCAGGGCTTGAACTGCAAAATCGGGTGTTGCAGTTGCACACTGGTTTGTGGTTCCAGCATTGGCCGGAGGGCTTTTTGTTTTGGGGAGGTTTGAAATAGCGGGCATAGCTAAACACCTTAGGGAGACAAAAAAAGACGGCCAGTGAGTTAGAGGCTCAACTGACCGTCGGAATCGAGGTAGCTCTTGGATAGAACGCTCGAAGTGTTTTTATGCCACATTCGCGGGCCACCAGTCAATGGAAAAAGTGGCGTTGGAATCTATATGTAGGGGCGGCTTTTCGTCCGCCCCCTTCAACGGGGATGCCAGGTGGGGGCTACGGGCTTTCCATCCTTCGCCCCTGGGTTCAAGTCCCAGCATCTCCACTGAATTTGTCGCGGGTGCGTGGCCGAGCGGCTTAAGGCGTCGGATTTATAATCCGTATGAACGTGTGAGCGTTCCGTGGGTCCGAATCCCACCGCACCCGCCAATATGTTATCATTCCGCCCATGAAGGTCGAAAAAAAGAAATTCGATAATCTCTTAACGGTGCTCTTGAACGCAAAGCCCGTACAGCGAAAAAAAATAAAGACCAAAGGAAAGCATCGCTCTAGGCCGATACTGCTGAAGTGAGCTTTTTGTAGGGCAGTGCTTCGCCGTGGGTCAGGTTCTTCAGCGTTGCATCGAACATATGCAACTGTTCTTCTCTGCGGTTAAATCGGAAAGAAAACTCATCGCAGTAGCGGCCTAAGTGTTTTATAGAAACCTTGTGAAACGTGCCGTACACGCCGCGCTTGAGCAAAGAGAAGGCGTTCTCAATCGTGTTGGTGTGGAGATCGCCTATGCCGTAGGTCCGGCTGTGGTTCACTGTGCGATGCGCCGCAAACTTGCGCATGCCGATTATCTCGAACGTCGGGTGCTCATCGGTTTGCAGGATGGCGTCTGGCGAGATGTGCTTGTCCATGACGGATTCCGCTATCTCAATCTTTGCGTCTTTCACGGGCACCAAGCGCAAACGACCGCCGCGTTCCACCATGCCTAGAACAACATCGCGGCCTTGCTTCTTAACGTAGGGCTTGCCCTTGCGTGGTTTCTTCGGAGTCAGGTAGGTATGGTCTGCCTCAACGACGCCAGTGAGTAAGTCCCCGCCGTCTTTCATAGCCTCGCGGATTCTGTGGCACAGGTGCCAAGCCGTGCGATAGTTCACTCCCAAATGACGCTCGACTTGCTTAGCGGAGATGCCCTTCTTAGCTTCACAGATGAGTGCAATCGCCATGAACCATTTGGTGAGAGGCAGGTGAGTGTCACTAAATATCGTGCCGCTTGTGGCGCTGAATTGCTTGCCACACTCTTTCTCTAGGCACTGGTAGATGCGCGTGCGCTTGTTCTTGCCTTCTGCTTCACGGATGATTGCCGAAACGTCCAGCGCCCCACAATGAATACAGCAGATACCGTTCGGCCAGCGCGTCTTTTCGATGTAGTCCAGGCACTTATCTTCGGTGCTGAATTGGCGGGTTACGTCTATGAGTTTCATGGCACGCTCCAACTACAGAAAGCGTACCAGAAAGCCCAATCTGTGTCAAGTGCATAATCGCCCTTCAAGCTACTTGTTTTGATACACTTCCGTAAGTGTTCATTCTAAAGGTATTTACAATTGGACCGGTTTGGAGGAAATTGCCTTGCCAGAGAAGAACTCCCGCGGGGGCAAGATAAACTTTTGACTGGAAGAATGGTACACCTGAATAACCACGTTGTCAATACCAAGATTGGGTAGAGTTCGGCGACAGGGGCAGCCACGGTTCTAAGCCGAGCTTAGATTATCCATCTTGCCTGGTTAGGACATGGTCGAGCAGAACTGGTTGAAACCTATCGCTCCAAGCTGAATCATACTTGGGGTGCCAGGAGGGTATAGCCATGAAGTTCATTTCCGGTGGGTTGGCTGTTGCATGTGCGGTCGCGCTTTTCTCCGTTGCCGTGCTTCGGCAGCGAGCGCAAACGCCGGTTTCCGCGGCGGGCAAGGAGCGTGGACCCGTGATTGTGGAACTATTCACGTCGGAGGGATGTTCGAGCTGCCCCCCGGCTGATGCGGCGCTCGCGAAACTGGAGCAGGACCCGGCGACAGCAGACGCAGAGGTGATCGGGCTCGAAGAGCATGTGGACTATTGGGACCAGCTGGGTTGGGCGGATCCCTTTTCATCCCCTGAGTGGACGTCCCGGCAGCGAGAGTATGCAGAGGTTTTTGGAAGCGGAAGCGTGTATACGCCCCAGATGGTCGTGGATGGAACGACGGAGCTGGTGGGAAGCCGAGGTCCGGAAGTGCGCCGGAGCATCGAGCAGGCAGCCGGGCGAGTAAAGACGGCGGTATCCATAACCGCAGACGAAGGTGAGACAGGGGGCGTCAAGAAGTTCGATGTACAGGTCGGAAAACTTGCCGGAGCCGAATCACGAGATGAGGCCGAAGTATGGCTGGCGGTTACCGAATCCGGGCTGCACTCCTCGGTGACACGTGGAGAAAATGCCGGGGAAGAGTTGCGGCACGCCTCGGTGGTGCGCTCGCTGCAAAAGCTGGGAGTGGCGGACAAGCGTAATGATGTGCCGTTCGCGGGCCAGCCTGGCGTTCCGTTTAACTCGTCGTGGAAGCGGGAGAATCTGCGTGTCGTCGTGTTCGTGCAAGAGAAAAAGAGCCGTCACATTCTTGGGGCATCGGCGGTTCCTTTCGCGAGCGTAGCTGCCGCGCACTAAGATCCGCGTCCCCATCAAGAAGATGTGAAAGAGAGACCGAATTTAGGGAAGAATCAGAACCTCTTGCTGGTATTGGTGTATCCTGACAACGAAGTCCGCAGGAATTTGGATGAAACGCTGAAAATCGCCGAGGAACTGTGCCGGCGATGCTTACTCCCACTTGATTCGAGCGTCAGAATTACGTACAAGGTGGCGGTGTGGTCCTAGTGCGAAGGAAAGAATGGATAGTGAAGCCTTAGGCGGTTCACAGGAAGTTCAGCAAGCGCCACCTTCCGCTGGTGGCGGCGCCCTTGA
>Ga0210410_10005105_pt1 | contig 11473 bp, 10 predicted proteins | sample IncBWC4MmetaG_FD_161058 | JGI IMG/M metagenome (GOLD analysis project Ga0210410, IMG submission 161058) | Forest soil microbial communities from Barre Woods Harvard Forest LTER site, Petersham, Massachusetts, United States - Inc-BW-C-4-M | ecosystem: Environmental > Terrestrial > Soil >... | reverse complement strand
ACAAAGCCTCGTTCGATGCTCGAGTCAATTTTGAGATGGAATACCGTTTGCGACGTTTCGATGGTGATTACCGCTGGATGGTTAACTATGGTGTGCCCAGGTTCGAATCCGATGGTAACTTTTGTGGTTATATCGGTTCCTGCGTGGACATTACGGAACGGAAATGGGCCGCGGAATCGCTCCACGCTTTGACCGGCCGCCTGATTCACGCGCAGGAGGAGGAACGTACCCGCATCGCCCGGGAACTTCATGACGACTTCAGCCAGCGCCTGGCGTTGCTTGGCATTGAGCTTGGCCAACTGTGGAAAAAATTGCCCCCGAACGAAATTGAGCAGCGTGAAAACGTGCTGGGGATGCTGCGGGGAACCAAGGAGATGTCCTCGGACCTTCACACCCTTTCCCATCAACTCCATTCCAGCAAACTCGAGCACGTGGGGCTGGTGCCGGCTCTCCATGGCCTATGCAAGGAAATCAGCGAGAAGTACAAGATCGAAGTTCATTTTAGCGAAAACGAGGGGGCCGTTGACATCCCGAAGGATGTGGCGTTGTGTATGTTTCGAGTGGCCCAGGAATCGCTGGGTAATATAGTCAAGCACAGCGGCACCAGGAAAGCGAAGGTTGAAATTCGTTCGAACGCCAGTGGCATCAGCCTTCGCATTTCCGATCAAGGCAAGGGTTTCGACCCGGCCATTAAGAATCCCGCCGCCGGAATCGGGTTGATCGGGATGACCGAGAGACTTCGGCTCGTCGGAGGCAGACTTCTGGTAAAGTCGGAAACCGATTGCGGGACAGAGATTCTGGCTGAGGTGCCAGTTGCTCTCCCCGCGGCTGAGGTAAAGGTAAAAGCATATGCCGCCGGGCAATAGAACATCGAGTCGCCCTCGTGTACTTCTGGCCGATGACCATCAGATGCTGTTGGATGCGCTGAAGCGCGTCGTGGAACCCCGCTGTGAGGTTGTCGGCATGGTGAGCGATGGACGAGCGCTCTTGACAGCGGCTGTTAAGTTGCAACCGGACATTGTCGTGCTGGATATTGCCATGCCTCAGCTGAATGGCTTGGACGCCGCCCGGCACCTCAAACCGGCCATGCCGAAACTAAAGCTTATCTTCATGACCATGAATGAAGATCCCGACCTTGTCGGCGAAGCGTTCCGTGCAGGGGCTTCGGCATTTCTGCTGAAGCAAGCAGCGGCGTTCGAGCTGATGGAGGCAATTGAAAAGGTGCTAAAAGGCGGTACCTATGTGACGCCCAGCGCCGCGGAGGGGCAGGCCAATATCTCCCTCCGTCAACCTAAAGCCCGGGAACATATGGCCGAGCCCACGCCTCGACAGCGCGAGGTCATGCAACTTCTTGCGGAAGGGCGTTCCATGAAAGAAGTGGCCTCCGTCCTGCAAATCACGAAACGCACGGTGGCGGCACATAAGTATGCCGTAATGGAACTTTTGCAACTGAAAACCAATGCCGATCTGGTGCAGTACGCCATCAAGCACAGAATCATCTCCATCTAGTTTCCGCAGCCCTCTTCCCTCATTGTAATAAATACCAATAGGCAGCCACACGGAATGCGCGCAACGTGGTTGTGAAAGTCCTGCTGCAAGGTGAAATTATTTGGCTCCAGGCGGGAGATCACTCTACACGCGGAACTTGTTCTTCATACTTGGTACTTCACTTGGAACTGACACAAAGCTCGGGGGTGAGCTCTCATGAGGCTCAGCCGCGTGATATTGGCGGATGATGTTGCGCAGGTTTTGAGCGCCGTCTCTGCCCTCTTGAAAGAAAAATTCGAAATCGTTGCCATGGTGACCGACGGGCAAGCGGCGTTCGATGCAACGCTGGCGCTTGCGCCGGATATCGTTGTTCTGGACATCTCGATGCCCGGCTTGAGCGGAATCGACGTCGCGAGGGAGCTCAAGAAGCGCGGCAACAGGGCCAAGATCGTATTTCTTACGGTTCACGAGGACTCCGACATTTTGGCGACTTGCTTTGCCGTGGGAGGACTCGGCTATGTCGTGAAAGTGCTCATGGAGACCGACCTGGTTGCAGCGATGAATGACGCTCTAGCGGATCGCCCATTCGTCTCGCGTTTTTCTTCCCCGTAAGACATTCCAAACGGCAAATCCTAACTTTCGATATGGTTGGCCTCTCGGTGCAGGAGTGTGTCTACCCGGCTTAGCATGTCACTTTTAACAATTACGCTTTGTCGTCGTGCGGAGCAGCATGGCCACGCCTGTGAAATTACGTCGTGTATTTGCGGTGAGGAATCGACCGCATCGTTTTTCTCGCAAGTGAAAAAGGGGAGGGCGTTTTATGAAACGGACGGTAACAGTAAGTCTTGTTTTGGCGACACTCTTCAGTATTTTGAGCTTAGCTCTAGCTCCCACAGCTTGTGCGCAACAAAAGAAACCCAACATTATCGTCATCTTTGGCGACGACATCGGTATTTGGAATATCAGTGCCTACCATCGCGGCATGATGGGCGGTTCTACGCCGAACATCGACAGAATCGCGAAAGAGGGCGCGCTATTCACCGACTACTATGCGCAGCAATCCTGTACGGCCGGACGCGCTTCCTTCATCACGGGCCAACATCCCTTTCGGACTGGCTTGCTGAAAGTGGGCCTGCCCGGCGCGAAACAGGGATTACAGGATAAGGATCCAACCATCGCCGAACTGCTCAAACCACGCGGTTATACGACTGCCCAGATTGGGAAAAACCATCTCGGCGACCGTAACGAATATTTGCCTACGGTGCACGGCTTTGACGAATTCTATGGCAACCTCTACCACCTGAACTCCGAGGAGGAACCCGAAGAACCGGACTATCCTAAGGATCCGAAGTTCGCGGCAATGTTCGGGCCGCGCGGGGTGCTTGACTGTAAAGCCACCAACGTAGACGACCCCACCGAGGACCCGCGCTTCGGCCGTATGGGTAAGCAAGTTTGCAAAGACACGGGCCCCCTCACGCGCAAGCGGATGGAAACGGTCGACGAGGACCTGCTGGCTCACTCGCTGGACTTTATTGATCGTTCGACTAAAGCCAGCAAGCCGTTCTTTCTCTGGTACAACACCACACGCATGCACGTCTTCACGCACCTTTCGCCTAAGTGGCAGAACAAGAGCGGCTACGGCCTCTTTGCGGATGGCATGATGGAGTTTGACTGGGAAGTCGGCGAATTGCTAAAGAAACTCGATGACCTGGGAATAGCCGACAATACCATCGTCGTCATGACCAGTGACAACGGAGCGGAAACTTTCTCTTGGCCCGACGGCGGCAACACTCCCTTCAAAGGCGAGAAGGGTACCACTTGGGAAGGCGGCATGCGCGTCCCCTGTGTCGCTCGCTGGCCGGGCGTCATCAAACCCGGCATCATCGTCAACGACACCATGTCCCATGAGGACTGGCTGCCTACGTTCCTCGCAGCGGCGGGCGACCCGGACCTGAAAGAGAAGCTCTTGAAGGGCATGAAGGCGGGCGAGAAGACCTTCAAGACCCACCTTGACGGCTATAATTTCATGCCCTTCTTCAAGGGCGAAGTCGACAAGGGGCCGCGGCGCGAGATCTTCTATTTCGACGACAACGCAAATCTCAACGCGCTGCGCTACAACGACTACAAGATCTCGTTCGCCACGATCCAGGGCAATCTGTTCAATGGCAGGCGCGTTACCACCAACGTCCCACTTGTCACCAACCTCCGGCAGGACCCCTTCGAGCGCTTCTACGAAGAGTCGGGTGAGTATGAGACATGGTGGGCCGTCAAGCTCTGGACGATGGTTCCCGCGCAGGTGATCGTCGGACAGTTCCTTCAGAGTTTCAAGGAGTTTCCGCCCAGCCAGAAATCCGGTTCCATAAACGTGAGTGACTTCCTCGATGCGCTGCAATCAGGAGCCGCCGGTGCTGGGCATTGATGAGCCCGTTTCATAGAATCATGCGTTTGGGTTTTCAGCCAGTAAGGATCGGGGGATGCAACCCGCGAACATCAATTACATGACTCTTAAGGCAGTCCAAGCCCTGAAACAACTACAGTAGCTCGAGGGGCTCGCGAATCCTAACAATTAAACCCTCGACTCGGGAGGCCGTGAGTGCAAGCCCGTATTTCACTCGCGAAGGAAAGGGAGTTCAAATGGGTTCGTTCTGGAAGTTAACAAAAGCGACATTATTTGTGCTGACGCTGGCGTCGTCCTTTCATTCACCCCGGGCGAGCGCCCAGGCGCAATCGGACATGAGCACGACCGCGCCACAACCAAAGGAAGCAAGCGCCGATGACGGCTGGCATGTCGCCATTACTCCGTATCTGTGGTTTGCCGGCGCCCACGGAGCCACTGGAGCGCTCGGCCGTGAAGCCAGCGTGCATGCGAATTTCAGCGATATTTTTAATTACCTGAACATCGGTGCGATGGGCGTTGTGGAAACACGCTACAACCGCGTGATCATGCCACTCGATTTTATGTGGATGAAACTGTCCGATGACAAGGGGCTTCCCATTAACGAAATTGCCACTTCCGTGAAAGCGAAAATGACGGAAACCATGCTCACCCCAAAGGTCGGCTATCGCATCGCTGACGGAAAAAGAGTCAAAGTCGATGCGCTGTTCGGAATTCGCTACTGGCATGTTTCAACGGACTTCACGCTGCAGCCTGTCCAGATCATCGGCGGTATTTCGCAATCGGCGAATTGGGTGGACGCGGTTGCCGGCGGGCGCATTATACTCGCGCTTTCACCAAAGGCTTTTATTGGTGTTGCGGGCGATGCAGGCGGAGGTTCCGCGCGATCGGATTGGCAGGGTGCGGGATTTCTCGGTTACAAGATTAGCCCCAAGTGGGTCATGCTGGCCGGGTATCGCTACCTCAGCATAAATTACCGGCCGAATGGAAAGGCCCAATTCGTCTATGACGTCAACATGCCCGGCTTGGTGATCGGCGCAACCTTCAACATCAAGTGAGCGGGGCTAGCTTACTGGTGGACAGTCGGCACACGCCGCCCGCCGAATCGGTGTGTCGCTCTTAGGGCGCGGAATGATGACTCCTGTTTGCAGGTCCATTTGGAAATGCGCGTTTTTCTTTTGTTTGTTTAGCTTGCCTGCCCGCGCCCAAAACGTTCAATTTCTTCCGGAAATTGATGCACATCTAAAGCTGAATTCCACTTTTCGTGCGTATCTGCAGGCCAAGGATGACCGAGAGGGCGGCGATCCGACACAAGCGACAATCGGTCCCAGCCTTCAGGTCTACTTGAAGCCCCTGATCAAGCTCAAGAAAGTCAAGGCCTTCGACCTGGACGATTCGAAGTCAAGATTGCTGGTCCTCGAAACCGGCTATCGCTACATCACCGCACCGGATGCTCCTTCTGAAAATCGCATGCTGGTTGCGGTGACTTCAAACTTTCCCTTGAAAGCGGGATTTTTCCTCTCCGACCGGAACCGGGCAGATCTGGATTGGAAGAGCGGAATTTTCACCTGGCGGTATCGGAACAGATTAACGCTGGACCGTACTTTTGCGATCCGTTCCTATCACTTCATCCCGTATGTCGCCGCCGAGCCGTTTTACGAGAGTCAGTACAGCAAGTGGAGCACCACATCTCTCTATGCAGGCAGTTTGTTCCCCGTAGGCAAGCACGTTCAATTCAATATCTACTTCGAGCACGACAACAACACGGGTAAGCACCCGAACCGGCAGGTGAATTCGGTCGGATTGGCCTTGAACCTCTATTTCTCCCTGGAGAAGAAATGAACTGGAAGCTGTTCCCAGGGGCCGCGCAACAGGCTGTTACTTTTGACAATTACCCCACCGCCCTTGCTGGTGCCAACATCGCCCTCGCTTTGAGTTTGCAACTCTCAAGATAACGGGCGAACGCGGAATCGGCATTTCCTCCGGCTCACGCCAAAAAGAGGGAGATCGAGATGGGCAAGAGAGCGAAAGTTCTCCTCGCAGTTGCGATTTTCCTGGTTGCCCTTGCGGTGCCAGTCTACCCCAACGACGATCTTGATAACTATAAGTTCCGAATCGACGCGAACTGGTGGTTCTCGCAGCCAAGCGGATATTATGGGAAGAACAACACCAATAATTATTTCGATATCCACCGCGATTTTGGATTCGGAAGCTATTCCACCTTCACCGGAAAGATCGACTGGCGATTTAAGCGCAAACATCACCTTCTCTTGAACGCATCACCGGTCAACAGCACGAAGACAACTACTCTCAACCGAACGATCGAGTTTGAGGGGCAGACGTACGACATTGGCGCGCAGGTGTCCCTGCGCATCAGGTCTCTCAATTTTGCACCGGGATATGAGTACGACATCATCCGGCGGAACCACGGATTTCTGGGGTTGGAGGTTGATCTAAACCTGCTGGACACGGAATCCAAACTATCTGGCATGGCAACGGTGAATGGAGTCACTAGGGAGGCGACATCATCGAACTCGTTTTTTGCGCCACTGCCTGCGGTTGGCCCGGTCTTTCGCTGGTATCCGCTGCACGACTCGAACCGGCTCTCGATTGACGGTTCGTTCCGCGGTATGCCCTTCTTCGGATACGGAAACTTTATCACCGCGCGCGGCAGCGTGGGAGTGGGCCTGACGAACCACCTGGCGCTGCGGGCGGGCTATCAGTTGGGAAGCCGCGTGAGTATTCATGGAACCAGCGATCAAGTTGCCATAGAGCTAACTCAGAAGGGTCCGACGGCGGGAATCGAATATTCGTGGGGAGAGGCGCCGCGTGGCAAACCGCCCAAGGCCGTCTCCCAGGAGCCAGGCGCCAACGTGATATCGGAATGGCACGTGGACTGGGTGCCGATTTATCTCTGGTTCAGCGGCCTGAAGGGGAATGTGGGAGCGCTGGGATACGTGGTTCCCGTGGACGCGACCTTCTCTGACATCTTTTCGGAGCTCAACATCGGGTTAATGAGCGTGCTGGATGTGCGGCGGAAGCGCGTCGGGGTGCTCACGGATCTGGTTTTCATGAGCCTCTCTTCGGACCAGAAATCTACGCCCGTGAATGGAGGCGGCTTTTCCGGCTTTACCGAGAATTCCAAGACGATTTGGGTGGACCCGGAGCTGTATTATCGCGTGCTGGACAAAGAGAAGTTTTCGGCGGATGCGGTGGCCGGCGTGCGCGTTTGGCATTTGAACAATAGTTTCGACCTGCTGCCTGGAACACTTCCGGCAGTTACGGTCGGACAGACGCAATCCTGGGCGGATCCCGTGTTGGGCGCCAGATTCCGCCTCAACCTGAACAAAGGCTGGTTCGTGAGCCTGATGGGGGATGCGGGTGGCTTTGGAGTCGGCTCGCAACTGACCTGGCAGGTCTACAGCGGCCTGGGGAAGCAGTTTAAGGGGAGATATTCATTGCTACTCGGTTATCGGTACATGGACGTGGACTACAAGAACGGCGGATTTTTGTATGACACGCACATGAGCGGGCTGCTGGCGGGATTTGCCATTCGCGTCAAATGAAAACGGCAGGCTGAGTTTTGAAAGTAGGACGGTTCGTTCTCGCGCTTCGGGAAACAGCGGATTTGCAAGGAATGATCATCAGGGCGCCGATATTGAAATCTAAAAATAACGCTTCCTGGTTTGGAAGGGCTACACGAAGGAGTCAGCAATGCGGTACACAAACCTCTCGACCAAAATTCTAGGTTTTCTATTGTTGGCGTGTTCCTGCGCATGGGCGCAGGATCCCGGCTGGCCTCGCCGGATTGTAAAGCCCGGCGGGCAAATCATCGTCTACCAGCCCCAGGTGGACGACTGGCAGAATTTTACCGATATCAAGTGGCGCCAGGCCTTTCAGCTCACTCCCGCAGGTGGTAAAGAAATCGTGGGTGCTGCAACATTTGAGGGCACTACCAATGTCAACACCGACACGCACACGGTGATCATCTACGGCATGCAGGTTCTAAACGCCTATTTCCCCTCGCAGGACCCGGCAAGTTCGGCGCAACTTACGCAACTCCTCAGAACATTCCTTCCCCCGACGTTCACGATCGGACTGGAACGCGTCGTGGCCTATGTGCCAAAGCCGCAATCGGTCCAAACGGTCAATTTGCGAAATGACCCTCCGTTTATTTTTGTCAGCTACACTCCCGCAATTCTCCTCGGTGTGGATGGTGAGCCCGTCCTAGCAGAGATTCCGAAAACCGACCTGAAGTTCGTTGTCAACACCATGTGGCCGTTGTTCTTTGACAAAAACAATTCCCAGTATTATCTGCTGCTGAATAATATCTGGCTCACTGCGGGTGATTTGCATGGGCCGTGGTCGAGGGCCATGAAACTGTCCAAAGCATTCGAGAAGGTGCCCGACTCCGCCAAATTTGCAGACGTGAAGAAGGCGGTTCCCCCTCCGCAGGTTGCCAATGCCATTGTTCCGCAAGTCTTTTACAGCCAGTTTCCCGCCGAAGTGATTTTGTTCGATGGGCGGCCGACGTACACCGCGATTCCCGGTACGCGACTGGTCTACGCCAACAACACCGATTCCCCCCTCTTTGTGTATGGCGCAACGCAAACGTATTACTACCTGGCAGCGGGCCGATGGTTCAGCGCGCAAAGTCTAACCGGGCCGTGGACGTTTGCGTCGCTCAGCCTGCCGCCGGATTTTGCCAATATTCCTCTCTCCAGCCCGGCAAGCGCGATTCTCTCCTCCGTGCCCGGCACTTCCCAGGCAAAAGACGCGGTGTTGATCGCGCAAATTCCCACGGTGATGGAGCTGAATCCCGCCACCGCGGCGGCCCAGGCAAAAGTAGACTATACGGGAAGTCCGCAATTCGCACCGATTGAGGGCACAACCCTGCAGTACGCCACCAATACCCCGGACAAAGTGATTCAGGTGGGCAGCCTCTACTATCTTTGCTTGCAGGGCGTTTGGTTCATGTCCGCCACACCGCAAGGTCCGTGGACGACGGCGAGTTCTGTGCCGCAGGTGATTTATACGATTCCTCCGAGTTCTCCCGTCTATAACGTCACCTACGTTACGCAGGTCACAACTTCGAGCGGCAGTGTGCAGTCCAGTTACACGGCAGGATATCTCGGCGCGTTCGTTATGGGCGCCGCCGTCGGAGCCATCGTAGCCAACGGCAGCGGTTACTACTATCCGCCTTACATTGGCTACCCGCCCTATGGTTACCCGGTCTACCATCCTTACCCCGTATGCTACGGAGCTTATGGCGCGTATGGCACGTCTTACTACCATAGCTCGACAGGGGCCTACGGCGTTTCACAAACGACATACGGAGCGTATGGTTCCGCGACACGCACCGCGTCCTACAATCCGTACACTGGCACTTCCACGCGAACCGCTTCCACAACAACGGCGTATGGCAAGCAGACCGTGGGCCAAGCCTACAACCCCTACACCGGATCGTATGGCGCGACGCATCAAGGGTCGAGTCCCACGGCGCAATGGGGAAGTTCCTACGTCTCACAAGGAAACAAATCCGCCACTACGCAGCACTATTCGACCGCGCAAGGGACGGTAGCATCCGGCCAGACATCCTCAGGCGGGAAGGCTGCCGGCACGAGCTCAGCGTACGGGAATACTGCTGTCGGCAAGAACTCCAGCGGCGACATGTACGCCGGCCACGACGGAAACGTTTACAAAAACACCGGCTCCGGCTGGCAAAAATCCAATGGCAGCGGCGGCTGGAGCAATGTGAACACGACCCAGAATCAGCAGAAAGCCCAGCAAAACGCTCAAAGCTATGAGCAGCAGCACCCCAGCAGCCAGGCCAGTTCCCAGCAGCATGAACAGAGCATGAATCAAAGCCACTCCTCCTACGGCGGGTCCTCTGAAAATCTCGACTCCGAAAAACAAAACCGCCAGAGCGGTTCGGCCCAGAGTCAACACTACCAAAGCGGGAGCCACAGCTCGGGCGGATATGGCGGCGGTGGCCGCAGTTGGGGTGGAGGCGGCGGTGGGGGTGGAGGCGGAGGCAGGCACAGGTAGCTCGCTCATCATGTCGAATGGCCCACGTGGGCTCGGCCCGCGGAGACACGACCCAATGATCCATTCGGACTGGCCACTTGAACCTGCGCCAGTCCATAATTTCCGATTTCCCCTGAGAAACTCCATTCGCCAAACGCTTTCGCGGCCAGCCTCGCTGCGGAAAGAGGATCTGGTATGAAAGCTGGAATTGTTCTTTTGTGCTCGGCTCTTTTAGTTGCCGTGCCGCTCCTGGCGCGAGAGAAGAACGACGTTATCGTCATGAAAAACGGCGACCGCATCACCTGCGAGATTAAGAGCCTCGCCTCCGATACCCTCTATATCAAGGTCGATTACATCCTCGATACTTTATCCGTGGAATGGATCAAGGTCGATCATGTGGAGAGCAAACAACTGTTCATCGTCAAGACACAAGATGGCATCGTCTATTCCGGCACACTCTCCACGCCCGCGTCTTCCGGCGAACGCCCGGTCAAAATCCAAATTCTGGAGCCTCCCGATACCAGAGTCGAGATCGACAAGACTCGGATCATCGATTTGGAACAAACCTCCGACACAATCTGGCAACGCTTCAACGGGGATATCGGACTCGGTCTCATCTACAGCAAGGGCAACCAGTCCACGCAATACAATTTCAGTTCTTCTCTGAACTACCCACGTGAACGCTGGTCGGCCAGCGCCGCCTATAACTCAACGTTGTCCTCTAGCACCGGCAGATCGCCTGCCACGCGCAATGAACTCAATCTGAATTTGGAGCGCCTGCTCCGCTGGAACAATTGGTACTACACTGGGCTCGCCGATTTTCTACAGAGCTCGGAGCAGGGAATTCAGCTCCAGAGCGGCATTGGAGGCGGCGTCGGGCGTTACCTGGTGAACGACAATCGCTCCACGATTTCACTGTTTGGCGGACTGGTCTGGCAGCGCATCAATTACCAGCAGATGATTGTACCCTCCTTGACTCAGAACGCCGCGTCCGCCCTGATCGGCAGCGAAGTCAGGCTCTTCCGTTTCAACAAAACAAATCTCTCCGTCAGCGCGACGCTGCTTCCCGCAATTACGGAATCCGGCCGCGTCCACTTCAACCTCAACACCTCTTATTACATCAAGCTGTGGAGCAATCTCACCTGGAACATCTCGTTTTACGGTAACTGGGACAATCAACCGCCACCGACCTTCTCCGGCAGTGACTACGGCACAAGCTCCGGCGTCGCCTGGAAGTTTGGCAATCGCTAACTACCGCCAGGTCAACGGCAATATGACCCGCGGCTTTTCCTTTCTTGCGTATTCAGCCGAATATCGCAAATCCGGAGTAATGACTTTTCTGATCAATCGGGACGGTGTCACGTACCAGTGCAATCTTGGCGACAACACCGCCGAAGTCGTGCAACAACTCGACTCCTTCGACCCCGACGGCTCCTGGCAGCCTGTGCAGTAAGCCGCATCCTGCTCCGGCATCCCGGCCGGGTGAACACGCCTCTGCCCATCTCGGAACATACTGTTCCTTTTGACAATATCCTCGCCTCTGCTGGGAAGGCAGAATGCGAG
>Ga0210410_10005104_pt1 | contig 11474 bp, 9 predicted proteins | sample IncBWC4MmetaG_FD_161058 | JGI IMG/M metagenome (GOLD analysis project Ga0210410, IMG submission 161058) | Forest soil microbial communities from Barre Woods Harvard Forest LTER site, Petersham, Massachusetts, United States - Inc-BW-C-4-M | ecosystem: Environmental > Terrestrial > Soil >... | reverse complement strand
GGTCTTGGGTAGGCTCTTGCGGATGCGCCGCGCGGCCTCCAAGCCGTTTAACTCGGGCATGCTAATGTCCATTACGACGACGTCCGGCTTTAGCTGCTCAGCCAGGGTCACAGCTTCGCGCCCGGTCTTAGCCTCGGCCACAACGTCCCAGCCGTGGTGCGCGGTAAGCAACTGCTTGAGCCCGCGTCGAATAATATCGTGATCGTCAGCAACTAGGATACGCAGGGTAGTTACCTCATGTGAAGGTTCCCGAGGCCCGAGGGCCCCGCAAACGCTTGCAAGTAATTGATATTAGGTCCCTCCTTAGATTGACATACCATTTTCCCTGTATTTTGGATGCGGCGAGACCTAACACCTTGTCAGTACATTTATGGACGCGCTTGGGTTCGCCCTTCAGTGAAATAGACACACTGACTCTGAGGCTACCGCTACACGATTGAACGGATTGTTACCGTCTGTATTGCAGCATTCAATGGAATTCAGGACAGTGCCATCATCTGCTGCGCCGTAAATTACCGGCGCGCTGACCTGGGTCATCTCGTCTTTTGGGTCAGCTATAGCCGCTGAGTCATTGCCAGCGGTCTTTCGATAATCGCAATGAACAACCATATTGCTGACGCCTCGCGCGACCGTTTGCTTGGCCGGATAACAGCCTTGCTCTGGGTCGTGGTAATCGCTTTAGCGATCACGTTTTTCTATTTTGCAAGTTCATTTTGGATCCCGCTCTTGCTGGCTGGATTCCTGGCGATTCTCGTCGAGCCCTTGGTAGCACTTCTGGAGCGCCTGCATCTTCCCCGCTCGGCTTCGGCCGCTCTGGTAATCGTGTTCGGAATGGTTCTAGTGAGTGCGGCAATCTATGCCTTTTATAACAAAGCGGCAGATTTCGTCGATACCCTGCCGCAATATACCAGCAAGATTCGGAAGGCAGTCGAACCGGCTGTGAAGAGACTTGAAAGGATGCAAGAGAGTGCCAAAGACCTAAACCCGGCGCCGACACCAAAGAAAGTTCCTGAAGTCAGAGTTAGCCAGCCGCCTAGTTGGCCATCCTACGTGGCCAGGGGCGTTGGGTCGGTCGCCGGCGCGATCGTAATTGCCGCGGTGGTGCCGTTCTTGATGTTTTTTATGCTTGTGCGTAAGGACCACATTTACGCGTGGCTTTGCGCAACGTTTGGGCACGTGACGAACATACCCGATTTTGTGAAGCGGGTTACCGAAATGATTCGTGGGTTTGCGGGCGGGAACCTCGTAGTGGGCTCCCTTATGGCGGCGGTTACCGTTGCAGTATTGCTGGCGATTGGGATGCAAGGGGCCGTGGCGTTAGGAATCGCGAGCGCCTTCCTCAACTTGATACCATTCGTGGGCTTTATCCTAGCGAGCGCTGTTCCTCTGCTCGCAGCGACGCTCCAGTTCAGCAGTGCCGGACCGTTCCTAATAATCGCGGTCACAACGGGCTTGTTACATTTGATTTCAAATAACGTTCTGATACCTAAATTCGTCGGTTCGCGTGTGAACATTGGCCCCGTCGCGGCCACGGTAGGCATGTTGTTTTGGAGCTGGGTCTGGGGTGGGGTCGGGTTGCTGCTTGCCATACCCTTGACGGCGTTTGTGAAGTTGGTGGCTGAGACCCATTCAGCGCTGGCTCCTGTTGCTAATCTCCTCGCGGAAAAGCCACGTCCGTTGCCACGCTGGGCAGAAGCGGGGCAGACTGTAGCGCGAGCGATTCCGGTTCTACGCGAGCGCTTTCGTATGCGGGGCAAGCAGTAACCACGCGGCTATTCTCGATCGAAATATATTCGATTTTCCTTCCTCTTGGCGAACTGCACTCATTCCGGGCAACCATTACACAAGTATTACAAAGGTCCGTGATTGCCCGTGCTACGGTGATCCTGGATACGATCAGCGTGTTCTGAGGACCACTGGGACCATGAGCATTTTCAAAACAGACCGAACATTTCAACAGCCCTTAAATTGGACCACGACGTTTTTCATGTTGGCTTTCCACGTGGGCGCAGTCGCTGCCCTCTTCATGTTTAGCTGGAAAAACCTGGCGCTCGCGGTTTTTCTTTGGTGGCTAACGGGAAGCATGGGAATCGGCATGGCTTATCACCGGCTGCTGACCCATCGCGGATACAAGACGCCGAGATGGCTGGAATACTGGATGGCTATCTGTGGAACCATGGCGCTCGAAGGCGGCCCTATTGCCTGGGTCGCAACTCACCGCATCCATCATCAGAACACAGACAAAGAGGGCGATCCCCATTCTCCCAATGATGGTGGCTTATGGGCGCACATGGGGTGGATTATTACGGGCCAAGCGATGCACCAGAACACTGCTGAGTTGCTGCCTTATGTCCCGGATCTGCGGAAGCAAAAGTTTTATATGTGGATCAGCAAGTACCACTGGGTTCCATTGGCGGGGCTCGGGCTTATTCTGTTTGCGGTTGGCGGCTGGCCCAGCGTGATGTGGGGCGTGTTTTTGAGGACGGTTGTCGGACTGCACGCCACATGGCTGGTCAATTCCGCCACGCATATGTGGGGTTCGCGCCGGTTTCTCACGTCGGACACTTCGACCAACAGTTTCTGGGTTGCGATTTTGACCTTTGGCGAAGGATGGCATAACAATCACCACGCAGCCCCACAAGCGGCTAAGCACGGGCTCACTTGGTATGAAATTGACGTGAACTGGTACGGAATCGCGGCGCTAAAGGCACTGGGCCTTGCATGGGACATCAAACTGCCGAAGCCTCATTCGGCTTCCGGACCGGCGAAGCCAGTGGAGTCGCCCAACCTTGCACCTGATCCGCTTGTCGCGCCCGATGCGGTGGCCGAAGAAGAAGCCCTGGTGCCTAGCTCTGCTGGAGATTAAGCCCGGAGTTCCTCATCCTATAGTGCAGCTCTCCCTTCGGATGAATTAAACTAGCGGCAATGCGTATTACCAGACGCACAAAAGCCATTGCGTTCTTTATCACGCTAGGCGCCATCCTCGTCGCGCTCGCGATTTTCCTGAACATTACATGGATTGTGTTCCACTGGCGACAAGTGGTGCCGCTGGTTTTGGGCATTATCTTCTTTGGCGTGATCATTGCCGGGCTCGTGGTAAACACTATATTCATCGTGCGCGAGATCCGGCGAAATGAACGCCAAGACAGCTTCCTTAATGCTGTAACCCACGAACTCAAGACGCCCATCACGTCCATACGCTTGTATCTCGAGACGCTTCAGAGTCGTCCGCTGGACGAGGCGAAGCGGCGCGATTTCTACCGAATCATGCTTGAAGATTCGGACCGCCTTCTCGGCACGGTTGAGCAGGTGCTGAAAGCCGGAGAAGCGCGTCATGCCAGCCGGCGGCGGAATTGGCAAGAAGTCGACTTTGCCGAGCTGGCACGCGGCACCCTGGAACTCGCCCGCCTGCGTCACAATCTCAAGCCAGAAGCGCTTCGCTTCGGTAGCGAGCCGCCGGAGGACCTGGTAGTCATGGGCAATCCTGAGGAATTACGCACCGCGGTCTTCAACCTTCTCGACAATGCCATTAAGTACTCCGGAGAGAACAAGAACATCGTCGTCGATGTGCGCACGCCGAACATCGACAGCATTTTTTTCAGCGTACGCGACCAAGGAATCGGAATTCCCCGCGTGGAACTAAAGCGCATCTTCAATCGCTTTTATCGCATCCAGAGCTCTGCGACTGGCGAGGTGAAAGGCACCGGCCTTGGTCTGTTTATTGTGCGTTCTGTAGTTCGCCGTTACGGCGGCGATGCGTATGCGGAAAGCCAGGGAGAAGGATTGGGCAGCACGTTCACTATTCGTCTGCCGCGGGTGTATCGCGCGTGAGCCGGGTTTTGGTGGTCGAAGACGAAGCACACCTTGCGGAAGGGCTCCGCTTTAACCTGGAAGCGGAAGGCCATTCCGTGCACGTCACCGACAAAGGCGAGGAAGCTCTGACACTTCTCTTGAAGAAGAAGGAAGCTTTCGATGCCCTGATACTCGACGTCATGCTCCCGGGAAAAGATGGCTTCACCATCGTACGTGAATTGAGGGAAGCGCAAAACTACATACCCTTGCTGATGTTGACCGCGCGCACTCGGCCCGAGGACGTCCTTCAAGGGTTCGAGTCTGGTGCCGACGACTATCTACCAAAGCCATTTGACCTGGCTATCTTGTTAGCGCGAGTCGAAAGTCTGCTGCGCCGCAAAAACTGGCTGCGCGCCTCGAGCGCGGAACAGGCGGAGACCGCACCGGCGCAGCCTACGGACGTGTTCCAGTTCGACGATCGAACTGTTGATTTCGCGAACCTGCAACTCCGAGGCGGCGGGCAGGTGTTTCAACTGACTTTGATGGAAGCGGAGCTTCTGCGCTACTTGATACGCAACAGTGGCAAGCCGGTTTCCCGCAAAGCCATCCTGCAGAATGTCTGGAACCTTCATGAAGATACGGATACTCGCGCGATTGACAACTTCATCGTGCGCCTACGCCGGTACATCGAACTCGAACCCTCAAAGCCACGCCATCTCATAACGGTTCGGGGCCTGGGATACCAATTCGTACCGAATCCCAAGGCCCCGAAGTGACAGCGATCTGAATCAGACGCTTGCAAACTGATCTAAGCCGCAGCCCGCAAAAGGTGGACTGTCAGCGTGAAGTGCCCTTAGGTATGACTGGGGCTCGGAGGAAAATGCTGAAACATTTTCTGCACGTTCTTGTCGAGGGTTTTTATATTCTTATCGGGCTTGCTCGCGAGCGTGTCAGACGCGGCGCTGCGCCAAATCAGGTTTTTCGTCTGGCTATCAATTACGTCGATGATGAGTGTTCCTACCTTGTAGGTGTCAACGTTTGTCGTTGACATTCCTATCCCTCCACCGAATCGGCGGCCTCCGCCAAACCCGTCATAAAAAGTGTTCAGCTGTTCCTGGTTGTGGATTGCGTCGCGCGCGGTCACCACCACATCTCCGCCGGAGGGAACTTGCGTCCAACCTTTGGCTGCGAGTTGGCCGTCTACTGCTTGTTTTATCCGGTTATCCCAAAGACTATCGGGCGTCTTGACGTTTCCCCAGGAATACGTTTTGTAGTGGGCAAAGTCTACCTTGTGATCGTAATCCGTGGTGATATTTGCCAATGCAGTGGCGGATGTGACCACCAGTGCCACTACCAACAACGCTAATCGATTCCGAACTCTCATAAGATCCTCCTCTTCCCTTTTGCTCCCTCGTTCGCTCATTCACCGACCCCTTCACCCAGCCCGAACCGGCTGGGTGAAGGAAACGCACCGGCTGGGAATGCACACCATGCTCTTAGTCGCCGGCTTCGACAGTCTGCTGCCTGTCTTGGGCTATCTGCTTCTCCTCTGGCTTGGAATAAACGAACTCATTTCCAATGGTCTCTCCGGGATAAAACCACTTTAGGAGAGCTTCTGGTCTTCCATCTCCCTGTTCGGCAAACGTAACGACAGACTTGTCGCTGGGCTCCGGACGCTCTGCGGAAACCGCCATGAGGGTGGCATACAGAGTGGTTCCATCTGAATTGAAGACTTGCACAATGTGGCGGTCACTCGCGTTGTCGGCCAATTTGAATAGATAGGTCCCTGCGGGAAGCACCCGGCCAGGGATTTGGACGGACTGACTAAACGTGAGTTTGGTCTTCAAGTCATACTCGTCGGCGTGGGCCGCGACCTCAAAAAATAGAACTGTTGCAATAATCAAACCAATAAGAAAGTAGCCTTTGTTAGTTTTCATTTTGTTTGTTCCTCCTTCCTTCCGGCGAATTTAAAGGCACAGCAATGGCCAAAATCACAAAACGTAAGCGCATCGAGTAAACCTCGTGTTTTTGGGAAGTTAACAAGCGCATGCGGTACTAGCGGATTTTAGGTGTCAACTGTCGAATCGTCAGAAGTCCAACCTTCTGTACACCGACAGTCTTCGTAACTCAACAAACGTTTTGTGAGCCTAGCGCCGGACGTACCTATTATTTGCCGATCCGAATCTAAATATAGGTGAGCCGCACTCTGAAATGGACTCGCTAGATCTGCGTGACAAACTGCTAACCGAGAGCGAAGCGCGCGAATACCGCACGCTACTAGAGGTCTCGCGCGCTATCGGATCTCACACGACTCTCGCCGATTTTTTTCATGCTCTCGTCAAAGGTCTCCAACCTCTTGTGGATTTTGATTTTCTCAGCGTCTCCCTTTTTGATCCAGACCGCAACGTAATGCGAGTCCATGCGCTTGACAGTGCCATAGACTCCCCGCTCAAAGCGGGCATGGAGTTCTCGATGGAGGAATCCATGGCTGCGGTCGTCTGGCGAACGCAGCAACCGCTGATTATTGTGGATACGAAGCGCGAAACTCGCTTCGACACCGTTATGAAATTGGTTCGAGCGCATGGCGTTCGGTCTAGTTGCATAGTGCCGTTGACTACGGCGTGGCGGCCCGTGGGGGCTTTACATTTTGGCGCTAACCGGCCGGGAGCCTACACGGAAGAGGACCTCGACATCCTGCAGCTCCTTGCCAAGCAAGTGGCTGTAGCGGTGGAGAATGCATTGAACTATGAATCCATTCTCACGCTTCACGGAGCACTCTCCCAGGAACGTGACCGGCTGAAGCTGCTACTAGACTTAAATAATGCGGTGGTTTCGAATCTGGATCTGACTCAACTGTTTGAAGCGATACCCACGAGCGTTCGCCGCGCTATGCAATGTGACGCCGTTTGCTTGTCACTGCCCGAAAAGGAAAAGCCCGAGCTGCGGATCCACGGGCTGGACTTCCCCGATGGACGCGGCTTCATGCTTAACGAAATGGTGCTGCCGATCGCCGATACAAGCCCGGGTCGCGCCTTCGAAAGTGGGAAGCCTTTCTTTTGGGGCAGTCCGCCATCCGACCTTGCCCCGGTCGCCTCACAAACGAACGCCGATGAAGGATTCCAATCCGGCTGCTTTCTACCGATCGTTCGGGGAGAGCGAAAACTCGGTGTGTTGCATCTTCTTGATCGCGGCGAGAATGCCTTCAGTGTTCAAGATGTCGATTTTTTGGTGCAAGTGGCAAACCAGGTCGCAATCGCGCTCGAAAATGCCCTTGAATATCGCAATGTGAATGAATCGCGGCAGCAGCTTGCAGAGGAACGCCTTTACCTTCTCGATGAAATCGGCTCCGAGCACAGATTTCAGGAAGTTGTCGGCTCCAGTGCCGCCCTCAAACGAGCATTGAAACAGGTAGAGACCGTTGCACCCACTGGTTCCACGGTCCTGATTTACGGCGAAACGGGGACCGGAAAGGAAATGATTGCTCGAGCCATCCACAAATTGAGCCCGAGGAAAGATCACACATTCGTGAAGTTGAACTGCGCTGCGATTCCTCTGGGACTGCTGGAGAGCGAACTTTTCGGGCATGAAAAGGGAGCATTTACCGGCGCGATAGAACGCAGAGTCGGGCGTTTCGAGCTTGCGAATGGAGGAACGCTCTTTCTCGACGAAATCGGTGATATTCCCTTGGAGCTTCAGTCCAAGCTGTTGCGTGTGCTGCAAGAACAGGAGTTCGAAAGGCTGGGGAGCACCCGCTCCATTAAAGTGGACGTACGGATCGTCGCGGCGACGCATCGCAACCTAGAGAAGATGGTCCAGGAAGGGCAGTTTCGCGCCGATCTCTTTTATCGGCTGAATGTCTTTCCAGTCATGCTGCCGCCACTTCGCGAGCGGCGAGGGGACGTTCCTGATTTGGTGCGCTTCTTCGCCGAAAAGTACGCGAAACAAATGAACAAACCCATCGATACCATCCCATCTGATGCCATGCATGCCCTGGCGAGATATGACTGGCCGGGAAATATTCGCGAACTTCAAAATTTCATCGAACGCGCCGTAATTCTCTCCAAAGGGACTGTGCTTCAACCCCCCATCGCTGAACTGAAAGTCGCGCCCGCCCCAACCCCAACCGCTTCCACGGCAAGCACAGGGAGCGCGACCAATTCATTGGACGATGCGCAGCGCGAGCATATCGTTCAAGTGTTGCGCGAAGCCCGCTGGGTGCTCGGGGGATCGAACGGTGCCGCTGCGCGGATGGGAATACCACGGACTACTCTGATCTACAAAATGCGTAGGCTTGGAATCCGACCGCAACGGAGTGACCAAAGATCCTAGCAGTGGTCGACGCATCGACGTATTCGACATTCCCGCACGCGCCTTATTGTAGCTCCTAGCATTTCTCACTTCTTCAAGCAGTTGCGTGACGCGACTCGCGGGTTGAGTCTGGCACGCTACGTGCTCCCATATCGAAAGTGAATGAAAGGATGCCGGCGATAAGTGCATTTGTTTCACGGCGCCTTAGACAGGCATGAAGGGAGAGAAGTGCTGAGGATCACTATCACCGATTTTCCTGACGAGCAGAGGTGGTTCCTCGAGGGCCGCCTGGTCGGCCCGTGGGCTTCCGAGCTGATTTCGATTTGGAGAGAAACACGCCGTCAAGGCGAGGCGCGCAGATGCATCATCGAGTTGAACGATGTGACGTTTATCGACCGGATTGGCGAAGCCGCTCTGGCGGAAATCGCGAGCGAGGGTGCCGAGCTCATTGGCGGCGGCGTGTACACGAAACAAAAATTAGGGGGCCTCGGCAATTACTCCAAGCGAAGTCCCTTGAATAAAGCAAAGGAGTAAAGAGAGCGCGGGTGGGATTCGGACCCACCGATGGAGTCTTGCAGTTCAGCGGTCCAGCGGTAGGTATCTTATTTTCCTAGCTAATTTGATGTAGCGTCATCCGGTCGCTTGATCCGCCAGATTTCGTTTCAGGCTGTCGCGATCTAGCTCGTTTTCCCAACGAGCTACGACCAACGTCGCCACGGCGTTGCCAGTCATATTTACAACCGCGCGGCACATGCTGAGAAAGCGATCAATGCCGAGAATCAGCGCCATGCCGGCGACAGGGATCGTCGGGATGACCATCATGGTGGCTACGAGGGCGATGAAGGCCGCTCCTTGCACGCCGCTTGCGCCTTTTGAGGTAAGCAGGGCGACGCCTAGGATCGTGAATTGCTGCAAAAGCGTCAGATGTGTGTTGGTGGCTTGGGCCACAAATAATGCGGCGAGAGTCATGTACAAGCTGGTGCCGTCAGCGTTGAACGTGTAGCCGGTAGGAACAACCAGACCGACGAGGGCTTTGGAGCAGCCCAGCCTTTCGAGTTTGGCCATTAGAGCGGGTAGTGCGGGTTCCGAAGAACTCGTGGCCAGTACAAGTAGAATTTCTTCGCGAAGGTACCAGAGGAAGCGGAAGATTCCGAATCCTGCGATGCGCGCGATCCCGCCAAGCACGACGATCACGAAGAGCAACGATGTGATGTAGAGCGTAACCATCAATTTGACGAGAGGACCTAGGGACGCCAGACCGTATTTGCCGACGGTGAACGCCATGGCGCCGAAGGCCCCGATGGGCGCGAAGCGCATCAAAATCGCCACGACGCCGAAGACGGCACGGGTGAGGGCCTCCAAAAAATCGATGAGAGGTTTGCAACGCGGACCTGCCAGCGACAAAGCAAAACCAAACAGAAGAGAGACAAACAATACTTGCAGGATATCTCCCCTGGTGAATGCGTCGACGACCGTGTTCGGGATGATGTGGACGAGGAATTCCGTCACTTTTTGAGCTTTGGCTTGGCCGGCATATTCCGCGACGGCCCTGGCATCCAGCGTAGCGGGATCGGCATTGAAACCGCTCCCTGGATGTACCACATTCCCGACGGCGAGCCCTATAAGCAGCGCGAGGGTCGAGACCACTTCAAAATAGAGCAGAGCTTTCCCGCCGACGCGGCCGACTTTTTTCATGTCCTCCATGCCGGCAATTCCAGTGACCAAAGTGCAGAAGATCACTAGCGTGATGATCATGGTGATCAAGCGGATGAAGGCGTCCCCGAGCGGCTTCATGGCGACGGCCGTCGATGGGCTTACGTAGCCGAGGACGATGGCGATCGCGACCCCGGCAAGCACCTGGAACGAAAGGCCGGTGTAGAAGGGTTTCTTGCGCTCCACATTTGTCGCAGATTCGGTGACGGTGGGTGCCAGCATCTATTCGATCAGCTCCTTTGGAGGACCGGCCGCAGTTCGTGGACATCGCGCAAAGTTTCGAGAGCCAACAGCTTGCCAATGAGCTTGGAGCAGACTTCGTTCCCCAGCACAGGCGCGATGAGGTCGCGAGCTTTGTCCACAACTTCTTCGCGACTCATGGGATTTTCCGCGGTGCCGCGAACATCGCGTACCCATTCATCAAGTTGTGTGCCATCGGAAAGGGTGAGTTCGACTATCGCCTCTCGTCGCGGACGCCGCGCGTCGATGCGTGGATCGGCGACGACCTCTACTTTGGCGCGCTGGCGAAGCACGGTGGGATCCTTCATGCGGGCGCGATCGTGGACTGAGCGGAAGGTGACCGTCTTGTCGAGAAGCATGATGGCAACCATGTGCTGCATACAGATGTCGGGCATGTCGCGATTGCTAACCGTGTTTGCTTCGTCGCTTGCGATGCGGACGATAACTTTGGTCACATCGTCCGCGGAGAACGAGCGCTGCTTGAAAAACCCAGCGAGAGCGTCGAGCGGCGCCTGAATCGGCGAGCCTACGGTCCATTTCTTGATGTTGGTTCGAGCGATCTCGTAGCGCTCGCCGAGCTTGTCTACCAGGACAGTGGGGTCGGCTTTAATGGCGCCATTTTCGCGAGGGGCGAGAGCCTCAAAAAAGTTGTCAGGACCGGAGAAGACATCTTGCACACCGCTCCAGCCAGAGTGAATCAAGGAAGCGGCCAGGACTGCGCCAGCGGCCGGCTTACCCGCGAAGAGGAATGCCTTCTCCATATGTTCGGCATCGCGCGACCAGGCACCGATTCCTGACGTTTGCTGCGCCGTGTAGTCGAGCAGCAAGCGCATCTTTTCCGCATCTAGACCGGCGGCGCAGCCAGCGGCGGCTCCGGCTCCGAAAACCGCCGCGGTGCCATGCGTGCTGCGGTGGGTTAATGCTTGGTACGAAGGTCCGCCCATGCTCATCGTGATACGCGAGCCGATGTCATACCCCAGCGTGACCGCGCGTATAAGCTGGGCGCCCGTGATTGCAAACTGCTCGCCTGCTGCAAAAGCCGCGGGGACAACGGAAACTCCGGGATGCGAGCGGGAGGGACCGTGCGAGTCGTCCGTTTCATCCGAATGCGCGAGCACGCCGTTTGCGAATGCGGCTTCAATTGGGCCGCACACAATATTAGAAGCTACGACGGTGGCGACTTCCTTGCCCCCGTAACCACGGGCAAACTCGATGGCAGCGCGGCCGGGAGGCAAGCCGGAGCCAGAAATCATCGCTGCGAAAGTATCCAAGATGTGTTCCTTGGCTTTCTCGGTGACGTCATCCGGCAGCGCACGGGTGCCGGCCGAAGCCATGTAAGCGCTGAGCTGCTGCATGATGGGGCTAACGCCTTGCGGGATCTCGTCAGGATTTAGAAAACATGCAGCTTTCAGGAAACCCTG
>Ga0210410_10005103_pt1 | contig 11475 bp, 10 predicted proteins | sample IncBWC4MmetaG_FD_161058 | JGI IMG/M metagenome (GOLD analysis project Ga0210410, IMG submission 161058) | Forest soil microbial communities from Barre Woods Harvard Forest LTER site, Petersham, Massachusetts, United States - Inc-BW-C-4-M | ecosystem: Environmental > Terrestrial > Soil >... | reverse complement strand
CGATCGCTTCGGCTTCAGCGTTTCGTCCGTGAATCATCAGCCAGCGCGGACTTTCCGGGATCCAACGGCGAAAGAGAATCACAACCAGGCCGAGTGTCGCTCCGATCCCAAACGCGAAACGCCATCCTAACGAGATCGGAAATCGATTCGGATCGAGCAAAATGAGAGTCGCGCCTGAACCAAGAGCCGCGCCAACCCAATAGGAACCGTTGATCATCAAATCGACGCGGCCGCGCAGCCGCGCTGGAATCAGTTCGTCGATTGCCGAATTGATCGCGGCGTACTCCCCGCCAATTCCGGCGCCGGTCACCGCGCGGAAGAAGGCATAACTCGCAAAATTCCATGAGAACGCCGACAGCGCTGTTCCAATGAGATAGACCGCGACAGTAATGAAAAACAATTTCTTTCGGCCGAATCGATCTGTCCCGTAGCCAAACAACAACGCACCGATCACCGCTCCAGCGAGATAGCATGTTGCGGTCGCGCCGACTTCGGTATCTGTCAGGCCGAGTGTTTCGCGTCGGGTGAGAATCCCGCCTAACGAACCGGCGAGCGTGACTTCAAGTCCATCAAGAATCCAAGTCGCCCCGAGCGAGACGACGATCAACCAATGCCAGCGACTCCACGGCATTCGGTCCAACCGCGCCGGCACGTACGATTCGATCGTTTCGCCATTTGCCATTCTGGCCGCTAGCGTGTCCAACGCGACGAAAGTTTTCTACTTTCTAATTTTCTACTTCGTAATTCTCCTCTTCAGTCTTCGTACGTCGGCAGTCCTTTGGCGCGCCGTTTTTCCTTGATATAATTCACCATGTCTTCCGATTTTTTGAACTCATCGGATTTAAATGGCGGGTTCTTCTTTCGACGCAAAACGCTGTACCACCAGCGCCAGTAATTTTGCCAGGTATCATAGCCCGACTCGGGCTTCTCTTTCGCGACCTCAGCCGCGATCCGTTCGTCAACGCGTTCCTTCCAATATTGTTCTTCGGTAACATTCGAAACGTTCATTCGACCGGCTGGGTCGGTCTGATATTCCCGGATCGTGGGACGATGGATCGCGCAGCCCGCGAACAAAGTTGCAACCAGCAATAGCCCAATAATGCGTCGAGAATGAATTGTTTGCATGATCAACCGGAAAGGTGTCTAGAATAAAACAAATCTCCGATTTCGAAAGCGAGCACTTTCGAAGTTACGCGGTGCGGCCGCAGCAGTTCTTGTATTTCTTACCGCTCCCGCATGGACACGGTTCGTTTCGACCGACTTTTGGCAGCGAACGTCGCGCTGGCAGATCAATCGACATTTCGCCGGCACCATCGCCGTCCATCGCGACTCCGGCCATTGCGCCAACCGGCTGCGGTTGACGCGCCCGCGCCCGGACGTTCGCCGCTGGCGCAGTCGGCGCGTCTTCCCGTAGCAAGAATTGCGGAAGACTCGCGAGGAAATTCTCGAACGCCTGCAAGTTCGATGTGCTCCGGAAAAGATTGTGGAGAACCTCATTCTTAATGTTCGCCATCAGGTCCACGAACATGTCGTAAGCCTCGGTCTTGTATTCGATCAATGGATCTTTTTGCGCGTAACCGCGGAGATAAACGCCTTCCCGCAGCGCGTCCATGGCGTAGAGATGTTCCTGCCAGAGACGATCGATCGCGTTCAGAATGATGTAACGTTCGAGACTTTTCACCGCGGTCGGCTCCTCGTGACTCGATTTGCGCTCGTAAGATTCTTTGATTTTGCCAATCAGAAATTGTGCATTTTCATCCGCGCTGCGCGTCTCGAATTGCGCTTTGTCTTTCGTTAGGCCGAGAGGAAAGGTTGTGTTCACCCAATTCATCAACCCCGCGTAGTTTGGCTCGTCGCCTTCGAGATATTCTTTCAACTTCGCCGGCACGGCTTCATCAATTACTTCATAGATCAGCGTCCGCGGATCTTCCGAGTCGATCACTTCATTGCGATAGGTGTAAACCACCTCGCGCTGCATGTTCATCACGTCGTCGAAATCGAGCGTGCGTTTGCGGATCAGATAATTGCGCTGCTCGACGCGCTTTTGCGCCGTCTCCACCGATTTGTTCAACCAGCGATGCTCCAGCTCCTGTCCTTCTTCGAGACCGAAGCGTTCCATGATCTTGGTCATCCGATCAGCCGCACCGAAATTGCGCATGAGATCGTCTTCGAAGCTGACATAAAAGCGTGACCCGCCCGGGTCGCCTTGGCGCGCGCAACGTCCGCGAAGTTGTCGATCTATCCGGCGCGCCTCGTGGCGTTCTGTTCCAAGAACAAATAACCCGCCGAGTTCCGGCACACCCTGCCCGAGTTTAATATCGGTGCCGCGCCCGGCCATGTTCGTCGAAATAGTGACCGTGCCTGGCTGGCCTGCGCGCATTACGATCTCGGCCTCCTGCATGTGAAACTTTGCGTTCAACACGTTGTGCGGAATTTTTTCGCGTTTCAGCATTCGGCTGAGCAACTCGGAAGCTTCCACGCTCACCGTGCCAACCAGCACCGGTTGCTGCTTGGTGTGATGGTCCCTGATTTCGTTGATGACTGCGTTGTATTTTTCGCGCCGGGTCTTGTAGATCCGGTCGTTGTGATCTTTGCGCGCCACCGGCCGATTCGTCGGGATCACGTTCACGTCCAGTTTGTAGATGTCGTGAAACTCGGCCGCTTCGGTTTCCGCCGTGCCGGTCATGCCGGCCAGCTTTTGATAGAGTCGAAAATAATTTTGAATCGTAATCGTCGCCAGCGTTTGCGTCTCGCGGTCGATCTGCACGCCCTCTTTCGCTTCCACTGCCTGATGTAATCCATCGCTCCAACGACGTCCCGGCATTTTGCGGCCGGTGAATTCATCAACAATGACGACCTTGTTCTCCTCGACGACGTACTGAACATCTTTGTCGAAAACGCAGTAGGCGCGGAGCAAATTCGAAATGTTGTGAATCCGCTCCGCCTGCTCGTCGCAATGCTGTTGTCGTTCCGATTTCTTTTTGTCCTTCTCTTCGTCCGACAAACTCGGATCGAGGTCGATCTCGGTGAATTCACTGATCAAGTCCGGCAAGACGAATGCATTCGGATCGTCCGGGTTCAAAAACATCCGGCCCTGCTCCGACAAATCCGACTCGTTCGATTTCTCGTCGATCGTGAAAAACAATTCCTCTTTGAGCAGAAACAATTCTTCCTTGCGGGTGTCGGTGTAGAACGAAAGCTCCGCTTTATCGATCGCGCGCCGCTTGTCCGGGTCCTCCATCATCCGAAGCAATTGCTTGTTGCGCGGTTGGCCCAATTTCACTTTGAACATGAGGCGCCCCGCAGTTTCGATATCGCCCTGGTCGAATTTCTCCGCCGCTTCGCTCGCGACTCGATTGCACAACATCGTTTGCTTCCGCACCAATTGCTCGATCAGCGGTTTCCATTTGTCGTACTGATGGGTCGAAATCGTGGCCGGGCCGCTGATGATCAGCGGCGTGCGCGCCTCGTCGATCAAGATCGAGTCCACTTCATCGACAATCGCGTAATGATAACCGCGCTGGACCTGTTGCTCGCGCGTTGTCGCCATTCCGTTGTCGCGCAAATAATCGAAACCGAACTCGCTGTTCGTCCCGTAAGTGATGTCGCAGGCGTACTGTTGGCGACGGACGTCCGGCTCCTGATCGTGTTGAATGCAACCAACGGTCAGCCCAAGGAAATTGTAGAGCGCACCCATCCATTCCGCGTCGCGGCGAGCGAGATAATCGTTCACCGTAACGAGATGACTGCCGCGGCCGGTCAGCGCATTTAAATAAAGGGGCAAAGTCGCGACCAAAGTTTTGCCTTCGCCTGTCGCCATTTCCGCGATGCGGCCGCGATGCAAGACCATTCCGCCGAGCAACTGCACATCGAAGTGCACCATGTCCCACGTCATCGGCTGATCGCAGACCGTGAAACTGTGGCGTCGCTCTTTCAAACGCCGCGCGGCGTTCTTCACCGCGGCGAACGCTTCCGGCAAAATCTCATTCAGCCGATTCCATTGCTCTTCCGGGTCCGAGATTTTCGCGAGCTCATCCTTCCAAGCCGCCGTTTTCGCGCGCAAAGCGTCGTCGGACAGGCTCTTGAACTGTTCGTCGAACTCATTGATCCGGCGCACCGTCGGCGCCAATCGCCTTAGCTCGCGCTGGTTTTTCGAACCGACTATCTTCTTTAAAATCCAACCAACCATCAGAGAGTAATATCGATGAGATTAAGCGGGTAGCAATGCCTCGCACAGTGCGTACCGGGGCAATAGGACTGAACTCATTCGTATCGTGGAGTTTAAGAATTCTGCAAGAACGACTGTTCGCAGACGAATCATTTGCGTGAAATCCTCATTATCTTTTGGGCTTCTCATCGCCTTGGCCGCATTGGCTATGGCTCAAGCTGATCCGACCAGCCGAAGCTGGAATAAACCGGTGCCGCCGTTCCGAATCATGGGAAATCTTTATTATGTCGGCGCAACCGAAGTCGGATCTTTCCTGATCACGACGGCCAAAGGTCACATCTTGCTCGACGGCGGTTTTGTCGAAACCGCGCCGCAAATTGAGCAAAATGTCGCCCAGCTCGGCTTCAAACTAGAGGACGTGAAGATTCTCCTGAACAGCCACGCGCATTTTGATCACGCCGGCGGCTTGTCCGAACTCAAACAGAAAAGCGGAGCGAAGTTAATCGCGAGCGCCCGCGACGCGGAGTTGCTGCGTAATGGCGGACACGGAGACTTTCGTTTCGGAGATACGCTGACGTTTCCACCGGTCGCGGTCGATCAAATCATCGGCGACGGCCAATCGATTGACCTCGGCGGCCAAAAGCTCATCGCTTGGCTGACTCCCGGCCACACCAAAGGCAACACGACTTGGACGACGAAAGTCAATGATGGCTCAAAGTCTTACGATGTCGTTTTCGCGGGGAGCCCGACGGCACTCGATTATCAATTGGTCGGAAAAGAAAGTTACCCCGGCATTGGGTCAGATTTTGAAAAGACTTTTGCCGTGTTGAAGAAGTTGCCGTGCGACATCTTTCTGTCCGATCACGGATCGTTTTTTTCATTCGAAAAAAAACGCCAGCGCCTGGTGCGCAGGGAAACCCCTAATCCATTCATCGATGCCGATGGTTACAAGCGTTTTGTGGCCCAGTACGAAAAGGAATTTCAGGACAAGCTCGAGCTGCAGAAGAAGGCGGCCGTTTCTCCGACGGCATCGCCAGAATGATTGCGTCTCGCGGTTGGACGTTTAAGCTGAAATTATGAAGAAGATCATCTCCACTTCTGACGCGCCAGCAGCCATCGGACCGTATTCGCAAGGTGTCCGCGTCGGATCAATAATTTATTACTCGGGACAAATTCCGCTCGATCCCAAGACCGGACAGATTGTCTCCGGCGGAGTCGATGTTCAAGCGCGGCGTGTGATGGAAAACATCGGTGGTTTATTGAAGGTCGAAGGATTGGGTTACGACAACATCGTGAAGACGACAATTTTTCTGGCCGACATCAACGACTTTCAAACCGTCAATGAGATCTACGGGAGTTATTTTAAACAAGCGCCGCCCGCGCGCTCGACCATCCAGGCCGGAGCGTTGCCCAAAGGTGCGCGCGTCGAGATCGAAGCGATCGCTGTCGCCGGCGGCGGAGACGGAACAGTCGCGGACACGTCGGGATGAGCGAAGACTTGCTCGCTCTCTTTCGAAAAACCGGCGCGCTACTCGATGGCCATTTTATCCTGCGTTCCGGATTGCACAGCCGCCAATATTTTCAGTGCGCGATCCTTCTTTCGCACACCGACATTGCCGAACGCGTATGCAAAATGCTCGCCGATAAATTGCGAGATTTTGACTACGATTCCGTGATCTCCCCTGCCCTCGGCGGAATCATTGTCGGACAAGAAGTCGGCCGCTCGTTAGGCAAACGCCACATCTTCACTGAAAAAGAGGAGAGCAAATTGGTGCTGCGCCGGGGATTCCAGATCGACAAGGGCGAAAAATTTCTTGTCGTCGAGGATGTTGTGACCCGCGGCGGTCGCGTTCAGGAAACGATCGACATCGTCCGCGCGCACGGCGGAATAGTGAGCGCTGTCGGAGTCATCGTCGATCGTAGCGGCCAAGACAAACCGGATTTCGGCTGTCCCTTCGTCAGTTTGGTTGAAATGAACGTGGAGAATTTTGCGGCCGACAAATTGCCGCCCGATCTCGCCAAGATTCCGGCGGTGAAACCTGGAAGCAAATGATCGATCAAAAATCGGAACCGCTATCTACCGCTGCCGCGACGGTTCGAACGAAACCTCGCGGTTTCATTTCGGATTTTTGTCATTCGTCGGTCGGCCGAAAGATGATTGTCGCTGTGACCGGAGTGATTCTAATTGTGTTCGTCATTGGCCATCTCCTGGGCAATCTGCAAATTTTTCTCGGGCCCGAATGGATCAACGCCTACTCGCAACATCTTCGCGATTTAGGTCCGCTCCTTTGGCTGATCCGCGCGTTTCTACTGACCGCGGTGATTTTGCATATCTATTTCACGATCTTGCTTGCGATCGAAAATCGCCGTGCCCGTCCCGAACCGTACATCGACAGGCAATACGTGAAAGCAAGCTGGGCCTCGCGTCACATGGTCGTCAGCGGATTGGTCGTGCTCGCGTTCATCGTTTTCCACCTGCTCCATTTCACCGCGCGCAAATTCAATCCGCAGTTTCCGCTGCTCAAACTCGATCCGCTCAATCGCTTCGACGTTTATTCCATGATGGTTTACGGATTCCAAAACGTTTACGTGTCAAGCTTTTACATCCTCGGGTTATTTCTACTCACCCTTCACCTCACTCACGGCTCATCGAGTTTCTTCCAATCGCTCGGTCTAAATAATCACAGACTGACGCCGCGGCTGGCGATCGCTGGACGAATTTTCTCGTGGCTGCTTTTCATCGGCTACGCGTCGATTCCCGTCGCCGTCTTGCTCGGATTCATCAAGCCGGCGCAACAATTATGATCGGCAATTTGGAAGCGCGAATTCCAGCTGGACCGCTCGATCGCAAGTGGACCAGTCACAAAGACCATTCCCGCCTCGTTAGTCCAAACAATCGCCGCAAATTTGAAATCATCATAGTCGGAAGCGGTCTCGCCGGCGGATCGGCGGCGGCGACGCTCGGCGAGCTCGGCTATCGCGTGAAATGTTTTTGTTACCAGGATTCGCCGCGCCGGGCGCATTCGATCGCTGCGCAAGGCGGAATCAACGCCGCGAAGAATTATCAGAACGATGGCGACAGCGTTTACCGTTTGTTCTATGACACGATCAAAGGCGGCGATTTTCGATCGCGCGAAGCGAATGTTTATCGGCTCGCCGAAGTTAGTTCGAACATCATCGATCAATGCGTCGCGCAAGGCGTGCCCTTCGCGCGCGAGTACGGCGGTTTGCTCGCCAATCGCTCGTTCGGCGGTGCACAGGTTTCCCGAACGTTTTACGCGCGGGGCCAAACCGGCCAGCAACTCTTGCTCGGCTGTTATCAGGCGCTCTGCCGCCAAATCGCCGCCGGCACTGTGCAAATGTTTCCCCAAACCGAAATGCTCGACGTCGTGATCGTCGATGGTCACGCCAAGGGAATCGTCACCCGAAATTTGCGCACTGGTAAGGTCGACAACGTCGTCGCCGACGCGGTCGTGTTGGCTACCGGCGGTTACGGAAATGTGTTTTACCTTTCGACCAACGCGCGGGGTTGCAACGTGACCGCGACTTATCGCGCTTACAAAAAAGGCGCGCTCTTCGCCAATCCTTGTTTCACTCAAATCCATCCCACCTGCATTCCGCACTCCGGTGATTATCAATCGAAGCTAACGTTGATGTCCGAGTCGTTGCGTAATGACGGACGCGTCTGGGTGCCGAAGCGAAAGGAAGACGCGAGGAAATCGCCAAACGAAATCCCGGAGAGCGATCGCGATTATTATCTCGAACGAAAATATCCCAGTTACGGCAATCTTGCGCCGCGCGACATTTCATCCCGGGCGGCCAAGGAAGTTTGCGACGAAGATCGCGGCGTCGGACCGGGCGGGCGCGGCGTTTATTTGGATTTTGCCGACGCGATCAAGCGACTTGGCGAAGAAACGATCCGTGAACGCTACGGAAACTTGTTCGAAGTTTACGAAAAGATCACCGGAGAAAACGCTTACCAGGTCCCGATGCGGATTTATCCGGCTGTTCATTACACCATGGGCGGGCTTTGGGTTGATTATAATTTAATGAGCAATATCCCAGGTCTTTTCGTGATCGGAGAAGCGAATTTTTCCGATCACGGCGCGAACCGGCTCGGCGCGAGCGCCCTCATGCAAGGTCTGGCCGATGGTTATTTCGTCTTGCCCTACACACTTCCGAATTATCTAGCCGGCCAAATGGGCAAGCGACCAGCAACCGATCATCCTGAATTCAAAAAAGCCGGAAGCGATATACGTGCAAAGATCGACAATCTCTTAAAGATAAATGGAGATCGCTCGCTCGATTCGATCCATCGCGAGCTCGGCACGCTCCTTTGGGACAAATGCGGAATGGCGCGAAACAAGAATGGCTTGGAAGAAGCGCTCGTAAAAATTCCCGAGCTGCGTGAAAGATTTTGGTCCCGCCACGGCGGGATCCGTGTTCCCGGCGACGGCGAAGATTTTAATCAGTCGCTCGAGCGCGCCGGGCGCGTCGCCGACTTCCTCGAATTCGCCGAGCTGATGTGCCTCGACGCCCTCGCTCGCGATGAGTCATGCGGTGCGCATTTTCGCGAAGAACATCAAACGCCTGAAGGGGAAGCTCTCCGCAACGATGATAAGTTCGCCGACGTCTTCGCGTGGGAATTTCAAGGCAATGGACAAATCGCTCCACCGAAATTGCACCGCGAACCGCTCCACTTCGAAACCGTTCACTTAACTCAGCGCAGCTACAAATGAAGTTGTTAGTTGAGAGTTGATTGTTGATAGAAACAAAACAGAGCAAAACAAAACCCCCTATGTTTAACTTTGAAAAATTAGATGTTTGGCAAAAGGCGATTGATTTCGCTGATCTGGTTTACGATCACACACGAAATTTCCCAGCGGACGAAAGATTCGGGCTTACAAACCAAATGCGACGCGCTGCTGTTTCAATATCGTCGAATATTGCGGAGGGAACTTCGCGAATGTCGCAGAGCGATTTTAGGCGATTTGTGGAAATCGCTACGGGTTCTGTCTTCGAAGTGATCTCGCAAGCGTTTGTTGGGCGCCGACAGGGGTTTTTGGCAGAGGAGGCTTTTGCGGCCCTGTATTCTTCGGCCGAAGAAGTCGGCCGGATGCTCAGCGGACTGCGCAAATCTCTATCAGGGAAATAGCCTTTGTGCATCTATCAACCATCAACTATCAACCATGAACTTCCGGCTGCGAGTTTGGCGTCAGCCGAACGCGAAGGCGAGCGGCAAGCTTGTCGATTACGACGCGCCCGACATTCCCGCAGAGGCTTCGCTGCTCGAAATGCTCGACATCGTGAACGAACGCCTCCTTCTGCGCGGTGAAGAGCCGATTGCATTCGATTCCGATTGTCGCGAAGGAATTTGCGGGACCTGTTCGCTGACAGTGAATGGAGAAGCCCACGGACCAGATCACCCGGGTGCGGCCTGTGAGCTTTACATGCGAAAATTTCGGGATGGCGCGACCATCGTGGTCGAGCCGTTCAGGGTGAAAAGTTTCCCGGTGATCAAAGATTTGGTCATCGACCGCAGCGCGCTCGATCGCATCGTCCAGGCTGGCGGCTTCATTTCCGCGCGCGCCGGTTCGGCCCCGGAAGCCAATTCGGTTCCAGTTCCAAAGCACGATGCCGATCTTTCGATGGAAGCAGCTGCGTGCATTGGATGTGGCGCGTGCGCGGCGGCCTGCCCGAATGCCTCGGCAATGTTGTTCACCGCCGCGAAAGTTTCCCACCTCGCGCTTTTGCCTCAGGGTGAACCGGAACGAACCAGGCGCGTCGTGAGCATGGTTCAAGCGATGGACGCAGAGGGTTTTGGCAATTGCACCAACACTTATGAATGCGAAGCAGTTTGCCCGGCGGAAATCAGCGCGACCTTCATTGCGAAACTGAATCGCGAATATTCGAAAGCAACTTTGCGTCGCAGCGCCGGCGAATAATCAGATCGTCTCGCACGCACACGTCCAAATTTCGCGATCGAGCTCTTCCCGCGCGCGCTTAACGACAAGATCGACATCTGGATTTTCGCGAAGCACTGCGAAAACAGTCGAACCGGATCCTGACATTAAAGCGGCTCCAACCTCCGCTTGTTTCAACAGCCACGCTTTCAACTGCGCGAGAAAAACAAATTTCTCGAACACCGGCCGCTCCAGATCGTTTACAAACCGTTGACCGTCGAAATTCTGCGGCTGGTACGAAATTCCCGGAATCTCCTTTGAATCCTGCCAACGCGAGTAAGCCCACGCGCTCGAAACAGAAAAGCCGGGTTTCAACAGCAAGATCGAGAATTTCTTTTTCAGTTTTGCTGGACTGATGATTTCGCCACGCCCTTTGCAAACAGCCGCCGAGTCAAAGAGAAAAAAAGCAACGTCGGAACCGATGGTCGATCCAATCTTCGCCAATTCTTCGCGCGACAATTTCGTTTCGAAAAGTTGATTGAGCGCGCGCAACGTCGCAGCCGCGTCGCTACTGCCGCCGCCGAGTCCGGCGCCGTGAGGGATTTTTTTATGAAGTTTGATTCCGACGCCGCCGCTGATCTTCGTTTTCTCAAAAAAAGCCTTCGCAACGCGCACGGCTAAATTTTCGTCGCCGCCTGGCAGCGTTGGATCGTCGCAACTGAAATCAATCCATCGCGATTGCGGCTCGATGTCGATCTTGTCAGCCAGCGAAATCGGCGAGATCAGTGTCTCGATTTCGTGAAAGCCATCCGCACGGCGCCTGAGAATCTTCAGGGAGAGATTGATCTTTGCCGGAGCGAGAACTTGCATCGTTTGCAATTTAGTCGGTCATTCCGAGCGAAATGCCAGTCCCACCGAGATGACAAAGGCAGCTGACAAGATAATCGTCGCGCTTGATGTAGCCACGAAAGCGCAAGCGCTTGCTCTCGTCGAGCAATTGCGCCAGCAGATTTCGTTTTTCAAAATCGGACTGCAGCTCTATACCGCCGAAGGTCCCGAAATTGTGCGCGCGATCCACGCGACCGGCACAAAAGTTTTTCTCGATCTCAAACTGCTCGACATTCCAAACACCGTCGCTCGCGCGGTCGAATCGGCAGCAGAACTCGGTGTGCAAATGCTGACAATTCACCTGAGCGGTGGCAGCGAAATGATTCGCGCTGCGGTGGCGGCAGGAAAAAAGGAGACCTCGATCTTGGGCGTGACCGTCTTGACCAGTTCGACGCAGCACACTCTCGATGAGATCGGAATCGAAGAGCAACTCGACCGACATGTCTTAAGACTGGGCAATCTCGGTGTCGCGGCTGGAATCAACGGTTTGGTTGCCAGCCCTTTCGAAGCACGATT
>Ga0210410_10005101_pt1 | contig 11477 bp, 13 predicted proteins | sample IncBWC4MmetaG_FD_161058 | JGI IMG/M metagenome (GOLD analysis project Ga0210410, IMG submission 161058) | Forest soil microbial communities from Barre Woods Harvard Forest LTER site, Petersham, Massachusetts, United States - Inc-BW-C-4-M | ecosystem: Environmental > Terrestrial > Soil >... | reverse complement strand
CGGTACCCGCGCGGATTTCAAGCATCACGTTTCGATCGTCCATCGCGTCCTTGGGCAGCAGCGCCACGCGAATCTGCTGTGCCAGATCGGTGCTTCGCGCCTGAAGCGTTTCGCGCTCGGCCTCCGCCATGGCGCGCATTTCAGGTTCTGTCGCGGGGTCGGCGATAAGCGCATCGATACCTGCCACTTCCACGTTGGCATTGCGGTAGGCCTTGACGGCGTCGATCAACGGGTTGAGCTCGGCGAGCTCGCGCGTGATTCGGACGTAATCCTCGGAGCTCACCTGACCCAGCAATTGAGCCTCGAGGGACGCGTGGTGCGCCAGCAAAATATCAAGTTTGGCTTCGGGCAGCATGGTCATGTCTTGGTCTCGAACAGGCGCGCATCCGGCAAATGTGGCTATCGGTCTTGCGAATGGAATGCGTCTCAAACTCCAAAAGGGTCGGGCGGCTGGGCCATCGGCTACAATGACAGCCCCTCGGCCTCGGCGAATTCGGTCAACTTCTGCCGGATCGACATGCTGCCGGAGGGTGCGTCGAGCAGAGGTCCCATCGCAGCTTCCGCCTTGCCGGCGTCGAGGTCGAGGACCATGGCCTTGACCGGACCATGCCCGGTCGCAGACAGCGAGAGCGAACGATAGCCAAGTGCGATCAAGGCCAGTGCGCCGATCGGTTTCGACGCCATTTCGCCGCAGAGAGAGACTGATTTTTTCGCCGCATTCGCCTTCCGCACGATTTCCCGCAGCACCCGCAATATCGGAGCGGAGAGGGTATCGAACCGCTCGGAGACCTTGGCATTGCCTCGATCGACTGCGAACAGGAATTGGAACAGGTCGTTGGATCCCACCGATATGAAATCAACCTTCTTCAAAAGTTCGTCGAGCTGGTAAAGCAGCGCAGGCACCTCCACCATGGTCCCCACGTCGATGCGTTCCGGCAGCGGATGGCCGTGCTGACGCAGGTAAGTGAGCTCGCGTTCGACGATTGCCTTGGCTGCATCGAACTCGGCGACCTCGGTGATCATCGGGAACATGATGCGCAGCGCGCGCCCGCCGCCGGCTCGCAGCAGCGCGCGAATCTGGCCGCGCAGCAGGCCGGGTCGGTCAAGCCCGAGGCGGATCGCGCGCCAGCCCAGCGCCGGATTCTCCTCGATCACGGTCTCCATGTAGGGCAGTGCCTTGTCGCCGCCGATATCGAGGGTGCGGAAGGTCACGGGCTTGGAGCCCGCGGCATCCAGCACCGTGCGATACAGTGCGAGCTGATCGCTGGTGCGTGGCAGGCTCTGGCCGACCATGAACTGCAGTTCGGTGCGGAAGAGCCCGATGCCGGCGCTGCCCGTGTCGTCGATATGCGGCAGATCGATGGTCAGGCCGGCATTGATCATCAATTCAACCGGCTGACCATCCCTGGTGACGCAAGGCCGGTCGCGCAGGGCCAGATATTGTGCCTGGCGGCGTGCACGAAAACGCACCCGCTCCGCATAGGCCTGCTCGATTTCCGCCGAAGGCCTGACATAGATGGCGCCCGCGGTGCCGTCGACGATGATGGCGTCGCCGGGGTCGGCGATACCCGGCGCGTTGGGCACCTCACCTACGGCAGGGATGCCGAGGGCGCGCGCGACGATCGAAACGTGGGAGTTGGCGGTACCTTCCTCCAGAACCAGTCCGCGCAGTCGCTTGCGGTCGTAGTCGAGCAACGCCGCAGGTCCCATCGCGCGTGCGATCAGGATGGCGTTGTCAGGCAGCTGCTCGCGCGAAGGCGCGTGATCCCGTCCGACCAATTGCCGCATCAATCGATGACCGAGGTCTTCGAGATCGTGCAGGCGATCGCGCAGATAAGGGTCGGTGGAACGCAACATGCGCGCGCGGGTATCGGACTGCACGCGCTCGACGGCGGCTTCCGCGGTCAACCCGGTGGCGACCGCCTCGTGCAGCTTGTGCGACCAGCCATGATCGTTGGCAAACATCCGATAGGCTTCCAGGACGTCGCGATGCTCGCCTCCCTCGGCAACGTCGCCGCGCTCAAGCATGCGGTCGAGATCGGCGCGCAGCTTGACCAATGCCGAATCGAGACGCTTGATCTCCTTTGGCAAATCTTCGGCGATGTAATTGATGATGACGACGCGGGGCTCATGCAGCACGACGTGGCCGAGCGCGATGCCGTCGGACAGGATCGCGCCGGATTTGTGCAATGAATGCCGCGCGGCGGGCTCGGCGCCGGGCTGCGCCAGCGCCGACAATTCGCCCGAAGCGATCATCTCGGCCAGCACCATCGCGGTGGTCTGAAGCGCCTCGACTTCTTCCTCGACATAGGTGCGTTTGGCGCGATTCTGCACAACCAGGACACCGAGCGTGTTGCCGGCGCGCAGAACCGGAACGCCCAGGAAGGAGTGATAGATCTCTTCGCCGGTTTCCGGGCGAAACGAAAAGGCCGGGTGGCTCTGAGCGTCGCTCAGGTTGAGCGGCGTAGCTTCGCTTGCGACGAGACCGACAAGGCCCTCGTGTGCGCTCAGCACGGTTCTGTGCACCGCGTCGCGGTTGAGACCTTCGGTGGCATAGAGTTCCAGCGTGTTGTCGATGCGCAGCACATAGACGGAGCAAACCTCCGCCACCATGTTGGCGGCGATCAGCACCACGATCTTGTCCAATCGCTCCTGAGCGCTGACCTGCTCCGCCATGGTTTCGCGAAGCCGTCTCAACAGGACGCGGGGGCCACCCGACGCGCTTCGCATGTGTTGATACCCTCCCCCGCAAGGCCAGCCCACCGGGTGGCCGGCAGATGGCGTTAAACTCGAAAAACAACAATTTTATCCATTCGGCGCCGCCGCAAGCCAGAATACCGGCCGAATCAGCACCGCCAAAACTGTGACACTGTCCGCGGCGGCTCGCCCATCAGGCCGTATAGCGAATTGAGACTTGTTTTGCCAAGCAAAACGCCTGCCAAAGGTTGAACCCGGCACCACGCCTCATGCTGCAGCAGCTAACGAACCGCATAGCGGACAAGGGGCAGCAATGATGCGGACTTCTGAACCGGCAAACTAAGCCTGATCGAGCCCGTAGAGGGCGTGCAGCGTGCGCACCGCAAGTTCGGTATAGGCGGTGTCTATCAGTACCGAAAACTTGATTTCGGACGTAGTGATGGCGCGGATGTTGATGTTGCGCGCGGCGAGGGCCGCGAAAGCCTTGGCAGCGACGCCGGCGTGGCTGCGCATGCCGCTGCCGATCACAGAGATTTTCGCGATGTCGGTCGCGCTGTCGAGCCGGGCATAACCGATCTTGGCCTTGGCGGAGGTAATGGTGTCGCGGGCACGCGTGTAGTCGGAAGCAGGTACCGTGAAGGTCAAATCGGTGGTCTTGCCGTCCTCCGAGACATTCTGCACGATCATGTCGACATTGATATTGGCCTCCGCGAGCGGCCCAAAGATCGATGCGGCAACCCCCGGCTTGTCCTCGATCTGACGGACAGAAATCTGCGCTTCGTCCTTGGAAAAGGCGATGCCGGTGACGACGTGGCTTTCCATGATTTCCTCCTCGCTGCAGATCAGCGTGCCCGGCGGGGTACCGTGCGGGTCGATGTCCTCGGGCTTGTCGAAGCTGGAACGAACGAAGACTGGCATGTTGTGCACCATGCCGAGTTCCACCGAGCGAACCTGCAGAACCTTGGCGCCCTGGGAGGCCAATTCCAGCATGTCCTCGAAAGCAATCTTGTCGAGTCGCCGTGCCTTCGGAACCACCCGCGGGTCGGTCGTATAGACGCCATCCACGTCGGTATAGATATCGCAGCGGTCGGCATGAATGGCGGCGGCGACTGCAACGGCCGACGTATCGGAACCGCCGCGTCCCAGCGTGGTGATTCGATTGGTCTGCGGATAGATGCCCTGGAAGCCCGCGATGACGGCGACTTCCTTGCGCTCCCTGAACCGGTTGACGAGCTCAGTTCCGTCGATGTCGAGTATTCGCGCCGAAGCGTGGGCGTCACTGGTCTTGACCGGAATCTGCCAGCCCTGCCATGAGCGCGCCTGGATGCCGATTGCCTGCAGCGCGATCGCGAGCAAACCAGCGGTGACCTGTTCACCGGATGCCACCACAGCGTCGTATTCGCGCGCGTCATGCATCGGTGAGGCCTCGCGGCACCAGTCGACCAGTTCGTTGGTCTTGCCCGCCATGGCCGAGACCACCACCGCGACGTCATGTCCAGCATCGACCTCGCGCTTGACGTGACGGGCGACGTTGCGGATGCGTTCGACGTTGGCGACTGATGTGCCGCCGAATTTCATCACGAGGCGACCCATGACGACTGGTGCATTCCCCTGCAAGGATTTGTAATGTAGACCGCAACCCAAACCGGCAGCGCGCGTCCTCAAAGGCGCGTATACATAACGGCGCGGTTGGGAGCAAGCAACCGGGTTCCAGGCCTCCCCGAAACGGCGCGGGACCATGATTTTGGGTCAATTGAGGCTGATTGCATGGGGCGTTATATCGACGAGATCCTGCAGCCCGGCGAGAAAGTGCTGTATTCGACCAACCTTCACTGGATTTTCTACTGGCGGGCGATCGCAACCTGGATCGTCGCGCTGGTTCTATTGGTGCTGTCTCGCGCCACCAGCACCGAGGCCGTCATCCTGATATGCCTGTCGGCGGCGGCCGTGGTGGCGCTCGCCGCATTGTACTGGACCGCCGCGGCCTGGTTCCTTCGCTGGACCACCGAGACTGACGTCACCAACCTCCGGGTCGTGCACAAGTCCGGTTTCATCAGGCGACGCACCTTCGAGATGAGCCTCGACAAGGTCGAAAGTGTCGACGTCAACCAGAGCATCCTTGGCCGTATCTTCAACTACGGCGACGTGACCATCCTCGGCGTCGGCGAAGGCAGGGAAACCATCGCCGACATCGCCTCGCCGCTGGCGTTTCGCAATTTCATCACCGCGCGATAGGAGCGGCGGCAGCCATGGCCATGCAACAGAATTATCCTGCCGATTCTTCCAAGGTATCGACGGTCGATCCGGCGGAGATCGCAAAATTCTCGAAACTCTCCGAGCAGTGGTGGGATCCCAAGGGCAAGATGGCCCCGCTGCACAAGATCAATCCGCTGCGGCTCTCCTACATACGCGACGCCGCCTGCCGCAAGTTCGAGCGCAACGTCAAAAGCCTGAACTGCCTCTCCGGCTTGCGGATCCTCGATATCGGTTGCGGCGCAGGCCTGCTGTGCGAACCGTTCACGCGGCTCGGCGCGCAGGTCATCGGCGTCGACCCATCGGCAAGCAATATCGCGGCGGCGAAGTTGCACGCCGACAAGGGCCATTTGTCCATCGATTATCGCTGCACCACGGCCGAAGAGATGGATGTGCGCGAGCGCTTTGACATAGTTCTTGCGATGGAAGTTGTCGAGCATGTCAGCGATGTCGGGCTGTTCCTCAAGCGCTGCGGGGCAATGCTCAAACCCGGCGGATTGATGGTCATCTCGACGCTCAACCGCAACTGGAAGAGCTTTGCGCTTGCAATCGTCGGCGCAGAATATATCCTGCGATGGTTGCCGCGCGGTACTCATCAATGGGAGAAATTCGTCACCCCCGACGAACTCGCGCACCATCTGCATGACAACAAACTGGCGATCACCGAGCAGACCGGCGTGGTATTCAGCCCGTTTGCCGATCGCTGGAGCCTGTCCTCGGACATGGACGTGAACTACATGGTGGTGGCTGAAGGAATGGCCTGAGGCATCAGGCCGCGCGTCGTCGTCCTCCCAAGCGCGGGGACAACGATGCGGGGGTAGGCCTTATGCAATAAGTCAGGTTGACCCGTCGGGCCTCGCCCTTCACGGTGGCGGTGAAAATTCTCAGGCCACCGAATCCGCATGCCCGGCATCTCTTCGCTCTGGATACCGTTTACCCTCACTGGCGCGTTGGGGCAGGTGGCGCGCAATGCGATGCAGCGGCAGTTGACGGGGCCGCTCGGGACGTGGGGTGCCACCAATATCCGCTTCCTGTTCGGCTTTCCGTTCGCGATCCTGTTCTTCGCTGTGGTGCTGCTCGCGAGCGGAGATCCATTGCCCTGGCCTGCTCCGGCGTTCTGGCCGTGGCTGCTGCTCGGCGCCATCAGCCAGATCATCGCAACCGGACTGATGCTGGTGGCGATGAATGACAGCTCGTTTGTGGTGACGACGGCGTATATCAAGACCGAGGCGATCCAGACCGCGATTTTCGGCTTTGTCTTCCTCGGCGATCATCTCACCAGGCTAAAGGTCATCGCCATCCTGGTCGCATCCGCCGGCGTCATCATCACGGCGCTGCGCCCCGGTGGACCCAAGGGTTTCGGCGGTTTCAGGCCGACGATGGTTGGTCTGGTGTCGGCCGCGATGTTCGCGCTCTCGGCGAACGGCTATCGAGGCGCGATCATCGTGATCCAGGGTGTGTCATTCGTGACGGCGGCGTCCTATACGCTGGTATTGGGTCTGTTCGTGCAGACTTTGATGCTTACGATTTATCTTCTGGCGCGCGCCCCCGGCGTGCTCAAGGCGATCCTGAGGCTGTGGAAACCTTCTTTGCTCGCGGGATTCATGGGCGCATTCGCCTCACAGTTCTGGTTCCTGGCATTTGCGCTGACCGCGGCAGCCAACGTGCGCACGCTGGCGCTGGTGGAAGTCTTGTTTGCGCAGGGCGTGGCGCATTACTCGTTCAAGCAGCCGCTCACACGCCGCGAGCTCGGCGGAACAGCGCTCATCGTGATCGGCGTAGCGTTGCTGGTGGCCGCTTAACGCTTGAACGCGATCAGCACCGCGCCGGCGGCTATCAGGATGATTCCGAGCCAGCCGTTGAGCGAGGGCCGCTCACCCAGAAAGACCACGCCGAACAGTGCGACCAGCACGACGCTCAATTTGTCGATCGGCGCAACCAACGTCGCCGGACCAAGTTTCAGCGCGCGAAAATAGCACAGCCACGATGCGCCAGTGGCAAGGCCTGAAAGCAGCAAAAAGACCCAGCTTTTTTGCGGGATCGGCCCCGGATGGGCAAACTGCCCGGTGGAAAACAGGATCAGCGCAAAGCTGACCAGCACGACGACGGTGCGGATGAAGGTGGCGAGGTCCGAGTTGATATCCTCGACCCCGACCTTGGCGAAAATCGCGGTCAATGCCGCAAACACCGCCGACAGCACCGCCCAGACTTGCCAGGAGGACAGCGTTTCCGGATTCATGCTCGGCCCTTAATGACGGAACAGCAGCGTCAGTTCCTGTCGTCCGGAAGAACCGGCAGGGGCGTCACATCCACACCTTCATCGATCAACGCGCGCGCTTCGTCGGGAGAAGCTTCGCCGTAGATCGGGCGATGCTCGATGTCGCCGTAATGCATCTTGCGGGCCTCGGCAGGAAAGCGCTCGCCGACATTGTCGGCATTCTTGACGATATGGTCGCGCAATTCCTTCAGCTTGGCGCGCAGCTCGCGCTCTTGCGCCATCAGGAGCGGCGTGGGTGCGGGGGCTGTGACTTCCGTGGCGACTGCTGGCGCAGGCGAGGCGGGCGTGCCGCTTTCGCGTCGCTTCTTGGTTACGATCTGAGGGGCCATGATGGCGCGCTCGACCTTGGTCGAGCCGCAAGAAGGGCAGCTCACGAGCTTGCGTTTTTCCTGGGTCTCGTAGGCGGACGAGCTCTGGAACCAGCTTTCGAACGAATGGCCCTGGGCGCAGCGGAGCTGGTAATGGATCATGCCGATCCTCGCACCAGGTGCAGATGTTCGGGGCCGGAATTCGGATCGGCAACGCTGAAACGTCGCCCGTGCTGCAGCGAGGGCACGCTCTTGCGCGCGGTCTCGACCAGGGATGGATCGATTTTGGCCATGAAAACGCCGGGCTCGATGCCGCCCTCGGCCAGCACCTCGCCCCATGGCGCAATGATCAGGGAGTGACCGTAGGTCTCGCGCTTGTTCTCATGCATGCCGGCCTGCGCCGCGGCGAAAACGAAGCAGCCATTTTCAATGGCGCGGGCGCGCAGCAACGTATGCCAGTGGGCTTCGCCGGTTTTCCGGGTAAAGGCGGAGGGCACGGTGAGGAAGGAGGCGCCGCTTTCGGCGAGCGCGCGATAGAGCGCTGGAAAGCGCACGTCATAACAAATGGTGAGACCGATGCGCCCCCATGGCAGGTCCGCAATCACGGCCGATTCGCCGGGCTGATAGTTGGCGGACTCGCGATAGCTTTCGCCGCCTGGCAGATCGATATCGAACATATGGATCTTGTCGTAGCTTGCGATCACAAGACCATCGGGCCCGATCAGGAACGAGCGGTTGACAGCGCGTTCCGGCGATGCGCGCAGCGCCAGCGAACCAATATGCAGGTGGATTTTCAGTTCCTCCGCCAGCGCTCGATAGGACCTGAGCGAAATATCGTCCGCTTCGCTTGCCAGATGTTCGAACAGCGCCTTGCGGTTAAGCTGCATCATGTTGCTCACCTCGGGCGTGAGCACGTAGTCGGCGCCTTGGGCGGCGGCCTGTCGGATCAGCTTCGTGCCCTGTTCGAGGCTTGGTTCTGGCAACAACGCGGTGCGCATCTGCACCATGGCGGCTGTGAATGTGCGCTCGGCGTTCATGAGTTGGCCTTTTCACCCGTCAGCAGCCCGTCAAGTTTACCGTCACGATCCAGCGCGTACAGTTCCTCGCAGCCGCCGACGTGGACTTCACCGATGAAAATCTGCGGAAAGGTCGAACCGGCACCGGCGCGGCGATACATCCTTTCGCGAAGCGAAGGGTCGGTAGCCACACTTAGTTCGGTGAAGGCGGCATTCTTACGCGTCAAAAGCGACTTGGCAGCGGTGCAATAGCCGCAGCCCGGGCGGGTGTAGATTTCAATTGCAGCAGTCATGACGCGCTCTGCCTGGATGAGATCGCTGATTATATGGGAGTTTTATGGCTATCCACAACCCGGGCAAACACCAGCACGTCCACCGAAGCCGCCTTTGCGCGCAAGAGCGCTCGTGCGCAGGCATCCACCGTCGCGCCTGAGGTCAGGACATCGTCGATCAAGACGACACGGCGGCCAGCGATCAGGGCTTGCCGGTCGGGAGCGACCTTGAAGGCACCCTGCACGTTGCTTGCCCGTTGCGGTCTCGAAAGGCCGATCTGCTGCTCAGTGAAACGCGTGCGGCGGAGCGCCTCGGACGCCACGCTCACGCCGCTTTGCCGCTCGATGACCCGTGCCAGCGCACCGGATTGATTGTAGCGGCGGTGCCAGGCGCGCCGCCAATGCAGCGGCACCGGAATGAGCATGTCGGCGCCATCGAGCAAATCTCGTCCGGCGCGTGCCATCCAGCGGCCCATGGTGGGGGCGAGGTCCGTTCGGTCCTGGTATTTCAACGCATGCACGAGCGTTCGCGCCACGTCGTCGTATCGCACTGCCGCGCGTGCCCGCGCATAGGCCGGCGGATTGGAGATCGCCTCCATCGAAAGCATGTCAGGTCCGGGATCATAAACAAAGGGAATACCAAGCCGCGGACAAAACGGGGGCGCGATGAAAGACAATTTGGCCCAGCAGTCGGAGCAAACGCCTTCGCCGTCGACGGGTTCGCGGCATGCTACGCACAGGGTCGGCAGCGCGATGTCGAGCGCTAGTTTCGCCGCATCCCGCCATGCCCCCCGAAAGGTCTTCGCCATGCCTCTGAAAAGAGCGGCGATGGAACGGGTGGGGGTTATTTCGACGTCCATGCCGAAAACGCTAGCGCCGGGTATTGTCCTGCTCAAGAATCTTGTCGATCAAATCCACTCTACCGGCCTCAACGTTGTGCGACACGTTGACGAGGCCGGTAAGCCAGCCTGGTGTGGCCCACGCAATAGGGCAGGCCGTCCAGCGGGCGGTTGCCGCAGAAACAGAAATCGTCAGTGCCGGGGCTGCTGATCGGCCAGCGGCACTTGTGCTCGCTCAACTCGAGCAGCGAGCACGGATGTTCGCTGCTGATCGTTTCGGGGTCGGCCGCGGGCTCTGCCTCGTCGTACAGTTTCCGTAGCAACTGGTACTGCAGCCTCGGTACCGACCTCGTGCGCCTATGCTTGGCATCCTCCTTTCGTACGGTCCGGCGCGGCTCGTTTTCGCGCGCCAGATTGAGCCTTGATATTTTGCCGATCACGGCGTTGCGGCTCACGCCGATGTCATTGGCAATCTCGCGGCAGGACAGCCCGGCCGCAAATCGGATTTTCAGGAGTTCGACGCGTTCAGGTGTCCAGGTTGGTTCTTTTGCAGGCATTTGTTGATCCCGAGCTACGAGCCGTCTTCAATCCCGGTCGGTCCCGCAGTCGTTTGATCAGCGCCAGCGCGGCCCCCAAAAGATTTCTCAGGGCGTCTTGCCGTTGTCGCGGATCGAAAGCAGGCCGTCCTTGATGGCCAGCCGAATACCTTCCTCGATCAAGGTTCTTGCAACGCCCGGTACGCTGGTGCCGTGGGTGCCCTGTCTGACCAGTTTTTCGAGGTAGGTGATGGTCGAGAGCGCCAACGTGATCGGAACGCGGTCGGTTTCGGCTTTTTCCGTGGCCATGCAACAAAGGCTAGCCTTTAACTGGGATACTGAAAAGTATCTTTTTAGAGTCTATTTAGACAAAAAGAGGGCCGGATTGTCAGGCCGGGGCAGGGGGCGTACCAACCGGCGATGGCCTCGAACCCGCCCCAGGCGCCCGTCCTTTTCGACCGTTCGCTCTTGCATGTGCGGCAGAATCGCGCCCTTCGCGGCGGGGCGGCCACGTTCCTGCTCGATCGGGTGGCTGAGGATCTGGGCGGACGCCTGAATGCGGTCTTGCGGGAGTTTTCCGACGTCGTCGATGTCTGGACGCCCGGCGAAATCCTGGCCAACGCGCTGCGCAAGCGCTTCAAATCGGTCACTCACATTGGCTTGCAGCAATCCGATGAGAGGCTCGCTCTCGAACCGGATTCGCTTGATCTCGTCGTCTCCGCGCTTGCCTTTCAATTCGTCAACGATCTCCCGGGCGTACTGGCGCAAATCCGTCGCGCGCTGCGGCCCGACGGCCTGCTGCTGGCAGCGATGATCGGCGGCGATACGCTGACCGAACTGCGGCAAGCTTTCGCCGCGGCGGAGGCCGAACTCGAAGGCGGGGTGTCGCCGCGTGTCGCACCATTTGCGGATTTGCGCGATATCGGCGCGCTGATGCAGCGCGCCGGGTTGGCGCTACCCGTCACCGATGTCGATCGCGTCGTGATCCGTTACGACAGCGCGTTCGCCTTGATGGCCGATTTGCGTCGCATGGGCGCAACCAACGTCCTGGTCGAACGGCGGCGCACGCCGACCCGCCGTGCGACGTTATTGCGAATGGCGCAAATCTACGCCGAGCGTTTCGCCGATGCCGACGGACGCATCCGCGCCACCTTCGAGGTAATCTGGCTGTCGGGCTGGGCACCGCATGAAAGCCAGCAGAAGCCATTGCGGCCAGGATCGGCCAGGATCGGCCTGGAGGAAGCGGTGAAGAATCGGAAGGCGTGACCCGCTTGCTCC
>Ga0210410_10005100_pt1 | contig 11479 bp, 8 predicted proteins | sample IncBWC4MmetaG_FD_161058 | JGI IMG/M metagenome (GOLD analysis project Ga0210410, IMG submission 161058) | Forest soil microbial communities from Barre Woods Harvard Forest LTER site, Petersham, Massachusetts, United States - Inc-BW-C-4-M | ecosystem: Environmental > Terrestrial > Soil >... | reverse complement strand
ATGGCATCGTTCCAACGCGCCACGGCCTGTTTCCAGTCGTGCACAAACTCGACCCGGAATCCGGCCGCGCGCAAGATTTCCCGCGCGCCCAGATCCCCGGCCTCTGCCCCCAACACCGTCATTTCCGGGTTCAGTTCCTTCAGGCCGCCTTCGGCAGATCGACGATCTTGCGCGGCGCGGCGGCGTCGAGCCGGAACTCGGTCGGACGACGTGCCTGGCGCTGACGTTTGACCCAGCCGCTATCACGATACAGTTTTTGCAGCACCGCCTTGGCGAAATATGACGGGCCCCGCGGATTGCGGCTCTTCGGCCGAAACGAAGCCGCAACAGGCCGTTGGCGAGATTGACGATCCCGGCGCGCCGTATCGGATCGTTGGTATAGGAGACGGTCATTGAAACGCTGAAGGTGTCGAGATTTTCCACGCGATGCGGCGCGTTCAGCTGCCAGTTCAGCATCTGGCCCGGTCCGATATCGAACACTTTGGCGTGGCTGTCGTACCAGGACTCATAGGGGATATCGACCTCGACGTTATAGACGGCGACGTCTTCCAGCATCTTCGGCGTGAGGAACGGCGCCGTGTTCGGGTAGACATAAACCCGCTTGCGGCCGACGATCTGCACCAGCGCCTGCCCCGGCAGGTCGAAATGATAATACACCTGCGCATCCGGCGCCGAGATCAGGATGCTCTCCTGATGGTCCCGCGCACTGAAGCCCGGAACTTTCGCCCCGACCTCCTCGAACATGCCATCCAGCATGTCGCGGTAACGGCGATCGACCGCGCCGACGTCACGCATATTGAGCCAGAGTCCGCCGCGAGAAATCGCGTCGATGACCTGGTGACCGCTGAGATTGCCGATCTCGCCCTCGCGCCAGACGCGGGCGGACCCACGGGCGCCGGTCTGCACCAGGCTGTAATGCTCGCGCGGATAGTTCTCGATCAGCCTGGCCAGTTGGTCGGGAGAAAACAGCGGTGACTTGTGCATGTCATGCGCCAGCTGGATCGGCTGGTGGCCCCACAATGCCGAATGGGTCTCGTCCCAGTCGCTAAAAACCTTGTTCGTCGTCATCGTCGCGCTCCTGCTGACTCGCGTTTTTGTTGGTGCGGCGCCGATCAGCCCGGCGCTCTTCCAGCGCCGTCCCCGAAAAGCCTGATGCCGCCGTTTCGCGGGGTCAACCGCTGTCCCGATATGAGACGGCCGGCCGATCCTCTCCTGATATCTGGCAAGAAGGGTGCCCAGGGCGGCCCTGCCGCTTACGGTAAGATAATGTCTGGGATGTATGGCTAACACGCGAATTCTTAAAAGAGGCGCCGGCGCGGCACGATGAATTCAGAACCCGCATATCAGGCGCTTTTTCTCGGCGCGGGCCCGCAGATGCAATGCGGGGTCGGACAATTTACCCGTCGGCTGTGTGAGACAATCGAGAAACTCGACCCCGGCAGTTGCACGACATTAACCCTGACGCGATCGGAGGGAACCGTCGCCGAGATCTGGCGCGCCGTGGCATCGGCGCGGAGCCTGGTCTGCAATTTCCCCATCGTGGCCTGGAAGCGCGTGATGTTCAGGCCGCTGCTGGCGCTCGCGATCGCCCGGCTGCGCGGCCGGCGTATCATCCTGATCCAGCATGAATGGGCCGGCCTGCACTGGCTGCGCCGGATCACTTACCTTCCGGCGCTGCTGCTCGCCAACACGATCGTCATGTTCTCACCCATGGTACGGCGTGAACTTGCCCGCGATCCCCTGGTCGGCTGGACCGCGCAAAAATGCCTGCTGGCCGCTCTGCCGCCGAACATCGAAGCTCCCGCGGGGATCGCCGATAGCAAATTGCGGCAACGGCTGATCGCCGCGCGGGGACAGGGCCGGCTCGTGATCGGCCATTTCGGATCGATCTATCCGGGCAAGCAGCCCAGCGCGCTGCTCAACATATGCGCGATGTTGAAGGAGCGCGGGCGGAAGCCGCTGATTGTCTATATCGGGTCGTTCATCCGCGGCGTCGACAGGGTCGAACAGGAATTCAAAGCCCGCGCCGCTGAACTCGGCGTATCAGACGATGTCATCGTCAGCGGCTACGTCGCAACTGCCCATGAGGTGTTCGGCCTGTTCAGCCTGATCGACGCCTTCTGTTATCCGCTCGAGGAAGGCCTCACCGCGCGGCGTTCCAGCGTTCTCACCTGCGTGGAGTCCGGCCGGCCCGTCATCGTCACCGGCCCGGCCGAACCGGACGAGTTCGACCATCATCCGCGCTTCAAGGAACTGATCGGTCGCGGCGCCATCGTGCTGGTGGCACGAGGATCGGATGACGGCGTTTACGCCGACCGCATCGTTTCGGCGCTCAAATGGCCGTCGGTGCAGGCGCCGTTCGATTTCGACGGCTGGTGGCAGGATGTCGCGCAGGCGGTCCGGGCACAATTTTTAGATCAATCGCGATAAGAAACGTCATTCCCCGGATGCGGCGCACCGGGCCTCACTCCCGGATGCGGAACCGCGCCATGTAATGCAGGCCGAACATCGCCACCAGAAACGTGAACCACAGGGGATCGGCGCGATCGAGAAAAAAGCTCTCCATCGACGAGAGATAGAGTCCGAACAGCCAGATCTGCAGCAGCGCCATCGTCAGCGGCCCGTTATTTCCGCCGCGGTCGGCGGCGTGAAAATTGCGCAGCGGACCGATCACCAGCGCGGCGATCAGCAGCGCCAGTCCCGGCAGGCCCATCGCCAGGGCGGTATCGAGATAGCCGTTATGGCTATGCGACGCGTACGCCGCCCATTCCTTGCCTTCCGGCAGATTCTGAATCGCGCTGCTGCCCCAAAAGGCAGAGAAGCCGTAGCCCGTCGGCAGCCGCTCCTGAAGGGCCTGCACCGCGAAGGTCCAGATGTCGGTGCGGCCGGTGAAGCTCGAATCCAGCGGCAGCATTTTTGCGACCTCGGCGAGACTGTCGCTCAACACGGTGCCGACGCCGAGCAAATTGAGCAGGATCAACGGCGTCAGCAGCATCACCGCGCGGACCCAGAACGAACGAACGACCGTCGTCAGCAGGGTCAGCGCCAGCACCGCGAAGCACAGGGCGAGCGAGCTTTTCCCAGCGGAAAACAGCAGAAACAGGGAGGAAAGGCCGATGATGGCGATACCCGACACCCATGCGCCCGATCGAACGATATAGATGCCGAGGAACAGCAGCATCGCCATAACGGCCGCCGCCTCGTTCTTGTGGCCGAACGAACCGCGCCAGTCACCCGCAAGCTGTGGTTCCTGCACGTCGGTCGCCAGATGAATCGACAGGTTCGGCGCCAGCAATATCCCGAGATAGCAGGTCGCCAGCAAGACAAGCGCAGCGATGCTGAACCAGCGCACCAGTTCGCTCTGGGTCTTCGGCAGCAGCGGCAGCGTCGAGGCCACGGCGATGACGCAGGCTGTCAACGCGAAGCGCTTTATCGATGTACCGGGGTCGAGCGAGAGCACTATGGACGCGACGATCCAGCCCGTGAACAGGACATAGGCGGGCGTCAGCAGCGTTACCAGTCCGCGCATGTTGTCGCGCATCGACAGCCCGATCGTCAGGACCGCCACGCAGCCGAACACCAGGTAGGTCCGCGTCTCGTTGCCGGTGGTGGGATCGTTGAGCTCGGGATTGCCGAGGTCGACGAACGGCCGCAGCGACACCCAGGCCAGCAGCAAAGCTCCGATGAATGTAGCGCCACGCACCACGTCCATCACCTGCTGGCGGCGCAATTCCCCGACGACAGCGCGGACTTCCGACGTGGTGGCCAATTGGCTCACAAAACGATCTTCGAGGCTTCGTAAGGTTGCGGTTCGAAGCCGACGGTTGCCAGCGCGCTGCCGACCGCGACAATCATCGGATGCATCGCAACGACCGCCTTGCGTTCGCTTAAGAATACCCGGCCGGCCCGAAACAGCGAAAACGGCAGCATCGCAAACATTTTGACGATCAGTTGAGCCCGCGACCAGACCGTAGGCGCCGCCTTGCGCTGGATATAATAATTGATCACACCGATCCGCAGGCTCCGCCGCATCAGCCAGCCGATATTGGTCCGGCTGTTCGGCACGGTCTCGACGATGATCGCCTCCGCCGCCCAGTGAAATCGGAAGCCGGCACGACGGCACCGGGTGAAGAAATCGTAGTCGCCGCCACCGAGGAAATTGAAACCGAGGTCAAAGGCCGGATCGCCTAGTTTTGTGAACACCGGCCGCTTGATCAGACAATTGCCGCCACCATAGATGACCGGCACCGGTCCGCTACTGTCATAGGCCGGACGAAACGCCGGATGCTGGCGCAGCCCGCGCTTCATGTCGTCGTCGAAGTCAGGCCACACCGGCCCGCCGACCACATCGGCGCCGGTGGTCTCGGCCGATCGCGTCATAGTCTCGAGCCAATCCTGCGAGGCGATTTCATCATCGTCGATCATCAGCAGGCTGGAAGCGGTGGGGAACGTCGTCATCGCCGTCTCGAACGCCGCGTTGATGGCGTGGCAATTGCCCTGCCGGGGCTCGACCACGCAAAGCCCCGGAACTTTGCCAGACGCAAGGAATTGGGCAGCGACCGGCACGCTTTCGTGCTGCACGGCATCGTTCTCGACGATGACGACCGCAAAGCGCCGTTCGGTGCGCTGATTGGCGAGCGACTCCAGCGTCAGCCATAAATGCTGCGGGCGGCGAAAGCTCGGGACGCAGACCACGATATCGATCGACGAATCGAGCGAGGGCGACGTTGCCGCCACCGCACGGAAAGCGTAGCGCGTGGCGCCGGAACTTCCATCTGCGCGCAAATCGGCTGAAACCCGGTTCATGTCTGAATCAAATCCCTGGAGAAGACGGTCTTGCGCGGCCCGTTGTCCCGGAACGGGATCACGCCACGATATTGGGACAGATCGGTTTCGATATGATCAATGCCCGTCGCGGCGATTGTCACACCTACGGGAATATCACGCTGGAAATACGCCTCTATCGACATGCCTGCACTTCGATCCGCTTTTTCCATGCAAACGTACCCCGGCATGATTGCAATATCCGCTCCAGCGATGCGCATGGCCACGGCGACTTTTCGCTACGGTTAATATTACCGGGTTAATTGAAATGAATTCCTGCCGTGTGGCCACAGCTCTATTTGCAATTCATTAGGGTTAAGTGCTGGCCGCGATCGTCAACGGTGCGAATTCGTTACAAGTGGCGCGCAATTTGCTCTGCTTGCTGGAACTATCGTTCGAATCGTGACGACCGGAGTTTGAATCTTGAAAGCGCTAGACCTCGTCTCCCTGGGCACCAAGCATGTCCGCAACGCCCTGTCGGAAGAACTCTATCTGCGTACCGGTCGCGACGTTACTCGTCCGGCGTCCATATTTGCTGAAGTCATCGAGCGATGCAATTACAAGTGCCGCTACTGCGACTATTGGAGACGTCCGAACTACCGGGATGAAATGTCCATTGAAGAATGGCAGCGGGCGCTTTCCAGCCTGAAGGAATTCATCGGCGCTTACCACGTCGAATTCGCGGGCGGCGAACCCTATTTGAAGAAGGGGTTCCTGGACCTCGTCCGATTTTGCCGGGACAACGACATCCACTGGGGCGTGACAACGAACGGCGGAGCCTATCACAACAAGAAAATCGTCGCGCAAACGGTGCAGGCCAATCCTTTCAACATCAATATCTCGATCGATTCCAAGGATGCTGCGATCCACAATTATTCGCGCGGCGTGGAAAACTCCCTGACCGATATCGTGCAAGGCATCCGCAACGTTTCCGAGATGCGGCGATCCGAAGGAATGGATTTTCCCATCATCATCAAGCCCGTCGTCCACAAGCTCAACTTCCGGCAACTGCCGGAGATGGTGGACTGGATACAGGAAATCGGCGCCACCGCGCTCAGCTTCCAGCCCGTCGAAATGGGAACGTCGGAAGTCGAAGACGAATTGTGGATTGGCGAAAACGAGATGGACGATCTCATGGCGGTTCGCGATGAAATATTGCGGCTGAAGCGCAACGGGGCGCCGATCCTGAACGGCGAAGCGGTCCTCAATGCCTGGCCCAACCATTTTCGGCGGGAGAAAGCACCGCCGGAAGTCATGCCGTGCCGGGTTGGAATGCGAAACTATTTCATTCGCTCCGACGGTCGTTTGGAAGTTTGCTGGTTCTATAAGCCCATCGGCAACGTCAAAACGCAGAACGCGCGCGAGATCTGGTATGGCGAGGAAGCCCGCGTCAGGCGCAAGGAGACCGTTGCCTGCGACAAGCTGTGTTTGTTCACCTGCCTGTCGCAACGGACGCTGAACGACAAACTGAAGATGGGCCTGACATTGCTGACAGGAAACCAGGCGGGTTAATTTTCTCGATCAAACCTGCAATGGCAGGCTGACCGGGCAAGAGTTCGCACCTCTCCGGCACAATCGGTCGGCGGTGCGTTGCTTGCCCGATCATACAGACAAGTTCAATCAGCCAAATTTAGACGTCAGCGCCTGAAAAGCCTTCTGAACAGCTTCTGCGACTTGGGGAACCGGGCGGTGTCAATTTGCGTCGGCCATAATCCATCAACGTTAAAGTAGGCCGCATAGGCAATATTCTCTGCATTGCTCACGAACCAGTCGTGCATCTGCTGAACGAAGAAGGGATTGTCGCCGAAATTGCCAACGCCCCATTCGGGGTAACTCATGGGTTTCCCGTGCCGGGCAGCAAACTCCCTGTGCCACTGCAGGCCAAACGGTGCCTTCAAATAGAAATTGTCCCATCTCTCCCGGACGGAACCGTCATATTTGAAATCGTAGACATCGAGACCGATGTAATCGACGACGTCGTCGCCGGGATAGGCGAGATCCGCGGCGCTGTCCTGAGGTCCCCATCCCGGGCACCAATCGTACTTGAAGCCGCTCGAGTATCCCCGGAAGATTCCGACCACGCGGCGGAATGCCTTGATGTAGTCGGCCTCCCGGTCCTTGGCGGACCAGGCCATGGAAACAAGGTTCATCTCCCAGCCAAGACGAATGATGGCGCGTGGCTGGGCCTCGGCAATCGCCATGGCCGCCGCTTCGAACTCGGCGTCGTGCAGGCCATCGGCGACATCCGCCAGCGACGTCCCCTTAACCGTCAGCGGAACAGACCAAACCACGTTCCGCGCCGGGTTGAGCTTGCTCCAGACGCCCGGCACCCAATTCAGCCTGAAAAAATCATCCCACGTCGATTGGGCGTAGAAGTCGACGCCCACCACCGATGACGGCGCTTGGTTCAGCCACTTTTCCCAAACCTGCAAACTACGCTCGCGGCCGTCGCCCCCCCAGTTTACGAACGCGCCGGCAAACTTTGAATTCGAAGCGGTGCGCGATGCGACATTTGCCTCACCAGAGGTCGAGACAATTCCGCAGAGAGCCACAACCGCCAAGAGGATGGCCCGCCGTTGCGTCGCGCGAATTCGATCAGTTCGAAACATCGTCTGCCCTCGCCAGTTTCCCGGCAAAGAAGGCCGACAATCTTCGCCCCACTTCGACGGACCCCTTCGCCGTGAGATGGCCGGCGTCGAACTGCAGTGGAATATCGCCCTCGGCAAATTCATCGCAACGATCGTTGCGACAGACCGCGTCGTAGACTGAAAGATAAGTGGCGCCTTTGGCTGTGACGATGCGCCTCAGCGCCCGATCGCGCTCCCGAATCCCCGGCGTGCGCGAGTCGCTGGCGATGGAAGGGCTGTTGCGCAGCATTTCCTCAACCAGAAGCCGCGGCAAGGCTGCATCATATTCCACGATCGGCCCCAGCACGGTGACGTCGAATCCCCGCGACCTCAGGGTATCGAGCGTGCCCGACAGGACAGGGATATCTTCATCTTTCCACGAAGCGGAGAGAAGGATCTTGTCGACCTTGTTGTGCACGAGAAAATCGTCGAAGACGAACTTCATCAATCTGGGACAAGCCCGTGTGTCGAGCAGCGAGACCGGCTGGACCGCTGGGCGGCAGGCGCTGGCGGTAGCCTGCATGATATTCACTTGCGGCATGGCGGAAGACAGGCCGAACCAGAGATGGGCTGCGTGGCTATCGCCAACCAGCAGATAGTTCGGCCGCTTGCCGTTCAGCTTCAGGCATGTCTCGACATCGAGCTGCTGGCGGTTGGTCGCCAGATAACAGTGACCGGACCGGAACGCGGCGGAAGGATCGTAGGCGAGGTAGGCGCCGATTGCCACCACGCGCTCGGGAAAACGGAACGGCGCCCCGCCTTCGATCAGCACGAAACCACAGAGTGCCACGACCGAAGCCATCGCGGTCGAGGCGATACCGAAAACAACGGCCTTGGAGGTAGCCCTGACCTTCGATCGGAAGGGCATTTCGACAAATTTCCATGACAGACAGGCAATACCGACCGAGGCCGCGATCAGCGTCAGCTTGGTCGCGGCGCTGGACGAGTCAGGAAAAAATAGTCCGTCCGTTCGTTGAAAGACGATCAGCGGCCAATGCCATAAATAGAGCGAATAGGATATCAGGCCGATGAAGACGATCGGCCGCAACGACAGCAACCGTCCGGCCGCCGAGGTACCCTGCTCGCTGGAAGCAATGACCAGGGCGGCCCCGATGGCGGCGAGCGAGGTCATCAACAGAAGTGGAGCCGATGACGATCCAAAAACCACGACGCCGAGCAAAAGCAGCAGGCCTGTCGTGCCGCATGCATTCTTGCCGAATTCGGTCCGCGGCGCCGGAATGAACCCGATCGACAGCAGCGCGCCGAGCGTCAGTTCCCATGCACGAAACGGCGTGAGGTAAAACACAAAGGTGGCGTTTCGAAAACTGATCGCGAAGGCCGCCGCAAAGGAAAGCACGGTTGCGATTGCAAACAGCAGTCGTATGCGCTTTGACAGCACACGATAGGCACAGAGCATCAACAGTGGAGTGATGAGGTAGAACTGCTCCTCCACCGCCAGCGACCACGTATGCAGGAGAGGCTTCGTTTCGGCCGGGGCGTCGAAATACCCCGCCGTCGCCGCGAAGTAGACGTTCGAAACCGAGCCGACCGCGCTCGCGAGACTCTTCGAATAGTCTTCGAGTTCGACCGGCAAGCAGTAGAGATAAGCCAGGACGCTTGTGACCAGGAACATGACAAACAGCGCGGGCAGGATCCGCAAGACCCGGCGCTTGTAGAAATTACCGAGCGAGAACGATCCGCTGCGAATGTCCGCGTCGATCATGCCGCAGATCAGGTATCCCGAAATCACAAAGAAGATGTCGACGCCAACGAAGCCGCCGCCGAAGCCGGGAACGCCGACATGGTAGAACAACACTGGGATGACGGCGAGCGCGCGCAGGCCGTCGATGTCGGCGCGATACTTCATCATTCAGACCTCAACCAAGACAACGATGAAATGCCGGCTTGCCTCGCCTCACGGCAGCGAGGCGTAGCGCGTGACGCGCCGTGAGGCATTAACCTTGCGGCTGGTGCTGCCGCCGGCGACGGCGTTCGCGGCGTTGCAAAAGCGGACACTTCGGACAGTCCGGCTGTGCCAAAAAGACCGGGCTCCGCGGGCTTTGCGCCACTCGCACGGAAATCACGCCGGAAATGCAACAGTATTGTCATGCGTCACGCCTTGCGCCGGGGAAACCGGCGATACGCGGCAAGCTATTGCAATACCCGGTCCAGCGTGATGCCGCGCCCGCATCGCGCAGCCACGATGGTTACCGCGAGCAAATTAACCACTCTCGAAACACGACGGGAGCTCGCGGACCTGTTCGGCACCGATCTTGCTCTTTCGCTACCCAAGGACACCCGACCCTTCGAAAGCCGATGCTTTGTATGTCACCGCCAAAGAGACTCACGAGATGAAACCTGTAGCGTTGTTAACTCCAACTTACGGGCGCGACCTCGAGTTATGCACGTTGCTCTGCGAGAGTGTCGACCGGCACGTCACTTCATTTTCGAAGCATTATCTGCTGGTCCCGGATTGCGACTTGTCCTTGTTCGCTCACTTCGGGAGCGAGCGCAGGGTAGTGCTTCCCGCATCGATGTTCCTGCCCAAATGGTTGCGGCCGCTGCCCCGCGTCGTCCAGCGCAAGCGGCGGCAATATTGGTGGTCGTTTCGAACCAAGCCGGTCAGCGGCTGGCATGTGCAGCAGTATCTCAAGATCGCCGCGACCATATCGCTGCCCCACCAGCGATTTTGCATCCTCGATTCGGACGTCGTGTTCTTTCGGAATTTCGACCTGGCGCGGTTTGAGTATCCGAATTCGATTCCGCTGCTGAACATGCCTGACGAGGTCACGGCGAATCAAATCCGCCATTCGCGCTGGGTCGACACCAGCCATCGGCTGCTCGGACTTCCCACGCCCCCGCTTCCGGCGTCCGACTTCATCGGCCACATCATATTCTGGGATCAGCGCACCACGCGCGCGATGACCTCCAGGATCGAAGCGGTCACCAGTCTCGACTGGGTCGAAGCGCTGTGCCGGACCCGGGACTTTTCCGAATACATGCTGTACGGCTATTTCGTGCAGAACGACGCACGCTCCTCCGCCAAGCACACCCTCACCTCGAGCACGCCCTGCGTCAGCTATTGGGACCAGCCGAAGCTCAGCCCGGAAGAATTGAACCGGCTGCTTCGCGGCGCCGGCAACGATGATGTCGCGTTCTCGGTCGCGTCGTTCTCGGGCACCCCGGTGCAAACCATCCGCACCGCGATCGAGGAAATGCGGACGATCCGGACGCCTCGGGCCTTGCCCAGGAAAATCAGCGGGCTCAAAGCGCTATGCTGATCGGACAAGCCAGCATCAATCTGTCCGCCAATATCCTCTCCGCGGTGCTGGGGCTATTGAGCGTGTTCGTTTTCACGAGGCTGTTTTCGCCTCATGACTACGGCATCTATCTGCTCGGCGTCGGCTTCGCCTCCGTCATCAGCGTTTTTCTCGCCGGCTGGTTCCGCAACCTTATCCTGAACGGACATGCCCGCAACGACGGCACCGACGTGCGCGGCCTGGTGATCTCGGGATACCTGATCTGCTGCCTCGCCTCACCGATCGCTTACGGACTGGGACGCCTGGTCGGCCTCCACGCCTCGGCGGCATTGGCTGCCGTCGTGCTTGCGGTCGCGATCGGCCTGTATGAGTTGACCCAGGACCTGGTTCGCGCGCGGCTTATGGCGCTCACGGTCATGAGGGCCACGCTGGTTCGCGCCGCTTCGGTGCTTGGCCTTGGCGTTGTCGTTGCCCTTGTCAGTCCGGCCGGGTTCCTGCTGCTGCTGTCGTCGGCGCTAGCCTATGTGATCGCCGTAGTGGTTCAGTCGCGCGCCGCCTGGCGGGGAACGGTCGTCGCATTCGATGGTACCGGTCTTGCGGCGGTGGCGAGGCAAGGCCTGCCCCTGACGCTGTCGCTTACGCTGCTCGCCGTTTCCAGCGTCACCGATCGGTTCATGATCGCCAACCTCGTTGGCGCCGCGGATGCCGGAAGGTATGTTGCGGGACTCGACCTGGTTCGGCAGACCCTGATGATGCCGGCGATGAGCG
>Ga0210410_10005099_pt1 | contig 11481 bp, 7 predicted proteins | sample IncBWC4MmetaG_FD_161058 | JGI IMG/M metagenome (GOLD analysis project Ga0210410, IMG submission 161058) | Forest soil microbial communities from Barre Woods Harvard Forest LTER site, Petersham, Massachusetts, United States - Inc-BW-C-4-M | ecosystem: Environmental > Terrestrial > Soil >... | reverse complement strand
AGGTGGGGGCCGCGGTACTGGCCTGAAGAATATCCGCGAGCAGGAAATCGCTGTTACTGACGAAATCTGGGGCCGCATTGGTCGCTGAAAAATACCGTCCGTGGGGATGGTTGTGAAACAGCCATACGCTGCCCGTGTCGAGTCTCTTGGCAACGATTCCGAGGCCGCATCGAATCTCATCCGACCCGAGCGTGGTGACGCCGAAAACCTTGCGGATCACCGCACGGAGCGCGTTACCGTCAAACTTCGGCGCCCAGAAGCCGCCGAACCAGGGTTGCTTGCGAAATCCGCGGTCCGCGAGCTCTAGGTAGAGTGCGATCACCTCGTCCACCGGTTTTCCAAGGCTGAGCAGCGCCGCGATCAGAGAGCCGGTGGAGGTGCCTCCGATCAGGTCGAAGTAATCCGCGAGGCAGAAGTCATCCCGGCCGCTGCGCCGGCGTAGTAGGGCCTCGACGCGTTGAAGAAACCCCAGCGAAATCAGCCCGCGTACTCCGCCCCCATCGAGCGAGAGAATGCGCTTGGGTCCGGCGGAGAAAAGGTGCCGTTCGCGGGTCGCGCGTGCCGAACTCGACGCTTGCGGCTGCATTAGGATGCCGGCTTATCGACTGCGGCGCCGCTGCCGGACGCCCGGCGATCCCGGTTGGGCATTGATGAGATCCTTGATTCGCTGACCGGTGAGTTCCTGCTCGGCGACCAACTGTGCACTGATCCGCTCGAGCGCTGCTCGATTCGTCCTCAGGACCTTGAGCACCTCTCGATACGCTTCGGCCAGCAGCTGATCCACCTCCGGCAGCTGCTTGGCGGACGGCGTGGTAGTCCAATGCAAGCTGCTCTTTGGGCCCAGGCCCGAGGTGCAAACGACGTAGGTGGCCAGCCGAGTTGCCACTGCAAGGTCACTGGATTCAGAACCACCGGCACCGCTGCTCACATGGTTGCTGCCGAAAACGAGTTCCTCGGCGGCCCGCCCCGCGAGCATCGTTCGAAGTCGAGAGTTGATCTGTCCCCGGGTGAGCAAGGTACTGTCGTTCGGCACGGTGGCGGTAAAACCCAGCGAGCCGTCGGCACGCGGGATGATGGAGACATAGGTGGGCGGAGCGTTCTCCCGGTCGCCGAGAAACGCACTCAAGGCGTGGCCGGCCTCATGCACGGCGACGCGCTGCATATCATTGGCGCTCAGCCGGAACAAACCGTTGCGCTGCCGCGGCCGCCGTGTGACCTCCGCGGTCAGATCAGCCTGAGAGATCTTGCGGCCTTCCTTGCGTGCGCGCCGCGCTGCGCCGCGCACGAAGAACTCCACATCGGCTCCCGTCAGCCCGAAGGCCAGTTGCGCCAGCATCAGCTCGTCGATGTCCTGACCGACCAGCGAATCGCTGCGATATTGCTTCAGATGAAAGCTGAAGATTTTCTCGAGCGCCGCGATATTGGGCCGCGGAATGTTGATCGTTTGATCCAGACGACCGGCGCGCCGCAGTGCCGGATCGACTTTCGACGAATGATTGGTGGCCCCGATGACGATGACAGGCTCTTCCGCATCCATCCCCTGCATCTGTTCGAGTACCGCGTTGATGACTTCCGTGTAGTAGCCCGCATTTTGGCCCGTCAACAGTTCGCGATTGCCGATGCTGTCGATTTCATCGAGAAACAGGATTGCAGGTGCATAGCGTCGTGCTTCGTTGAACGTATCGCGAATGGCGCGCAGATGCGCGTCAAGTGAACCGGCGCTCTGCCATTGCGCGGCGCTCGCCTGCACGAACTTCACATCACAAGACCGGGCGATCGCTTTGACCAGCGTCGTCTTGCCGGTGCCCGGCGCCCCGACCAAGAGCAATCCCCGATCGACTGCGGACCAGGGAATTGTGCCGCTGCGTGCGGCTGCGATATCCGCGATCAGATCTTCAGCGATCTCACGCGCTTCGCCCATGCCATGCAGTTCATCCAGTCGAGGCGACTCACCCGGCGACACCAGCGCCAGGCGTTCCTGGCTGCGCCCACGCAGATAGACGATCGCCTCTTCAGCCGACAAGGCCAGGCGAATCGGTGCGTGGAAGTCCGTGTGTCGCAAATAGCGCGGCCAGTCCGCGTTGGGGGCATCCCAACCGGTGGGCGGCGCAAGGCCGAAGACCCGCTTGAATATCCGCGGGAACAGTTTCCCGTCTATGCGCGGCAGCGACAGGATGAGGTCGGCGACCTGCCGCAGGGCACTCGGAACATCCCGCAGCCCATCACAGCCGATCAGCACCACCGTGGAATCCAAACCGAGCCGATGCGCGGTCCATTCCGCGTCCCACAATTTTCGGTACGCATGAAAGGACATGAGGCGCAGCTTCTTCGGTTCGCTGAAGTTTACCGTGCAGCAGCCATCGTCATGGCTGCTCGCGTAGCCGCGTCCAATGTCGGAGTAAGCAAACAGTTTCCCATTCGGATTGATGATGCCTGCAACGATATCTTCGATGAACGGGATGTCCGACTCGATGACCACGACCGGCGTGAATTCCGTCGCGAAGCGCACCAGGACCGAGATCGCGCCGGCGGCCTCCGACTTGGAATTGAATCGCTGCAGCAGGGTGTGGGCGAGCTGAGCCTCGGTCGCCTCGCTGAGCAGCACGGAGACCATCTCCTCGGTCGTCTGCCGGTCGCTGCGCGACGCCGGCTCGATCGTCGCGGCCGGCAACGAGGCATCGGGCGTCGGGTCAGCCGGCTCGTCCACCAGCGGCGGACTGCTGGGGTATTCGATCCCGTCGAGCGACAACACGCTGCTGTCGTCGATCATTTGAATGTCGCCGCCCGCCGTCAGCCGAAATTCGGTCTTGAAGAGATTTCCCAAAAACGCCACGGCGGCGGTGACCCGAAATCCGGCGTCCTCCTCGATCGCCGCAAACGGCCATTCGGCGACGACTTTTCTGGCCTCGTCCAGACTCGCCGCCGTCGCAGTCGTGGCCACCAACTGCTCCGGCGCCTCCACGATATTGAACGATCCGTCGGTGCCTCGAACGAACAGGCAGAAGAAGCGCACGTAATCGAGCACGGTCGCGGCGGTGAGGACGGGCGATTCGATCTCGTTGGCCTGATGGATGGGGGCGGATGTACCGTCGAGCCACAGACAGTGCCCATCGCCAAACAGCAGGAACGCGCGTTCGGCGAACCCCAAGGAGGTGACCTGCACATCCACCAATTCAAGATGAGCATAGAACGGCAGGTGAGCGCGCGAGCAACGGCTGAGCTCGAGCTCGCGGAACGCGCCCGGCGCCTGCGCGGTCAGCGCGGCCGCGAGGCGGCCCTGGAAAGCCTCGTCGCAGGGAATCCAGCGGATGTGGGGACCAAGCGATTGCTCCATAGAGATGTACCAGTCTAGTGCAAACGATTGGCGCCGTCGCCGGGATCCCCGGGGATCTGCAAACCCAAGCTCTCCTCCTCAATGCGCAGCGCGTCTCGCATCATCGGCTCGGCTTCGGCCTGCCGCCCGGCGTCCTGCAGAAGCCGCGCGAGCTGCCTGAGATCTGCGGCGATCTCCGGGTGCTTCGGACCATAGCTCGCCCGGTCGATGTCCAGCGCGCCTCGCATCAGCAGCTCGGCGTCCTCGGTCCGGTTCGTCTCCTTGAGCAGCAGTGCATAAGCGATCAAGTCAGCGGCGACTCTGGGATGCTGGTAACCGTAGCTGGTCTTGTCAATGGCCAGCGCGCGCACCAGCAGCGGTTCCGCTTCATCGAGCCGACCGGCGTCGCGCAGCAGCGCTCCAAGATTGCCGAGGTCCGCGGCCACCTGAGGGTGGTCCGGATCGTAGTTCTTCGTATCAATGGCGAGGGCACGCCTGAGGAGCGGTTCGGCTTCCTCGAGCCGGTTCGTCCCCTTGAGCAGCATCGCAAGATTATTGAGGCACGTGCTCACATCAGGGTGATCCACTCCCAGATCAGCCTCGAAAATCTCGAGGGCGCGTCGCAGTAATGGTTCGGCGTCGGCCCTTCTGCCGCCGTCTTTCGGCAGCTCCGCAAGATTGCATAACACTTTCGCGACGGCGACAGGGTTCGATCCCTCCTTGGCCTCCAAGATGTCGAGGGCGCGCCGCAGCAGGGGCTCGGCTTCAACGGGCCGGTTGGTGTCTTTGAGCAGCAGCGCAAGGTTGTTGAGCGGGGTGGCGATCTTGGCGGGGTCCGATCCGTAGACCGACTCGGCGACCCGGAGTGCCTCGCGAGCCAGCGGTTCGGCTTTGACGAATTGAGCCGTATCCTTCAAAAACAAGGCGAGATCGTTGAGATCCGATACCACATCGGGATGCTCCGGCCCGTAGGCCGCCCTATCTATCAGGAGGGCACGCTGCAGCAATCGTTCGACGCGCGGCCAGCGCGCCACCGAAATCAACCCTGCTGCGGCATGGCGCAGGACTTTGGCCGCATACGGCTGCCGTTCATCCGCCCATTTCTCCGCCACCCCCGCCACCACCTCCAACTCCCAAGCGATATTGGACCGGCCGGTCTCCGTGCTCAGTCCCTCCAGGCCCGACGCGATCAAGACCTCGAATGCCTGCTCGTATCGCTGCCGCTCTGCATCCGTCCAGCCGCGGCGCACCAGCTCCTGCACCAGTCGATGCACGCGAACCAGCCGAGTTCTTAGATCAGGGCCTTCCTCTCCCGTAGGTTGGAGCAGCCGCAGACTCGAGAGCCGAAGAACGACCTGGTCCCACAGGCTCGTATGGCCGGTTTCGGCATCGACGCCCAAGTCCGGATAGCGCTCCTTCGCCAGCTCGCGCAGCCATGGAACGGGAACCGTGTCGGGAGGCAACAGGGCCGCATAGGCCAGCACCTCGCGCGCTTCATCGCTCAAGCACTTCAAGGTCGGTTGCAACGTCGCACTCAGCCGTTGCTCGCCGTGCAAAGTGGTATGCGCACGACCCGCGGCTGCATCCAATCCTTGCAACCCCTCCTTGCGCAGCCGGTCCAGAAATCCTTCGCACGAAACATAGCGGTTCAGCCGCAGGAATACCGCGGCCGTTTCCACCGCCAGCGTGAATCCACCCAGGAGCCTCACGATTTCGTCGGCTGCGTGCCGTTCATCGGCATTGCGAAATCGACCCTCCGGCTGATAGCTCTCGATGAGGCCGATGGCGTCGGATGCAGGGATCTCATCGACCGGCAGGAACGTCAGGGTGTCGCTGAGATTCAAAATCTCCTCCTGACCCAGGCGTGTGGTCGCGACCACGTGCAGCCAATCCTCTTGGGGCAGGACGTCGCGCTGTTCCGGTGTCAACAGTTCGGCCTGATCCACGTTATCCAGAATGATCAGACAGCGCGGACTCTCGGCGGCGAGGGCGCGCTTTTTCAGCTCCATCAGCAGCCGCTCAAACTGCTTACGCGAGGTTTTACGCTCGCTTTCGGTGAATTCGAACGACAGATCGCGGGTGCCCTGTAATTTCAACAGCGCGCTCTGCAAATCGGTCTCGTCTTCGCAGGAGACTTGCCAGCGGCCGCCGCCATATTCGTGCGCGAATGCGTACGCATAGGCGATAGCCAGGGCCGTCTTGCCCATTCCGCCCAAGCCGTGAATCGCGACCATTGCGCCCTTGATCTTGAGCGCGAGCTGCTCGCGCAAACGGCTCAGCTCCTGCGTGCGGCCGATGAAGCGAGGATTGTAGCGCTCGACGTTGCCGGCGCTCTGCGCCGCTTGCTCGCCGCGGCGAATGCGGGTCACGACCTGGTCTCGGAGCCTCTCGATCTGCGCCCGGACGGCCTCCAATCGCAGCGCTTGCTCGCCTTCACCGGTCCATGGACGAAAATCAAAACGATTGCGGCGGCGCAACTCGATCAGCCAATCGCCGAGCCTGCCCTCGATATCGGATTTATCCCAGTCCGGCACCTCCACCAGGTAAATCGGCGCAATCCCCTCGCCGCCGGTGAAGCGCCCCACCTCGTGCTTGAGGTACTCGTTGAACTCCCATTGGCAGGGATCACTCTTGAGGTACCCGGGCGATATGCAAACCAGCAGCAATTGAGAGTCCCGCAGCCCGCCCAGGATCCGGTGTTGCCAGAGTTCGAATCCCTCGATCTCTTCAGTATCGAAGAACACGCGCAGCGGCGCCCCCGCAAATTCCTGGTACTGCTCTTTGATGCGGTTCACGAGCTCCGTGATGCGTCCAAGCCGGTTGTCGATGCGCGCATAGCTGATGAACAACTGGTAATTCATGGCGATCGAGATTTGTCCGCAAGTGCCGCCCGGGTACGCGAGTCGGTCAATATGACCGCACCTCGGGTCATTGAGCAAGGCCGATCCGCCATCTTGAGCGCAACCCCCGTCTCGGCATGCTAGGATTTCCGGCGTCGGATACAACCCGGGCAATACTCATTATAACCAGCCTTATCCGGTGAGCCGCGCCATGCCAATCGGGAACGAAGTCATTGCCCAGTTCAGGCCCACCCGGGCCGGCGCGAGGCGGTAGTTTGCGTGCGCGCCCCAAGCCTATTCAGAGTCTCCGATTGGTCGCTGCGCACCTGCGTGATCATCGCGCTCGTGGTGATCACCATTGCCTGCGGATTGCGGGGGTATTCCAGAGTCGGCGCGCCGCTGTCGGCGGAAATCTCGGCAACCGGCGGAGTCGAGCGGTGGATCGACTACTTGTATCTCTCCCTCAAGCTGCTTTCCTTGGGTGCCGCCAAGACCTACGGTGATCCGTACTTGATGGTGGGGCGCTGGTCGGGCGCGCTGGTCGCCTTCGGCATCCTACTGACCCTCGTCGCGCCACGGCTGGAACAGCTCTGGCGCGACCACCGAAACCGGCGGCTCCGGCATCACATCATCGTGATCGGGTTGGGTACCCGGGGGAAATGGTTTCTGTGTGACCTCTCGCACCAGTTCACGTGCGTGGGGCTCGATCTGCTGGCCTTCACCCGCGAATCTCTCGACTGCTCGGAGACGGCGAAGCCTGTCTTCTTGATCGAGGGCGACGCGCGCGACCGCGAAATGTTGCTTCGGGCCGGTATTGCCGGCGCCTCGCGCGTCGTGGTGGTGACCGGCAACGACTTGGCGAATCTCACGATCGCACATCAGGTTGCCGCGCTTGCCGAATCACACCGCGCGGGCGGACATCCGATGGATCTCATCGTTCACGTCGCGGATCGTACCCTTAGGCTCGATGGACTGTCGGCGCTCGGATTCAGCAGCAAGATCACGGTTCGACCCTTCAGCATTCCCGTGCAGGCTGCGCGGCAGCTCTTGTTCAAATGGCCTTTCCCGGTGCAGGCTCGAGTCCAGGGTGCGGACTGCGCGTTCGTGGTGTTCGTGGGCTTCGACGACTACGCCGAGGAATTGCTGCTGCGTATCGTTCAATTGGGTTGCCTGGTCAACCAGCGGCTGCCGCGGATTGCGATCTTTGCGCCGATGGCGGTGCAATTGCAGCAGCGGCTGGGGCACAACTATCCGGCGCTCAACGGCCTTTGCGCCGCGGTGACGGTGCATGAGTTCGACCCCGCCATCGATCTGACCGTCGAGCAGGTGATCAGTATCGAAAACCGCGCTGCGGGGGCACCCGTCACGGCGGTCGTGGTGACGGCTGCATCGGATACCGAAGCGGTGGTGCTGTCCAGGCGCCTGCGCCTGCAGACCCAGCGCTTGCGCGCATGGCGCGCTCCCATATTCGTTCATACCGAGCAGCCCGCGGCGTTCTCGGAAGTATTGGCCCCCATCGACCGAGTTCGGTTCCTCGAAGACGTCATTGAACCGTTTGGAGATGTTCAGGCGCTCTGCTCGTCGAACGGACTGCGCGACTGGCACGAGCAATTGGCGCACGATCTGCACGCCGGCTATCTCGCGGCCCGGCGCGCATCGAGCGCGCACGGCGCCTCCTCGCATGCGCTCGAGTGGAGAAGGATCAGCGAGGAATACCGGGATGCGAATCGGCGAGCGGTCGATCACCTGTCCATGAAGCTCGCCATTGCGGGATTCATCGGACGCGGGGAGCCGCCGATATTTGCCGAGGGTGTGAAATTCGATGCCGACGCCCTGCCCGACCTCGCCTGGGCCGAACACAATTCATGGTCGGCAGAAAAGTTGATGCTGGGCTGGCAACTGGGTGCGGTGCGTAACGATCGACTGAAGGTGCACGACTGTCTGGTGCCGTTCGAGCAGCTGGGGGATGCGCGGCGCAAGGACGACGCACAGATCGGGGATCTCAATGAACTATTGAGGTTGCATCCCTCTCAATCCGATGTCTCGCTGTGGTCGACGCGACGCCGGCCGAGGGTGGCGAGTATCTACCGGGAGCGTGTGGTCGGCGTGGTCGGCCACAACGTCATGACGAAGCCGCAAGCCGAGCGCGCCGCGGCAGCCGTACCGCAGTTGCTCCAACAAATGGGTGCGGCCGCGCGGCTCGGGCCGCTGGGGAACGAGTTCTGGACCCTGGTGACGCCACTGGCACCGGGCTCCGATTTCGTTCTCACCGACGCGATCGTGGCCACCCTGTCGTCGATGGCCGCCGCGGGGCGCTTTCGAGTCCTGGTGGTCTCCCCGTGTTCATTGAGTGAGCTGGCGGCGGCGTATTGGGAGACTGACCCGCCGTTGGAGGCGTCGATCAACGGAGCCCGGACGGTGAAGGACATTCGCGCGAGCAGCGACACGGCACGCGAGTGCGTCGACGAGGTGGCCGGATTGCTGCGCGCCTTTGTCGATGACGGCACCAAGGGTGTCGAGTTTGTGGTCGACTTGAGCGCGCCGGCGGGATTCGACCCGGAGGTGTCAAACGGTCGGCCGCTCCCGGCATTCGATGCCTGCAACCACTATCTGTTGACGCATTGCGATGAGTTGATCGCCGCCATCGATCCGGCCCGATATGGATTGCCGCCGACGATATCTCCCACCGAGTGGAGGCGCGCGGCTCCGAGTAGCACTCCGCATGGGACCGCCGCATTGGTGAACCAGTGGTTGAACAGCGGCAACGACCGGGGCTCCGTCGCCGGCTCATCCCCGCGCGCCTCCGCGCTACACTTGATTTCGCTGGACAATCGGCTCCTGGGTTCGGGAGCCGCGGGTCCCCACTGAGTTGCGGGTCGAGGGGTCGGGCGGTAGACTGCTTTTGCCACATGACCAAAATCGGGAGCGTTCTATGGACAGCTCTTCTCTTGAGAAAAATCGGCATGTGAAGGGCTTGCCGCTCTTCATGACCCATCACACGGTCACCGAGAATAGTCTCACTTTTCCGCGCGCCGGGGTCGACTTCGTCTACGACGAGCAGACTCAAAAAGCGGTGTGGTCGAATCCCGATTCTACGACCAAGTGGTCTCCGACCGAATTCAGCGACACCAAGCCGGATGGGTACGACTACGTGGCAGCCAACTTCGTCGCCGAAGAATGACCCGTTGAATCGACGCGACGAACGGCCTTCGACCGCTTGACGCGAGACCCTCGCCTCAGTGAGCGTCGTACTGATCGTTTCGAACACCGGCGATATTCATTGCGATTTCCTCGTCGACGCGTGCGCGCGGCAGGCGGCGGAATGCTTCAGGCTCAACACGGATCGATTCCGGCTCTCTGGCGTGGTCGATTGGCGCGTCGATACGGGCGAGGGCCTGATCGAAATTGACGGGCGCCGCTGCCGTCTTTCCGACGTCACCCTCCTGATCTATCGGCGACCGATTCCCGCACATCAACTGCGAACGGATATCGAGCCATGGGTTCGTCGCCTGCTGGATTCCGAATGGAACGCGATCGAGTGCGCCCTATCGCAGGCGGTCCGATGCAAGGTATTGAATGGACTCGCAGGCTCGGCCCTGGCCCAAAACAAGATCGTGCAACTTCAAGCCGCTCGCGACGCCGGGTTGAGCGTTCCGGAAACCCTCATCAGCACGGATGCACGCGCATTGCGCGAGTTTGCCGCCCGGCAGCGTTGCGTGACCAAAGGTATCGTCAACGCATTCCATTTGGACGGCAAGGATTTGCGCTCGGCATTTACTTCCTTCGTCGATGCGCAAGCACTCGGCCAATACGATCCCACGGGCGTCCCGACGCTCCTGCAGAGAGCGGTCGAACCCGCCGCCATGTGGCGCATCGTGGTGGTGGGCGAGAAGACCCTGGGGTTTCGCTTCCACGGGCCGGAACTCAGGCAAGTCGCCGACTCGCGCCCGGTCGAGCGGCATCTCGAGGGCGCCTACTTACCCGTTCCGCCGCACGTCGCGGAAAAACTGCTGCAGATGCGCAGGGCTCTCATGATCGAATTCGCATCCGCCGACTTCATCGAAGACCCGCTCGGCGCATTCTGGTTTTTGGATCTCAATCCCGAAGGACAGTGGGCCTTCCTGGAAGATAAGTTTGGCGTCCGGATCTCCGATGAGATCGTGGGGCTCGCGGATTTGGACAAATCACCGGTAGAGAATCGGAAGATCCACCATTAGCAAAAACAACCTCCAAGCTCGGGCAGCAATAGTTTTGCACAGAGGGAATTCTTCAAAGTGCGTATCTTGAGACCTGCATCACGTTACGGCTCGCGCATAGAACGGCAAAGCGCGATATTGGCCTACCATTGGGCCAGGAGGATCAGGAACATGGCGAAATTCGCGATTGCATTGCTCGCCGCCGTCACGCTCGCTCAACCAGCACCGTCAGCTGCCGGCGATAAACCGACCGACTCCGGCGCAAAGCCGAATTCATATGTCCCGCACTCTCATACGACTCACCACGTCTATGGTGCACCCATTCAGCCGGCCATCGTGGGTCACGCAAAGACTTCTCATCATAAGCGCGTGCCGAAGAAGGAGTCTTAGAGCGCGGCGATCGGCGCTGCCCTGAACCTGGATTAGCAGAATGCGGTCGGCTCGAATGGTCTTAAACCGCCCATGCATCCGCCAGCGAGATCTGGTGTGACCGATGGCGAAGTAGGGTCTGCTGCAAGGGAGCCCTAATAAAACGATCAGCGTGCCGGCGTTCCCGAGGTCGAAGTCGAACGGGGCCGCGGGTGCACCTTCCAGTGATATGGGAACGGTTCGGGCATCGCCGCGGTGACCCAGGGCCACTCGCGTGGCGTCGTGCGGCGCTGAATAGCCGCTGGGATCGTAAAAGGCAATTTTCCGATGCTGGAAGTCTATATCGATGATGAGTTGGTTAAATGCCTCCTTGCCCAGGACCAGCGGCATCGGATGTGCTTCCTGCGAGGCGACACCCGACAGATCAATGACTCTGTCCCGCATCTGCGAGTATCTCGGGTGCCAACCAGGGAACATACTGCACTTTGAGCCTGGAGAAGAGGATGAACAGGCATCAGTAGATTGATGGCTCATCGGCGTGGAGACCGGCGGGAGGCCTTGCGCCACCATCAGGCCGGCGTGGATCGGAATCAGTCGACTGGCGGCCACCGGAGGTCAATGGTAAGTTGTCTCTGTAACACGGGCGCTACGGGAGGATATCCAAATGGCAACGATCAAAGTGCTTCAGAACGGTCCCTATCTGGTCCAAGGCGACGATGTGACGGCGGTCGATTGGAACGGCGCCACCTACGCAATTCCCAAG
>Ga0210410_10005098_pt1 | contig 11488 bp, 13 predicted proteins | sample IncBWC4MmetaG_FD_161058 | JGI IMG/M metagenome (GOLD analysis project Ga0210410, IMG submission 161058) | Forest soil microbial communities from Barre Woods Harvard Forest LTER site, Petersham, Massachusetts, United States - Inc-BW-C-4-M | ecosystem: Environmental > Terrestrial > Soil >... | reverse complement strand
CTCGCCCGCCGGATCGAATTTCTTGACGCCGTTTTTCTCCAGCGCGTTCAAGAGCGAACGTTCGGTCAGCTCGACGCCTTCGATCAGGGCTTTGAGGCCGGGATCGGCGTTGGCTTTTGCTTCGGCCGGAACCGCATCGAGCGCGCGCTGCAGATTGTCGGCGATATCGAGCACGTCGCGGGCAAAGCCGGTGATGCCGTAGATTCTGGCATCGGCCACCTCGCGCGCGGTGCGCTTGCGCAGGTTTTCCATCTCCGCCAGCGTGCGCAGCATCTTGTCGCGCGATTCGGCGGCCTCCTTCGCCAACGCCTCGACCGATCCTTCCTCGGGATCGTCGGGCATGATGTAGGGCTTTGAGACCACGGGCTCGCCGGTCTGGGCCGGATTCGCCGCGTTATCGTTCGGCCGGGTCGGATCGGTCATAAGGCTGCCTTCTCGAAAAATCGCATGAACTGGATCAATTTGGGATTTGCTGGCCCGGATATCGTGCTTTGGGGGCAGAAAATCAAGCGCTGATCCGAGGCTGGATCAGCCGCCGAGCAAGCGGCTGACGATCCGCGCGGCGTAATCCACGGTCGGAATCACCCTGGCATAGTTCAGCCGCGTCGGCCCGATCACGCCGAGAACACCGACGATGCGGCCCGTGGCGTCGCTGTAGGGCGCAATGATGGTGGAGGAACCGGACAGCGAAAACAGCTTGTTCTCCGATCCGATGAAAATCCGCACGCCTTCGGCGCGTTCGGCCCGGCCGAGCAGGTCGATCACGCCGCGCTTGGTCTCGAGATCGTCGAACAGCGATTTGACGCGCTCCAGATCTTCCAGCGCATGCAAATCTTCCAGAAGATTGGCGTGGCCGCGCACGATCAGTTGCCGGTCCTCATTGTCGCCGCCGGACCAGCTCGCGATTCCCGCGGCAATCACCTTCTGCGTCAGTTGATCGAGTTCGGTGCGGCTCTGCGTCAGCGCGGTTTCGAGTTCGAGCCGCGCTTCGGCCAGCGTGCGGCCGCGGATCCGGGAATTGAGGAAATTGGTCGCTTCCGTCAGCGCGGAGGTGGGAACGCCCGGCGGCAGCGTCAGCACGCGGTTCTCGACCTGGCCGTCTTCGCCGACCAGCACCACCAGCGCGCGTTCCGGCTCCAGCCGCACGAATTCGATATGTTTCAGCCGCGAATTGGATTTCGCGGTCAACACCACGGCCGCGGCCCGGGTCAGGCCCGACAGCCGGGTCAAGGCCTCGCCGAGCGCCGCCTCGACCGATTGCGCGCGGCCGACGGAGGCGAGCTGGTTCTGGATCGACAGCCGTTCCGGTTCGGTGAGGTCGCCGACCTGCATCAGGGCATCGACGAAGAAGCGCAGGCCAAGCTCCGTCGGCAGCCGCCCGGCCGAGGTATGCGGTGCGTAGATCAGGCCAAGCCGCTCGAGGTCCGACATCACGTTGCGCACCGAGGCCGGCGACAGTGGAACCGCGATCAGCCGCGAGATGTTGCGCGAGCCGACAGGTTCGCCGGTCGCGAGATAACTCTCGACGATTTGACGAAAAATGTCGCGCGAGCGCTCGTTGAGCTGGGCCAGACCGGCATTCGGGGCGATCAGGCCGATCGGATCGTGGTGGGCCACCGGTAACTCCCTCCCAATGCCTCTAATCTGTCCATCCGGAGGGCCGGTGACAAGAAGCATTGAGCGTTTTCGAGCGAAGCATGCCCTCGGACTTGATCCGGGGGTGGGTACCGGTTCGCGTGAAGAAAACGCGACAAAACAAGAAACCAGAGTCGTTAAACGGCCTTGCCGCGCCCCTCTCCCGCACCTACAAGCACCGCGAACCGACTTTTACTGGATTTTCCGGAGGATTTCCCCATGCGGCCAAGCCGCCGTGCGCCCGATGAACTGCGCCCCGTATCGCTGGAACGCGGCGTCGTCAAATACGCCGAGGGTTCCTGCATGGTGAAGTTCGGCGATACCCATGTGCTGGTCACCGCGACCCTGGAAGAGCGGCTGCCGCCCTGGCTCAAAGGCCAGGGCCGCGGCTGGGTCACGGCCGAATACGGCATGCTGCCGCGCGCCACGCTGGAACGCACCCGCCGTGAGGCCGCCGCCGGCAAGCAGGGCGGCCGCACGGTCGAGATCCAGCGCCTGATTGGCCGCTCCCTGCGCGCCGCCGTCGATCTGGAAGCCTTGGGCGAACGCCAGATCACGGTCGATTGCGACGTCATTCAGGCCGATGGCGGCACCCGCACGGCTTCGATCACCGGCGCTTGGGTCGCGCTCGCCGACTGCATCGGCTGGATGAAGACCCGCAACATGATCAAGGCCAACGTGCTGCGCGACAATGTCGCGGCGATCTCCTGCGGCATCTATCAGGGCACGCCTGTGCTCGATCTCGATTATGCCGAGGATTCCGAGGCCGACACCGACGCCAATTTCGTCATGACCGGCGACGGCCGCATCATCGAGGTGCAGGGCACCGCCGAAAAGACCCCGTTCTCGCAGGACGAGTTCCTGGCGCTGATGGCGCTGGCGCGCAAAGGTGTCGCGCGTCTGGTCGACTTGCAAAAAATGGCGGTGGCGTAGTTTCATTGGCCATGCACCGTCGAATCACCGGCAAACTCGTGATCGCGACCCATAATCCCGGCAAGCTCGCCGAGATGCGCGAATTGCTGGCCCCGCATGGCGTGGAAGCGGTATCGGCGGGTGAACTGGGCTTGGGCGAGCCCGAGGAAACCGGAAAAACCTTTCGCGCCAACGCCGCGATCAAGGCGATCGCGGCCGCGAAAGCCGCCAACCTTCCGGCGTTTGCCGATGATTCCGGACTGGTGGTCGATGCCCTCGACGGCGCGCCCGGGATCTATTCGGCGCGCTGGGCCGGCGAGGGCAAGGACTTCACCGTGGCGATGACCCGGATTGAGCGCCTGCTGCAGGAACGCGGCGCCACGGCGCCGGAACAGCGCAAAGCGCATTTCGTCTCGGCGCTGTGCGTCGCTTGGCCGGACGATCATCTTGAGGAAGTCGAGGCGCGGGCGGATGGAACTCTGGTATGGCCGCCGCGCGGCACCGCCGGTTTCGGCTACGATCCGGCGTTTCTTCCGGACGGACATACGCGTACCTTCGGCGAGATGACCAGCATCGAGAAGCACGGCCTGCCGCCGCTCGGCCTCGGCCTGTCGCACCGGGCGCGCGCCTTCGTGAAGCTGGCGGAGATCTGCCTTGACTAGCCGCGAGCAGGAAGCCTTCGGCGTCTACGTGCACTGGCCGTTTTGCCTGTCGAAATGCCCGTATTGCGATTTCAACAGCCATGTCCGGCATGCCCCCGTGGACGAGGAACGCTTTGTCCGCGCGTTCACGCGGGAGATCGAGAGCACCGCCGCGCGCACGCCGGGCCGACAAGTCTCCTCGATCTTTCTCGGCGGCGGCACGCCGTCGCTGATGGCGCCGCAGACCGTCGGCGCCGTGCTGGACGCGATCGGAAAGCATTGGAGCGTCGCTCCCGATGTGGAAGTCACGCTCGAGGCCAACCCGACCAGTGTCGAAGCGACGCGGTTTCGCGGCTATCGCACCGCCGGCGTCAACCGGGTGTCGCTCGGCGTGCAGGCGCTCGAAGACGCCTCGCTGAAGGCGCTCGGACGATTGCACAGCGCGCGCGAAGCGCTCGATGCGGTCGCGATCGCGCGCACCGCCTTCGACCGCTATTCGTTCGACCTGATCTACGCGCGCCCGGATCAAACGCCCGCGATGTGGGCGGATGAATTAAAACTCGCGATCTCGGAAGCCGCCGAACATCTCTCGCTCTATCAGCTCACCATCGAAGAAGGCACGCCGTTCTTCGGCTTGCATGCGGCCGGCAAGCTCAAGACGCCGGATGAAGCGATGGCGCGCGCGCTCTACGACGTGACGCAGGAGGTCTGCGCCGCGCACGGCCTGCCGGCTTACGAGATTTCTAATCACGCGCGCGCGGGTGCTGAGTGCAAACATAACCTCGTCTACTGGCGCGGCGAGGAATATGCCGGCATCGGCCCCGGCGCGCATGGCCGCCTCGATATCGATGGCTTCAGGCACGCGACCGCGACCGAAAAGCGTCCCGAGGCCTGGCTGATGCGGGTCGAAGCCAACGGCCATGGCGTCGTCACCGACGATCTCCTCAACAGCGAGGAGCGCGCCGATGAATTCTTGCTGATGGGACTGCGGCTCGCCGAGGGCATCGATCCCAGGCGCTATGCCGCGCTCTCGGGCCGCGCGCTCGATCCAAACCGAATCAAAGTACTGCGCGAAGAAGGCGCCATCACGGTCGATGCCGGCGGCCGGCTGCGCGTGACGCAATCGGGATTTCCGGTGCTCGATGCCGTGGTCGCGGATCTGGCGGCGTAAATCTCCGCAACACGTCGTCCCGGATCGCGTTCGCTGCGCTCACTTGTCCGGGACGACTCGTTGGGAGAGTTACGCGCCAAAACTCTTCGGCGAGCCGGCGACCGCCTGGCCACCGCCGGTCGCGACCTTCATGACCGCGAGGCCGCGCTCGTTGGTGCCGTCGGAGCGGAACCGGAACAGGCCGTCGATGCCGGCAAAGCCGGACGGATTGGTCAGCGTTTCGGCTGCGAAGCGTTGCGCGCCCTGGGTCCGCGCCAATGCGGCGACCAGCGCCACCGCGTCATAGGCGAGCGTGGCGGTACGGACCGGTTCGGCGCCGAATTTGGTGCGGTAACGGCCGGAGAAGCTGCGGAAGCCGGCCGGATCGGGTGCTGCATAGAGCCCGCCCTGCAACGCAGGACTCGCGAACACGCGCGGATTGTCCCACAGCCCGGTGCCGAGCAGCTGGATGTTGCGCAGATTAGCGCCCGCCGCGGTCAGCGCGTCGGCGGTCGCGACCACGGAATCCCCGTCATCGGCGAGCAGCAGCGCATCGGCCTGTCCCAGCGACTGCGCCACGTTGCGCGCCGGGGTGGCACGATCCGCACCGTATTTCTCGAACGCGACGACGCGCCCGCCCTTGCGGCCGACCTCCTGCTTGAACGCGGCCTCGACCACGTTGCCATAGGCATTATCGGGCACGAGTGCCGCGAACGACCGCTTGCCGGTTCCGGCGGCGTAACCGACGATGCGGTTGACGTCGGACTCGGGGAGAAAACTCAGGAGATAGACGCCGCGGCCGGCCACGCTGGAGTCGGTCGAGAACGCGATCACCGAGGTGCCGCGGGCGCGCGTCAGTTGCGCGGTCGCCGGAACCGAGGCTGCGAACAGCGGCCCCAGGATGATCTCCGCGCCCTCGGCCAGCGCCTGCTGGGTGCCCTGCTGAGCACCTTGCGGGCTGCCGCCGTCATCCTTGATCAGAAGCTGGATGTTGGGATTCTGGAATTCCGCCAGCGCCATTTCGGCCGCGTTCTTCATCGATTGGGCGGCGACGCCGGCATTGCCGGACGCCGACAGCGGCAGGATCAGGCCGACCTTGACCTGCCCGGTGCCGACCGCGAGCGGCTGTTGCTGCGGTCCCGCAGGCCCGGCATCAGACGAGCCGCCGAACGGATTGGAAAACTGGCCAAGACTCTGCTGGACGCTCGAGCAGGCCCCGAGCAGGGGCGCGCCGAGAATCAGGCCGAGCGCCGTCCGCCGGGTTGCGCCCGAGGGCGGCTGACTCGATTTGGACGTGCGATTGAGGGGCCCCACCATCGTATCTCTTCTCTTGACCGACCGCGATCGGCCAGGAATCCATCCATATCAAAGGGGATGGATTCAGGCATATTGTCGACGAATAGTTAACCAAAACAAAAGGATTATGGTCCCATGGCGGCATGGCCGGTTGCAGGGACCTGGTTGCAGAACTTGGCTCCTCCCCGTTTTAGCGCAGGCCAATGCCCTGAGCACCAAACCCAGCACGCTGTGGCGCTAACGCGACCGGCCCTCTAGATTGGCATTATGCGCGCAAAATCCACCGCCAGCTACGGAACTGAAGTCGAGCCTGGTTCGCCGGACCGGACATTTTCGATCCATGGCCAGGTCCTGACCGCCCCAAAACCGGTTCCCGGCCTGTACCTGGTGGCAACCCCGATCGGCCATCTCGGCGATATCACGCTGCGCGCGCTGGAAACGCTGGCCGGCGTCGACATCATCGCCTGCGAAGACACCCGCATCACCCGCCGCCTGACCGACCGCTATGTAATCTCGGCGCAATTGAAGCAATACCACGAACACAATGCCGCGATGGCGCGGCCAAAGATCCTGGAAAAGCTGGCGCAGGGCGCGTCCATCGCGCTGGTATCCGATGCCGGCACGCCGCTGATTTCCGATCCCGGCTTCAAGCTGGTGCGCGAGGTCTGCGCCGCCGGCCATGCCGTGATCGCGGTGCCCGGCGCATCGTCGGTGCTGACGGCGCTGTCGGTCGCGGCACTGCCGACCGACCGGTTTTTCTTCGAGGGTTTTCTGCCGTCGAAGGAGGGCGCACGCCGCGCCCGGCTGGCCGAGCTTGCAAAAATCGATGCGACGCTGGTGATGTTCGAATCCGGCAACCGCGTGCAGGACACGCTCGCCGATTTCGCTGCCGTCATGGGCGCGCGCGATGCGGCGATCTGCCGCGAATTGACAAAACTGCACGAAGACATCACCCGCGCGCCGGTTTCCGAACTGGCGAAGCTTGCCGATACGCTGGAAACGCGCGGCGAGTTCGTGCTGGTGATCGGCCCGCCGCCGGCGGATGCGCAGATCATGGGGCAGGACGCGCTGGATGATCTGCTGCGATCGTCGCTGAAGCGCGACAGCGTCAAGGATGCGGTGGCGCATGCGGTCGAACTCTCCGGCCGGCATCGCCGCGAGATTTACGCCCGCGCGCTGGAGCTCGCCAAGGAAATCCGGGGCGACGATGGCGAAGACTGACGGCGCCGCGCCGCCCGACAGCGCCGCAAAATCAGCCTCGCCCGCGCGTGTCGCGGCGTTCCGAACCGGCGTCTCCGCCGAAAGCCGCGCCGCGGCCTATCTGATGGCCAAGGGCTATCGCATCCTCGCCAAGCGGTTTCGCACCCCCTATGGCGAGATCGACCTGGTTGCGCGCAAGCGAAACCTGCTTGTCTTCATCGAGGTTAAGGCCCGCGCCAGCCTCGATGAGGCCGCCTATGCGGTGACGCCGCGCCAGCAGGCCCGCATCATCGACGCAGCCCAGGCCTGGCTGATGACGCATTCCGAGCATGCGGAATTTGACCTGCGTTTTGACGCCGTCCTGATTGCGCCGAGGCGCTTGCCGCGCCATCTGTTAGCGGCATTCGACGCCAGCACCTAGCTTTCCTCCAGAGACCCGGACCTCCCAATGAAATTGAACGTCGCCGTCCAGATGGACCCCATCGCGCGCATCAACATCCGCGGCGATTCCACCTTTGCGCTGCTGCTGGAGGCGCAAAAGCGCGGCCACGGCATTTCCTACTACACGCCGGACAAGCTCTCGCTGCAGGGCGAGGAGTTGGTGGCGCCGGTGCAGCTACTCTCCGTGCGCGACGAGGCCGGGGATCACTTTACACTGGGTGAGCCGAAGCGCGAGCCGCTGACTAATTTCGACGTCATCCTGCTGCGGCAGGATCCGCCGTTCGACCTCGCCTACATCACCTCGACGCATTTTCTCGAACGCATCCATCCGAAGACGCTGGTGGTGAACAATCCCGTCGGCGTCCGCGATGCGCCGGAAAAACTGTTCGTGATGAATTTTCCGCAACTGATGCCGCCGACCCTGATCTCGCGCGACCTCGACGAGATCAATGCGTTCCGCGACAAGCACGGCGCTGTCGTGATGAAGCCGCTGCACGGCCATGGCGGTGCGGCGGTGTTCCGCGTCCTGCAACAGGACATGAATTTCGGTTCGCTGTTCGACATGTTCTCCGTCACCTTCAGGGAACCCTGGGTGATCCAGCGCTTCCTCCCCGAGGTCAAGCACGGCGACAAGCGCATCCTGCTGGTCGACGGCGAATTCGCCGGCGCCGTCAACCGCGTGCCGGCGGCGGACGATCTGCGCTCCAACATGGTCCGTGGCGGCGCCGCGCAAGCAACCGAGCTTTCGGAGCGCGAGCGCGAGATCTGCGCGACGCTCGGCCCAAGCTTGCGCGAGCGCGGCCTGCTGTTCGTCGGCATCGACGTGATCGACGGCAATCTCACCGAGATCAACGTGACGTCGCCGACGGGAATTCGCGCCATCGCACGGCTCGGCGGACCGGATGTCGCGGCAATGATTTGGGACACGATTGAGAAAAAGCGCGGCGGAAAATAATTTTCTGCGGTTGTGTCGCCAGAACATTGCTAGTCCGCGATTTTTGCAGCCCGATTCTGCTTGCCCGTCTGCCGGAGCGGGCGCAGCCTTTCTGCGCTCGCTTCAAGCTGGCGGAAAAATCCGTCCGGGCACCAGACGCGACGAAACTCATAAAAGCAGTGGAGGAAGACGCATGACATCACATGTTTCGCGACGATCCTTGCTTGCGCTCGGCGCAGGCCTTGGCGCAACGACGCTACTCGGCGGCAGCGCGCTGGCGCGCGCGCCCAAGCTCGGCACCCAGTCGCCCTATTGGCACCGTTTCAATCTCGGCGGCGCCGAGGTGACGGTGGTTTCCGACGGCCCGTTGCCGCTCGGCCCTCCGAAGGGCACTTTCATCGGCGTGCCCGATGACGAAGTGAAGAAGATGCTGAGCGACAATTTCCTGTCGCCCGACAATATCGTGCTGGAGCAGAACTCGCCGATCGTGAACATGGGCGACAAGCTCGTGCTGTTCGACACAGGCATGGGCACCTCGAAAGCGTTCGGCCCGACCACCGGCCGGCAGCAGAAGAGCATGGCGGAAGCCGGCATCAAACCCGGCGATATCGACGCGGTGGTGTTCTCGCACGCGCATATCGATCATATCGGCGGCGTCGTCGGCGAGGACGGCAAGCCGCTATTCCCGAACGCGCAGTACTACATCGCCCAGAGCGATTTCGATTACTGGACCGATGAAGGCAAGATGGGCAGTCCGTTGAAGGACTTTGTCGTCCACGCCCGCAAGAACCTGCTGCCGGTGCGAGACCGCCTCGTTTACTTCAAGGACGGGCAGGAGTTTTTGCCCGGCATGCAGGCGCTTGCAGCGCCCGGCCACACCGTCGGCCACCACATCTTCATGGTGACCTCGGAAGGCAAATCCTTCGCCTTCCTCGGCGATCTCTCGCACCATTCGGTGTTGCTGCTCGAAAAGCCGCGGATGGAATTTTCCTACGATACCGATCCGAAGCAGGCGGCGGCCACGCGCGTAAAAATGCTGGACATGCTGGCGGCCAACAAGACGCCTGTCATGTCCTATCACTTCGCCTGGCCGGGCTATGGCCACGTCGCCAAGGCCGGCGAGGGATTCCATTATTATCCCGAGCCGATGCAGATGGTGCTCTGAGCTGTTGCGCGTCCGGGGCCACCATTTGGCCGGCCCCGGGCGCAGGGATTGTGCACCCAACGCAACGCTAGGGACGACGCCCCGACTAGCGTAAGTGGAGATCATCCGCGAATCATGCGTTGGGAAAAGTCCCTTGGCTGGCCAAACCACCACCAAGCCGGCCGATCTCATCTATGAGGACGCTGGCCCATCGGCCCCGGTTGTCTATTTCGACATCGTCGGCGCCTACGGCACCATAAACAGCGCCTTCGAGGTGGAACTGGCGACCAGGATTCTGGTGCCCAAGTCGGACGGCACCACCGAAGTGAAGTTCATCTCAAGCGGCCGGATCCGCTGCAGCCAAAACGCCGCCATCAACCTGCGCAACGGCCTCGATGCCGCGCTGAAGATGCTGGAGCAGCCGCAGGCCAATACGGTGGTTGCGGTGGCGGGGTCGAAGCCGAACTGAGCGCGGCTTTGGCTTGCCGCTACTTGTTGTCGAACAAGTCGGGCGTCTTTTCAGGCGGGTTTTCCAAGTCCTCAAGCCGGATGACTTGAACGCCGTCGGCCGTGCCGTATCGGCGAATGTCATCATCGTTGGAGTAAATACGTTCAGCGCCTTCGACCTTGGCAATGGCGACAATCTGCCGGTCGAACTTCACTTTTGCCCAGCTCTCCGAGCCTTCCTTCTTATCGCCTTCTCGCAGCGCCTCACGATGACGGGCAGCCGCTTCCACAGCGGCACGCGACCCGAACGAAGCTATCCGCAACCGCGATGTACGGTTCAGCACATCAAGATATTTCGGCGCGGCATCACCGGCGCCGATCAGCGTTTCACTCAACGCTGGCGTCGGCACAATGATCACGTCCTTCCACCCGGTGTAGGGACTGATTAGCCATGCACCGGGGCGGCAGTTCGCAAGGCGCTGCCGCGCACCATGAACAACCTTCCACATCGTATGAAACGGTCGTGAAATGGTGCGCGACCGGCATCACGATGATCTTAGTAGCCTCCGAGCCACGCAAAGTTGCGTGGCCGCGCTTCACCTGGGGCTATGCTTCCAGGAGATACTGGGAAGGCTAAAATTGATCGCCCGGGTCATTCATTGCCTTCGGCCTGAACCGGTGGCTTCTGCGTGCCCTGCACAGTCTGGCTCAGCGACGCTAGGACGTTTCGCAGCTCGTCGGAGACGGGTGCGATGCCCTTAACGTCTTCGAAACTTTCGGAGACGCGCACATTCGCCGATTTCGTAAACGGTTCGAAGCCTTCAGAGATGCGCGTTCCACCGCCAAGAACGATCGCCGCGGCGATTGGCGCCAGCAGAAGGACTGCGGCCCGGATGCCGATTTTGCGGTTTTTGTTGCCCTGCTGAAGGATGTGCGGTGGCTGCAAGAGGTGATCGTTGGCCATTGTCTTTTACCTCCCAGCGTTCGGTGTCCGGCATGATGCGTGTCCTCGCGAACATGATCCGGCCAGCGCGCTCGGCGACCGGCGACAGCGTTTTTGTCGCGGCCTGCCATTTCGAGCGGGTTCTGTGTAGTGTGCAGTACTGACGGCCGATCGGGCGACTGCTATTAAGGGGTAAACCCAACCTCAACAGACTGCCTTTTCTGTCTTGCCCCGCCCATCACGGATGCGCATTCGCATCATCCGAGCAAGTCGCCGGGCCTCCGGGTAAAGTTCGAAGTAGCTAATAACCGCGCTAATAACCTTATAGTCGGGGCGGTCGCCGCGGTCGAAAACCTGAAGTTCCCGCTCGAGGATGGCGAGCAGCCTCTCAATATTGCGATGCTCTTGGGATAAGCGCTCAATAATCATTGCTGCGATCCACAAGGTGACCGATTGAGAGACTTTAATAACTTACCCCAAAGTCGCCTCAGCTTTTTGAGCTAAATCAAGTTCGGGCGGGCACAAAGCCGGACGACTTGCCGGTGGTACAGGCAACCAAATTCGAGTTCGTCAAAAATCGGAAAATAGCGCGCGCCCTGGCATCGAGGTGCCGCCTTCACTGCTCGCCATCGCCGACGAGGTGATCGAATGAGCTGTTAAATTGCTGCGTGCATGAGTCTCCCGTTGGCACTTTTCGGACACGACGCGATATCCGACTTGAGTCCGCTTTGGGGGGGAAGAGCGG
>Ga0210410_10005097_pt1 | contig 11489 bp, 5 predicted proteins | sample IncBWC4MmetaG_FD_161058 | JGI IMG/M metagenome (GOLD analysis project Ga0210410, IMG submission 161058) | Forest soil microbial communities from Barre Woods Harvard Forest LTER site, Petersham, Massachusetts, United States - Inc-BW-C-4-M | ecosystem: Environmental > Terrestrial > Soil >... | reverse complement strand
GCGCTCCTGATTGGGCTTGCCGGCGTGGCTGTGCTGATGAGTCGTTCCTTGAACCTCGGCGGGGCGCCGATCGATAGGCTAGGAGCCGTGGCGCTGATCATTGCATCTATGAACTGGTCCATAGCGTCGGCGCTCACCCGCAAGCTACCGCTGCCGTCTTCCAAAGTCATGAGCTCAGGAGCGCAGATGCTCGCCGGCGGAGTGTTTCTGGCTCTAGCGGCCGCCGCGCTGGGTGAGTTTCGTAATTTCCATCCATCAAGCGTCTCGCGCGCGGCGTGGATCTCATTGCTCTACCTGATTGTCGCTGGCTCGATCATCGGGTTTACCGCCTACGTGTGGTTGATTCACCATGAATCACCGACCAAAGTTGGGACCTACGCATACGTGAATCCCGTTGTCGCCGTCTTGGTTGGATATTTTCTGGGCGGCGAAGCGCTTGGCCTGCGAACCGTTCTGGGAACGCTCTTTGTTCTGATCAGCGTCGTCGTGATTACAATGATGCCTATGAAGAAACCAGGAGCGGCCCTGCTGGGGGAAGATGCGACGGAAGTCGCCGGATCGTAATCCTCCGGCGGACTGCCTGTATACAGCAGCCGCGGTGTTTCTCGAACCGATTCCAGGTTACTTATAGTTTCTAAGTTGCGTATCTATCTTCGAAGCAGCACTGAGCAGGCTTGAGCGAAACGAGTGCAGGGCTTCTAGCCTGCAGCGGGAAAGCAAGCGTGCGCGGAAATGGAGCGTAACCCGTGTCTGAATATGCGGGCAGTCAGGAAGACCTTCGGTCGAGTAATCGTTCGTCGTTAACCCGTAGCGAAGCATTTCCGTGGTGGCTGCGAACGATCATTGTGCTGGGCGCCATTCTCATGGCCACAGGCGCGCTCATAGCACTTTTGCGTCCGATGATACTGGTATCTCCTCACGATGAGATTAATGGCGCCGTCCATATTTACGCGGGCTATTTTGCTTCGCGCAACCTAGGCTTGGCCATCATGCTCGTTGCGGCGATAAGTTTACGAGCCAGGGGGATGCTGAACACGCTGATGCTGCTGACTGCATTCATTCAGCTGCTGGATGCCGGCATAGATTGTCTTGAAGGTCGATGGGTTGTGGTACCTGGCGTTGTCGTCATTGGCTTGCTGTTTTTTGTGGGAGCAGCCCGGCTTACGCGATATCCGTTCTGGAGACTGGAAGCTTGGACGCAAAGCGGATAACCATCCCGCGCACTGAATAGCCGACAATCATAGTCTTGTCGTCGATGATAGGATCTATTCCCCCAGGAGCGTTACGACTCTGGTTATTACCGGAACTCTGCGATCTTCAGTTACGAATGTTCGAGCAAGCGGGGCAATTTTCACTCACGGTAGCGAGGTCGGCAAAAGTGTGGTAAACAACCGCAAAATGCGAATAGCAGCTAATTAGTGGACCTGTGAGCTGCGGTCAGGAAGGGACTGTGAAGAATAGGCCTGAGTCGAATAACTCTCTGGCGGGCTCGGTGTCGCGGCGGAAGTTCATCGGACAAGCTGGCGCGGCGGCGATTGGACTTTCGATTGTTCCACGGCGGGTGTTGGGCGGCGCAGGATATGTTCCGCCGAGCGACAAGGTCAATATTGCTTTCGTCGGAGTGGGGTCGCAAGGTTTGCGTGTGATGCTCAAATTCTTGCGCGAGCCTGACGTTCAGGGTGTGGCTGTGTGCGATCCGAATAAGTCGAGCGCGAATCACCCGCAGTGGGATACGCATGAGTTCTGCAACTCCGTCCGCAAATTGCTTGGTGTTGATAGCGGATGGGATTGGCTCAGCCCGGACGAGCCAGTTCAACTGACGCATGCGCTGCGGGTGACTGGCGGCGTTGCAGGGCGTGAGCCATGCCAGAAAATCGTGGACGCCTATTACGGCACGCAGCAGCGCTCCGGCGAATATCGTGGCTGTGCGGCGTACAGCGACTTCCGCGAGCTGCTCGAAAACCAGAAAGACCTGGATGCCGTGATTGTGTGTACTACGGACAATCTTCATGCCGCAGTGTCCGCCGCAGCGATGAAGAAGCGCAAACACGTTTTTTGCCAGAAGCCTTTGACGCACACAATTTATGAGGCGCGGCGCATTGCCGAGATTGCGCGCGAGGCTGGTGTGGCGACGCAGATTGCCGTCGCGAACCAAGCGTCTGAGGATACGCGCTTGCTCTGCGAATGGATTTGGGGCGGCGCCATCGGCCCGGTGCGCGAGGTGCATAACTGGTCTAGCCGTCCTTTCTGGCCGCAGGCGATCGAGCGTCCTAAAGACGCGGAGCCGGTTCCCGATGGTTTCGATTGGGATTTGTGGCTGGGACCGGCGCCGGAACGCACGTTCAACCGCGCCTACGTGCCTTTTGTATGGCGTGGTTGGGGCGACTTTGGTTGCGGCGCCCTGGGCGACATGGGTTCGTACAGTTTCGACACAATTTTCCGCGTGTTGAAGTTGGAGGCGCCGCTGAGTGTGGAGGCTAGTTGCACGGACCGTTACGAAGAGACGTTCCCACTCGCCTCGATCATCCATTACAACTTCCCGGCGCGGGGTGAGATGCCGCCGGTGAAATTTACCTGGTATGACGGCGGTCTAAAGCCGCCGCGGCCGGAGGAATTGGAAGACAATCACCCGTTCAGGGTGGAGGGCGAAGACGGGGATGAAGGACTTCTTTTTGTCGGCGATCGGGGAAAAATTCTCTGCGGATTCAACGGAATGAGTCCGCGGCTTATTCCCGAAGCGAAAATGACGAGCTACAAGCAGCCGCCAAAAACGTTGCCCAGGTCACTTGGCAACGAACGCGAATGGCTCGACGCGTGTAAGGGTAGCAAAGTGAAGCCTGGCGGAAATTTTGAATTTTCGGGGCTTGTGACGGAGACTTTGCTCCTTGGAAATGTTGCGACGCGTGCGGCACAGAAACTCAATTGGGATCGCGCAAGCATGAAAGTGGTTAACGCGGACGCGTTGCAAAAGTACGTCCGTCCGGAACGTCGAAGCGGGTGGGAACTCTAGCGAGAGCTGGTTAGGAATTGCAAAAGGAGGAGGTATGTCTGCGATGTCGAGGAGAGAGTTTGCGAAAACGGCGGCGATGTATGCGGCCGCGGCGGGGTTTAGTTCTGGGGGTGGGTCGGAGCTCCGCGCGAATCCGCTTGGCATGCCGATCGGATGTCAGACATGGCCTGTCAGGGACATGATCGCCAAGGATTTTCCTGGCACCATCAAGCAGCTTGCCGGCGCCGGATTTCAGACCATTGAGCTATGCTCGCCGGTGGGATACGCAGATTCTGGATTCGCGGGCCTCGCGAAGTACTCGGGAACGAAGCTACGGAAAATTCTGAGCGACGCGGGAGTAACATGTACGAGTTCTCACTTCGGCATCAAGGAACTGAGGGACGATCAGGAGGGCCGCATTGCCTGGGCGAAAGACGTCGGCTTGACGCAAATGATTGTGCCGACGCTCGAAGGGCCTAAGAAACCGACTATGGATGACGTGAAGCGAGCGGCCGATGAATACAACAAAATGGGCGAACGCTCGGCCAAGGCCGGAATTCAGCAGGGACTTCACAATGAGGATTTCGAGGTGTCGATGGTTGATGGTAAGCGGACCTATGACTTGTTGCTAGGCCTTCTCGATCCGAAGCTGGTCAAGTTTCAATTCCAAGTCTCCACAATCAGCGAGGGATACGATGCAGCGGAGTATTTCACGAAGTATCCAGGCCGCTTCAATTCGATGCACGTACAAGGATGGTCGTCGGAGACGAAGAAAATTATGCCCGTGGGACAGGACACTCTGGACTGGAAGAAAATCTTTACCGCGGCGAAAACAGGCGGCGTAAAGAATTACTTCATCGAAATGAACCTGGACATGATGCGAGCCAGCGTTCCTTACCTTCGCAAACTGCAGGCGTGAGGGAAAGGTGCGGGCCGGTCTATCGCGGCCCCCGCGAGCCTAGTCTTCATCTTCAATGTCCACTCGAATAATTTGGCCCGCGCCAGGGCCTGCGGCGCCAAAATTCGATATGTAGAGAGCACCTTCTGGACCGATAGTCATTGCGGTGGGGACGATAAGGCCGGTCACTATGTCCTTCCTCCGTCCGGAAGGGCTTACGCGAACGACCTTACCGAAGCCGGGGGTAGGAAAGCCAGCTAAGGCTGATAGTTCCAGCACGTAGAGCCTGTCGTGGCGGTCAAAAGCGAGCCCGACAACGGTCGTGAAACCGCTCTCCCATACTTTGAAATTACCGCTGGGCGTGAGCTTGAACACGTTGGCGCTCCCCGGTGCTATGGGAAACGGTGCGAGATTGCCGAAGAAAAAGTTGCCGTGTCGGGTGATGGCGGTAGGACCGACCCACAGGGCGCTGCTCGCCGATACGTCCGCCACGCGCACGATCTTGCCGGTGGCCAGTGAGATGCGATCGATCTCTTGATGATTCGGTTCGAGTGCGTAGATGTCGCGGCCGACCGGCAACATGCTGTACCAAGTTCCATCCGGTTCCCAGTCGTCGAGAGACGGACCTGGATTTGCGATTGGATTTGCGTGCTGGAATGCTGACAAGTCCGCGACATAACTCCACGTGCCGTGTTGGGCGTCCACTTGGATTATGCCGTTGGGAGTTTCAGGGTTCCCGTGCGAACAGCCACCGCCGGCAAGCAACGCGAAGAGTTGGTCGCCAACAAAGGCCACGTCCGCTACGCCAAGCGTGTCTCCTGAAGGGAGACTGCTTTTACCCGATGGCAACCCATCAACTACAGTCTTGACGTGTCCCGGGGCCGTGATCTTCAAAATGCGGCCGGACGGACCGCCGGAGTACGGTCCAACGGGTGCGGGGACTTGTTCGCACGTAGTGCCGACCGTGGAAGTCGTGCCGCCCGTTCCTCCCTCCGCCACATAGAGGTAACCGTCGGGTCCGAATTTGAGGCCACGAGGGTTGTTAAGGCCACTCGCTATGATCTCCGGAGATGCGTCGCTCACATTCGCGGATAGGCGCTGAGACCGGGCGCTCGGAGCCCAACCCGAGACAAGTAGTATCGCAACATCAGCGTAGACTGCCAGACGGCGTATCGGCTTCATGTTTTCTCCGGTCGTCTAATGAATTCTTTTTCGGCCCGTGAGGACGAATCGGGCGTTTTCTGTTGACGCGCGCACTTTGCCTGGGACGAGCAGAAGGAGCAATGCATCGCGCTTCACTTTTTCCTCAATTTCGTTTCAACAGCTAAGTGTTTGAGACAAGCAGGGTTAGGTGTTTCGTTTGGCCACCGCTGCAGATTCGCGCACACTAAAAGAGTTGTTACTCTCCGCTACCAATGGATAGCAACCCCCAAATGGAAGCCATTGCGCAAGCTCCAGTCAGTTAGCTGGCGGACGCAGATTGAAAGCTAAGTGTCTCTGCCACACCGCTGCAAAATCGAGTACAAGTTGGCAGAATCACAGAGTTCGTTCTGCGAGCGACAGGGCGAGTTGGAGCAGTTGCTGGCGGGCGACCATAGGCATGGGTTCGCTGGCGGAGGCTGTTTGGGCAGGGGCGCGGGATAGAGCTTGTTCGATGCGGTTTACGTCTAGGCCGCCGGCGGCGTTGCTGCCTTTGAAGCGATTTAGGACTTCGCGGGCTTTTTCGATTTGGCCGGTCTGGTAATAGAAGACGCCCAGAGTGGAGTAGCTGCCGGCCCATTCGGGCAAAAGTTCAACAGCGCGCTCAAGGCGCTGGGCAGCTTGCGGGGTGTTGCCTTCAAGGACGGAGATGAGACCGAGGCCCCAGAGAATTTTTCCGGAACCAGGGATACGGGCAAGCCCTTGCTGCAAAGTCTCCGTTGCGCCGCGTACGTCGTTGCTGCGCAACTGCACCAAAGTCAGCGAAAGATAATACTGATCATTGTCGGGATTGCGGCGAATTGCATCGCGGTAGATTTCGGTCGCGCGCGCGGTGTCGCCCAGATGGGCGTGGATGTCGCCGAGCAAGGCCAGGTAGGTGTCGTCTTGCTGACCCGCGACGGAAATCTGTTGCGCGGCTTCGAGCGCCTGGGCATAAAGGCCTTTGCGGAAATAGGCGTCGGCCAAGTCAAATTTCACGTCGTCAGAATCGGGATTGGAGCGCAACGCGGACTGAAAATGCTGAATGGCTTCGTCGTACAGGCGATAGCGAGCGAGCAGGACGCCAACTCCCGTCTGAGTGCGGTAATCGTTGGCGCTTAGTTGATCGAGCTGCGCGATCGTCTTGCGCGCTTCTTCCGCCTTGCCAAGCTTCAAGTACGCTTCCGCTAGCAGATAGAGATCTTGCGGCTGGTCGGGATGTTTCTGGATTTGCTCGGTGAGCTGCGTAAGGTCGAGCTGCGTACGTTCGCGCGCGCTGAGAGTTGCGCGGTTGTCCAGATAATCGAAAAGATGCTGGTAAGGATAGGGGCCCGTGGAGGCGTTCTTGGACAAGGTCTGGAATACGCTTAAGTCGCGCTGCGCCGCTTCGGTCTGGTGTAGGTTGCGCTCGACCATCGCGAGCTTGTAATAGCCGGAAGCAGGATCGCGGCTAACTTTTACATAGCGGCGGAGAAGTACCGCGGCTTCCTCGAATTTCTTGCCGGCGATACGAAGATTGGCCATTTCCAGGAGAGCTTCGGAGTCATCTGGATTGGATTTGAGCGCTTCTCGGAAAAAGTTTTCGGCGGCGGCGTGATTTCCTTGCCGCTCTTCGATGTAACCCATATTGAAAAGGCAGGAACCGTTGTGCGGGTCGAGCTTCAGGCCTTCCTGGAAATATTTCTTGGCTTCGTCAAAACGGCCGAGATGCCGATAGGAAAGTCCCATGAACGCGTAAGAGCGCGCGGACGAGTCGAGCGCGATTAGAGATTTGAACTCGTCGATGGCTTTCTCCGTTTTGCCAGACATGAAGTAGCTTTCACCAAGCGCGGCGTGTAGGTCGGCGCGTTTGGGAGCGATTTGCAAGCCGGATTCGAGGAGCGGGATGGCGTCTTCGAAATAATTCTGGGTCATGCTGACGCGGGCGAGAAGAAAGATGACGTCGGTATTTTCCGGAGCAAGCTTGTGCGCGCGCACGAGGAGCTCTAGGGCGTCGACCGGTCTTTTCTGGTCGGCGTAGACTTGCGCGAGCAGATAAAGCGTCTGCGGAGAATCCGGTTTTATCTTTAGCGCTCGATGCAGAGCCAGTTCCGCTTTGGGATATTCGCCGGCGCGAAGATAGGTTTGGCCGAGGTTGTGAAGAATCTCAAACGTTTCCGGCTGCAGCGCATTCGCTTTTTCGAGTTCGAGCTGCGCGGCCCGGTACTGTTTTTCCGCTGCGAGCAGGACGCCCAGAGTGACATGAAGCTGGACGTCGTCTTTATTTTCATTGGAAAGCTCGGTCGCGGACTTGAGGCCTTCGGAGGTCCTGCCGCTCAGAAGGTAGGCCCGTGTGAGGTTGAACTTGCTTTCGCGGTTTGCGGGCCGGATGCGCTGAAAGTAAGGGATCGCTTTCGCGGGTGCATCTTGCGCCAAAAGCACTAGGCCGAGATTGTAATTCGCATCGCGGTTGGTGGGCGCGACACGCAGGACGGTTCGCAATTCTTGCTCGGCTAGGTCGAGTTTGCCCTGCGCGACGTACACATTGGCGATGCTGTTGCGCGTGCGCGTGGAATTGGGGGCGAACTTCAGCGCATGCTGTAAGGCTTCGAGCGCGCCGGAAAAATCCCTTTCATTGACGCACGCGACTCCGAGCAAGTTGTATGCCTCGGCGTTCCAGGGATTGCGTTCCAACTCCTCCTGGATTTTGCTTTTAGCGTCGGCGACGCGGCCTTCGCGAAGCAGAGCTTCGGCTTCGGTAAGGAGCGACGAGGTTGGGATTGCGGATTGTGATTCCTTGGTCGCGGGTCGCTGCGCAACAGACGCAGTCACGCAAAATAAAACCCAAAATAAAACTAGAATCTTGCGCATTGCGATGCTCACGCGGCTTTGTCGCAATGCGGCGTAAAGAGCCATTCCCACTCAAATCTCCATGCACGCAGTGATCGGCGAAAACTCAATTTAGCATCTCCAACGCTTGTTGAGCCATCTTGTGTTGCGGCTGCTGTTGCAGTAGGGCTTGCAGCACTTCTCGCGCTTTTTCTTTTTCTTTCAGAATTACATACAGGCGCGCGAGGTTGAGATAAGCCTGGTCAAAAGTTGGTGCTATGCGGATGCATGTAGTGAATTTTTCTTCGGCTTCCGGGTAGCGCTCTTCGCGCACGAAGAAAACGCCGAGATTGTTGAGCGCGTCGGGATAATCGGGGCGCAGGGTTACCGCACGTTGGAGATATTCTGAGGCCAGTTGGAGTTGCTCTTGCCGTGCATAGAGCATCCCCAGGTTGTAGTGGACTTCGGGGTTTTCGGGCTCGAGTTCAAGCGCGCGCTTGAGGAGCTTTTCCGCTTCGGCGAAATTTCCTTGGCGACGATAAACGTTGCCGAGGTTCAGCAGCGCGATTGCATAGTCAGGACGCTGACGCAGTGATTCCTTGAAATTGCGGATGGCGTCGTCGGCTTGGCCTTGCTGCGCGGCGATCATGCCGAGATTGTTCCAAGCTTCGGGATAATTCGGGCGCAGCGTAACGGTTTGCTCGAGATACCGGCGGGCTTCCGCGAACGAGTCTTTGCGAAGGTACAGCGTGCCAAGATTGTAGTAAGCGTCCGGCTCATTCGGCTTCGCTGCGATGACTTGCTGGAACGATGCGGCGGCTTGATCGAGATAGCCGCGTTGAAAAAGGGCGACTCCATAGGTGAAATCGTTGCGATGGAAAGCGTCTTTTTCGTGGAGTGTTCCGGGGAAGGGCAGAGCTTTGCGCATTCGTTCTTCCGGCGTGCGCGGAAGGGAATTGAGGTCTTCGAGCAGGCGTTCGGGTGTGACCACGCCTTGGTAGATTTTGACGATCACGCCTTCGCGGTCGACGAGAAAGGACGTCGGCACGGAGAGATCGCGACGGCGATCGAAGAGGTAGCGATACAATATGTTGTAGATGCCGATGACCTCTTGTGTGGCGAGCAGTGTAGGGAAAGCAGGATTTTCCTTTGTTGCGAGTGCGGCCGCTGCTCCTTGATTCGACTCGTCAACGTTGATGCCGATGATACGCAAGCCGTGTTGGCCGGATGCTTCGCGATTTTTCTGCAGAAGCCGCAACTGCTCGCAGCAGTCTGGCGAAGCCGCCGCCCAAAATTGGATAAGCAGGAAGCTTCCTCGCAGCGACTCCAGGCTGATCAGTTTGCCCGCGTGATTGGGCAGCGAAAAATCTGGAGCACGCAAAGGTTCAATGAGCCAGGTATCTGAAGACGCTGATAAAACCTCAAGCGTAGCGGTTTTACCTGGGTGAGCGTAGGACGCGGTTGAAACGGCAAAAGGCTTTGCTGCAAAATCCTTCGCGCCTTCCTGAAGGTCGATCCGATTGTTGACCGGCAATTGCTCGAATGTTTGCGAGACGCCGCTAGGCCAGCGAACGATAGCGCGAATGCCGCCCTTCGTGCTGCCGACGCCGAAGAAAAGCTCCTTCGCGTGCTGCGACAGAAATCCCGACCCAGTCTGGAGAAGCTTCGTTTGCCGGAGCGCTCCGGCTTCCACGGTAATCGAGGCGCCGATTGCGTCGCGATTACTTTTTGTTCCGCGCAGCCGAAACACGACGGCGTTGCCGAGGTCTTTCATTACGTTGCGCAAAATCCGTATCTGCGGCGCGTTCCTGTTCTTGAGAATGACTTCGAGGCGCCCATCGCGGTCCAAGTCGGCGAGCACGAAGGCGCGGCTGTCGTCCGGAAAATCCAACCCGACTGCTGCCGAAACTTCAGAAAATGTCCCGTCACGATTGTTGGCGTAGAAAACGTTTCGTTCGTAACCATTCCAGGTTGCGTCCGAGCGGATGAGTTCATTGATCGCGTTCCATCCTCGCTCGTAATTGGCCGAGGGCAGGGAATTCTGTGGAGATTTGCCGACGACCTGTCGCCAGAAGAAGCTGGAAATATCACCGTTGACGTTTCGAGAAGACTCCGGTCCGGAAATGTAGCCGTTCGCGATGTACAGGTCGGGGTAGCCGTCGTGGTCGAAATCCCATGCATCGGAACCCCACGCCCAACGGCCCATCTCGACACCGGCTCGCGCGCCGACGTTTTTGAATTTTCCATTGCCGAGATTTCGGTAGAGAGAATTACCGCGCGCGTGTTGCCGATAAAGAGCGCGAATTTCTTCGGGGTCGCTTTGGTGAAAGCGTCCTTGTTCCGACACGCGAATGCCGGCGGCCGACCACATGTTCGATACGTATACGTCCTGGTTTCCATCAGCATCGAAATCAAACCAGCTTGCGCTCATTCCCGCCCCGGGATCTTCGACACCGGCTTCGCTTGAGACAGAAGTGAAGCTGCCGTCGCCATTGTTGCGATACAGATTGCTGCGGCCGAAATCGTTAGCGACGTACAGGTCGGGATGGCCGTCCGAATTAAAGTCGCCCCAGGCGCAGGCGAAGCTGTAGCGGTCATTGTCCACGTTGAGTCCTGCTGCTTCGGTGCGGTCGCGAAATGTGGCGTTGCCTTCGTTATGCAGCAGAAAATTGGGCGGCCCGTTGCGCGCGTCGAAGTAGGGGGCAGGGTAGTGATACTGGTCGAGTCCGAGATAGTAGCTGTAGAGGCAGAAGTAGATGTCCAGGCGGCCGTCGTTGTCGTAGTCGGCGATGGCGGCGTGTGTGAACGTTCCTTGCGGAGGGCTCGCGAATTGGAAGGCATCGCGTTTGAGAGAAAATTTGCCGCTGCCGTCGTTGAGGAAGAGAAGTGGGCCGCTGCCACAAACCACTAGGAGATCTTGCACACCCTTATTTTCGAAATCGGCGAACAGCGCGCAAGCGGTTGCGTCGAGCACTCCCACGCCAGATTGTTCGGTGACGTCGTCGAAGGTGCTGTCGCCGCGATTGCGATAGAGCCGATTAGGAAGCCCCGCGGGCTGGCAGATGTAGAGGTCGTCGAAGCCGTCGTTGTTGATATCGCCGGCCGCCAGGCCGTTATTGCCGTACACGTCGATACCGCAAGCGCCGTCGAGAACCGTGCGCCAGTGGTCGACGCCATGGAGCATCTGATTCCTGTACGACTCCGTATGGCCGAGCGCTTGCGCTGTGACGTCGATGAAAATCGGCTCGCGCGCGCGGCTCACGGTTTCCGTGGCAGCCTGCCAACGAAGTACGCGCCACGCACCAGAATCGTTGCGCGTCCAGCGCATTGACCAATTGCCGATGCGGGCTTCTCGCGCATTGTCGGTGCGCGTTCCGGCGAGGTCGTAGCGAATCTCGGCTTCCACACTCAACGGAGAGCTGGCGATTTCCTTAATGCTTACGATCTCAAACTCAGCGGTTTCTATGCGCGCGAAAGAGGTGAGGTAGTCTTTCATTTCCTCGAGGAACTGTTCGCGGCCGGTCGCGAAATTCGCCGCGAAGCGACGCCGAATGACTTCGATACCGCCGCCGGAACGTAGTGTGGCTTCTTGGCTTTGCGCGAGGGGAGTCGCTT
>Ga0210410_10005096_pt1 | contig 11490 bp, 11 predicted proteins | sample IncBWC4MmetaG_FD_161058 | JGI IMG/M metagenome (GOLD analysis project Ga0210410, IMG submission 161058) | Forest soil microbial communities from Barre Woods Harvard Forest LTER site, Petersham, Massachusetts, United States - Inc-BW-C-4-M | ecosystem: Environmental > Terrestrial > Soil >... | reverse complement strand
GTGGCGTATAACAGATTTGGAGCGGTATGCCTGGAGACGCAGAACTATCCGGACGCGGTGAATCACGCAAATTTCCCGAGCGCGATACTTAGGCCTAGTGAGGTGTTTCACTCGGAGACGATTTATAAATTTTCAGTGAAATAATAAAAACCGCGGGAAGGTCCTCCTCAGTGGCGTCGGCTTGCGCGGGCGGCGAGGGGTAACATAGACTGAGGCGGGTAGAGCAAAACGCCTGCCAGCCAGGCCGGAAGTTCCCGCCTTTGCATGGGCCTGGTGGCTGGGCTGAGTCCATTCGCAGCGCGATCCCGACCTAGTCGGGGTTTGCATTCCGAGCACCACCGGCAGTGGCAGCGGCCGGAGGGTGGCATTTGGATGGGTGGCGGCGGAATCGTGGACCGGCAGGGAGAAGAGCTTGGCAACTCCACTGGAAACCTGGGTGAATGAGGCGGCGACGCTGACGAAGCCGGACCGCGTGGTGTATTGCAACGGGTCCGAGACAGAGTATCAGCGGATGATCGCGGAGATGCTGCGCGCTGGGGATACCCTCGCGCTGAACGAGAAGACCTATCCGAATTGCCAGCTGCACCGGAGCAGCGTGAATGACGTGGCGCGGACGGAGCACTTGACGTACATCTGCACGCCCGAGAAAGAGGATGCGGGACCGACAAATAACTGGATGGATCCGAACGCGGCGAAGCACAAGGTGGGTGCGTTGCTGGATGGAGCGATGCGCGGCCGGACGATGTACGTGGTGCCGTACATCATGGGGCCGGTGAATTCGCCGATCAGCAAAGTGGGAGTGGAAGCGACGGACAGCCCGTACGTGGTGGCGAGCATGCGAATCATGTCGCGCATGGGGAATGCGGCGATGGAGCGGATCGGAGCATCGAAGGATTTCGTGCCGGGGCTGCATTCGCTGGGGGACCTGGACCCAACGCGGCGGTTTATCGTGCACTTTCCGCAGGAGAAATTGATCTGGAGCGTGGGATCGGGGTACGGCGGAAACGCGCTACTTGGGAAGAAATGTTTTGCGCTGCGGATCGCCAGTGTGATGGCGCGCGAGCAGGGTTGGATGGCGGAACACATGCTGATCCTGGGACTGGAATCGCCGGGCGGAAAAGTGACGTACATGGGCGCGGCGTTTCCGAGCGCTTGCGGAAAAACGAACCTGGCGATGATGGTGTCGGCGCTGGAGAGCCAAGGCTACCGCGTGTGGACGGTGGGCGACGACATTGCGTGGATGCAGATTGGCGACGATGGGTATTTGCACGCCATCAATCCGGAAGCGGGGTTTTTTGGCGTGGCGCCGGGCACCGGAATGAAGACGAATCCGAACGTGATGGGCGCGCTGCATAAAAACACGCTGTTCACAAATGTGGCGATGACTCCGGAGCGGGAGCCGTGGTGGGAAGGGATTGGAAACGATCCGCCAGCAGGGCTGGTCAATTGGAAGGGTGAGAAGTGGGACGCGTCGAAGGGCGCCGCGGCGCATCCGAATGCGCGGTACACGGTGCCGGCGAATCAAGCGCCAAGCATTTCGCCGAAGTGGGAAGCGCCGGAAGGCGTGCCCATCTCGGCGTTTATTTTTGGCGGGCGCCGCGCGCGGGTGGCGCCGCTGGTGTACGAGTCGTTTGATTGGCAGCACGGCGTGTTCGTGGGCGCGACGATGGCGAGCGAGACGACGGCAGCGGCGACGGGGGACGTGGGCGTCACTCGACGGGATCCGATGGCCATGCTGCCCTTCTGCGGATACAACATGGCGGATTACTTCCGGCACTGGCTGGAGATGGGGAAGGAAATCCCGAAGCCACCGAAGATTTTTCATGTGAACTGGTTCCGGAAGGGTGCGGACGGAAAATTTTTGTGGCCGGGGTACGGTGAAAACGTGCGGGTGCTGAAGTGGATTCTGGAACGCGTGGAAGGACGAGGCGCGGCGCAAGAGACTCCCATCGGTTACGTTCCGGCAAGGAACGGGCTTACGCTGGAGGGATTGAAGATTTCGGATGAAGCGGTGGACGAGTTGCTGCGCGTGAATCCGGAACACTGGGAAGTGGAGATGGAAGATTCGAAAGAGTTTCTCGCCAAGTTCGGGGGGCGCCTGCCGCGGGAGATTCGAGAAGAACATGAGAAGCTGTCGCTGCGATTTGGCCGCGTCGCGGGCGTCGCTCGCTAAACACCAGTAAATTCCTGCTAGAGTAAGGCCTTCCTCTGGAGGACGGCATGCGCCGCTACTCGATTTGTTCGGCTTTTCTTCTCTTCGTTCTCACCTGGTGGACTAACACCGCAAAGCCGCAGGAACGTCCGGCTGCAACCTTCGCGCCACTCGAGCAGTGGCGGCTCGCGGTCGCAGATGGGAATGCTGCAACTCTAACGCAACTGTACGCCTCGTCTCCGCCGCCGCACATTAAAGGCGGCGATGGAAAAGATGCGTCGTTGCAGGAGGAGGTGAGCTTTTGGGCGGGATGGAAAGCCAAGGGCTTGTCGGACGTGCGAGTGGAAATTGTGCAGGAGCAGATCCCTCAACCAAACGCTCATGTCATAGTGATGGAAGTGACGATTTCCGTGAAAGAGGGTGGTACTGCAAAGAAATATTATGTGGGGATGGCGCAGGGCTGGGTGCAACAAGCCGGCGCATGGCGCATCACCTACGTGCAAAGGCAGGCGGCGGCGAGATTGAGACAGCCGCTGGAACAGAAGGACCTTTATCCAGCGTCGGCGGATGCGAAAGCGGAGATTGCAGAAGCCGTGCACAGGGCGACGGTCGCTCGCAAGCGCGTGCTGGTCGTTTTCGGAGGAAACTGGTGCTACGACTGCCACGTGCTGGACGAAGCGTTCCATAGTCCGGAGATCTCGCCAATGATGGAGAAATCGTTTGAATTGGTGCATGTGGATATCGGCCAGATGGACAAGAACCTGGAAGTCGCGAAACAGTATGACGTGCTGCTGGACCGTGGCGTCCCAGCTATTGCGGTGCTGGAAAGCGACGGGAAGCTGCTGTTCAGTCAGAAACGAGGGGAGTTTGAAGCGGCACGGTCCATGGCGCCCGAAGATATTCTAGATTTTCTCAACAAGTGGAAACCAGTTACCACCAAGAATTGACCGGATGCAGAATGTTGCGCCCGAATGTCAGTGATGGCCGCCGGCGCGGCGCGTGGGCGCGTTGACGGGCGGAGAATCTTCGGCGTCAAAGGCCGCGGGCCCGCGATCAAAATGAAAATCAGGCCGGCTTTCCAGGAGGCGGACGCAACGATTCCAACGGAGAATACTGTCGTCATTGCCGGCGGGGCGGATTTTTTCCGCTTCGGCGAAGCAGCGCATGGCCTCTTCCACTAACGGGAGCAGCACGTGCGAGGCGTAGCCGACGAGGAGCTGGGACTTGGCGCGGCGCTCGTGAAGCAAGCCGCTGTAGTACAAACGCTCATAGGGATCGCGCAAGCTCTGGAAAATGGACAAGGCTTCGGGATAACGGTCGCTGACCGCGCCGATGAACTGATCGGTGATGGCGAGACCGAGCATGCGGCGGGCGAGTTGGTGCTCGGAATCAACGGTGAGGATGTCGCGGCAGATGGATTCGGCTTCCTCGGGCTCGTTGAGGTAGCGGTAGAGCTCGACTTTGGCGAGGGCTTCGGGAATGCCGGCTTTGGAGATGGATTTCAATTGGTGTTTCATGGAGCCTCCGGAAAAAAGTAATCCCTTTTCAGTTGTCAGTGATCAGTTCCGAGAAAACTGGGGATGATTGCTGATCCTCCTGCTTCTTGTGTGATTTCGATCGCTCAGGTGCCGCCTGTCTTTGACTTGCCGCGAAGCTTGCGGAAGAGCATGGTCAGCGGATCATAAAACTCGTCCACCACACGCTCTTTGAGCGGGATGATGGCGTTGTCGGTGATGCGAATCTCCTCGGGACAAACCTCGGTGCAGCATTTCGTAATGTTGCAATAGCCGAGGCCAAGTTCGTCTTTCAGAAGAGGCGTGCGGTTGAGGCCATCGAGCGGATGCATTTCCAGCCCAGCCACACGGACGAAGAAGCGCGGGCCGGCGAACTGCTCCTTCTTGTCGTGCTCGCGAAGGACGTGGCAGACGTTTTGACACAGGAAACATTCGATGCACTTGCGGAACTCCTGGACGCGATCCACGTCGAGCTGGGAAATTTTCCAATCGGCGCCCGGGCGCGGCTGGAACGCAGGGATTTTCCGGTTGACACGGTAATTCCAGGAAACGTCGGTGACAAGGTCTTTGATTGTGGGAAAGGACTTCATCGGAAGGACGGTGATGGGCTGGTCCTGCGGAAGGTCGTCCATGCGGGTTTTGCAGGTGAGCCGTGGACGGCCGTTGACCTCGGCGGAGCAGGAGCCGCACTTCCCTGCTTTGCAGTTCCAGCGGACGGCGAGATCGGGAGCGAGGTGGCCTTGGATGTAGTGAAGAGCGTCGAGAACGACCATACCCGGGGCGATGGGGACGTGATAGTCCACGGTTTGCCCGCCGTTCGAATCGCCGCGAAACACGCGTAAGGTTGCTTCGCTCATGTTTGTGCTCCCTGGTGCGATCGTTGCATGGCATCCTCCCAGCGCAAAGGCAAAGCCGACCCGGCGACTTTCCACTTTGTGAATTTCGTCGGACCCATGTGAGGAGTCAGGGTCTTCATCACTCCTCCATGCGGAACCTTCACGACGAAGTCCATTAGAGCTTTTTCGTCGTTCCAGACCGATAGAGTCCAAAAGTTGCGGCTTATCAACTTGGCGCGAAGAGAATATGCAATCGCCCCGGGAGTGCCGCGCAATTGTTTATGGATCTGGAATGAGAAGCAGAGGAAACGAGGGATTGTCCGATATTTTGTGAGAGGCAAATAAGAGAGAAGAACAAGGTATTCGCGATTGGCGTCTGCGGGCGCGAACGCGATCCAAGGGGAATCCATGGCCATGGGCCTCCCAGTCATACGATAAGACAAATCGAAACGCGGATCATACTTTCTCCTCAGCAAGAATCTGCTTGAGTTCACCGGGCACTTCTTCCACGGGAGATTCGCGGCGTTTCATGCCGCCCGCCTCTCGAACGATGATGTTGTGTTTTTTCTCCCAAACTGGATCGAGATTCGGATGGTCGATGCGGCTGTGCGCGCCGCGGCTTTCGATGCGCGCCAAGGCGCTGCGGGCGACGGCTTCGGAGACGACGAGCATAGCCTTCAGGTCATAGGAGAGATGCCAGCCAGGATTGAAAAGCCGGGAGCCCTCGACGCTGGCTTTTGCCGCGCGGGCTTTCAACTTTTCAAGTTCAGCGAGCGCTTTCTGCAAATCTTCTTGCGTGCGGTAAATGCCAACGAGATTCTGCATCACTTCCTGCAAGTCACGATGAACCGCGTAAGGGCTTTCAGTGGCGGTGTTCGAAAACGGGGCGAGCAATTCCTTTTCGGCTTGTTCGATTTGTGCGTCATCGATGGGAGCGGCCGGAACACTCTTAGCCTGAGCGGCGGCGGCGAGTCCTGCGCGACGGCCGAAGACCAGCAGATCCGAGAGAGAATTGCCTCCAAGACGGTTTGAACCGTGAAGACCGGCGGCGGCTTCTCCCGCGGCGAAGAGTCCCGGCACGGTGGATTGCGCGGTCTCGGCTTCCACGCGAATGCCGCCCATCATGTAATGACACGTGGGACCAACTTCCATCGGTCCCTTGGTGATATCCACGTCGGCGAGTTCCTTAAATTGGTGGTACATGCTGGGGAGCTTTTTCTTCACATATTCGGCGGGCTTGTGAGAGATGTCGAGATAGGCGCCGCCGTGTTCGGTGCCGCGGCCTTCCTTGACTTCGGTGTAGATGGAGCGGGCAACCACGTCACGGGTGGAAAGTTCCATGCGCTTGGGGTCGTACTTTTCCATGAAGCGCTCGCCGAGCTTGTTGCGCAGGATGCCGCCTTCGCCGCGGACGGCTTCGGTGACGAGAATGCCTTGCACGCCGGGCGGCCAGACCATTCCGGTGGGATGGAACTGCACGAATTCCATATCCATGAGTTCGGCGCCCGCTTCGTAGGCGAGGGCCATGCCGTCGCCGGTGTATTCCCAGGAGTTGGACGTGATGCGCCAAGCTTTGCCGATGCCGCCGGTGGCGATGACTACTGACTTGGCTTTGAAGACGATGAAGCGCCCGGTTTCGCGCCAGTAGGCGAAGGCGCCGGCGATGCGGCCGCCGGCGGTCAGGAGGCGCGTGACGGTGCACTCCATGTAAACGTCAATGCCCTGCTGGACGCCGCGGTCCTGAAGGGTGCGAATCATTTCGAGACCGGTGCGGTCGCCGACGTGACAGAGGCGCTTGAAGGTGTGGCCGCCAAAAGCGCGCTGAAGGATTTCGCCGGTTTCCGTGCGGTCGAAAAGGGCGCCCCACTGTTCGAGTTCGCGGACACGGTCAGGAGATTCCTGAGCGTGAAGCTGGGCCATGCGCCAGTTGTTGAGAAATTTTCCGCCGCGCATGGTGTCACGAAAATGCGTTTTCCAGTTGTCAGCAGGGTCGACGTTGGCCATGGCCGCGGCGATTCCGCCTTCGGCCATCACCGTGTGGGCCTTGCCAAGAAGGGATTTGCAAACCACGCCGACGGAAGCGCCCTGGGCGAGAGCTTCGAGGGAGGCGCGCAATCCCGCGCCGCCAGCGCCGATGATGAGAACGTCGTGTTCGCGGGTCTCGTAGCTGGCGGTCACAGGAGCCTCAGGTCATGGATGGCGCCGGTGGCGAGCAGGCGGATGTAGAAATCGGCGAGGCCGACGGAGAAGAGGCTGCACCAGGCGAAAAGCATGTGTCGCTCGTTGAGAAAGGTGGAGATGCGCCAAACCTCGAAGCGGGATTTGCCGAAAGAGGCGCAAGAGAAGCAGTCGAGTTTTCCGCCGGCAAGATGGCGGAGCGAGTGGCAGGAAAAGGTGTAGAGCGAAAGGAGAGAGACGTTGAGGGTGAGGACCAGAGTGCCGACGCCGATTCCGAAATTGCCGTCGAAGAAGAAAGAGTGGATCGCGTCGTACCAGAGGAAGCAGATAAAGAGAACCGCGAGATAGAAGAAGTAGCGGTGCGCGTTTTGCAGAATGAAAGGAAATTTGGTTTCGCCGCGGTAATTGCGGCGGGGAGATTCGCCGACGGAGCAAGCGGGCGGGTCCAGGAAAAATGCACGGTAGTAGGCTTTGCGATAGTAGTAACAGGTGGCGCGGAAACCGAGCGGGCCGGCGAGAATCAGGAGCGCAGGTGACAAAGGCCACCAGTGATGCTGCGGATCGATGAGAGGCGAGTAGAAGGGCGAGAGGTAGGGGCCCCAAGAATAGTAGTTTCCTTCGAAGGCGCGCAGGGTGGCGTACACGCCGAAGCCGCCGAGGACAATTACAACTGGGACAATTTCCGTCCACCAAGGATCGCGGCGCAGGGTGCTGCCGAATCGGGATTCGGGCAAAAGAGCAGGGGAACCAGCCATCGGAAGACCTCCGGCGTGGTGTAGGGTAGTCAAATTACGGATTTTTTCAAATGAATTTTATGAGACCTGGTGAAAATGCTGAATCAGAGGATGGTTTCGATTTCGGGGTCGAGGGAGACGTGGGTGGCGGCGAAGCCGTTGATGGAGAATTTGGGGCCGGTGGCTTCGGAGAAATGGAAGAAGCGGCTGATATGGTAGTCCTCGTCATAGCCGGAGAAGAGGCGTTCGGTTTCCTCGAGGGTGAGGCCGAAGGCGGGGAGAGGGACGGGCTCGCCGAAGTTGGCGGCGTGGGAGCGGTAGAGGCGGACGAGTTCGTGCAGGGGCATGAGAGCAGCGTGGCGAGCGGCTTCGGCGCTCAAGGGATTCTCCGGGTGAAGTCTACTGCGGGGAGAAAGAGAAAGGAAGAATTTAACGCAGAGGACACAGAGAACACGGAGGGCACAGAGAGTTGGGAGGAAGCGAGATTCCGGAGCTTGCTTAGAGAGCGGACGTTTGGCAGGAGTAAGAAAGATTGGGTAAGATGATTGGCGGGATTTGAGACGGACAGGAGGAACGAATATGAGTATCGCGGTGGGACAGGCGGCGCCGGATTTCATGCTGTTGAATCAGGACAAGAAGGAGGTGAAGCTATCGGATTTCGCGGGGAAGAAAAATGTTGTGCTGGTGTGGTACCCGCTGGACTGGAGTCCGACATGCACGAACGAGCATGTGTGCTTCGTGAATGACATGAAAGCGTTCGAAACGCTGGACGCGGAAGTGCTGGGTGTGAGCGTGGACAGCGTGTGGTCCCACAAGGCATTCGCGGAGAAGATGGGGATCAAGTATTCGCTGCTGGCGGATTTTCATCCGCGCGGGGCGATGAGCGAGAAGTACGGCGTGTACATGGCGGATAAGGGGATTACGGGCCGGGCGATCGCCATCGTGAACAAGACGGGAAAAATTGCGTGGGTCAAGAACTATGATATTCCGGTAGTGCCGGATCTGAAGGAAGTGGCGGCGGCGTTATCGCAGGTGAAGGCGGCGACGGCGTAAGAGTGAAGTAATGAAGTAAGGGAATAAGGAAGTAAGGAAAAAAGCGGGCCGGCGGTTAGCGGCCCGCTTTTGTTTTTGGTCGAGACGAATTGCAGACAAGCTGCTCGCGATTAGTTCCCTGCTGCTTTGGCGGCGAAGTCGTTGCGGACTACGGTGCCGCCTTTCATGACAAATTTCACGGATTCGAGGACGCGCACGTCGGAGGTGGGGTCGCCGTTGACGGCGATCACGTCGGCGTAATGGCCGGTTTCGAGGGCGCCGATTTTATCGGGCCAACCGATGAGATCCGCGGCGTTGATGGTAGCAGCCTGGATAGCGTCGAGCGGCTTCATGCCCCATTCCACCATTTTGCCAAATTGCCTGGCATTGTCGCCGTGAGGGTAGACGCCGGCGTCGGTGCCAAAGGCCATTTTCGTGCCGGACCGAAATGCGTGGCGAAAATTTTCGCGCTGGAGGCGGCCGATTTTCTTTTCTTTTTCGATGGACTCCGGGAGCATTCCGGCCTTGGCGCCTTCCTGAAGAATATAGTCGTCGTTATAGATGTCGAAGACGAGATAGGTGCCGTGTTCCTTGGCGAGGGCGATGCCTTCGTCGTCGATCAAGCTGGAGTGCTCGATGGAATCGATGCCCGCGCGGATGGAGTCCTTGATGGATTGCGTGCCGTGGGCGTGGGCGGCCACTTTGCGGCCGAGCTTGTGTGCTTCTTCGGCGATGGCTTGCAGCTCGTCGAAGGTGAATTGGGGCGTGCCGGGCTGATCGCCTTTGCTGAGAACGCCGCCGGAGGCGCAGACCTTGATGACATCGGCGCCGTACTTGGCGGTTTCGCGGACCTTGGCGCGAGCGGCCCAGGGACCGTCGGCGACGCCTTCGGCTTTGTAGTGATATTCCGAAGGCAAAAGATTGTTGTCGCAGTGGCCGCCGGTGATGCTGAGTGGCGGGCCGGAGACACGCATGCGAGGACCTTCAATCTCGCCGGCGTCAATGCCATCGCGGAGAGCGACGTCGGTGAAACCGCTAGCACCGACATTGCGAACGGTGGTGAAGCCGGCGCGGAGTGTGAGGCGCGCGTTCTTCACGCCGGTGACGGTTTCGCGCGGAACCGAGATGCCGAGGCCGGCGTAGCCATTGTTTGAAGGATCGAAGGTGAGATGCGTGTGCACGTCGATGAGGCCGGGGAGGCAAGTGGCGTTCGAAAGATCAACGGGCGTGACTCCGGATGGAAGCTTTGCGGAAGAAGCGGCGCCGAGAGAGGTGATTGTGCCGCTGCTATCAAAGAGCACGACTTGGTCGGCGAGCATCTTGCCGGAGCGAACATCGAGCAGTTTGCCACAGCGAACGGCGCCTGGAGCGGCGTTTGCAAGAGGCACAAGAAAGAAAGCACAGAGAAGCGTGAGAAGGAAATGACGCATGAATCTCCTTAGAAGGTGAAAAGGGCGAGACGAGGATATATCCGGTGCGCAGGGTTTGGGAAGTGCCGCGTCTGGCGCTCAACGGGGTGAAGGAGTAACAAAGCCCGTAGTTTGAGAGTTGAGCTTCGCGGTTGGTAAGGACTACGCAGAGAAGAAGAAGTTACTTCTTCGGGGCTTGGGCCGGCTTCTTGGTTGCTCCGGGATTCATGGGAGATCCTGTCCCGGGTTTGTTCTCCGGAGGGGCAGACGACTGGGAGAAAGAACGAACCAGGAGAGCGAGCTGCCAGCGCTGGTCTTCCGTCAGGCGATTTCTAAACGAAGGCATGGGTTTTCTGCCCTCGCTGATCTGGTAAAAGATTTCGCCGTCGGTGACCGCACGCATGTGCTGGAGGTCGGTAAGATCGGCGGGAGGAGGATCGTGCATCATGGCTTCGGGGCCGTCGCCTTTGCCATGTTCGCCGTGGCATTCGGCGCAGTCGTCGTTGAAGAGCTGCGCGGCGGCGCTCAGGTTGGATGGCGTGGGCTGTAAGGGATTCTTGAGTTTCTTAACGCCCTCGGGGACGGCCCAGACTTTTTTCTGCTGATAAGTGGCGTAGCCCAGCGAAATACAGACGAGCAGGAGGAGCGATGCGAGTAGGATTTTGCGCGCTTTCATGTTTTTTTGCGTGGCCATGGTGAATAAGAAAATTTTCGCATAGGTGCCCCGGACAGCGAAAGCGGAGTTCGATAGCGGAAGTGCAGTTTGCGGCAATACGACTGACTGGATTCTTACGACGCGCGGTAAATGAGCCAGAGGAGTTCGGCGTTGAAAAAGAGGATGGCGGCGGCGACGATCCAGGCAATGACGGTGGTCAGGCGCGAGTTGGCGAACTCGCCCATTTTGGCGCGATCGCCTGTGAATTGAATCAGCGGGATCACGGCAAAGGGTAACTGAAAGCTGAGCACGACTTGGCTGAGAATGAGCAGCGAGGTCACTTTGCTCTCGCCGGCGATGCCGATGACCAGCGCGGCCGGGATAATTGCGATGGAGCGGGTGATGAGACGGCGAAGCCAGGGCTTGAGGCGAATATCGAGAAAGCCTTCCATGACGATCTGGCCGGCGAGGGTGCCGGTAAGGGTGGAGTTCTGGCCCGAGGCGAGAAGCGCACAGGCGAAGAGCGTGCTGGCGAGGCTGGCTCCGAGGACGGGACTGAGGAGTTTGTAGGCGTCGGCGATTTCGGCGACGTTGCTCAGGCCGCGGGTGTGGAAGGCGGCAGCGCCCAGAATGAGAATCGCAGCGTTGATAAAAAGGGCGAAGCCGAGGGCGAGTGTGGAATCAAAGATAGCATAACGCACGGCTTCGCGACGATCGCGGGAAGATGAACCGAACGCGCGTGTCTGGACGATGCTGGAGTGGAGATAGAGATTGTGGGGCATCACCGTGGCGCCAAGGATGCCGATCGCAATGTACAGCATCTCGCGGTTACGCAGGATTTCAGCGCGCGGAACGAAGCCAATGGCGGCTTCTCGCCAGAGAGGATGCGCGAAAAAGATTTCGTAGGCGAAACAAGCAGCGATCGAAGCAATGAGCGTGACGACGAACGCTTCGATCAGGCGGAAACCGCGGCCCTGGAG
>Ga0210410_10005095_pt1 | contig 11492 bp, 12 predicted proteins | sample IncBWC4MmetaG_FD_161058 | JGI IMG/M metagenome (GOLD analysis project Ga0210410, IMG submission 161058) | Forest soil microbial communities from Barre Woods Harvard Forest LTER site, Petersham, Massachusetts, United States - Inc-BW-C-4-M | ecosystem: Environmental > Terrestrial > Soil >... | reverse complement strand
GAGAGTGAGTCTCTGGAAAATGCCCTGCGTCGTTTCAAGCGCAAGGTGCAACAGGAAGACATCATCAAAGAAATCAAGAAGCACAGCTTCTACATGAAGCCCGGCGAGAAGCGCCGGGCAAAAGAAGCGCTTTCGCGGAAGCGACTGCGCAAGAAGCAGCGGCGCGAAGCGGACTAACCTCCCTCCTCGTCGCGGCTCGGCGCCGCACTTCCGAGAATCAGGCCCCTTAAGGCAAGGACGTTTGGGTTTCTGTTGCAGCTTCGTGCCCGCAGGCCCAAGGGATTCCGCTCGGTTCCCTCCGAGACCGGGATCCCCCATGTTCCCAGGCCCATGGTGCAAAGTGCGCCCATCTCCCTGCCGTTTTGGGGTCCAGGGAGAGCGGCTCAATGGAATACCATGACAAGGTCCTGAAGTGTTCGGAGTGTGGCGCCGAGTTTGTTTTTACTGCGGGCGAACAGATGTTTTTCGCGGACAAGGGCTTTAAGAACGAGCCCAAGCGCTGCAAGGCTTGCAAAGCCAAGCGCGCCGAAGGCGGTGGCGGCGGAGGGAGCAGCGCCTCTCCAATGCGCGCCGAAACAAAAACGAATTGCTCCCAATGCGGCAAGGAAACTACGGTACCCTTCCGCCCGACCCAGGGACGTCCCGTCTTTTGCCGCGAATGCTTCCAGCAGCGGCGCGCCATGGGTGCCGCATAGCTTTAGGTAGCGGTGACTTTAGTTTGGCTGCCGGCCAAATGAGCTGACGAAGGGGGCAGACGCACGTGTCTGCCCCCTTTTTAAGTGCGCCAGATGTTCAAGATGATTGGCGTAACAACTCCATTGTCGAGGTTGAGCGTCCCCAACAGTCCGACCGTATCGGAAGCGGAGTGGGCCGCGCGGGGTTCAAGCCCCAACGTGCCGCCATCAACCCGATAAATCACACCCGTATCTACGTCCGTAACCAATAGAAAAGCCTTTGTTAAATTCCGATGAACTGCGCATGACTATTCCTGCGGAAATCCCAGGCTAAATTGTTTCAACTAAAGCCGCTGCAGAAGCCCTGGTCATGCACCTAAGGAGCAGTACGCGTTTACGTGTAATTTTAGAGGTTGCGGGGTATGATACGCGCTTAGCAGTCCCCACAACTCAAGGTCCGGAGGGCCACCCCATGGCTCACCGCTTTACCATCGGAGTAGAAGAAGAATTTCAGATTATTGATCCCGCCACCTGCGAGCTTCGCTCTCACGTAATGCAACTCGTGTCCGCGGCTTCTCCGGACATCGTCGAGCAAGTCAAACACGAAATGCACCAGTCCATCGTAGAGACGGGCACGAAAATTTGCGAAAACGTCAGCGAGCTGCGTATCGAGATGCACCGCACGCGAGGCGAGTTGGTTGCCGCGGCCGAGCGCGTAGGCCTGCAAGTCGCCGCTGCCGGTACGCATCCTTTCTCCAGCTGGATCGACCAGGTCATCTCTCCTGGCGAGCGTTACCAGCACATCGTCGAAGAATTGCAACAGCTCGCGCGCTCATTGCTGATCTTCGGCATGCACGTGCACGTCGCCATGCCCGACAAGCAGACCACGATCGACATGATGAACATGGTCCGCTACTTTCTCCCGCACCTTCTTGCGCTTTCCACCAGCTCCCCTTTCTGGATGGGCCGCAACACCGGCCTGAAATCTTTCCGCACCACTGTTTTTCGCCGTTTCCCGCGGACTGGCGTGCCCGAACAGTTCGAATCCTGGAGCGCCTACGAAAATTTCCTCAACCTGCTCGTCAAGCTCAACTGCATCGATAGCGGCAAAAAAATCTGGTGGGACGTCCGCCCGCATCCGACGTTCGGTACGCTGGAGTTCCGCATGTGCGACGTTGCCACCCGCGTCGAAGAAGCTGTAGCCATTGCCGCGCTCACCCAGGCCATTGTCGTCAAGTTGCACCGCCTCTACACCAGCAATATGAGCTTTCGCGTTTACCGCCGCGCCCTCATCGAAGAAAATAAGTGGCGTGCCGCGCGTTATGGCATTGAGGGCAAGCTCATCGATTTCGGCAAGGAATCCGAAGTTCCCATGCGCGATCTCGCCATCGAGCTGCTCGCCTTTGTTGACGACGTCGTCGACGACCTCGGCAGCCGCAGCGCCGTCGAATACGTTCACACCATTCTCAACGAAGGCACCAGCGCCGAGCGGCAGCTCCGCGTTTATCGGCAGACGGGTGATCTGCGTGCCGTCGTGAAACATTTGGTGGACGAGACTCGCGGAGGCGTAACCGCGCCGCGCACGTCCTCCGCCCACGCCATCAATTAAGGAGAGGCGGCGTAGTACCGCCGGCAACTTGCGTGCGCGTCTCATCCACGGAGCAATACCCGAAGGATTGCGAAGCCCTTTTAGGAGCACATCATGAAGAAAGTAGGCCTTCTCTGCGGCCGCGAATACAGTTTTCCGCCCGCCTTCATTGTGAAGGTGAACCAACTTGGCAAACCCGACGGCGTCGCCGCCGAATTCGTCAAACTGGGCGGCACGCTCATGAACGAGCCCGCGGAGTACAGCGTTATCGTTGACCGCATATCCCACGAAGTCGAATACTATCGCGGCTACCTCAAACACGCCGTCCTGCAAGGCACCTACGTCATCAACAATCCCTTCTGGTGGACCGCCGACGACAAATTTTTCAACTACTCCGTAGCCGCAAAACTCGGCATCGCCATTCCGAAAACTGTCCTCCTTCCGCAAAAGGGCTATCCCACCGATGTCGATATCACCTCCGAATCCCTTCACAACCTCACCTACCCCATCGATTGGGAGGGCTTGCTCGATTACGTCGGCCGTCCCGCCATTCTCAAACCGTTCTCCGGCGGCGGCTGGAAACACGTCTACAAAGTGAGCAATAAGGAGGAGCTCCTCGCCGCGTACGACAAGACATCGCCGTACTGCATGACCCTGCAGGAATTCATCGACTTCACCGGTTACGTGCGCTGCTTCACCTTCGGCAAAAATGACATCACGCCCGTCCGCTACGATCCCAAGGAGCGGCGCTACCTCATCGAGCACGAATATCTTTCGAACGATTTGGGCGCACGCATCGTCAAAGACGCGCAAACCATCAATCAGGCCCTCGGCTACGAGATGAATACCATCGAGTTCGCAATCAAGGACGGCGTCCCTTATGCCATTGATTTCCTGAATCCCGCGCCGGATATGGAACGCGATCGCATCACCGAATTTTATTTCGAGCACGTCGTGGAAAAAATGGCCAAGCTGGTCATCGATCGCGCTCTGCATGGCAACGTCGCAAACACTTGGCCCCGCTGGGAAGAAATGCTCGGCTTCGGCGCCGCCGCTGGATTCACCGCCGCGCCTAAGATCACTTCACGCCAGGTGTCCACTTCGTCCGCCCCGCTGAACGCTGCCTCGCAAACCGATCGCTTCGGAGCCAAAGTCAGATGACCAGCGCCGCCATCCCCTCCCCAACGGCCTCCAAGTCCGCGGAGCGCTGGCGCGAAGCGCTTCTTCCAGCGCTCGGCGATTCGCAACATTTTGCGGAACGATTTTTCGACCGGCTGCGCGCCGCCAAACTCACCTTTGGTGATCGCGTCCATTGCCCTTTCCTCCGTCCTTTTTTTCTTTCACCACAAGACGAGCACCGCGTTCGCATCGTCGCTGAAACTATTGCCGCTCTGGCCGAGCGCCTCGTCGCCGCCGCACTGGAAGATCGCGCCCTGTTCGCGCAGTTCCGTCTGCGTCCCGAAGAAGAGCGCCTTGCGCGCCTGCACGCCGGTTATGGCTTCGCCAGCACCGCTTCGCGCCTCGACGCCTTTCTTCTCCCGGACTCTCTGAAATTTGCCGAATACAATGGCGAGTCCCCCGCCGGCGCCGGCTACTCCGAAACCCTCGCGGAAATTTTTAGCAGTCTGCCGGTAATGGCCGAGTTCTCGAAGCACTACGACGTGCACAGTTATCCTCTCAGCGCCAAGCTCCTGGACGCGCTGGTCATGAGCTACATCGATTGGGGTGGCACGTCCAAGCGGCCTCAAATCGCGATTGTCGACTGGCGCGAAGTTCCTACCTGGAGCGAATTCGAAATCCTGAAAGAACGCTTCGAGAAAATGGGCGTCCCCGTCGTGCTCGCGGACCCGCGCGACCTTATCTTTGATGGAAAAACCCTGACGGCCCACGGCACGAAAATTGATCTCGTTTACCGCCGTGTGCTCATCAATGACATCGTCGCCCGTTCGAAAGACTGCGAAGCTCTAGTGAAGGCCTATGCCGCCAATGCCGTCTGCGTGGCCAACACGTTCCGCTGCAAGATCCCGCACGTGAAAGCCTTTTTCGCCGTCCTGACCGACGAACGCAATGGCGCGTTGTTTTCGCATCAGGAGCGCGACCTCATTCGCCGTCACATTCCCTGGACCCGCGTCGTCGAGGATACTGGCACCGCGCACTACGGCGACCACATCGACCTGCTCGAATTCGTGCGCAAAAACCGCTCGAATCTCGTGCTCAAGCCCAGTGACGAATACGGCGGCTCCGGCGTAACGCTTGGCTGGGAAACCAGCGAGCAAGCCTGGGACGAGGCTATCGAACGCGCCGTTTCTGCCGTCAAGCCCGGTGCCACCAACTCCGGCCAACAGCCCAGTGCCTGGATCGTGCAGGAACGCATTCCCATCCGCCGCGAAATTTTCCCTTACATCACGCCCGCCCAGAACGTCGAATTTCGGGACATGCTGGTCGACTTCGCACCCTATTTGTTCCGTGGCAAACTCGCTGGCTTCCTCACGCGCCTAAGCGCCACCGGCCTAGCTAACGTAACCTCCGGCGGCGGCCAAGTCCCCGCCTTCCGCGTCACCCCTCGCACCATGAACAATTGAACGAAGACTTTCGTGAGGCTGACGCGAATTGGCCAAGCGGTCTGTCTAGCAACGTTCTTTCCTGATTCCTATAGGGTGAGAACTTCCACGCACTACAGCACATCCCACTGTAATCTTGCGCCGGTCCTACGCTAAAATAATGACATGAACTTTGGCCCGGCCTCACCAGACCTACTCCCTGGCGCAGAGAACGCGATCGAAACTTGCCTCGCCGTTAAACCTGGGGACCACGTCGCGCTAATCGCAGACGAGCCAAGCCGCGCCGTTGCTGCGAGCTTGGCCGCCGCGCTCGACAAAGTGGGTGCACCCTACACCGGACTATTATTGGAAGATTTCGGCCCGCGCCCTGTTAAGGCAGCGCCCCGCCCCGTCCTTGAGGCGCTCGAAACCGCCGACGTCGGCGTCCTGTGCATGAACCCGCAGCCCGGCGAACTCGCCGCGCGCATGGCCATCGTCAAAATCGTCGAGCGGCGCCAAATTCGTTACGCCCACATGATTGGCGTAACGCCCGAAATTATGCAGCAAGGCATGCGCGCCGACTACCGCATGGTCGACCGTCTTAGCGACAAGCTTCGCGAGCGCATGCTGCGCGCCGAAACTCTCACCGTAAAAACCGAAGCAGGCACGGAATTCGCCGCGCATTTCGATCGCGGCCTCGACTGGGTCAAAACCAGCGGACTAATCAGTCCACGTTATTGGTCGAATCTGCCCGCAGGCGAAGTCTTCACCACACCGGCCACAGTCGATGGCACGTTCGTTTGCGACGCCACCGCCGGCGATCATTTCAATGGAAAGTACGGCGACCTGCAGCGCACGCCCTTGGTCCTCGAAATCGAAGGCGCCCGCCTGAAGCACGTTGACTGCGAGCGCAAAGATCTGGAGCAGGAATTCTGGGAGTACTGCCACACCGACGAAAATAGCGACCGCGTCGGCGAACTCGCTTTCGGCACCAACCTCGGTCTCTCCGAAATGATCGGCATTCTTCTTCAGGATGAAAAATTTCCCGGCGTGCACATCGCCTTCGGCGACCCTTACGGCAGCCAGACCCACGCCGACTGGAAATCACGCACCCATGTCGATGTCCTAACCCGCAATTGCGACGTCTGGATCGATCAAGATCAAGTCATCGCCAAGGGCCGCTACCAACTCGACCACTTGGGCCTCTAGATCGCAAGTTCCCGCCGCGAAATTTGAACCGCCGAATATTCTTGAGTGGAAAATTTAGATCCCCGGTTTGGCCGCGGCTGCCGCCGATGATGGTGGGGAAAATCTGACTTCATTGGCTTCAAGCGTCTCGCCTCTTGGCGTCGCGTGGATCACGACTCTGTCGCCGACCGCGAGGTCGGCCTGCTTGGCAGGCTTATCTTCATTTCCTGCCCGCGAGACGTACATCGTCGAAGCAACCAGCTTCACTTCCACCGATTTTCCGGCAGCGGTCTTAACGACAACAGAATCGGCATTCACCTTTTCCACCGTGCCGATTACGTGCTTTTTATCCCCATGCGCCAGCGTCATGCTCCCCGCGAGCGCAAATATCGCGAGCAACACATATATTTGTGTCTTAATTGAATTGGTCTTTCCAAAAGAGATTTTCATCAGATTCCTCTGCTCCCGCGATAAGAACTCAATCCCACGCAATCAATGATGATGATGCGTCCCTTCCGGTTTCTGTTGCATCGGCTTGCCGCCAAGGAACTCGTTTTCTTCCTGTTCTTCCTCGCGGTCGCCGGGGCTCTTGGGATTGTATTGTTCCATCTCCATGCGCTCTTCGTCCGTGAGCTGCGGTAAATGCCTAATAAAGCGCACCAGCTTCCAGCTATCCTCTTCCGAGCCGTGCCCGCCGCCGAACGCGGGCATTCCCGTAAAGCGCACCCCGTTCTCGATAATCCAAAAAATCTCGCCATCAGTCAGCTTTTGCGTTTGCGACCGCCGCAGGTCCGGCGGCTTCGGATACAGGTTGCGCCCAAATGGCGTGTCGCAGCTTCCATCATTCGCGTGGCAGATGGCGCAGTGATCCGCGAAGTGCAACCGGGCGTCCCGAAGATTTTCCGGCGTGTCCGTTACGGGATCCTGCAGTTTGCGCGCGCTGCTGGGAATGGCCATGTGCCGCAGTTCCCGCGCCATCGCGATCTCAAGCGCCGTCGGGTTCACGCGTGCGCTTACCCCGCCATGCAAGAGCGATACGGCGGCCGCCGCTACCAGCGCGATACCGACCACAATCCCCAGAACAATCGCATTGCCCCGACTCACGGCCGCTCCATCGCGCCATATGGTAGCGGACCAAAAGCGCGCAAGCCAGCACCGAACTCAGCGCGCTGCGCAATTCGATATGTCGCGTTAGACCACATCTGATACGATACAGGTGTCAGTGATTCTTCAACCCTCCTCGAGGCCCCGCGATGCCTCAGGCATGGATGCCGCCGATGCGTGCCAACCCCGAAGATTTGCAATTGCCAGCTCCTTCATCTCCATGCTCTCCCGCGCTGCGCGAGTGCTTGGAAGCCAGACGCGCCGGCCATGAACTCACCTTTGACCAGGGATTGCTGCTCGCCAACGCCCAAGACGCCGACCTACAAGCGCTAATTTCCTTCGCAGATACGCTCCGACGCGAAACCGTCGGCGACGCCGTCACCTACGTCGTAAACCGCAACATCAATTTCACCAACGTTTGCTTCGTAGGATGCAGTTTTTGTGGATTTGGTAAGGGTCCCGGCGCGCCTGACGCCTACTCCCTTTCCCCCGACGACGTGGTCCGCAAAGCCCGCGAAGCCTGGGAAACTGGCGCGACCGAAGTCTGCATCCAGGGCGGCCTACCTCGAGATCTCGACGGCTTCTTCTACCGCGATATTCTGCGCGCCATCAAGCGCGCCATTCCCGCCATGCACGTGCACGCCTTCTCGCCCATGGAAATTTCCTACGGCGTCGACAAAACCGGAATGCCGCTGCGCGACTATCTTCAAATGATGAAAGACGAAGGCCTCGGCAGCATTCCCGGCACTGCGGCAGAAATTTTGGATGATCGCGTTCGTCGCGAATTGAGCCCCAACAAACTTCCCGTCGCGCGTTGGGTGGAAATCATCACCGCAGCGCACGAGCTCGGCCTTCCCACGACTTCCACCATGATGTACGGCCACGTCGAAGATCCTGCAGACTGGGTCCGCCACATACTGCTGCTCCGCACAATTCAAAAGCGCACCGGCGGCTTCACCGAATTTGTGCCGCTCGGTTTCATCCACGAAAATACGCGCCTGTTCAAGCACGGTGGCGCGCGTCCCGGCGCCCGCCTCGAAGAGCACCTGCGCGTTCATGCCCTGGCCCGCGTTCTCCTGCACGGCGCGATCAAAAATATACAGGTCTCCTGGGTCAAGCTCGGTTTCGAAACCTCACTGGCGTGCCTCAACGCCGGCGCCAACGATTTCAGCGGCACTCTAATGGAGGAAAACATTTCGAAAGCCGCCGGCGCAACTTTCGGCGAATATGTTTCTCCTCACGATTTCCGCCGCATGATTCGCTCCATCGGCCGAATCCCCGCGGAGCGCACTACCACCTACAAAATTCGCCATCTCTATACGGATAGCGATGACGCCCAGGCCGCTCCCACGACGCCGCAATTGAATCTCGTACAAAACGCTCCGCACGTTTCCTACGCTGAAGGCGCGTATTAAGGCCAGCCGATGCGCGCATTACTCTTGCCTATTAAAGATTTGCGCCAGGCAAAGCAGCGCCTCGCTCCTTTTCTCAACCCCGAAGAGCGTTTCGGTCTGGCCCAGGCCATGCTCACTGATACCATCCGCGCGGTTCGCGGTGTGCGCCAAGCAGGCAAAATCTTCGTCGTTACGAATTACGCCCCAGCGATGCAGGCCGCGAAAGAAAACGGCTGGGACCTTCTGCGGGAAGAGCAACAAATTTCGGAAAGTGTCTCGGTCGACGCCGCTTCCCACCAATGCGCCGCATGCGGAGTTACTGCACTGCTGCGCCTGCCCCTGGACGTTCCCCTCGTGCAAGCGAGCGACATCGACGAATTGCTCGCAACAGATTGCTCCGCGCCAGGTCTCGTGATTGTCCCGTCGCGCGACGGCACAGGGACTAACGCCATCTTGCGCACGCCTCCGACTCTGTTTCCATCGCATTTTGGCAGCGGCAGTTTTGCAAAGCATTGCGCCGAAGCGCAGCAGGCCGGCGCGCAAATCATAATTCGCCGGAACGCGCGCTTGGAAATGGATGTGGACGATGAGGCGGACCTGCGAGCCTTAGCGCAAGAGGATTTGCGCGGCACAGAAACAGGCGACTGGCTCCAGCGCAGCGGCACTTTGCATCGCTTGATGCAGACCCCTCTGCAGCCGCCCGCACAGCGTCTCTCCAGCGATGACGCAATGAAGCTTGCCGCAAATACCTGAGGCGCTAAAGACTTTTTAGATCACAGACAAATCGAGGACCAAATCCTCCGGAGGTTGAAATGGCTGAGCAACTACCTGAAAAATACGCGGATCTGCTGGACAACAAAAAAGCGTTCGCCAACCTGGGGACGCTAAATCGCGACGGCAGTCCGCAAGTGACGCCAGTGTGGGTCGATTACGACGGCAAGCACGTGCGCATCAATTCCGCGCGCGGCCGCCAGAAAGATAAGAACATCGCTCGCGACCCGCGTGTCTCGCTGTCGATACAGGACCCGGAGAATCCCTACCGCTATCTCGAAATTCGCGGCAAAGTGGTCGAAGCGACCGAAAAAGGCGCCGACGACCACATCAACAGTCTCGCAAAGAAATATCTTGGCAAAGACGTTTACCCCTTCCGCCAGCCAGGCGAAAAGCGAGTGATGTACAAAATCGAGCCCCAGCACTTCAGCGCAATGGGCTGATCGCCCCGCTCAAGCCAACCACAATTCCCTGTAGCGCAGGGCGGAGTCCGCGGAGCCCTGCGGCTTTTCCGGTTTCGGTCATTGACCTGTCAATACGGCGCACGCGTGAGGACCTAAAGCCGCGCCGCCACGCGAGCGACGATGTGATTTTCCGCATCGCGCAGGATCAACACCAGGCTGTCCGTCAGCGGCACGCCCGCACTAGGCACAATATATTCGTAAGCCCATTCGAGCTGTTCCGGTAAATCGTGAATCCGCGCTGCCGCGTCCGGAATGATCTCTCGTACTCCGAAATATTTTCGTTCCACTTCACCCACCGGGCGCAGCTCTACTCCGCGTTTCCAATACAAATACAGGTGCAGCGAGCTCATCATCGCCCGCGTCAAATGTTTCGGCGCATCCGGATTTTCTTCGCGCGGAGGGCAAGTCTGGTCGTACCAATCGTGCACCACAAACGAGAGCGTAAGTTGCTGGGGAAAATTCTCCACGGTATCCGGCCCGCGCCGGAAAATCGTTCCGCCTTCTTTGTCGATGCGCTTCAGGCGATCGAAGAAATCGCCGGAAGTCACGCGCCCCGCCAACCGGAAACAAGGCCCCTTCGGAATCGACCCATTCGTGATTACGAAAAGCCCGCCTTCGTAATTCCAAACGGTTTTATCTCCCGCAAACGCAGAAATGTTACAGGCGATTACCAGAGCAGCGGCGCAGCGCATCGCATAGAGCAGCAGGCGCATCAGGAATTCCTTGCCAGGAGCCGGACTCTTTAGTTTAGCCTCGGAATCCTACCGCGCCCGCAACAGAAACGAAAATCCGTCGATGCTGCGAATCTCGCGCCCTGCGCCATCCGGTTTGATTGTGCCCTTTCCGGAGCGCACCTCCTCGATCGCCGCAACCAGTCTCGGCAACACCGCTGGCTCTGCCACGGGAATGTTGTGCGCGCCCAGCACCAGCTTCAACTGCGGCGCAAGCGCTGCAATTCGCTTCACCGAAGCCACATATGCATCGAGATCCGTCTCCGGCCGGAACAGCCAAATCGGCGCGGGATAATACGTGTCGCCGGTGAACAGCAATCCGTTCGCGCGATCCAGCAAGCAAATCGCGTCCGGCGTGTGTCCGGGTGTCGCAATGATTTCCAGCGTGCGATTCCCCAGCTCGATTTTGTCGCCGTCGCGCAGAAACCGCGAAATGTGCCACGGTTTTGTCGCATAACTCTGCTCATCAAATCTCTTCGGCAGCTCCCCGCAAATCTGATCGCCGGCGATTTCAGCTTGCGCGTCCACCCGCGAGCCCTTCGCATTCGTCTGCGTGAACTCCGTGTCCATCCCATATACTGTCTCGAACTCCCAATTCCCGCCTACGTGATCGTCATGCGTATGCGAATTCACCACGACGATCGGCAGTTTCGTAAGCTCAGCCGCCAGCTTCTTTACGTCGCTAATCCCCATCCCCGTATCGAACAGCAACGCCCGCTTATCCCCGACAATCAAATACCCAATCGTCTCCTCCGCCTGGTGCGGCTCGTAAATGGCAAAAACATTTTTGGCTGGTTTGTACACCTCAAACCACGGATCACTCACCGCGACGCGCTGTAGGGCTTTGTATTCGGGCCGCGGCAGCGCCTTGCACCACTCGGGAACTTCCGCCGAAGCCGCTCGGCCTGTAGCGATGCTTCCAGTTGCAAGCGCTAGCGATACTGCCAACGCCAAACGCAAGCTCACTTCGCCCCCACAAAAATCGCCTTTGGAATCGCCATGTGCACACCCTTATTCCCGTCGACCAATTCCGTAATG
>Ga0210410_10005094_pt1 | contig 11494 bp, 10 predicted proteins | sample IncBWC4MmetaG_FD_161058 | JGI IMG/M metagenome (GOLD analysis project Ga0210410, IMG submission 161058) | Forest soil microbial communities from Barre Woods Harvard Forest LTER site, Petersham, Massachusetts, United States - Inc-BW-C-4-M | ecosystem: Environmental > Terrestrial > Soil >... | reverse complement strand
GACGAGTTCGGCAAGCGATGTGGCGAAGTGGTCATACTGTTTTTCGAAGCGGTGCTGGGCGCGGAGAACCACCCGCATGTAGGCGAGGGCTCCAGCTTCAGAGTCTGAGCGGGCCGGGTCGCCGGGAAATTTCGGCGTGTAGGTGGGCGCCTGAGCTGTGGCGGCCGAGCAGAATAGCAATGCGACAAAAGTAATCAGCAGCGAAGCTGAGAGTTTGCGGGTGTTGGAAGTCATGCGTGAATTGCTCTCCGGACTAAAGTGGCCATTAGACTGATCGAATCGGAATCTTCTCAGACTGTCGTTGTACGCCCTGAGGCCGCATCCCAATTCTTGTGTTTCCCACCGCGAACCGCGCGCCTCAAGGCAATTTCTCTCCGGCCTCTGAAGTGCAGGGCCAAAGCTGCATTCGAAGCGGCTAATTTCATGTTACTCCCGTAATTTCTCTTTGGTCACGTTCTCTTTGCATAGAGAACATTTATGTCTATGCTGAGTAGAAGAATTTAACCCCATAGGGAAAACTATGAAAGCAGCAGTAGCCAAGAAACCGATCATCCGAATTGCCGTCGTGGAAAGCGATCCGTTGCGTTTTGTTGGATTCCGCGCGTTGTTTGATTCCGAACCCGAATTTGAACTGGTGTCGGCGACGCTGCCTGAGATCAGCACGCTGCAGGGAATCGACCTCATTCTTCTCGGCAACCGTTCCGGCCAGAATTTGTTTGACGTGATGGCGAGCCTGAAGGCCACGCGGCCCGATCTCCGAATCATCGTGACCGGGTCGGGGATCGACGAAGAAACGATTCTGAAAGCGATCGCATCTGGAGCCAAGGGATACGTGGACGAGGCGGCAGCTCCGTCGGAGTTCGCGCAGGCGATTCGCATTGTGAATCACGGGTCCGTATGGGCGCCTCGACGGGTGCTCTCGATGTTCATCGAGCGCGTTTCGACAGCTCCGGGCAGAATTTTCCCGGCAGGACGGGTCACGTTTACCGACCGCGAAAAAGAAGTCCTGGAGATGCTGGTGGCCGGGCGGTCGAACAAAGAGATTGGCGGCCAGTTAGGAATCGAAGAGCGCACCGTAAAAGCGCACGTGGCCAAGTTAATGCGCAAAGTGGGCGTGCAGAATCGCATCGCGCTGTCGGTGCATGCGATTACGCATTCGCTGGTTTCGACGAAGTAAGCTTTTAGCGGTTAGCTCTCAAGCTTTTAGCCGGGGCCGAGCGGCGTAACTTCGGGGCGCTTACCTTCGTAATCTTGCCGGAATTCCAGAGGCGACGCATACTCGCCTCACCTACCACAGAACCTGGGAGACGGGGTTGAGAGTGGCGATTAGGGTCACTGCTCTTAGCCCCGCATTTTTTTGTCCCGACTTTCCCAATTCCTCCTCAGCTGAATCTTCCTCTGCCTCCCATCAGGTAAAGTAGTCTCGACGATTTCCTCTTCCTCATGGCGACCACGCTCGACGATCAGCGCCGTTTTGCCGTTGCCAACAGTCTCTTCCCACCGACTACGCTCAAGCGGGCCCTCGACCGATTTGGATTTGTGCAGGCGGATCCGATCCGTGCGCCGGCGCGGGCTCAGGATTTGATTCTGCGCCATCGCGTTAAGGGCTATCGGGCGGGCGACCTGGAGCGGCGCTATGCCAAGCTGGGCGTGGAAGAGGATTTCTTCATCAACTACGGCTTTGTGACCAAGGCGTTGCAGGCGCTCATGCATCCGCGTCCGGCTACGTTGGTGCCAGCGCAGGGCATGAGGCCGTCGCCCGCCGGGCGCAAAAAGCGGGCACAGTTGTTGCTCGAGTTTGTCCGCGAGCGAGGCGCGGTCCATCCGCGCGAAGTCGATGACCATTTTGCCCACGGCACCGTCGAAAACTATTGGGGAGGCTCATCGAACGCCACCACGAAACTCCTGGACGCGATGCATTATCAGGGCCTGCTGCGGGTGGTGCGGCGCGATCACGGGATCCGCGTGTATGCCGCGCATCAGCATGGGCTGGGCCCTATGGATAGGGCGGAGCGCCACGCGCGCATCGACGCCATGGCTGATGTTGCGATCCGAATTTATGCCCCCATGCCGGAGTCGAGCTTGCGATTTCTGTTGCGACGCCTGCGCTTCGCAACGCCGCAATGGGCTGACGAGGTTACAGGAGCGATCCAGCGGGCGCGGCAGCGCTTGGCGCATGAGAAGGTCGATGGTGTGGAGTGGTATTGGCCGGCGGAAACAGGTGAGGCTCCGCCAAACGTGCCCGATGAAGTGCGATTGCTGGCACCCTTTGATCCGGTGGTATGGGATCGCGACCGCTTCACGCGGCTGTGGGGATGGGTGTATCGCTTCGAGGCTTATACTCCGCCTGCGAAACGCATTCGCGGATACTACGCCATCCCCGTGCTATGGCGCGATCGTGTGATTGGATGGGGAAATGTTTCGGTGGCAAATGCCGAGCTTCAGGTTGAGTTTGGATATGTAGAAGGGCGTCCGCCGCGGGAAAAAGCGTTCAACAGGGAACTGGAGGCGGAGTTGACGCGCATGCGAGCTTTCCTAGGACTGGAATCATGAGTGTGGAGCGGGCACTCCTGCCCGCTGCCTTTGACTTCGTCTTGAGCACGCTAACCCGCTAACTCTTGTTCGGCGCCGCGGAAGAGGGCGCGCAGGGCGCGGATAATCCAGCGGACCAAGACGACTATGATCACAACGAAGATCAGGGCGATCATTCCCGCAGCGTAAGGATGGCGTGTCGCTAGCCACGTTAGTCCGATGGCGAGAGCATCTTCGCTCAAGCTCAGAGTGATATTGGAGAAGGGCTCCGGGGAGGGCGTGACGGCGGCGCGGGCAGCGGTCTTGCCTCCGTGGGCGGCAAGGGCGACGAGCGATCCGAGCAGCGTAGCGAGGAGTTGCAACTCCGGAGAAAGCTGTCGCGTTGCCTCAAAGGCAAGCAGTCCGGCGGCCGGGACGCGAATGAAAGTATGCAGTGCGTTCCAGATCAGATCGAAGGCAGGAATCTTGTCGGCAAAGAACTCCAGCACAAACAAGGCAAGGCTCGCGACGATGACTACCCAGCTGTCCAGGAACTGCAGGCCGGAGGGAAGTGGCAAGTGGCCGAAGTGAGCAAGCAGCCCGAGGACGGCGAGGGTGGCGTAGAGGTTGAGTCCGGCGGCGAAGCCGACCGCGGCGATCAGGGCGAAGAGTTCGCCGGGCGGGATGTGCAACACGTTGAGCATGGTGCGCTGACGTCAGAATTCGAAGTAATTATGGCAGAAGCGCGGATCATGAGCAGGGCATCGGGCGGTGGTTGGGGCGAAATACAAAAGGCCGCTCGCGCGAGCGGCCTTTTAAACATCTGCGGAGCTGTATTTATAACGTCGACTCGATTTCGAAGCCCCAGGCTTCCAGAAGGGGCTCGGGGATGTACTTGGAGTTCTTGTTGCGGCGTGCCCACTCGCGCAGGCGGGTGGAGCGCAAGTACTGGTCGGGCGAGAGCTTGTACTCGCGCACGACTTGCTCAAATTCGGTAATGGTCGGGACAATGGGCCCAATCGGCTCAGGTTTGCCCCAGTTCGGATTACCGCGTCGCTTGGCCATGAAAACGCCTTTCCACTTATGGTAATGAACAAATCTAAAGCGTAAAACTACGATTGCGAATGCTGCTAACCATATGACTCTCCGAAGGCTCGGCAGGATTCACAGTCTGCCGTACCGATGCAGCCCAGGGTCGACGGATCGTCACCCAAAACGGCACCTTCCCACAGAAGCGTTAGAGCTGGTCGGAGACTCAGTATCTTATGGCTGAAACGCTTTGGAAGTCAATGAAAATCTGACAGCGATGGGTGAACGACTTTCGTTAAGTATCTGCAAGTAATACCCTTCTCACCGACGGCGAGGTGAATTCACGACGTGATTCCCAGACCGCGCCGCCGAACATGTCTCCCGTTCTCACCCCGCCTATCACAGGTTACGGCTGTAACCCCGTTAGTGAGACCTGTGTTGATCGCAGCCGACAATGGACTTAGAGTTAAAGCAGGAGTCCGGATGTACGGTTTCGCCCCCAGAGCACTGCGTGCCTTGCAGGCGCGGGGACGGGCGAGACTTGCGGGAATTTGCGTCCTCATGAATCTCAAATCATTGGTCTTGTGTTCGGACGAGAAGATCGTGCGGATCTTGCGCCGGACGCTGGGTGACCTGGAGATCGACGCCGATCTGTGCGCCGACGCTGACGCGGCGCTGCGGAAGCTCACGCGCCTACGCTTTGAGGCCATCATTGTGGATTGCGCGGGCAGCGGTTCGTCTGAGGTTCTGCGCAGCGCACGGAGCGCTCCTTGCAACAAGCAAGCCATCGCCGTGGCGATTGTTGAGCCGTCGGTGGGATTGCGTCCGGCTTTCGATCTCGGAGCGCACTTCGTTCTGTACAAGCCGCTGTCGAGTGAGCGGGCCAAATCGAGCTTTCGCGCAGCGCGGGCCTTGATGAAGCGCGAGCGGCGACGCAATGCGCGAGTCGCGGTGCAGATGCCGGTCGTGATTCGAAATAACGAAGCGGGCGCGAACATGAAAGTCACGACCGTCGACTTCAGCGAAGGCGGAATGGCGGTAAGCGTGCCCCAGAAGCGGCGTCCCACGGGAACCTGGCAGGTGGCGTTTACTCTGCCGGGCACGAATAAGGAAATGGAGTTGGCCGCGGAGTTCGCATGGGAAGGCAATAGCGCGCAGGCTGGGTTGCGCTTCGTGCAGGTTGCTCCGGACGCGACGCGCGCGCTGCAACAGTGGCTCCAACAGAATTCGCCGGAGATCGAGCAGGACGATCCTCCGGTGCGCTGCCAACTCACCGACCTGAGCCTAGGCGGATGTTATCTGGAAATCGCGTCACCGTATCCGCTGTCGACTCGGGTGACGCTCTCGATGCGGGCCGGGGGCACGGAAGTGCGAGCCGAGGGCGTGGTCCGAGTGATGTATCCGGAGAAGGGGATGGGGGTGGAGTTCACGCAAGGGACTTCGCAGCATCGCCAGGCGGTGGAGCAATTTCTGCTGGTACTTACTGAGAATCGCAGCCTGCTGCCGGAGTTGCTGGTTCAGCCCGAAGGGCTGGACGCGGAGAATGTTGCAAGCGCAGGCCTCGCCCCTGGCGACGATCCTCTGCTGCAACTCTTTCGCGGCGAACCGATGGCCGCCGAGGCCTTCCACGAGGCTCTTCAAAAACAAAGGAACTCGGCACCTTTGGCCGCCGCAGCCGGCGCGTAAAGACAGCCCTTTCAGTTCCGTCGCGTTCAATTCTTTCGTGCTCAGCTTCCCCGGGCATCTGCGCGATCCGCGCCGGTTCAAAATTCTCCTACGTTCGACTGACTCGCCGATCGCCTAAGCCAGAAAGAACTTCGAGCCGGGATGGCGGAACTGGCAGACGCAGCGGACTCAAAATTCGCAGGGGCGAAAGCTCTGCGGGGGTTAGATTCCCCGTCCCGCCACCACCGGATACAGCTTGGCGCTAATCAGAGATAGCCACCGGACTCGGGGCAATGGTCCATCACGCACACAACCGCACTCACCCGCCGCACCCAACCGCATGAGGCCGTGGCGTCTTTTAATATGGTTCCTGTAGAGTGATGGGTCGGGAATTTTGTGTTCGACGGGAGGCGCAATCTTGAAACCGGGCAATCATGGCGGTGGGCATGCTGATGCAAAGGCTGGCGGTAAGAACGCACGCGCGGGTGAGGGTCAGGACCGCGAACTGCACAACCCAATCGTGGACCGGCTGATTCCGCTGGAGCCGCTCGATCTGGGGAAGATCTCCTCGATCGATGGGCTGGTGCGCGCCATGGCGAAGACCGCGTTTACCGGACGCCAACTGGGCGAAGCGGCCGACGTTTTGGAGGCCATGGCACTCGACGAGGACTGCTTCGTGGTGATGACTCTGGCTGGCGCCATGACCGTGGCCAAACAGGGGCTCATCATTTCTGAGTTGATTGATCGCGGCATCGTGAATGCCGTGGTTTCGACCGGAGCGCTCATGGCTCATGGACTCGTGGAGGCCACGGGCCGCGCGCATTTCCGCGCTAATCCTGAGGTTTCCGACGAAGAGCTTTATGAGCAGGGATACAACCGGGTTTACGACACGCTGGAGCCGGAGCAGAACCTTGACGACGTGGAAGAAGTAATGTCGGCCGTGCTCGAAGCGTGGGATCACAATGAAGTCATGTGCTCCTACAAGCTGAATCACGCCATTGGGGCCTATCTGGCGAAACATGCAGCGGGCGAGCGGGGAATTTTGCGATCGGCGTTTGACATGGGCGTGCCGGTGTTTGTGCCGGCTTTCAGCGACTCGGAAATCGGCCTGGATACCGCGCTGAACAATCGCCTGCGCGAGTCGACCGGGCGGCACAAGATCCGTTTCGATCCCTTTGTGGATCTGGAACACTTCGCGGCCACGCTGCTGCGCCAGAAGAAGCTGGGCATCTTCACTATTGGCGGAGGAGTGCCGCGCAACTGGTCGCAGCAGTTTGGACCCTTCTGCGAACTGCGTCATCGGCGGCTGGGAGAGAATGTGCCTCTGAAGCGGTATCACTACGGCCTGCGCATTTGTCCCGAGCCCGTGTACTGGGGCGGATTGTCGGGCAGCCCTTACAGCGAAGCGATTTCGTGGGGCAAGTTCGTGCCCCCGGCGGAAGGCGGAAAGTTCGGCGAAGTTTTTGTTGATGCTACCGTCGGCCTGCCCATTATTGTTGCAGCCGTTCTGGAGCGCCTGGACAAAGGCAAGAAAAACGGGCATGCGAAAAAAGGGAAGGGCGCGACCGCGAAGAAGTAGTTCCTACGACCCATATTTCTTTTTCAGCATCTTTTTACAAAGAATCTCTGGCCTTGCGGCCATCCTTGCGGTACGATGTTTGCGCTCGGAGTTGCGGCGCGGAAGTCGATCTTCGCGTCACGGTTTCGATCTCCTCCTAGGCCCTTTTTCCTATCCGCTCACCGAGGTGTGCCCATGAAGCGATTTGTTTCTTCCTCTTGTGTTTTTCTGATCGCCATGATTTCGTCGTTCGCCGCGGCGCAGTCTTACACGGTCACCGACTTGGGCGGCCAGAATGCGATCGGCGCAGCCATCAGCCCGAGTGGCAACGTGGTTGGCGTTCAACTCGGGGTCGTTGGTTTTTTCTGGAGCCCAAAGCATGGATTGTTGAAGCTTCCTGATTTGCCGGGAGGCAACTCCAGCCAGGCCAATGGAATCAACGCCAAGGGCGTGATCGCCGGCGAATCGACCGCCAATGTTGAAGGCTACTTACTCGATCACGCGGTCATCTGGACCGACGGAAAGGTCCGGGATCTGGGCACGCTCACGACGCTTGGTCAAAGTTGGGCCAGCGCCATCAACACCGCAGGCCAAGTGGTGGGCTCTGCCAACCCCTTGGATAGCAATCAGCACGCTTTTCTCTGGACCACTACCACCGGTCTGCAGGACTTGGGGACGCTGCCGGGTGGAAGCTACAGCACCGCGCTGGGCATCAACCGTTTCGGACAGGTGGTGGGCTATTCCGACCTCGCGAATGGCAATTCCGTCGCCTTCGTTTGGTCAAAGTCTACCGGCATGCAGGATCTGGCGACGCTGCCGGGCGGAGGAACCAGCGCCGCGATCGCCATCAATGACTTAGGCCAGATCGCCGGCGGCTCTGGCTGCGGCGCAGCCTGCTCCCATGCCGTCCTGTGGAGCAAGAAACCGGGCAGTGTGCAGGATCTGGGCCTGTTGACGGGATCGATTTACACTGACGCGTATAGCATTAACAACAAAGGACAAGTTGTCGGCGCCGCAGGCTACTCCTCAGGTCCGGAACACGCTTTTCTCTGGAGCCAGATCGCGGGTATGCAAGACCTTAACAATCTGATCCCGTCCAATTCCGGGTGGATGCTGCAATCCGCCAATGCCATCAACGAGAGCGGGCAAATCACCGGCCAGGGCACGTTTAACGGAGCAGCGCACGCCTTCCTGCTGACGCCGACGGGAGAATCGCAAGTGCAAGAGCAATGGTAAATGGTCGGCGCTTGATGGTTTTGGAGAGAGGTGCTGGTATGAAAATAGTTCCGTATTGCGCCTTCGTGGTTTTTTTTCTTGCGCCTCTAGTTGCGGGTCAGTCCTACAACATCACCGATCTCGGCGGCGGCAGCGGCGGTGGACGTGCCATCAACGCTCAGGGTAACGTTTTAGCCGACAACGGCCTTCTGGCCTTTTTCTGGAGTCCTACTCAAGGAACATTCAATCTCCCGCCGATTCGCGGAGGCACTGCCACCGTAGCCGGTGGAATTAACTCCGGGGGATTGATCTCCGGGCAATCCACGATCGACGAGTTCGGCACATATCACGCGACGCTGTGGGTTAACGGCAAGGTGCGGGACTTGGGCACGCTACCCGGTGGGGTCATCAGCTGGGCAACCAGCATTAACTCTGCGGACGAAGTCGCAGGCGCTTCCGATGGGTCGGGTATCCAGCCACACGCCATGATCTGGACCAAGTTGTCGGGCATGCAAGACCTGGGCACGTTGCCGGGCGGTGGGTACAGCGTTGCGTTTGGGATCAATCGCTACGGTCAAGTCGCGGGCTACTCGGACGACGCGAGCGGGACAGCATTTGGTTATGTCTGGTCAAAGACCACCGGCATGCAAGACCTCGGTACCTTGCCCGGTGGTGGCGGGAGCAGCGCCAATGCCATCAACGATCTAGGTCAGATTGCTGGCGGCTCCGGTTGCGGCGGAGCCTGCATTCACGCCGCGCTCTGGAGCAAAATCTCCGGCAGCCTTCAAGATCTGGGACTGCTGCCTGGCTCTTCTTTCAGCACTGCATATGGGATCAACAACAAGGGGCAAGTGGTCGGCTCATGCACGTTTCCTGCGTCTGAACACGCGTTTGTCTGGAGTTCCTCCGCGGGCATGCAGGACTTGAACAGCCTGATTCCTGCTAACTCCGGATGGCTGCTGCAATACGCTTTCGCCATCAATGACAATGGGCAAATCACAGGGCAGGGATCGATTAACGGATCGACGCATGCTTTTCTGCTGACGCCGATAGCGAATTAGGAGATAGTCGGAGCATTGAACTCGAACGGAAGAGCAAGAATCCTGCACGCACGCCGTGCTTCGATCAGCTAGGGATGATTTTCGCCGGCGGCGGACTCGGCAGGAGCGAATTGGGGCTCGCTCGCCGCGAGTTCTTCGGATTGACGACCTTCACCTCGCGTCTTGCGATATAGCGGTGCAAGAACGTTTTTCTCAAGGACTTCCGACTCGGCCTCGACCCAGTCTTGTAGGGCGAAGCCTTCGGTCTGACCACGCTGGTCGTAGCGCTGACGAGCATGGAGCCGAATTTTCCTCTCCAGCAGCTCGGTGATCAGAGCCTGCTGTTTTTTCCTACGAGTATTGGTATCCACTGCGGTTTTTCCTTTGCCTTGAAACGGGTCTTCTTGCTCGATTTGACAGTTCCTATTCTAAAGGAAAACTGTTAACGGAAGATTACATGGGGGAGGGGTGACCCGTTACTAAAGTACTATTATAGCATGGGTGTTTTTGGTTAAGGGGTCAGCACTACTTTCAGCAAATTTGGTTCGCGGGCGTAGAGGCGCTCGAACCACTGGGGACCGTCGGCTAATGGCGCCACGGCGGTGATCATGGGCTTGACGCGAATTGCGCCGCTGCCTACCAGTTCAATGGCGCGGGGATATTCTCCGGCGGAGGCGCAGGAGCCTTGCAGTCGGAGTTGGCGGGTTACGACTTTCTGCAGGGGCAGGTTGACGTCGGGGGCGACGTTGCCGACCAGTACGACATTGCCGCCTTTGCGAACGGAGTCAATAGCCGCCGCGACGGTGGCGTTGATTCCGACGGCCTCAAGTGCGATGTCTACGCCTTGGCCGCTGGTTAGTTGCAGGAGTTGCATTTTGAGTTCGGGCCCGGCTGGGAGGACTGCTGTTGCTCCTAGTTCTTGCGCGAGCTTCAGACGCGTAGGATCGACATCGGAGATAAATACGCGCGGGCAGCCTTCCGCACGGAGAGCCTGCAAAGCCAGCAGTCCAATCATTCCTGCGCCAACGACCAGAGCGGAGCTCTGGTCAGCAATCGAGACCAACGACACTGCGTGAATGGCGACCGAAACGGCCTCGAGCATGGCGGCTTCTTCGAACGAGAGAGCGTCGGGCAGTCGGTAGACAATGCGCGCAGGGACGAGAACGAATTCGGCGAAGGCACCGGCGCGGCGGTAATCCCTGCAGGATACGCCAAGGACTTGGCGGTTGTCACAGAGATTGATTTCTCCACGGAGACAGTAGGAGCAAGTTCCACAACTGAGGGTTGAATCGAAGGTGACGCGGTCGCCTTCGGCGAGATTGCTGATGCCGGGCCCGAGTGCGGCGATCACTCCTGAAGCTTCGTGACCCATGACCAGAGGCGGGATGCGGCGGCCGGAGGAGCCGTCGTAACCATGGACGTCGCTGCCGCAGATTCCGCACGCGGCGACTTTCACCAGGCTTTCGCCGGGACCCGGTTCGGGGATAGGGAGGTCGGCGATTTCCAGCGAGCGGTATTTGGTTAGGAGCAGAGCTTTCATGATTATTTCGCCTTCGGTTTAAAGGAGTCCACCATGCCGCTGCCTTCGCGGATGGTTATGATCTGGTTGGCTTTTACCTGCGTGAACCTTTCCGTCTTCTGCGTGGTCGGCCATTTTACTTCGATCAGATCGATCACCTGCGATCTTCCCAGGCCGAAGTGCAGTCTCAGGTCACTCTGAGACATGACGCTCGATCCACTGTGGACCTCGTCGATTTGAGCGTGAGTGCCGGTGACTACTCGCACGCGGGTGCCGACGGCGGTGCGATTGCATTTCGTGCCGATGAGTTTGAGCTTGATCCAGTTCTGCGCGTTGCCGCCGTCGTTGCGCAAAAGCGAAGGTAGATCGTTCAAGTTCAGGATGACGGCGTCGATATCGCCGTCGTTGTCGTAATCGCCGAAGGCTGCGCCGCGGCTGGAGAAACGCTCGGTGATGCCGGGGCCCATGTTCGCCGATACGTCCTTGAATTTTCCCTGGCCCAGATTTTTGTAGACAAGGCGCGGATTCTTGAATTCCTGGCCGATGCCGTGGCCTTCGATCTCGGGATACACGTGGCCGTTGATCTGCATTAGATCGGGCCAGCCATCGTTGTCGTAGTCGACGAATCCGCATCCCCAGGCGACGTAACGGTTGTTGATGCCGACACCGGAAGAGAAAGTGTCGTCGGTGAAAGTTCCGTCGCCGTTGTTGTGATAGAGATTGCAGGTGTCGTCGGCGAAGTTGGTTTTGAAAATGTCGAGCCAGCCGTCGCAGTCGTAGTCGGCGACGGCGATGCCCATTCCGGCCTGCTCATGGCCGTTGTCGCTATAAGCGCACCCGGCAGTCACGGCGATGTCGGTGAAGGTTCCGTCGTGATTGTTGTGAAATAAAATGCTGGGCTCGGAGTCGACGGCGACGTAAATATCTGGCCAGCCGTCGTTGTCGAAGTCGTAGGAG
>Ga0210410_10005093_pt1 | contig 11496 bp, 8 predicted proteins | sample IncBWC4MmetaG_FD_161058 | JGI IMG/M metagenome (GOLD analysis project Ga0210410, IMG submission 161058) | Forest soil microbial communities from Barre Woods Harvard Forest LTER site, Petersham, Massachusetts, United States - Inc-BW-C-4-M | ecosystem: Environmental > Terrestrial > Soil >... | reverse complement strand
CATGCACCATCCATCCAAATATTGAAGGCCGGAAGTGGCCGCCGGCCGCATCGCACGCATCCTCCGTCGCAATCGAGCCTTTTAAGCCAAACTTGCTCCAGTCCGCGTTACGCATCCGCGCGCGCGACGGCATGCACAAATTAGTATGCAGGTGCCACATCGCAACGCTCAGCGGCACACGCGCGTTCAGCTGATCCTCGTTCGCCCGTTTCGGCATCGTGTACATTGCGCCCACCAGTTCATACCCCGTTTGCGCCTTCCGATACAGCAGCGAAGTCGGTCGCCCAGGATCAAACGCAAAACCTTCTAGAAATCCGTTCCGGTAATTCGTGAAGTGATATTCCGGTTGTGGCACGTTGGGCATGAAAATCTTGAAGCCCTCGTTCAGCGCCACATGATAATCGCGATATTTCTCAATACCAGCCCGAAGCTGCGCCACAATCTCATTGGCGCGCCGCACATCTTCGGGAGTTTGCCCGCGCATCGCGGTCATCGTCATGTGCTGGCTGTGTGCGCTCTGATGGCCCGCCGTCATCTCATGGACAGCGTCCTTCTCGTTAGAATGCTCGTCGCTCATGTCCATTCCTGGCATGCTGCCGTGATCAGCATCCGGTGCCTGCGCTGGCAACTCTTGCGTCGGCTCCTGCTGTACCGGCGCGCGATGTGCCGGCAGCGCCGCCAGCAACAGAGTAAATATAAACATCCCGCCGAGAAGCATCCCGGCTTTCGCCACAATTCGAACGACAGAGCTGCGTGCTGACATCAGACTTTCTCCCGCACTAATAATACGAAAACGTGTGACGGGAAATTTCACGACGTCGCGCGCTGTTGCGCCGAAAAAACTGTACAAAGGGGCAGGTTTTCCGTCTCCTCTGACACTCCACCCTCTGCGCTCTCCGTGTTCTCTGCGGTGAAATTCTTAGCCCGGCAAGCCCCATGCTAAAATTCACCCGTGAAGAAACGCACGATATATCCAGCCAAAACATTGTCCGGTGGCGTCGAGCCGCCTGGCGACAAATCCATCTCTCACCGCTACGCTATGATTGCCGCGCTCGCCGATGGCGCAAGCGAGCTGCGCCACTTTGCCGCCGCCGCCGATTGCCACAGCACCCTCGATTGCATGAAAGCGCTGGGTGCCGACGTCAAAATCGATAAAGACACCGTGCGGCTCACCGGCCGCGGCCTGCGCGGACTTAAAGGCACACGTCGCGCTCTCGACGCCGGAAACTCCGGCACCACCATGCGCCTGCTTGCGGGAATTCTTGCCGGGCAACAATTTGCTTCGCAATTGACAGGCGACGCTTCGTTGCAAAAGCGCCCAATGAAGCGCGTTGTCGGCCCTCTGCGCCAAATGGGCGCCGACATTCGCGCGCGCGAAGACAATTTCGCGCCGCTCGAAATCCGCGGCGGCCGCCTGCAAGCCATCGATTTCAAGATGCCCATCGCCAGCGCCCAGGTGAAGTCGGCAGTGCTCCTCGCTGGTTTATTCGCCGAGGGCGAGACCATCGTCACCGAGCCCGCGCGCACCCGCGATCATACAGAGCTGGCTCTCGAAGAATTTGGCGCCCCCATCGAAAAAAGCGGCAAGACCATCCGCATACAAGGACTCACCAACGGGAATGGTGGTGCAAAATTGCAAGGACGTTCCCTCGACGTGCCGGGCGACCTTTCCTCGGCTGTCTTTTTTATCGCAGCCGCGTCACTCTTCCCAGACTCAAACCTCCTGATTCACAACGTCGGCCTGAATCCCACGCGCACCGCTATTCTCGATGTATTCGCCTCCATGGGCGCCTCGCTCCAAATGCTGTCAGTGCGCAGCGCTCACGGCGAAATCGTCGGAGACTTATCCGTAAAGGGCGCATCACTGAAGGGCGGCGTAATCGAAGGCGAGCAAATTCCCTTGGTAATCGACGAATTGCCCATGCTCGCCGCGCTTGGCCCGTACACCGAGCAGGGAATTGAGATTCGCAACGCCGCCGAGTTGCGCGTCAAAGAGAGCGATCGCATCGCAGCCTTAGCCGAAAATCTCCGCCGCATGGGCGCCGTCGTCGAAGAACGCCCAGACGGCCTGCGCGTCGAAGGCCGCTCAGCAGGAAAACTGCACGGCGCAGAAATCGAGCCGTACGCGGACCACCGTATCGCCATGGCCTTCGCCGTAGCAGCCCTCGCCGCAACCGGCGCAACGCTAATCCGCAACGCCGATTGCGCAGCCGTCTCCTATCCAACATTCTTCGACGATCTGGAACGCGTAGCGGAGCGCTAGCTCCTCGTCTTGGGTCCCCCAAAACGAATTCGGTGTGACAACCGCTAACTTGTCTTGTGAATGGAAATCGAACCGTAGCTGGTCTTCAGGATTATCTTCGGCCCGCGGCCCCGCCCGTACTTGCCTTCCAAATGCGAGTCGCCCGAATCGCTCGACGTCAGCTTTAACGAATCTGCTTCAAACTCCGAATCGATCGCCCCCGAATGGCAGTCCGCTAAAATCTCAAAGCTCGCCGACTCCGGCAGGGTCAACGTAATCGGCGCGGATGAATTTGTGATAACGATATCTTCCTTCGGCGGGGAAGAGAATCGCACCTGAATATTGCTGTTGCGATCATCAACATTTATTTTGCCGCCGGCATTCTCGATCGTGACATCCTCGTCGCGCGTTCGCAGAATCAGGTTGCCCGGCGCATCGATCACGTCCAGATTTCCCGAGCCCGCTTCCATGTGTCCGGAAAGCTGCGTGAGCGTCAAATCCGTCCGGTGCGATACAAACCGCACCCCCTTCGTCACTCGTTCCGCGCGAACGGGCCCCACAAACTCTCCGTTAATCGTAAAGCTCCCGCTTGCATTTACGACCTCGACGCTCCCGCCGCGCCCCGAAATCTTCACGTCGCCCTTGGTGTCCGAAATCTTCGCGTCGCCATGCCGCATGTCCAGGCTCACGTCTCCGCCCGTGCCGCGCACTTCAATATCGCCATTGCTGTTGTCGATGTTGACCTGCGACTCCATGTCCGAGACGTTTACGTCGCCCTTTTCACTGTGAATCGCCAGCAAGGCCTTCTTCGGCACGGTAATGTCCAGATCCACGCTGACTCGCGAATTGCCCCCGCTCCCCGTCGGCCGCACTTCGTAGCCATCGCCGTTCTGCACGATCTCTGCGGAGACGCGCTCGCTGAATTTCTTGGCGGCGCTTTCGCTCCAGCTCTTCACATTAACTTTGCCGGAAACGCGAATCTCCGGCTCATCCGAAGCGCGTACTGTAATATCACCGCGTCCGCCGCGCACGACGATGCGCGCATTCGCCGGCACCGTTTTCGGCGTCACGTCTATGCTGCTGGCAAACGTTTCCCCAGGAAAATCGATATCCACCAGTCCGGGGATACGGCGTCGCGTTTGGTCCACTCCGATCACAATGCCTACAATCGCGAGCAACGCCACCACCAGAACAATTTCTCCCGACGTAATCCGCGACGTACCCGGCTGCGAACCGCGCGCGCCAGCACCCGTCCGTTCATAAATCTTGATGGCCCCCCAGAAAATCAAAATGAGCGGCCACCAATGTAGGATGATGCTCGTCAGTTCAAATCCGCGGTAATTGTGCAGAAGCAGCAGCAAACCGATAAAGATCAGAATCAGTCCGCTGAATACGCTGCTGCCACGAGGGCGAAGGCTGGACATGAGGAATTATCGTCCCTGTCCCGGCACTGAACTCTCCGCGGGGCCGCCCGCAGTGGGAGCAGCGGGGGCAGGAGGGACAGCGGGAGGTGGGGGCGCGGTAGGCGAATCAATGTGACCCGTCATTGGTGCTATCGAAGATCCCAGCAGGATCGCCCCGATCACGATCAAAATAAACGGCCAGGTGTTGGAAAAATCAAAGACATCGCTGCGAACTTGATTCAGCAAAAACAATACGCCAATGGTAATGAGGACCGCGGGGCCCATTAGCCCGCGTATTGTGCACCGGGGGCACCGGCAGCGGATTTGATCACTCATCGCCTTCACCCATCACGAGCGCCCTGCCAGCCGGTTCTTAAACATCAGAACGCCCACCGCAATCAGAATCAACGGCCAAAATCTCTCGATACGATAAAACGGGAAGATATCGAAATTGTACAAAAGGAAAAGTACGCCCGCCGCGATCAGGATAATCGGACCCACCGGGCGCTCCTTGCTCCAGGCTTGCAGCGGGTCGGGAGCAACTTCGCCACGGCGGTGGGCTTGTGCCGTTTGCATGGCATCGAAGGCCATGTAAAAAATAAATCCGGCTAGCAGGATTCCCATTACCGCCTTCATCCCGCCATCCATATCGCTGGATAGGCCAAGAATCAGCGTGGCGAACACCACGATTTGAATCAGAGCTTTGTTGTACTCTCGGTTATAAACCGCTCCCAGTCCGGGAAACAGAAACGCCAGGATGAACGCCAGTGTTGGGTTTCCCGGGCTTGCCGGAGGCGCTGCGGCTCGAGCCACATCGCCGGCCGGCGTGCCGAAATCCTGCGTCGGCACAGGATTCGTATGGCCCATCACGTTTGCAAGGCAATCTTCGCAATACAGCACATCGCGCACCGGCCGCACGCACACCGCGCACATCGCCTTCCCGCAATTCCGGCAGTACCCTACGGCATCCGCATCGGGATGCACCGCACACTTCATAGCACGCTCCTCGACGTCATAGTCCACCGAGCCCGCCACAAACCGACGGAAACTCCATCGCCATCACTTCTATCTGCCGAGCCAGGTCATTCGCGCGATTCTGCTGACGCGGCGCTATTGGCTTGGACCCGTCGCTGCTTCCAGGTTGCTTCTGCTGCGGGGACGTTGCGGGAATCACGTTCTCCTGATTTCCCCGAAGTTCGTTATCCTCGCGCAAACGCGACTGAATCTCGTTCACCACGCGCAAATCGTTCACAAACTTCACGCTGCTCGCATACGCCAAATGCGCTGTGCGGTCCGCATTGCGATAAATCGTCGCCGGCTTCAGGTCCGCCACTTTCGGATGCCGCCAACTGAATCCCGATGCTGTAACGAAAATAATAAATGTCGCGGCCACGGACAGCGCGCCATACGCAAATCGTATCGAAGCAGTGCCGCGCACCCAACCCAGCATCGCCCGCCAGCCGGTCACCGTCTCCCGCGGCCCCAGCGTCTTGTCCAGAATCGAATACAACAGCCGTGGCGGCGCTTCGACCTGCTCCATCCCATGCAGCCCCGTCAGCAAATCAGAAACGCTAGCCACCAGCGGCGCGCACCGCGCGCACGAAGGCACATGCGCGGAAAATTCCGCAAGCTCGGCCGGGTGCAACAACCCGTCGAGATAATCGCTAAGCCGCGCTTCTGTTTGTTCGCAAGTCCAACTCATACCGCACTCCAAAGCCCCGCTACCGAATTCCCGGGAACGCCATTCTTCCGAATGGCATTTAAACCGTTCATGATGGCCGCACTCCCATCTGCTGCAAAATGCGCGCCAATTCAATGCGCCCGCGGTTAATCCTTGATTTTACCGTGCCTTCGGGCACCGACAGTACCCGTTGTATCTCACCGTATTCCAATTGTTGCAAGTCCCGCAAAATCACTGCTTCCCGCAATTCCGGCGAAAGCTTCGTCAACGCCGTCTGCACCTGCCCGCTAAGCTCGCCCAGCAGCGCCAGCTCGTCAGGCCGCCGCGCCGTGGATTCCTTGTTTTCGACCGCCGGCATCGAATCGTCCAGCGAATCCGTCACCCGGTCCCGCTTCGTTCTACGGTAGTGATCGATCAGCAGGTTCCGCGTCACGCTAGTCACCCAAGTCCCAAATCCGCCGTGCGCCGATCGATAGCTCCCCAGCGTCCGGTACACCCGCAGGAAAACGTCCTGCGAAAGGTCTTCCGCGTCCGTGCCATTCCCCGTGAACCTATAGCAAATATTGAAGATGCGGCGCGAATGGCGACGCACAAGCTCCTCCCAGGCCGAACCGTCGCCCTGGAGGCATTGCTGGACCAGTTGGGCATCCTGCTCCAACGTCTCATCAGCCTCGAATCCTGGTACGGTGACATGCGCGACTACCCATGGTCAATTTCTTGTAAACCGTGGGCAGCCTATCTCGGCCTGCCATACTATGGAACGAGAAGTGCCCCTGAAATGTTCCCCTGGGCACCCAACCCCGCAGCCGGAAGAATGGCCGCATCTTACTCATCCGTAGGGAGAAACACAACGACGTCTGCGTTTGCGCTGTAGGTCTCTTTCCGATAAGCCAACTAAATGGGGCACTAGGCGGTCGCTGCCGACAAGCCTGTGGCGGCCAGTGCTGGCGGCCTGGCGCCCTTGATCAGCAGCCACAACATGAACGCCACCTCCCCCAAAACGGCGGGCTGAGTGTAGCTGTAAACCTTCCCATAATATTGCGGCAGCAGTATGCCCGTAAGGCTCAGAATCACCCAGGCGACGCCGGCGAAGACAAGCCAGATGCCCAGCAACCGCGGCAGGAATAGCGATCTGTACACGAGCAGCCCGAGCGGAAAGAGCCATAGACCCGAAAATATTTCGGCGACCACAAATCCGTAAAAATGCAGATTGAGGAACAGCATAGCCAGAGCCTCTCGCTGAGGCTTCTCGATTATGGATAGGGCGTCAGCCCCCCGCACCAGGACGATGGCAGCAATGGAGTTCAGTTCATTCACAAATGCTATCGGGACCGAGACCACAATCCATAGCACCATCAGCGACGCGTGCCGCCGGCTGACCCCCTTGAGCAGGTCGTATAAAGCCAGGGCCACGAAGATGAAACCGGCGTATCCGATGAGTTCGCACGCGATGCCTAGGCGAAAGAGCGTCTCGGAGGCCGCGATGTTGTTGGCCGTCGCTGCTGCGTTTCCGTGCACGATTACCTTGCTGGGAACATAGCCCATGGCGAAGAAGCCAAATAGGGACATGACTACGTACAGCAAGCCCGCGAGCCTGCCTGGGTTCTTGGCGGAATTCATGCTGCCTCCCTCGTCGTAAGGGCTTGGTGAAAGGGTCTACCGGAGAGACGCCGAAGGCGGTCGAACTGTTTCGCCACACCGGCAAAGCCGGCCGGCGGTGGACCCTCATCACCCCCTCGCGCTTTTTTGCGAGCACGTGAGGGATGTGCTCTTGCCTTACGTATTGTGCCTTACGTAGCGGCCATCTTCAGGCGGGCGCGCCCTGGCCGCGCCATGGCTGAAACGACGATTCGTGAAGTGGTGCTCAAGGGCGTCAACGCGTCGTCCAAAATCGCGTCCACCTTTTTCCTTGACAAGGAGTTACTTTCTGTGTACTATCTCCACTGGAAATCAGTGCGTCCATGCATTCCGGCACGCCAGCATCCTTGCTGGCGTTTTTGCTTTTCTGATGCTAAGAAGAAACTCCTGATAGGGGAGACCGCGATTCTGGCATAACAGCGTTCTTTAGGGTCCGCTAAAGCGCTTTAGAATCAACACTTGCAAAAGTGTATCAAAACAAACGACTTTAACTTCCTTTAGAATGAACACTTGTGAAAAAAGGGGGGGGAGGGGGGTATCATCCTTTTAGCCGCAGGACCTCTGCTTCCCGTAGGAAAGCGAGGGAGATTTAGCTCTTTTCCAGCATCACTTCGGTGGACTTGATCACCGCGGACACGGTATCTCCCACCTTGAGCTTCATCTCATCAGCGCTGCGTTTCGTGATTACGCTCTCGATCATATTCTTGCCCACGCTCACAACCACATGCGCCATCACGCCGCCAAACTGGATTTCGACGACTTTTCCTTCGAGCCGGTTACGCGCGGAAAGTGTCATAACGCGCAGAGAATACGCCCAACCGACGAAAGAATCTATACAGCATTCAGCTAACACTCCCTGCCACACTTTTTTGCGACGTGAGCTGGAACTTCGGCATCGCACGAGAGAGGAGGGCCAATACATGGGTCATGAAATTCATCAAGGACACACGCATCAGCACGGAAGTAATTGCGGTCACACCGCTCTGATGCACGATGGGCACCAATGTTTTCTCCACGATGGCCACATGCACTATATGCATGGCGATCACGTCGACGAACACAAGCTCGAAGTGACTTCCAAGAATCCGGCGAAATGCACGTCTGGACACTCCTGCAAAGGTCACGAGGCCACTCACCATCACGGCCCGAGCTGCGGGCACGAAGCCGTTCCCCACGGCGACCACACGGACTACCTCGTATCCGGCCATCTCCATCATGAGCATGAGGGCCATTGCGACGATCACGGTGCAGTTCAGCTAGCTGCTGCTGCAGGGCGGTAGAGCCACTTCAACGATAAACTGCAATGTAGCTGTGGGCCTTGTGATGAAAGAATCGCTTTTCTTGAGGATATGGTTTCTAAAAACGGTCGCAATTCACCTACGCAGCCCTCCGAAAGTCGCATCATTTCGCCCAGCATCTATCCGGATTAAGTCGATTTGACCTGACGAGTAGAACCATATGTAATCGGAGCATGCGATTTCATAGGGTCTTGTTCGCTGCGACCATTATCTTCGGCGCGATCTCCGCCCCATCCATGCGAGCCCAGGTTTCCGGCAGCATCACCGGTCTGGTCACCGACCCTTCCGGCGCTTCCGTCGCTTCTGCCGAGGTCACCGCGAAAAATCTCGAAACCGGCGTGGTCCGCCAGGTGTCTACCGATGACAGCGGCCGATACCTCCTGCTGTCTCTCACCGTCTCCGAGTACGAAGTTCATGTCAGCAAACCAGGCTTTCAGGATTCAGTTCGCGGCGGCGTTCATCTGGTCATTGGGCAGGAAGCTCATGTGGATTTCCGGCTCGCCCTCACAGGAATGGAAGAGCAAATTACTGTTACCGAGGCTCCGATTGTAGCTCCAACCTCCAATGACGTCTCCGGCCTCGTCGGCCAGCGTCAAATCAGGGAACTCCCTCTTAACGGGCGCAGCTACGACCTTCTTCTCCCGCTCAATCCCGGTATCGTAAATTTCACCTCGCAGAAAACGGGCGGCACCGGCATTTCCAATTCCTCCACCGGCAATAACTTTGCCGTCGAGGGTAACCGCCCGCAGCAAAATCTCTTTCTCCTCAACGGCATCGAGTACACCGGCGCCGCCGAAAACAATATGCAGCCCGGTGGCCCCAGCGGCATGCTGCTCGGCGTGGACGCCGTCCGCGAATTCAACGTGGAGCGAGACTCTTACGGCGCCGAATTCGGCAAACATCCCGGCGGCCAAGTTATAATCCTCACGCAATCCGGCACCAATCAGTGGCACGGCTCCATCTTCGAATTCCTCCGCAACAACGCACTGGACGCCCCCAACTTTTTCGACCAAGGCTCCGCCCCGCCGTTCCAGCGCAACCAATTCGGCGCCTCCGCCGGCGGCCCGCTTCGCGCGAATAAGACTTTTCTCTTCGCCAATTACGAAGGTTTTCGCCAGCATCTTCACCAAACCTCCGCCGCCTTCGTTCCTGACGCCGCGTCGCGCGCTGCCGCCGTTCCCAGCGTTCAGCCGCTTCTGAATCTCTGGCCCACGCCTCCCCCCGGCGCCCTCGATTTCAGCGGTATCGCCCAAGTTTTCAGCAGCCCGCTGCAAACCATTCGCGAAGATTTCGGCACCATCCGTGTCGACCACAACTTCTCGCCAAAGGATTCCCTCGCCGCCATATACACCATTGATGACGGCGACGACTTCACCGCAACGCCGCTCAATCCTTTTAGCGCCGATATACTGACGCTTCGTGAGCAGGTCGTGAGCGCGGAAGAGACGCACATTTTCTCGCCGAGTCTACTCAACACAGCCCGTGTCGGTTTTTCCCGCGCGGGATACTTCTTTACCGGCGAGCCCACGCCGGGAACGCCCGCTACCAGCGTTCCCGGCTTCCTCCTCGGCCGTCCCGTTGGCGCCGTGGTAGTCGGTGGAAGCGCCGCGTCCAACCCGCAAGCCTCTCTCGGCCTCGCCGGAAGCAACAACGGCAGCGATCTTCGGATCGCCCGCAATCTTTTCACCATTGAAGACCGTGTCACGCTAACGCGCGGGCGCCATCAACTCAGTTTCGGCGCCTGGGTCCAACGCTTTCAATCCAATGAAACCATCGCACTTAGCCAATTCGGTCAAGCCACGTTTTCCAGCCTCGCGCAATTCCTCAGCGGAACCGTTGGCACGTTTCTCTTCGATCCCGCACCCACACAGATGTATTGGCGCTCGCTCTTCGGCGCGTGGTACGCCGAAGATGTCTTTCGTCTCCGTCCTAATCTCACGCTCTCCCTCGGCTTCCGCGCCGAATCCTCCACCGGATGGAACGAAGCTCACGGCCGCGCCGCCAACTACACCTTCACAAATGGCGTCATCAATACGCAACCGCGTATCGGCGACTCGGTCTTCACGACCAACAACGCTAAGTTTCTGCCTCAACCACGGATTGGCGTGGCGTGGAGTCCATTCGGGGCAAAGACGGTTCTGCGCGCTGGTTTCGGCATGTACAACGATCTGCAAGACGCCCTTGGCTACCGCACCGACCAGAACGCCCCGTTCAATCCAACCTTCAGCTTGGCCTCGCTGCCCGTCTCCAAGCTGCCCATTGATCCTACGGCGCCCGTCCCCGCAGGCGCCAAGTTAGTCCCCGGCGGCGTCCAGCCCGACATGCAAACGCCCACGCTGATTTCCTGGTCGCTGCGAGTAGAACGCCAGCTCTCGCCAAACACAGCGCTCACCGTCGGTTACGTCGGCTCGCACGGCTATCACGAAATCGTCGGCGTCGATGCCAACGAGCCCTCCCCCACAATCTGCCCCGCTGCGCCATGTCCCACCGTTTTCCCGACATTCGATCCAAGCCTGCCTATCACCGCCACCAATTCCCCGACAATCGGTTTCCCCAAGGGCTCGCCGTTAGCCGGCGCACCCGTGCCTGCTGGCACGTACTTCATTCCTTTCGTTGCGCCGTCAACCCCGCGACCCAATCCAGCTATTGCGAACACGTGGACATGGTTTTCCCGCGGCGACAGTTCTTACCACGGATTGCAAGTCGACCTGCGCCGCCGTTTCAGCCACGGCCTCTCCATGCGCGGCGTTTACACCTGGTCCAAAACGCTCGACGACGGTGACTCCGTGAATCAGACTACCGCCGGCAACGCGCCAGGGTTAGTCTCCAATCCGTTTAATTTGCGAACAGATAAAGGTCCAGCCACCTTCGATGTGAGAAACGCCGCCGTAATTAACGCGATCTACACGCTTCCGTTAGGGAGAGGCCAGAGATTTGCAAGCACGCTGGACGGTTGGAGCGGCAAGTTGGTCAGCGGTTGGTCCGTAGCCGGCATTTTCACCGCGCAATCCGGCTTTCCCTTCACTCCGCAACTCAGCTACAACCCATCCAACAATGGCGACACGCGCAATCCCGTTCGCCCTTTCCTTAATCCCAATTTCTCCGGCCCGGTCGTGCTCGGAAATCCCTATCAATGGTTCAATCCCGCGGCGTTTATCGCTCCGCCATCCAATAGCGGCTTCTACGGGAATGCCGGACGCGACACCTACACCGGCCCCGGCCTGGCCACCTGGG
>Ga0210410_10005091_pt1 | contig 11500 bp, 14 predicted proteins | sample IncBWC4MmetaG_FD_161058 | JGI IMG/M metagenome (GOLD analysis project Ga0210410, IMG submission 161058) | Forest soil microbial communities from Barre Woods Harvard Forest LTER site, Petersham, Massachusetts, United States - Inc-BW-C-4-M | ecosystem: Environmental > Terrestrial > Soil >... | reverse complement strand
TGGGCGTCTCGGCGGTCGCCGCAGCGTTTCTAGCAGCGCGACAGAGCACTCCAATCGAATGGGTTGCGGTTTGGCTGGTCGAAGCCTTTGTCGCCGTGTGTATTGCCGCACCCGCCGCCGCCACCAAAGCGCGCAGGGCCAATGCTGGGTTATTCACGGGGCCGGGTCGGAAATTTCTTTTGAGCTTCGCGCCGCCCATTGTCGTCGGGGGCTTATTGACCCTGGCGCTCTTCTACATCGGCGCCACTTCGGCCTTGCCAGGAGTCTGGTTACTGCTCTATGGGACGGCGATCGTCACCGGGGGCGCATTCTCAGTGCGTGCCGTGCCAATTATGGGTTTGTGTCTCATGGGGTTGGGCGCTGCCGCTCTATTCATGCCCGCCGCGTGGGGAAATGTGTTTATGGCCGCCGGTTTTGGATTCGTACAAATTGCGTTTGGCATCTGGATCGCTTTGAAATACGGTGGCTAAATAGGCAGGAGAAATATGGCCAAGTCATCTTCAATTCGACAGGAACGCGCCAGCCGGGAAGACGCTCCCGCTTCCGCGCGCCAACACGTTGCCGAGCCGGTCTCTGCAAATCTTGATCGCCTGATTCACGAACGGATTCGCCTGGGCATTGTAAGCGCCTTGGCGGTGAATCGCTCCCTGACCTTCAACGAACTGAAGGCACTGCTCAAGACAACCGACGGCAATCTGAGTGTGCATGCACGTAGGCTTGAGGAAGCGGACTACATCGTGTGTACCAAGTCGTTCGACGGGCGCTTGCCAAAAACGGAGTACCGGCTGGCAGCAGCGGGGCACAAAGCGCTGGAGCGGTATCTGGATCACATGGAAGCGTTGATCCGGGCGACGCGCGAGCGCTAAAAAATTTGTCTGACGACTTTATGCGGTAAAGTACACTACGTAGTTCGCGGCGGAGAAAGCGTTATGCTGGTGCAAAACATTCCTAATCTTGTTCCTGTGTCCCAATCACAATCGGTCACTTCGACCGCGGTGGCTTCTCCTGCGGCTCCGCTCCACGTTGCCATCATCTGCGACGGCAATGGCCGCTGGGCAACGACTCGGGGTTTAACGCGAACCGAAGGCCATCGCGCCGGGGCAGAGACGGCTCGCCGGGTGATCCGTTGCGCGCCACATCTTGGTGTCGGTACGCTCACCATGTTTACGCTTTCCTCCGCGAACTGGGCGCGTCCTGCGGCGGAAGTTGATGGCATCCTCCGAATCCTGTACGAGTATCTGATGATCGAAACTTCGCATTGCCTGGACGAAGGCATTCGCCTGAGCGTCATTGGGCGTCGCGATCGTCTCTCGCCCACATTGCGCGAAGCCATCATTGAATCGGAGGCGCTGACCGCAAAAGGCAGGAAGCTGCATCTGCGGTTGGCTGTCGACTACTCGGCAAGGCAAAGCATTTTCCAAGCTGCCAGTAAATTCTATAAGGTGACCGACCTGACCAGCGAAGCATTCGGCAGCGTACTCTCCGAAGTGATGCGCGGCGGGTCTACCGATGTGGATCTGCTGGTGCGCACCGGAGGCGAACAGCGCATTTCCGATTTTCTTCTTTGGGAATGTGCCTTTGCCGAACTGGTTTTCCTGGAAAAGCGCTGGCCCGATTTCACAGCCACCGACCTGAAGAATGCCATTGGCGAATTTCAAAAGCGCGAGCGAACCCGCGGCGCGCTTCCGAGCGAGTGCTCCTAAACAAAGTTCGGCGCAAAAAGAAGGCTCCCGCGCCGAAACTTTTCTGACATGAATTCCGTTAACTACCTGTGATGCAGAGGCTTACGAATCTACGAGCCGCTCTGACCCGGCCTGACGTTTGCCTCCTGTCGGTCGTCTATACCTCAGGAGAACGTGATGGGATCGGTGGGACTTACGCTACCTTGGCGGCATAGAATCTCCGCGGTGGCGCGCGAGGGGGAGTCGCGAGTGGAATCTTCCGATAACGAAGCGGGGGTCAGTCGCGAAGCTGGCGCGAACTCCGAAGACCTGGCGATCGCCACGGCCTGTCAGGCCGGAGATCTGGGCGGATACGAGCGTCTCTACCGTTCGCATGGCGCTCGCATGAAAAACTTGGCGCGCAATATTCTTGGCGGGCAGAGCGACGCCGAAGATGCCGTGCAGGAAACATTTTTGAAGGTGCAGCGAAACATCGCCAGCTTTCGCGGCCAATCGGCATTTGTCACCTGGACCTTCCGCATTTTGGTGAACACCTGCTACGATTTGCGACGCAGCCGGGTGCGTCGTAAGGAGCATTCCCACGAAGAACCCGAGGACGCTCCAAAGCGTCCCGAACCGCGCGCGCCGGTTACGCATCCTTCGTTGCGCATGGCGTTGGAACGCGCGTTAGCTGCGTTGACGCGCCATCAGCGCGACGTCTTTTTGTTGTATGAGGTGGAAGGGTTTCGTCACGCGGAAATCGCCACGATGCTGGAAATCACCGAAACCGCTTCGAAGAACACATTGTTCCAAGCCAAGAAAAATCTGCGCGCCTTGCTGGAGCCGCCACGCAGTATTCAGGCCGGAGGCGCGCTATGAACATCGATTGCAAGGATCGCGAACGCATTTTCCTCGATGGCTCGGCGGAAGAATGGGCGGCGTTGGAACAGCACGCGGCAAGCTGCCAAGCCTGCGCAGAAGAAATCAGTTCGTGGCGAGCGTTGAGCGTTGCAGCGCAGGAACTTCGCGAGTACGACGAAAGTCCGGCGCTGTGGTCTCGAATCGAGTCTTCGCTGGCGGCACAGGCAGATTCTCCGCGAGCTCACGGCTCATGGCGCGATTGGTTTTCTTTGTGGCGTCCCACCGCCGTGTTTTGGCAGGTGGCAATGGCAGGTGCGTTGATAGTCGCGCTGGGAGTTTCGGGCGGATATTTCTATATCCATCGCCAGACGCAAATCGGGACAACCGTAAGCCCGCTGCTGAAAGGCTCAGCACTTGGCCAGGTGGAACGTGCGGAGCAGGCTTATGCCAGCGCCATCGAAAAGCTCGAATCCGAGACGAAAGCGCAGCTTGACAATTCCAGTTCACCGCTGATGGCCAGCTATCGTGAAAAATTAGTTGTACTGGATTCGGCCATCGACGAGTTACGTCTGGAGACCGGACAAAATCCATCGAATGCCCACTTGCGGCGGCAGCTTCTGGCCATGTACCAAGAAAAGCAGGACACTCTGGAGGAAATACTGGAGAGCAAGCGATGAGCTGCGGCCGCCCGGTCCGTGCGAAGAGAATTTCGATTGCGTTTTTGTTGATGGCGGCGCTCACCGTTCTTCCTGTGGTGCTGCAGGCCAGAAATTCCCAGCAGAACATCACCCGCGATTTTCAAAAAACTTTGACACTGGGTCCGAAGCAAACTGTGAGCATCGAACATAAGTTTGGAGATATTCATCTTCATGGGGAGAACGGCCGCGAAGTCCGCATCGCCGCTGCCATCCATACCCAGGCCAACACCGACGACGAAGCGCAGAAATTTGCCGAGCAGATTCGCATAGAAGTGGAGCAGGACGCCTCGGGAATAAAAATACGCACCGTTTACCCCTCAGAGCACAACTGGTATGTCCGCATCGGGAAAAAGCCTTCGTATTCGGTGGACTACGATATTTCGGTGCCCAATGATGCCAAGTTGTGGGTCAAGAATGGTTTTGGCGACGTGGAAGTCCGCGGAGTCAGCGGCGGGGGAGAGATCGAGAATGGCCATGGGAAATTGACGCTGCATGACAATGGTCCCATGAAGCTCACGAATTCTTTCGGCGCGATTGATGCCCAGGGCGCGGAGGGCAGTCTGACGATTGTGAACAACAACGCTGCCGTTACCGTTTCCACCGTTAAAGGCGCGGTTGATATTAAGGACCGGTTCGCATCCATCACCGTCAGCAACGTAGAGGGTCCGGTAACAATCTCTGGAGGTAATGGGTCGGTGGAGCTCACCGATGCGGGTGAGTCTATCGTGAACAATTCCTTTGGCTCCGTGAACGCGCGAAACATTCATGGCTCCTTGACGGTGAATAACAGCAACGGAGCCATTGAAGTTAATACCGTGAGCGGCTCGGCACATCTGACCGGAAGTTTTGGATCCATTAGTTTTACCAACATAAGTGGCTATGTGAAATGTACCGCCAGCAATGGACGTGTAAAGGGCGGACCTACGGGCGACGAAGTTTACGTGCAGACCACGTTTGGCGAGGTTGAACTCGAACAGATTAACGGTGCTGTGGACGTGCAGGATTCCAATGGGAACATCAAGGTGCACCAGGCGAAAGGCAAAACCAACCTGAACACTTCCTTTGGCTCCATTGAAGCCAGTGATTTGCGCAAAGGTGTAAGAGCGACCACCGGTAACGGGCGCATTGTGCTGAACGACGTGGGAGGCGACGCTTATGCCAAGACCAGTTTTGGCTCGGTGAGCGTGCAACGCGTGAACGGCCATCTGACTGTCGAGAATTCCAACGACTCGGTGACCGCTTCCTCGATCACTGGTGATGCAACCGCAAAAACGAGTTTTGGTTCTGTCACGCTGAACGACATTGCCGGCTCTATCTCGGTGGACAATCAGAACGGAACCGTTAGCGTCTCGACCGCGCGTGTTTCGGCACCCTGTAGAAACATCACCATAAAGACTTCGTTTGCGCCGATTCAGGTGCGTATTCCGGAGGGCACCGGCTTCAATCTCATCGCTCGTACTTCGTTCGGGCGCATCAACAGCGAATTGCCGGTTACGACGTCTGGGCAAATTGGCGGGGACTCGCTGAACGGGAAAATTGGTAACGGCGGCTGTACGTTGTCGCTCACCAATTCCAACGGCGCGATCGAGCTTCTTAAGCTCCCTAAGTAGATCAAAATCCTGCAAACAGCTCAGCGTACGGCGCGTCGTTCTCGATCCATGGCAAAGGCGCGCTGTAAAACGCGCGTCGCGGTGGAGGTCAGCTGAAACTGTTCCAACTCATCCTCTCGCGCATAGACAACATCCGTAACGTCGCTGGCCGCGATCGCCTCGCCGCTGACGCGTTCACACAAATAATCGACAATCACGTAGTGATACTTGGGACGTTCCGTGGTGCCGCCGCCTCCGAGCGCGGGCTCCACGAAAATGCGATCGAACACCTCGATCAGGTCGAGTACCCGCACCTCGAGACCGGTCTCTTCGAGCAACTCGCGCGCTACGCCTTCCTGTAGCGATTCCCCGAGTTCCAGTGTTCCTCCGGGAATCGACCACTGCCCGCGCAAAGGTTCGCTGCCGCGACGAATCAGCAGCGCTCGACCATCTTCGATGACCACTCCGCCAACTCCTACCACCGGTCGCTCTGGGTATTCTTTGGCCACTGATACCATTCTATCGCCCGACCGGTTGGGTTACACTGGATGCGGCGAGCGAGTGTCCACGTGCTGTAGGGCTGCGGTATATAATACGCCGCAGGTGGCATTCGCAAGGCCGACGCCACACCTGTATCAAGATCAACACGGAGGATCGAGACGTGCTCCGCTGCCCTGAGTGTTCCGCGGAAATTGACGTGGATGAAGACGAAGTCGAGGAGGGGGAAATCCTCTCCTGCCCCGAATGCGAGACCGAACTGGAGGTGTCGCAGACTCATCCAGTCGCTCTGAACCCCATTTCTGATGAAGTGGAAGAAGATGACGACGAGGATGAGGTCGAGGAAGAAGACGATGAGGATTTTGACGAGGATGGCGATCTTCCCGACGATGATGACGACGATGATGATGATGACGATGACGACGACGAAGAAGAATAAGCGGTGCCGTTTTTAGCAGTCCTGGGCATCCTCGCCAATCTTCGAGGCCATCTAACGGAAGGACCCATTCCAGCCGACATACGCTCACGGATGACCACCGCTGTCCTACTTCTTTTTGCAATACTGTCGTTCGCGGGGAACCCTGCGTTTGCGCAGCAACCTGCTCAGCCAGTTGCGCCAGCCCCACCAACACTGCCGTCCGTGCCTCCCGCAACTGCTCCTAGTGTCACGCCACCCGCGAAGGGCATACCCACCAAGCCAATTCCGGGTTACTTGATAATCGGCACGGTCTTCAATGAGAACGCGCTATCTTTTCCCGGCGTCGAAGTTCGCGTGCGGCGCAAAGACGAAAAGAAATACCGTTGGCAGACGGCGACGAATTCCCGTGGCGAGTTCGCTCTCCGCGTGCCGGAGGGTCACGAATACGAAGTGCTGGTCCGTGTGAAAAAATATCAAGATCAGACCAGGGCGGTAACCACTGCAAACGGGGACACCCAGCAACGCCTATCCATCAAGCTGGAACCCGTAAGCTCGGCCAAGACAGGAGCTAAACCATGAAGTTAGCCCGCCGGATCGCGCTGATTTGCGTTGCTCTGTCGCTACTCGCGGTAGTTGCATCGGCCCAGAAAGACAAGGAACCGCAACTTCGAACTCTGCATGGGGTTGTTACCGATAAATCAGAGAACCCGATCGCCGGGAGCGTGGTTTTTCTGAAGAATTTGCGAACTAATGCGGTGACCAGTCGCTTTACCGACAGCGACGGAACCTATCGTTTTAGCGGGCTGGATCCTAACGCGGATTATGAAGTACATGCGGAATTCGAAGGGTCCAAGTCGAATACACGCACCTTGTCTTCTTTTGACAATCGCAAAGACATGATTCTGAACTTGAAGATCGATCGGAAGAAGTCTTAGTTTTCACGCGACTATTGAACGCGACGGCCTGTTCGAAACGCAAATATACGTGATGGCGGTATGCCAAAAGCTCCCACTCGCGGCATCAAACAATCCTGCCCAGAATCGAATTGAGGACAGCAGGAAAGATGGCAAGGCCCTTCCGAGTTTTTGTCGCATTGCTGGTGTTTATGGCGCTGTTCCCGGCGAGCCTTCTCGCTTTCGAAGCGGAAAAACCAGATAGCCCTACGCCTAAAATTGCCCCTGATCTGCAAAGTACGCAGGAGCCAATGCCGTTGCCTGCTCCTCCCAAGGAGAACATCGGCCCCGCGGATCACAGCAAAGATGAAGTGCCCAAACGAATTTTCTACATCATTCCGAATTTCATGACCGCCAACGACCAGCCGGAAAATCAAGGTCCGCTTACTCCAAAGGGAAAATTCACCATTGCGTGGCATCAATTTTTCGACGAAAGCGCGCATTTCGGAAACGTGTTGCAAGCGGCCATTTCGCAAGCCGCGAATGGTATTCCGCATTACGGGCAAGGTTGGGGACCTTTCGGGGAGCGGTTTTTGGCGCAAGAAGGCGACCAGTTTACAGGTAGCTTTTTAATTTACGGGATTCTGCCGACGGCATTGCACCAGGATCCTCGGTATTTTCGGCGCGGCAAAGGGTCGGCTTGGAAACGAATCGGCTATGCAGCATCTCGCGTGCTGATCTGTCGCACGGACAGCGGCAAGTCGACGGTCAACGTCTCGCAGTTAGCGGGACAAATGGGGCAGGCGGGGATTTCGCTTCTCTACTATCCGCAACAGGACCGCGATGAAAAAGGGTTGTTCCTCGGCTGGGCCATCAATCAGACTTACAACATTGGATGGAACCAGTTAAAAGAGTTCACCCCGGACCTGGGCGCGTTCCTCGCTCGTCACTCCAAGAAGAAAAAGAAGGCTACGACGACCGATGTCATCGACACCCGTTCCCCGCTCGTGGCTTCGAACGAATAACTTACGGTTGTTTTTGACGCGGGCACAGCACCCGCAGCGCACCTGGAACAATTTCCACTTCCACCGGTGTTGCTCCCACGATTTCGCCATCGGCATGGAATGCACACGGGCGATCTGTTTCGATCCGCACTCGCTTTACGGCCCGCCGCTGTAATCGTTTGGTGTGCACATCGCCTCGCAGCAGCAGCGCTGGCAGCATCGTGAGCACTTCGAAAAATCCCAAGTTGTCCAGTAACACCAGATCAAGTTTTCCGTCGTCCATGCTGGCGCCAGGAGCCAATCGCACGCCAGCACCGTAGCTTGGCGTGTTCAGCACAGCTACCAGCAATGCGTGTCCCTTAATATCTGTTTCATCTCCAGCGTTGATTTGCACTCGCACTTGCATGGAATGAAAACCGGTAAGCGCGCGGATCGCAGACAATACATAGCGCATCCGCCCGCGCACATTGCGATAAACTCCGCCTGCATAGCGTGATGCTTCGGCATCCAGGCCGACTCCTCCTCCTCCGGTATACAGCCGCACCACGCCGTCTGCGGTCTTAACTCGCACCGCATCTAGCAAGCAGACACTCCGTTCGAGAAGCAAACGCGCCGCGGCTACCGTGTTCAGGGGGATGCCGAGCGAAGCTGCGAGATCGTTGCCTCCGCCTGCAGGGATTACGCCAAGAGCAGTGTTGGAATGTGGCCCGACGGCGTTGATGAGAACCTGAAACGTTCCGTCGCCTCCCACCGCGAAAATACGGGGCCTTCCGGCCTGTGCAGCGTCACGCGTACGCTGGCGCAAGTCCTCCGCGCTGGTAGTAACCTGGAAATCCGCGCGCCAACCATTTTCTTGCGCGAATCGCTGCAGCGCTGGCAAGGCTTTTCTGGCTCGTCCAGCGCCGGCGACAGGATTTACCAGCACCAGGTCCGGCCGTTCACTCGGATGAATTGTAGGGATCAAGTTGGCCTATGCTGAAGTACATCCAGGCGGACTGTCAATTGAACCGCTGGGAACGCCTTATAAGCTTAAGAATGAGTGAGGAAGCAAGATAGGTTGACGGAAGACCATTGGTGCCGGCGGGGGGAATCGAACCCACGGCCTAGGGATTATGAGACCCTCGCTCTACCACTGAGCTACGCCGGCCAGAAGCCAATTCTTGATGCTACGAAGTATGAATAGCACTGTCAAGCAAAGTGGACCATTGGAAGAGCCACTCACATCGTATCCTCCTGGCGATGTTGAAGGTTGAGCGATTAAGCGGCGGAAGCCGCCCGCGACTGAGGGAGAGCCGGCAATCGCCGCGGTGCTTACAAAGGTGGCGGATAGTACTTAAGTACCAATCCGCTAGGACTGGCGTACTGTTGTTGATCCTTCTCTCAGCCGAGTATCGTTTCGACATCAGGAAGTGCCGATTCTTCTCGCCAAGCGAAGCTTTGGCGAAAGACGCGGACAGCTTCCTGTTAACGCATTGGCAGGCCTTAGTGGTGTGCCCTACTTGACACTACCTTGATTCAGGGTAGAGTGTACTCCGATTCGTGTAGTTACCTCGGAGGCACAATGTCACGTAGATTAAGTGCGATCACTTTGGCGATGGGCATTCTAGTTGGCGCGATGGGCCTAAAGACAGTTGTTATGTCCCACGCGAAGGGCTCGGTCCTGGTTGCAAACGGCCCTGCACCAACCCCAACTCGTCCAAAGCCGTCGACTGGCCGGTTCTAATCGCGTAATTCTTCACGCGATCGCTGAACCGGGCGAAGGGTTGAATGCTGGGTTCAGCAACACTTGTCATCTGGTATCTGGGCACGGCTCTTGAGCTGTCCGTGGTGGTGTGCTCGCTGGCTCGAAAGTCGTTCCTTCGCTATTTTTTCCTGAACCTTTATATGCTGTTGTCGGTGCTGACCAGCGTTGGCCGCTGGTATCTGATTCTGAGCGGCTTCGGAGTCGACACTGACCAGTATCGCTACTTGTATTTCTATACCGATGCGCTGCTGACGTTGGCTCTATACGTTGCGGTGATCAGCTTGTTCGCTGATGTGCTGGGCGAACTGCATTTCGCAAAGCATTTGCGCCTTTCTGCTGTAGTCCTTCTGCTTGGCACTGCCGCGTTTTCCTATTCAGTTGTCGCGCAATCCGCCGATCGGCTCTCGACCGACTTTGCCTACCAGCTGTCGCAGAATCTCTATTTCGTTGGCTTGGTGCTTACCTACCTGTTATGGGGAGCGGTGTTGAAACTACGCGAAACACGCACCCGCCTGGTCCAGTTTATTCTTTCCCTCGGCCTTTATTTCAGCGCCTGCGCGGCAAGTTATGCGCTGAAGAATTTCACCAATCGCTACGATGACATTTTGAAGTATGTCGATCCGCTGCTGGGCTGCTTGCTACCTCTGGCCTGGTCGCTTACGATTGTCCGTAATACGGAAGAAACCCGCCTGGCACCGGCGAGTCTTGTGGTCGTGCCTCGATGATGGCCGTTTTCATCTTCGCTTTCTCGGTCGCGACCTTGCTGATGTTTTTCGTCTCGTATTGCCGCTCGCTGATGGCTTCGTCTTCTCGGCATGTGCTCTCCGAAGAGGTCCGCGACGTCACGGGAATTCATTCCGGCGCCTCGCCACGCGATTACGCGCGGGTGATGCAATTGCTCCAGCTTTGCCCCGAGCGCCCGCAGGATACCACCGGGCTGCACGCCGTAGGCGTCTACTACTCCATCTTAAACTTCGCCCAAGCCACGTTGCTTCGCATGGTGCCCGCTTTGCAGCCTTGGGCAGAGCAGGAACGGGCCGGCTGCGCCTATTTTGCGGCCGTGGCCCTGGATCGCCGCATTGCCTTCAGTCGCGAGATGCTGGCACAGCAAGTCGACCTCTAATCTCTTTACTTGATATCTCTTACGCAACTTCCATTGCTCTCTTTCTCTGCAAATTTTTTCGTTTGTGATATTCTCAGCAGGTCTACTCCTCACCGGAGTGAGCGTCCGCAGCGCAAAACAAACCGGTGAATACAATATGCTCTCAGTGTGGCTCGGTGCTTGCCTCTGGCGTGCACCAATGTACGTTCTGCAATACTCCAGACCTCGCAAACTCGCAGGGATCCCTTCGCGTGGAAGGAATTCTTCCGTTGGATGAGGGGACTGCTCCCGAATGGCGTGGTGAACTCGACCAGCGCCTTCAGGCCTATCGCGCCAAGCGGCGCAAATCTCCGGCAGCCGCCAATGCGGCCCAGACCCGTCTGCCCTTTGAGGAGCAGCGTTCCGCGCCTCCATCTCGCACCGCAGCCGTGCAAGTGGCCGAAGAGGAGCGATCGGCACCTGCGCGTCCCGACGACTTCGCGTTCACGATCGCCATCGGTCGTCCTCCCAAGCGCCAGGAACCCGAAGAACCGCGCTTGCTGATCGACGTTTCTGTGCCTCCACAATCGGAGGAGGAGGCTCCTCAAGTATCCACTGCGCCTCTGAATACCGTGGAATGCAGCCTGTACCCTTCCGCATCGCTACACGAGCGGCGTAAAGCCGCGCTCATCGACGGAGCCTGCTTGGCGTTTGCGTATGGCGGTTTTCTGGCGCTGTTCGGCTCGCTCGGCGGACAATTCACCTTCAGCAAGCTCAGCGCGACAATTTGCTTTTTCACTTTTGCCTTTGTGTACCTCCAGTACTTCGGCCTGTTCACAATTTTCGGGGGCACTACTCCGGGCATGATGATTCGCGGCCTGCAAGTAGCCAGCTTCTCGGGGGACGTGCCTACACCGCGGCAGTTTGCGTTGCGCGCTGCGGGCTATCTGCTTTCAGCTGGCACCTTATTCCTGGGATTTCTTTGGGCGCTCTGGGATGAAGATGGGCTTACCTGGCACGATCGTCTCTCTCGCACGTATCTAACGGCTCCAG
>Ga0210410_10005090_pt1 | contig 11501 bp, 9 predicted proteins | sample IncBWC4MmetaG_FD_161058 | JGI IMG/M metagenome (GOLD analysis project Ga0210410, IMG submission 161058) | Forest soil microbial communities from Barre Woods Harvard Forest LTER site, Petersham, Massachusetts, United States - Inc-BW-C-4-M | ecosystem: Environmental > Terrestrial > Soil >... | reverse complement strand
TTCCGGTAGAGCCCGCGATGCGGAATAAGTTATTTGGGCGCGCCGGGCCAACGTATGCGCGTGCGGGCTATGATGTTCGAGGATAGCAACCTGCCTCCGCGCCCGGCGTTTTGATCGCCAGCCAGTGAACATCTCGCCGGTCGCCTCTTCAAGAATCCCGCTCACTGCCGCGAGAAGCAAGTAGCAGAGCGGCAATTCCGCATCCGAAGCTCACGCGCCAGGCGATGAATTAAACTAGACTTCCGCTAAAAACCGAAAACCGCACACCGACGATGAAGTGCTCGCTCCGAGGGAAAAATCAAATTCCGAACATGCGCTTGGGACGAAACAGCGTCTCAGGAGTTCGGCGACTGATCGGCGAGACGGTGCGCACCACCGTCATCGGATTCGAAGGAATCGCAAAACTAATTTGCAAGAAACCGCAGCGCCGCCGCCCAATTCCGGCAAAAACCATTACTTGAAAAGGCTCAATCACGCATCTCGTTCAGCGCCTTGGAATACTTCACGGGCGACTACCAAGGGTCGCCACGGACGCGTATCACACGACGCGGGCGAGAGCGTTATCCTGCTAAGTTATCCAGCAACCGAGCTATCGGAAGAAAGTGAATCGCGGTACTGATGGCAGCCGTCATCAGCCAGGCGACTGCTATTGGCGCCCAGCCGGCAATTTCTTGCATCCGAGTGATCATCCGAGCCCCCTTTACGCCCCGCCGGTCTTGACCAGGCAAGCGGGGCATTTCACGCGTTAAGAATGGCGACCAAAAAGAGGCATTAAAAAGGCTATGAAGAACTCCGTCGGGCAGTCGGCTAACCGGCCGTAGCCGCTGGATCGGCCGGTTGAATCAAAGTTTACGCTGACGGGAAAGAGGTGCCCCACTTCGTGGCTGCACATTAAGGGCGCGGGCAACGCCCGGTTCTGTGTAGATTTTCGGATGCCGGTGGCGGATGACGTGCCGCTGCACCGGGTCCGGCGTCCGAAAATCTCCAATGAACGAAATCGCGGTGAGGGTACGCGAAGGGTGCGGCACGCTCTATAGGGAATTGAGCGACGCACCCAATTCGCAGATCAGATAATTTTCGAGGCCTGTCGGCCGTGAATGCCCGTACAACTTTGCCGTCGTGGCACAAGGATTGCTAAATGGGGATTTGATGTTTTGCACCATCTGTTAATTCAATGACTTACGTGTGGCAAAATCGACATGTCTAGCAACCTCAGCTTCGCGGCAGAGAACGAAATCGCTCGCGCGATAGGGGTGCTCGGGGTTTGGCGGACTGCCCACGCAATAGAGGTTGCGGCAATAGCGCCTTTTTGGCGCGCGCCCCGACTGCGCCGTTTGGCGCGGCCGGGGGTGTTCGTGTGTTGTTGTCGACGCTAGTTGTAGCTCTTCTTGCATACGGGCACTTCGCGCCCAGGCAAGCCGATCTTGGCAAAGACGGCGGGGTCGAAACCCAGCGTCTGGTTCACGTTCGGCACGACCTTGACGACTTTGTTGATGAGATCGCCATTCTTGTCCTTGACGACCTCCGTGACGAAGCTCTGGCCGATCGCCTGATGATTTGAGTCCAGCTTCATCTGTCCGTTTGGCGCGTTAAGCACAAGCGATGCCAGCACCTCCCGCAACTTCTTGTGGCCATCGCTGAGATCGCCGTTGATCTTGTCGAGCGCTTCGAGCGCCGCGGTCGTCTCATCGTAATAGTTAGTGGCACACAGCGACGGGCTGGTGAACCGCTTTTCCGGTGGCCAAGCGGCCTGGTAGGCTTTCACGAACGCCTGCCATTTCGGATCGTCCGAGGTGTCGCCCTGGGGGCCTGCGGCGGCGACGCCGACTAGGGCTTCTTTCGCCTTGCCCTTCGTCGATAAGATGGACTGATCGACCATAATCGTGCCGCCGATGAGCTTCGCGTTGCCTCCCGCCTGCAGGTATTGGTTGAGGAAGTTCACGGCGTCGGCGCCACCGAGGCCGAGATAAATAGCGTCAACATCCTCCGACAGAATTTGCGGAATGTAGGAGGCGAAGTCCTTGGTTCCGAGCGGTACCCAGAGTCGCTTGGTAATCTGGCCGCCGGCCTGGCAATAATCGAGTGCGAGGCCAAACACCTGAGTATAGATAAACGAATAGTCCTCGCCGATCGTCGCGATCTTCTTATAATGCTTGACATTGTAGATGTAGTCGCCAAGCCCCCACTGCATCTGGGCGCCGTCCGTGTTGAAGCGGAAGAAATTGGGCGCGGGAGTGACATAGGTCGTCTCCTGCGCGCCAGAGCAGCCATTGAGGAACGTGACCTGCGGCTGGGTCTTCGCGTAATCGCGCAACGCTATGCCTTCCGAACCCGATAGTGGGGCGATAAGAATTTCGACCTTGTCCAGCTCGACGAGCTTCTTGGCGGCACGCAGCGCCGAATCGGGGCTGGCGTCCGAAGAGCCTCTGACGATTTCGAGCTCCTTGCCACCAGCCTTATTGTTATGTTGCATCACAGCAAGGTCGAAGCCGCGCTGACCGTCCTCGCCGAGAGTGGTATACGTACCTTCGAGCGTCGAGAAGAAGCCGAGTTTGATCTTGTCGGCAGCGTTGGTCGAGCCTGTGCCGACAATCGCGGTCAATACGACCGCGACAGTTACTCCAACACCCTTACGCATGGGATTCCTCCTGTGTCCGAGCGCCGTGAGACGGAGCCGTTTGCCGGTCAATCATGCTTGTGCGTCGTTCTTTCGGGGATTTGATAGTCGCCCCTTGCCCAGACCGGCCTTAAATCGTAGCAGCGGGTTGGCCGGTACCACAAGGCTGGAAACGCGCTGAGTATCTAATATGACGTAATGTCTTACATAACACCGAAATCGCTGCTCTAATATTCACGCAACAGCTTCCATGGTTCAGCGAAATGCCGAATGTTCCTCATCTGGTCGACGCCACTAAGCCCGTGGTCCACGACCGGCGGGTGTTTACGCGAGCGGGCTCCCGGCCCGATTGGGCTAAGATCCTCGCCGAATGAGCGCGGCGCCGCGGAGTTGGATCGGCGCCGCCGTCGAGCGGAAGGAAGACGAGCGGCTACTCACCGGGCGCGGACGCTACATGGACGACCTCGAGCCGGTGGCGGGGCTTCGGCACGCAGCCATCCTGCGCTCACGGCATCCTCATGCGCGCATCCGCGGCATCGACACGACCGCGGCGAAACGGCTGCCGGGCGTCGTCGGCGTCGTCACCGGGGCCGAGATCAGTGCCGTCGCCGGCGCCATTCCCAGCGTGGTCCGCTCCAAGATTCGCTACCGGGTGTGCGCGACGACGAAGGCGCGGTACGCCGGTGAACCGGTCGCCGTCGTGGTCGCAGACAATCGCTATGTTGCCGAGGACGCGCTCGAGCTGATCGAGGTCGACTACGACCCGCTGCCCGGCGTTGCCTGGTTGGAGGACGCGGTGCGCGCGGATGCGCCGCTGCTCTTCGAGGAGGCGGGAACGAACGTCGCACAGACGCGCCGGTTCGCGTATGGGGATCCCGACGCGGCTTTCGCGTCCGCGGCACGCACGTTTCGCTACGAGTATCGCTACCCGCGTTCCATAGCCACGCCTATGGAGACCTACGGGGTCATTGCGAACTTCGAACCGCGTCCGGACCGCTACACCATCTGGTCCAACTTCCAGGGTCCGTTCGTGCTCCAGCCGCTGATGGCTGCGGCGCTCAACGTGCCCGGCAACCGCGTGCGCATCATCACGCCGCCCGACTCGGGCGGCAGCTTCGGGCTCAAGCAGGCGGTGTTTTCCTACATGGTGCTGATGGCCGCCGTCTCACGCCTCCTGGGCGTGCCCGTGAAATGGACCGAGGACCGACTAGAGCACCTCATGGCGTCGTCGAGCGCGACCGACCGTCTGGGCGAGGTCGAGGCGGCGTTCACGTCGGAGGGCGAGCTGACCGGCCTGCGCTTTGGCAACGTGGTCAACCTCGGTGCCTACATTCGGGCGCCCGAACCGGCCTCGGTCTACCGGATGCATTCGACCTCGAACGGGCCGTATCGCGTGAAGAATGTCGCCGTCGAGAACGTTCTGGTCGTCACCAACCGGATGCCCGCCGGACTGAACCGCGGCTATGGCGGCCCGCAGTTCTATTTCGCGCTCGAACGCATCATGGACATCGCGGCGCGCGGCCTCGGGATCGACCCGGTCGAGTTGCGGCGACGCAACCTCATCCGCAGCGACGAGTTCCCTTACCAGTGCCCGGCGGGATCCGTGCTCGACTCGGGCGACTACGATGCCTGCGTCCGCGAGGTCCTCCGCCTCGCCGATTACGCGGCGCTGCTCCAGCGGCGCGAGCGCGCGCGAGCGGAAGGCAAGCTCTTCGGCATCGGCATGGCGGTCGGCGTGGAACCGTCGGGCTCGAACATGGCGTATGTCGGACTGGCGCAGACGCCCGAACAGCGCGGCAACGCCGAGCCAAAGTCCGGCGCCAACGTTTCGGTGACGATTGCTATGGATCCCGGCGGCGGCGTGACGGTCCAGCTCGACAGCACCCCGAACGGGCAGGGCCACGCGACTGTGGCGGCGCAGATCGTGGCCCAGGAACTCGGTCTCGCGCCGGAGGGCGTCGACGTCATCACCGAAGCCGACACGCGCGGCATGGCCTGGAGCATCGCCTCGGGCAACTATTCGAACCGTTTCGCCGCATCGGTTACGAGCGCAGTGATGCTCGGTGCGCGCCGGATCGGCGTGAAGTTGAAACAGATAGCGGCCGGGGAGTTCGGCGTGCCGGCTGCGGCGATTGAGCTCGCGAACGGCGTTGCGCGCGTCATCGCAGATCCGCAGCGGTCGATCGGCGTCGGTCGTCTTGCCGCGCGCGCCCATTGGCATCCTGCCGGCATGCCAATGGGCATGGAAGCTGGCATGCACGAGACCGTGGTGTTGGATGCGCCGTCGCTTACCGCGCCCGACGCGGCGGACCGCGTGGCCTCCGCGCTCACCTACGGCTTCGTGGCAGATCTCGCGGCGATCGACATTGACCGTGCGACGGGTCGCCTCGACGTGGTCAAATACGTCTCGGTGCATGACGTGGGAACGATGCTCAATCCCAAGATCGTCGACGGCCAGGTGCAAGGCGGCTTCGCGCACGGCCTCGGGGCGGCGCTGTTCGAGGAGCTCATCCATGACCGCGAGGGTAACTTCGTCACCGGGTCGTTCGCCGAGTACCTGTGTCCCACCGCGCCGGAGATGCCGGTCCTCGACATCGGCCACGTCTCGACCCCGAGCCCGCGGAACCTCACCGGCGCGAAGGGCATGGGTGACGGCAGCTCGATGCTTGCGCCGGCGGCGCTCGCCAACGCCGCCGCGGACGCCCTGGGTCGCGAGGACATCGAATTGCCGCTGACGTTGAATCGCGTCTGGACGCTCGCCAACGAGCCGGCGCCCGCCGCGGGCGGGGGATCATGAAGCCGGCGGCGTTCGAGTACTGCCGGCCCGACACGCTCGATGAAGCGCTCGAGCTGCTGCATGAGCTCGGGCCGGACGCCAGCGTGCTGGCCGGCGGCATGTCGCTCGGTGCGATGCTGAACATGCGCCTGGTGCGGCCGGCCGCGGTCGTGGACATTAAACGCATTCCCGGCCTGGACGCGGCGATCGTCGCGGGCGAAGTCCGCACTGGCGCAACGCTCACGCAGGCGCGGGCGCTCGAGCATGACACGCTGATGCGCGAGGTGCCGCTCCTCGCCCTGGCACTGCCCTGGGTGGGCCATTTCCAGACGCGCAATCGCGGCACGCTGTGCGGCTCGGTGGCGCATGCCGACCCCAGCGCCGAGATGCCGCTCGTCCTCACGACACTCGACGGCGAGGTCGAGCTGCAGTCGGCGCGCGGCACCCGCCGCGTGCGCGCGCGCGAGTTCTTCGTCGACATCATGACCACGGCGCGCGCGCAAGACGAACTGCTGACCGCACTCGTGTGGCCGGCGCGGCGGCCGGGAACGCGGTATGCGTTCGTCGAGATTGCGCAGCGCCACGGCGACTTCGCCATCGTCGCCTGCGCCGTGGAGACCGTCGTCGATGCGCAGGGCCGTGTCGTCTCGCTCACCATGGGCCTCGGCGGCGTGGAAAGCCTCCCGGTCGTGGCGGATACCGCAGAGTTCATAGGCGAGCGCGCCTGTCCGGCGCTGGCCCAGGCCGTCGCGGCGGCCGCCGCGGCGCGCGTGGACCCGTTGACCGATTTCAAGGTGAGCGCGGCGTACCGTCGCGCGCTCGTCCGCAGCCTCGGCGCGCAGGCGATCGCCGAGGCCTTCGCGGCCAGACCAACGACCTGACATGCGGCGACTGAAATCCGATGCGCGTCACCCCGTGACGCTTGAAGTGAACGGCCAGCCGCGGATTGGTCAGGCGGAGACGCGCAGGCTGCTCTCAGATTTCCTGCGTCACGAACTAGGGCTTTACGGCACGCATGTCGGCTGCGAGCACGGCGTGTGCGGCGCCTGCACCGTGATGGTCGACGGACGGGCCGTGCGCAGCTGCACGCAGTTCGCGGTCGAGTGCGACGGCGCGGCGGTGCGCACGGTCGAAGGTCTGGTCGGACAGGACGAGCTCGGGATCCTCCAGCAGGCCTTCCGGCGGCATCACGCCGTGCAATGCGGGTTCTGCACCGCCGGCATCCTGATGTCCGCCACTGACTTCCTCGGCCGCCACCCGGACCCATCGGAAGTGGAAGTGCGCGACATGCTGTCCGGCCACATCTGCCGCTGCACCGGCTATTACCCGATCGTGGTAGCGATCCTCGACGCCGCACGCGCGATCCGGGAAGCCGGGGGATAGGCGCGCATGGATCTCGCCACCGCATTCGCGCTCACTGTCGCTCGCCGTCCCGAGGCATGCGCCATCATCGACGGCGGCGAGCCGCGCACTTATGCGCAATGGCACGCGGAGTCGCTACGCGTAGCCGGCGGTCTGGCGCGGCTGGGCCTCGCGCAAGGCGACCGGCTGCTGGTCCTGCTCAAGAACCGCTATGAGACGACCGTCCTCTACTGGGCCTGCCAGTCGCTCGGGGTCGTGTTCACGCCCCTCAACTGGCGCGCGCGCGCCGCAGAGGTGGCTTTCTGCCTCGAAGATTCGGGCGCGAAGGCGGTCGCCTTCGAGGAGGTCTCGACGGACTCCGTCCGCGAGGCGCTGGCGCGGTGCGGTCGCGAAGGCGTGCCGGGCATCGTCGTTGCGGCGGGACGGAGCGAGGCGGGCGAGATTTCCTATACCGGTCTGGCGGAGAGCGAGCCGCCGAGCAAGCCGGCCATCGTCGGTGAGTACAGCACCTGCCTCATGCTCTACACCTCGGGCACCACCGGGCGGCCCAAGGGCGTGCCGCGGACGCACCGGAACGAGCTCTCCGCGGCCGTCTCGCAGATCGCGCACAACCGCTATCTCTTCGGCGAGTCCGCGCTCGGGGTCATGCCGATCTACCACACGATGGGCATACGGGTGCTGCTGTCGACGGCGTTGCTTAACGGCAAGTTCGTGTGCGTGCCGACATACGACACCGAGCAGGTGCTGGGCCTGATCGAGTCCGAGCGCGTCACGACGATGTTCCTCGTGCCGACATTGTATTTCGACATCCTGCGTCATCCGCGCATACGCACCTTCGATCTTTCGTCGCTCGCCCGGATCGGCTACGCGGGCATGACGATGACCCATGCGCTGTCCGAGGAATGCCTCGCCGAGTTGCGGCCCGAACTCTTCGTCAACTACTACGGCTCGAGCGAGGTCTACACGCTGTCGTTCTGCGATCACCTCGACGTTAAGCCGGGCTGTGCCGGCCGGCCGGGCCTCAACCAGACCCTACGCATCGTGCGCGCCGATCCGGACGGCTCGGCCACGCCCGATGATATCATGCCCCGCGGCGACACCGGAGAGATTATTGCCAGCCTGTCGAGTCCCGAGGCCTTCGCCGGTTACTGGAAGCGGCCGGACGCGACAGCCAAGGCGCTGCGCGGCGGCTGGTACTTCACCGGCGATCTCGGCCGGCTCGACGAGGACGGCGAGCTTTACGTAGTCGGCCGCGTCGACGACATGGTGATCACGGGCGGGGAGAACGTGTATCCGGAGGAAGTCGAAAACGTGTTGGCCCGTGCGCCGTCTGTCGACCGCGTGGCCGTCGTCGGCATGCCGGACGATCGCTGGGGTCAGAAGCTGGTCGCCTTCGTGGAGCCCGCGCAGGGGCAGCAGAGTGCGGATGCGCTCAACGCGCACTGCCGGGCGGCCGGGCTCGCCGGCTTCAAGTGTCCGAAGGAGTATGTGTTCGTGGAACGGATTCCGCAGTCGCCCGTCGGCAAGCTGTTGCGACGGGAGCTGCGGGCGGGCAACTATCGGCGCGTGGGTTGAGCGCCGCACATCAGGCGGAGATTCCATGACAGACAAATATGCCAAGCAACGCGCGGTACTGCTGAACGAGCTCGACGGCCTGCGCGTCGAGGTGGACGCCGGCCGGCGCATCGCCACGCTCATCCTCGACCGTGCCCCGCTTAACATCGTGTCCTACAAGGCCCGCTCACAGATCGCGGCGCTCTTCGAGGAGATGGGGCGCGACGCGGAGGTCGGCGTGATCGTGGTCCGAGGCGCGAACGGGGTCTTCACGTCAGGGGGCGACGTTCGCGGCTTCTTCAAGGTGCGCCGCGATGGCATGTCGCACCTCGCCTGGAACATCGCAGCGCCGGAACGCTGCCCCAAGCCGGTCATCGCCGCGATGGAGAAATACGCCTTCGGCGTCGGGCTGGAGCTCGCGCTGGCTTGCGACTTCCGGATCGCGACGAAGGACACGCTGATCGGGCTGCCTGAAATCTCGATTGGGCAAATGCCGGGCTCGGGTGGCAGCCAGCGGGTTCTGCGGATGGTGGGCATCACTCGCGCCAAAGACATGGTGATGCAGGGCCGGCGGCTGTCGTCGGAGGAAGCGTATCAGTGGGGTCTGCTCACCGAAGTAGTCGCCGATAGCGCCGCGCTCGACGAGGCCGTGCTGGCCTACGCCGCGCGGCTCAACGCCCTATCGCCGTTGGCGCTATCGACGGTAAAGCGCGTGCTCAATCTCGGCGACGACGCGAGCCTGGAGGCAAGCTTCGACCTCGAGGGACACGCCTACGAGAAGCTGCGCGACTCGCACGATTACACCGAAGGCGCGAATGCATTCTTCGAAAAGCGTAAGGCCAAGTATGATGGGACGTGATCACGTGACGACGGCCCCCGCTAGCGTCGCCGTTGTTCAACAGGGCCGCTGACTGGACCACGAATCGTCCGCATGCATTTGGACGCTCACCCACCCAGTAATCGATTCCGGCAGCGCGCACCGAATCAGACCACGCTCGATCGCTCAGCGCCGGCTCGTCGGAGGTTGCGACCACGGAGGGTGAGAAAACGACCACCGAACGCGCGCGGCGTGTGCGATTTTGTCGACGATCCAAGGGCCCGGGCGAACCGCATCGTCCATGCTGCCTTGGCCCGGCCGCGCGTCCGTGACCTCGTTGACCACCCGAAGACCCGAGCGGATCGCACCGTCCATGCCGCCGGGGCCCGGCCGCTCGTCCGTGTGCTCACCCGCAAAGAACACCCGCTTGCTGAGCGGCCGTTTGATCTCGCGGAGCACAGTCTCTCGCTGATCGCCGATCGGGGCACGGGCGATGCAGCGAGCGAACGGATCGTCCGTCCAGCTCACCATCGCGCCTCCGAGTCGCGTCACAGGGCTCCTGGTGATCTCGGTCAGCGCCGAGTCGATCTCACCGAGCACGTCGTTCTGCGCGAGCACGCGAGGCTCCGACTCGGCACTGAGGATGGTCGTCACGATCGCGGCATTCCCGGGCTGGTCGACGGAGAGGTCAAGCATCCAACGCGGGATACTGTCGCTGAAGAACGCCGTTCGCACGGCGTCGCCCACCCCCTTGCGCTCCCGGTACTGCGCTGCGACGGCGGCTCCGGTCCCGTAACGCAGCGAGACGAGCGCGCGCACCTTCTCCGCCGGTAACGGAGGGTTCCAGCCGATGTCGGTCGTGAGCGGACCGGGAACGGCGAGAACGAGGAGGTCGCCCTCGAACTGCCCCTTCTCGGTCTCGACAACCACGGACGAGCGAGACCAGTCGATCAGGCGCACGACGTGCTCGAAACGCACGTCCAGGCCCTGCGCCAGACGTCGCGGAAGCTGATCGTTCCCGTCTGCCATCTGCACGTACCGCTCGGGCCCGAGGTGCAAGCCGCGGGCGTCGACGAACCGGAGCGGAATTGACGGCTGGATTTCAATGAACGCGTCGAGCAGCGCGATCGCTCGGGCAGAGAGGCGGCAGCGTCGCACCCAGGCCGCAGCCGTCTCGAACGGCTCGGCCGGATGTGCGGACTGAGCTTTCCCCAACTCGCCAAAGCAGGCACCTATCTCCTCCGGACCGAGGAGACGGCCGCCGTATCTGACGCGAGGGAGTTCAGCTCCGACGGTCTTGACGGGTGTGAGCTTGATCCCGAACTCGCGGCAGAGGTCGAGGATCGTGTTCTGTCCCTCGTACAGGATCATCGCGCCGACGTCCGCGTGCTGTCCCTCGGCGAAGGGTTCCCGCAAGGTCAGCACGCGTCCGCCGACCCGCGGCCGCGCTTCGAGGATCGTAACCTCGTGACCGGCGGCCTGGAGTCGGTGTGCGGCTACAAGACCTGAAAGCCCAGCTCCGACGACGAGTATCTTCATGAAGCCGCTCCTTCCCCTGGGACCTGCAACTGTCGCTACCGCCGCTTACGGGTGCGGCGAACCGCGCGCCCACGCGATTTTCAAACCCTGGTTCCGAGTTTATTTCGGCGCGGCCGGCCTTCAAACACCGAGTCGCCGCCGCGCCTTTGCGCCAGCTCACCTTTCTCTTGCGCAACATGGCGACAAATGAAGCCACGCAGCCATACTATCCAACGAAAAGGTTATGATTACAGGTCCAGCAGTGCAGGATGTCACTGCTCCCGATCGGTTCGAGAGCTCCGTTGTTCCCATGCAGTATCCAGCACCACGGGCACCGGAGCGTTCCGTTTTCTCTGGCCTTGAATGCTTTGCGACGCTTCGGCTTTTCAATTTCCGCAGTACGTTCGCTGGTTTTTTTCTTCAGTTTGCTCTTCAGATCGGCAATATTTTTTTCAAGACCGATGATCCGCTGTCGGGACACGACGGCTAGTTGATCTGCCACTTTCAAGATTTTGTCCTCGATGGTCATCTTGTAACAATCGTTTTAGTGCTGCAATCGAGCGGCCTTCAATCACAGCTCAGATTGCCTCTGACCCGCGACATTCCCCCCTGGTAATGCCGCCGCAGCATAGTGCTACAGGCTATCGTACATCACGCCCCGACGTTGACGACCCCGGCGACGGACTCCTAGTCTGGCGTTGCACACATCAGATATGCTCTACCATTTACGATTAGCCGAGCTGAGATGGCTCAGCCAGGTCTCGCGGTGCGTTCTGCGACGACTGATCTGCGTGACGGCTGCCGAGAGGTCGATATCGGCGGTTAAGCCGTCTCGTCTCGATCGCCTGGAATCGATT
>Ga0210410_10005089_pt1 | contig 11503 bp, 18 predicted proteins | sample IncBWC4MmetaG_FD_161058 | JGI IMG/M metagenome (GOLD analysis project Ga0210410, IMG submission 161058) | Forest soil microbial communities from Barre Woods Harvard Forest LTER site, Petersham, Massachusetts, United States - Inc-BW-C-4-M | ecosystem: Environmental > Terrestrial > Soil >... | reverse complement strand
TTAAAAAAAAAAAGATTGTTAATAAGTACAAGACTTGTTTTAAAGCCCTATACGCTCATACGTCGAGCAATGGGAACTTATATGAATATCGAATAGGACGGGGCGCGCAGGAGAGGCCTAACCGCTTTGTTATGGGTTTTTTTTAGCGTCATTGCACACCTCAAGAGGCTATAAAAAAGAAAAACGACCAAGTTTTTACTTGATCGTTTTATGGAGTTAGCTTCCATCGGCGTGCGCCCGGCTACGCTTCGGTTTGTTCGTACCCCTACGTGGTGCCTATTCCTCACCGGGCAATACAAAAGTAAAAAACATTTACTTTATTCAAAACCTTTTTTTTCAACAATAAAAATTAATTCATTAATTCAAGCGTAGCACCAGCGCTATAAGTCTGTGTCCCCGATACAGCATTAACCCGAACGGTTATAGTACCCGTTGCTATGAACGTATAAACAGACGATAAAAAAATATTAGTCCCGACCCCGGCATGATTAATAGCTATGATCGTTTGAGCAAAACCATTGTCATCAGTAAAAATCAGCTCTAAACGACATATACCGGCCGTGGCTATTTGCAAATTTAAAAAAGCACTCATCCTATACATTTTAAGCCCTGCAACGGTAGGGGTAACAATATTGCTAATGGCTGCTGTTTGTCCAGGGGGCAATACATTGCTGGCTATGATATTACCTACGGTTGTTGAATTGGCAGGGGTATAGCCCAGCGCGGTTGTTACGTCGCCACTGGTAAGCGTTATGGCACCTGTACGGGTATTAAAAGAGCTTACGCCGGATGGCGGCAATGAGGCTATATAATTAACTACCGCTTGTATGCTCGGATAAAGCGTATTGTTTACCGTTGTAAAATCAGTTGCCTTGTTGGCTATGTTTTCGGGGGTATAGGTTAACGCGGTTGTTACGTCGCCACTGCTAAGCGTTACGGCACCTGTACGGGTATTAAAAGAAGTAACCGCCCCCGCTGCTATTGCAGCAGTAACAAAGGATTGCTGCGCATAAGCAAGCGGCTGAATATTTGCCGAATAATCGTTAAAACCTATCAGGCCTTTATTATTATTACTATCATTTAAAACAATACCCGAAGCTGTAAAACTTATACTTGAATTTGAAGGAGACGTTATGCCAATAGAAACATTATTATTAGAAACATTAACAACAGAAGTAATACCCCCTATGACCACTTGCCCCCCAAATAAACTACCAGGCAAAGTACCGGCAAAAACAAGTACCAACCCATTTAAATCCACATTTGAATTGGCCAATAATAATCCGCCTAAAGCAATGATATTACCAGTACGGGTCAATCCGTTATTAAAAGTTAATATATGCTCGGGAGTATATCCCAGCGCGGTTGTTACGTCGCCACTGCTAAGCGTTACCGCGCCCGTGCGGGTATTGAATGAAGTAACACCAGTGGGCGGCAATGCGCTTATATAATTAACCACAGCCTGTATGCTCGGATAAAGCGTATTATTTACCGTTACAAAATCAGTTGCCTTGTTGGCTATATTTTCGGGGGTATAGGTTAATGCGGTTGTTACGTCGCCACTGCTAAGCGTTACCGCGCCCGTGCGGGTATTGAATGAAGTAACACCAGTGGGCGGCAATGTGGATATATAATTAACCACGGCCTGTACAGAAGGATAAAGCGTATTGTTTACCGTTGCAAAATTAATTGCCTTATTGGCCAAATTTTCGGGGGTATAGGTCAATGCGGTTGTTACGTCACCACTGCTAAGTGTTACCGCGCCTGTACGGGTATTAAATGAGGTTACGCCCGTTGGCGCTGGTGTATGTGTTTCAAAGCGCTGTGTTGTACTATTATAAACCAAGGGAGTTTGAACACCGGCCGCATAAGCAGGCACCGAAGCGGCTGCTATAATAGCATCAAACAATACCGTATCAGAAAAAAAGCTTACTATCGGCGTACTGGCATAATTCTTAACAACCATGGCAGGCGGATTGACACCATAAGAACCACCGGCCACAACGGTAACACCCGTGCCATTAATATCATTTACTCCTACTATCGCATCCAAGCCGGAACCATTGGCCACAAATGCGGAGCGCAAAGCCAATAAAGCATGGCTACCTAAATCCAAATCACCCGTCGCCCCCGTATAAGGGACATATAAAGCCCCGTTTGCCGGTGTATAACCTAATGCGGTAATGACATCAGAACCTAAAAGGGTTACCGCACCTGTACGGGTATTGAATGAGGTTACCCCCGATACGACATGTGGCAAGCCGCCACTCCAAATGATCGACATAGCTAAGTATTATAAAACTTTCGGATAACCGCACAATTATTGGTACCGGCCCCCTGAAAAACAATATTATAAATTGTCTCATCAAATTCGTCTTTTTTTCCGTCAAAGCTTATGGCCTGTGTCGGCAACAAGATCAATGAACCATTAACCAGCACATTTGACGTGCCCTGATTAATGAATGAAATTTCCGCACATTCCCCAAATATAGCCTGTGACTGATTAAAGGCCTGAATATTATTATTATACTTTAACCGTTGGCGTTGTACAGCAACCGTCTGTATGCCATCGGAAAAATCATTGTCAAGATTGGTTAAAAAATTATTCATATCATTATAAAATATCAGGTAAAGACATTACATGATTGACAATAGCCGTTATGTCATCCGGCTTCATACCACTAAACCATGACCAACCGCCGTTCCTTAATAAATGCCAAAGATTAGTATTATAATTATATAATAAATAAGCCGATATAGCAGCTACGGTTTCTTTTGACGGAACCGAAGCAAAGACATTTTTAACACCATCATAATCAGGAAAAATATGAAAAAAGCTCCACGCGTTATTGATAACTTCGGCAGCTTTTGCAATATCAATATCCGAACCGCTTGACAGATTATAAGCTTGTTGATCGGCACTATTTAACCCATCATAATTAATTTTCATTTGATGTACCCAGTCAGAAATGGGCACGCCTGTATTGGCATTATTATAAAAATCAATAAAAGGCTGAAATAAAGGGGAAAAGGGGTTTTGATCGGAAGGATGGTTTACAACAGTGTCGACAGCAGCCTTTTGCTCTGTATTCAAACCAAAGCCCGACATTAACGGCTTTACGACACCAAAATAAAGCAAAGCTACAATACCGCCGGTTATGATAATATCCTCTTCTTCGTCGGTCATACTACATTATATTGATCAGCCGCCATTACATCATAAGTAGCCTGTGAAGGATCGTTTATGCTGATAATATTATCGGCCATTAATTGATTAAAATAACTATCGGCCGGATTAACCACCGGGCTTGAATTAAGATATAACGGCAAATTAGCGGCCGGGTCAGCAGCAGTAAGCGGGGTATAATCCCTTGTTGGCGTAACGGCCGGGGGCGAAAGTGTTTTCAACAAATTTGTCAACAGGTTCCCGGCCGTAGTAATCAAATTCCCCGAGTTTGAGGGTGCCGCCATTGGCACCCCGGCGCGGGTCAAATAAGAGGAAGAGACCGGTGCGGCCGTGGCCTTTTTCGACAATATCACATAAGCCAATAAGGCACCGCCAACCAACAATAAAGTATTATCATTCTTAGCCATAACCTATACTTTTAAATTATTTAAAACAATCTTGAACATTTCAGGATTAGCGTCCGCATAATCGGCCAATAACCCAAAACTATATACTACGTCACAATGCGCGGAAAGGCGATTGATACAATTATTGATTATGTCGTTTTCCTCCGGGGTAAAATCCTCTTCCGACTGATCGGTAACCATATCCGTAACGGGGGCTTCCCCAAAAACAGTGTTTTTTGACTGATCGGTAAGTTTATTTGCAACCGGCGTTTCCTTTACGGGCACGGCATTAGGAACCCCCGACATTACAATATTGGGCTGGGGCTGTACCGGCATAAACCGGGATATGATCTGTCCCAGCAAATCAGCCATACCCGGTTTTTCCAGTATTGAACCTATCTTATCAAACACGTCAACTTCTTTATCATTCCCGGCCTCGAGGGCTAACAACCGCTCTTCTATGCGCACATTGCTATCCTTTATCGCGCCCAGGGCTTCACTTGCCTGCTTTACAAAATAATATCCAGGCGTTGAAAGGGCGTTACCCGTTTCCGGGTGCAACCCTGTTATGGTACTTAACCCATCCTGCAACTCAACAACACGAACGGGCAATGTGCCCACTACTTCCGAAGCATTGGTTACATAACCCTTTTTTAAAGCAGGATGAAATTTTATTAAAAGGACATCCGTATTGTCGGACTGTTCAGCAGCGTTTAAAATATCTACCAATGCCTGACGCCCCTGATCGAGGTCATCCGTATTACACTGGAAGAGCATATCCCGCCCGCACCATATTGAAAAATAAGGGACATTATAGCGTAAACTGTCAAAAGCATTTAAAATGTTTTGAACGCCGGTGTACATTGGCTTTATTCCGGTACGCATTTTTCAAGGGGTTAATTTGTATTATTATTCGAGCTAAAAGTAAACCCGATATTGAATAAAAAAGAATTGTTTACGGTATTACCAATAGGCGCGCCCAGGGTAATGTAAGACTTATCCCACGAAATAATTTGACCCGACAACTCAAAAGGTTCAAACTCATAAGGGTCAGCAAAATTATTCAGCGTCTTTAAACAGCTTAAAGGGATATTGTTTAAATACTCACCCGGTCCTTTGATATTCGAGGCATCCGTAGTATATAAAGTAAGGAATGAATTTTGCAAAGTGGCTGCCGGCACCAATACATTCCCTTGCGGGCTTTTAGCTATATCTACCACGTTAAAAGCCTCAATACTCCAAATATGGGCACCGCGCAAATAAGGCTGATCTAATAACTGCAAACGCATTTGCGTATTGCCGCCCGCTACACCATACATAATAGCCTCGATGAGAAAAGTATTTTTATTTTTCATTATAATACATTTTTACGCCCAAAGGCGCTACTAAAAGCGCCCCGGGACAGTAGGTGTAACTGGATTATGGTTAACCACCCATTTAACTTACTATGGTAACATTTTGCGCCAATATGCCATGCGCAATAATAACGATATAGGTATGGGGGTCAACAGCCGACACATTTGCATTCATCTCAACGCTGAAATTTGTTGACTTTTGCCCGATAAATACCGGGTTAGGTTGCAAAGAAATACGTTTTGCACCCGCAAACTGATCGATAGGCGAATTAGTCGCTGCTGTTAATTGCGTTTCGGGAGATTCATAAAAATCCAATAACGGATATTTAGGAACGATCGTAATCCCGTTTACAATAATAGAATAACGACCACCGTAAAACGTCCATAAAGGGGCAGGAGCTGCACCGCCCAATGCAAACGCAACCGGGTTCGGATAGGAATATAAAGGCATCACATCCGTTGTAGCATCGGCGGCCACGCTCAAAAAGATACTTATACCGGCTACATAAAACGCATCCTGTAAATTCAAGCGCACTTCATTGGCGCGTATGGCGGCTGAATTTCCTGTCTGATTATTCAAAACAGGAAAATTAATCAAATTTGCCGTTGTGGTTAACGGTTGCTCCAGCCTTAAATACGACTGTGTCAAAGCCGCATCCCTGATCGTTTGCGGGTCAATACCCGCATCTACCAAAGCCTGCCTTGCATTTAAAAACTCGAGCTTCGCATTTGAAGCATTGTTGCCCGTCCAAAGTCCGTTCATAATAAAATATTTAAAATAAATTAAAAATCAGTTAATAACACCCCGAAACCATTTTGCGCCTTTGAACCCCGGCCACTGCATTCAAATCACCTTTACCCGCAATGGTACGCAACCCATTAGGGGAGGTACCCGCTATGGCACGTATATTACCAGGACCATTGATACGGTAGGTCATGCTGCTGTTCGGGCTAACGCCCGAAATCAACCCCAAATTCACAGCCTCTACCATCATTCCGTTAGCGATCATACCGTCACCAACGTCAGCCATGAACTTGCTGCCTTTTACCAATACCGGCAGAAAAACACCGACCGCGATCTGTATAAAGCCGCTTATCATTGGCGTTAAACTGGGGAATTGCTTTACCAGTATGGTATTCAATTCCCGGGCACCGATAGACCCGACACCCAGCCCGGCCACTTTCAGCCCGATACCCTTTAAATCCATACCGCCTATACCGCTAATACGGCGTTTGCGACGGTGCGTTGTACGGTGCGCGGTATGCGCTTTTTTCCTTCTTTTGCCCGATACGGCTGATAGTGAACGTCTCATAGTGATTAAAATTTGATATTTTCTTTAGCGTTTGTATGCTTTTTTTAATTGATCTAATTTATCATGCAATAAATTTATTTCCGAAGCTAATAAATATCTTTTGTCTTTATCCAAAGTTTTTGAATATTTTTTTTCCATCCCCGCAATTTTACCTATAATAGCGGTACCCCGCTGCAGCCGTGAAACCGGCTTTGTGCCCTTAACAACCGACAAGCGTTTGATCGTCGCGCGCTTCCGTTTAGAAGCCGGTACCCTGTGCGCTATTGACCCTACAGCCTGAATTTTACGTTTTGTTTTTCTTACACCAGCAACCTTTTTGCCCGATACTTTAGCTATACACTCCTGCCAGTCAGCCCTCGGGTGCGCTTTCCTATATGCTTTTGCCTCTTTAAAAATATTACGTTTTGCCATTATGCCGTGTATTGGTTTAACAAAGCTGTTAATTTATTCTCAATATTCAAAGCCCTACCATCGATATAATACATAGGCAAAATTTCTTTTACGACCGCGCTGCCATTTAACAGCACATTTATATCATAATCATTTAACACCTCATCCCCAGTACCCAAAAACATAGCAACTACACTGGCAACCGTCAATGCGGTTGACACCCAACTTTGCGCACTCCCGCTACCGCTTCCCGAAGAGTTCGGGTTAACCGGCGGGGGCGGTACATAACCCGGGGCGGTAGCTGGCGGCATCAATGGCAAAAAAGTCCTGCGATCTGGAATACCGCCCGTATTCCAATGATATTGTAAAGCCGCCAACGGGTTTCCCGCAAATTGTTGCCCAGGACCGGTGACAACTGGCACCCATTCCTGTACATCCTGATAATTGGCCTCATATTGTGAAGCCTCGGCGGGCGTTAAAACATGCCTTGAATTTAAAATTTCGGGATTGGCCTTTTGCATGGCCGGATAAATATAGGACAAATAATAATTAAAGTCCCACGTACTGGGCAACGGCGGCGCGCCGGGTACCAAATACGGATAATCAGACGGGCTTGAAGCCGCATTCGCCGTGGACGGCGTTCCTTTCAAAAACAAATAAGCCAGCACAGCCGCACCGCCTACATACAATATTGAATTATTTTTCATCCGTTCAACACCAATTTTAAATGATCGAAATCGAAACCTTTAGAAATATACCAATCCTTAAAAGCTCCATTTGTTATGGACGGATTATCGTTCAGCAAAGTTTTCAAACTTAAAACATTGTTGTTGACCATCAGTAAAAAGCCACGTTCCGGGTTACTCGCCGTTACGCTTTTTCCGTTTCCCTCATTCATTCCACTTATTGAATACAAAGCCATAGCAGGTTGTTTATCTATATAATAAGTCGGCTGTTTTTTTTGATTAAAGCCTGTTAATACAGGGTCTATCCAAATTTCAGCACTACCAGTTTTTACAACTACAAAAACATGCCCAATCTCTTCACTTGCATCATAAGAAACAAATCGATAACACCATTCCCACGGGTCGTTTTCATTTGCCTTTATAGCCCCCAGCACGCCGCCTATAAAGAGGGAATAATGCTTACAATCTGTTTTCTGCCCATTAGTCAATATCGCTGCCGGGCTTTTTACGCTTTGCTCCTCTTCACTTTCAACCGTGTACGGGATATTATATTTACAAAAATCCCATAACCCCCGGCACGTCTCATATACATTGTTACAATCAAAAAGCTTATAAATCAAATCATAATCAGTCTCATATTGCTCATGAGCCCTTATTATTTCCTTTGTTAAACGCCTTGTATTTTGCCGCCATGTTACCAGTTTATATTCATTTTTAAAAGGCGGCAACAAAGACAATACCCTTTGCTTACTAACCATGACATTATACAGTTATCGTTTTATCCAGGTTAAAGGGCAATATCAAACTGCTTAAATTAACATTTCCCGATACATTAAAATTCAATTCATTAGCCCCGCTTGTAACAATATTTTGGATAGCGCCGGGGAGATCAATCAAACTTAAATTAACAGTTACAGGTATATCAATTTGCCCATTAGGCGGTACTATCCTTTCCGAAAAATCGCTTAAACTGGCAATCGCATTGCTGTCCAAACTCAATTCCCCGGTCATTGATTTTATAACAGCAGAAACATTTGAAACATTTTGAACAGTCAAGACAACGGTATAATTTAACGGGCTATTCAGGATAACCGTTTTAAAAACGATTGCGATCGTATTGGCGGCCGTACCCAAATTAGAAATATACCATAAAAGATATAAACCCGCAGCCCCGAATAATACCGTACTTGTCTTCATAGTAAACTGTAATAATAATTCAAATTATTGCCGTAGGTTGTTTCGCTATCCGTATAGTAATGATTGCCTTTTAAACGCGCATTAAAGTCATCAACCGTTATGGCTTCAATCGGGTAAAAAGGGGCTTTATTTAATATCCGCAAATAATCAGTTACGAAATCGTTTATACTTGCATATTGTTTTAAACTACCATCCGAATTTGATATTCCTGCAAAATTATTTAACGTATCAGTTGCATGATAATTAGGATTGCCCGTAAACAACCCGGTTTCCACCAATATTTGCGCCAACAAATATTTTAGTTGCTCTACCGACAACCCGGATGTACTTAAAACATTGGTCACATTTTGCAACCGTTGCACATTATCACTCCCGTATTGTGCAATCAAACCACTTAGATCAACCGCCCCGCTACTTTTAGCAAAGCCGCTTAACAACATAAACAGCACGATAATGCCGCCATAGATAACAATTTGCTGTCCTTTCACTTTTTAAAGGTATATTTTTATAATTCAGAAAACAAAAAAAAACTATTATTCATAAAAAAGCCGCGCTGATCGGGCGCGGCATTAACATACAAAGAACAGAGCTCCCGGCTAAGGAGTTTACCTCACCTTACAACATAGTCTTATTTGGTTTTATTTATATTCCTTGTAATATTATAATAGCTTATTGATTGTTTTTAAGAAGATACATCAAAACAAACAAACCAATGAGCAAGGCAATAACAGAGCTTGCAAAAGCAATTAACAAAACCCCAATTTCGATAATGTTCATTTTTTATAAACTTTAGAAAGTATATCAAAAGCGTCACCCATAGTAAACAGGCCTGTATAATGGGCGTGTGCCAATGTAGAAAACATTAAATCATCATTATTATTCCTGAACCAGTATGCAATACGCAATAAACAAGGCTTATCTTCTATTAACTCCCCCTCTTCAACATGAAAAGTAATCTCAAAATATCCTTTATCTTCCGGCTGATCTATCAGATCAAAACGAAAACTAATCTCTTTGCAAATCATTTTACATGCTCTATTTTTGCCACAACAGCGTATATGGAAAATTGCGGTTTTTCCCGTTGTATATCTTCTTTTTGATACCACAATTTCGAATTAATATAACAGGTAACCTTTGCTTTGAAGCTTTCCAGTATGGTTTTGGGAAGCTTAAACTCATCAATACGGTCACCCATTATTGACAATTCCCAAAACTCATCCTTTCCCTTTTTGTCCCCGAAACTATCTACATAGCCCGGCACCAAAAAAACAAATTTTTGTACGCGGGTTTCGCCGAATAACTCTTCTTTAAAGGCCTGATCTTTTACGAAAAATCCTTTTAATTCAATCTGATTGTTTGCCATTTTTTCAATTTTTAAGTTAATTATTCAATTTATTTAGTAAAATTCTGTTTTTCATTATCTAACACACATAACAGTTCATTTAGGGGAAAAACAAATGTTATATTATACGGTTCAATTCCATAAATAAAACACGAGAAAGTAATATTATCATTGACACTATCAACAATAACATAAGCTACATTATCCCTTATAACCAAAAGATCTTTAATTGGAACGAAAAGCTCTTTCATTTTTTCAAATTTGTCCATTTTTTCAATTTTTAAGTTAATAAAAAAGCCTTTAACCCAGGTTCGGGCTGCGACCCCCTCCCCCAGTTAAAGGCAGTTTTTATATTCAATGTCCCGTCGCAGTAGGATTATTGGTAAATGTAAAATTTAATTATGAAAAATAAATGAAATTTAATTTTTTGTAACTTCGCGCATGGCGCGAGCAGCTTAACCGCCTGTTAATTGCGGGAAAACAATGTTTGTTGTACATTAAAATTAATAACCTTTGCCGGATATTCGGGCAAATAAACCTCTTCTTTTATATCGGGCGGGTCAATAACTTCTTTCAAAGCTTTGTTAAACGCCCTCAAATCGCTTCTTTGTAAAACATCCTCCGGGTTTCCCTCTAAAAATTGGTAAATAGTACAAAAATCCGTGTTGATATAACGGACTTCCCCTTTACAAATACGCTCATCAATAGCGTTCATTACCCGACCGTCGGAATGAACCGTAAAAAACTCTTTGCCTTTTAAAGTTTTGCTGCAATCCCACACCTTACCGTTTATAGATTGCTCATTTTGAAAACTTTTGGCAATCTCTTTTACCAAGTAATGGCCGATATTTTTAATTTTCCGCACGTTTTTTATTTGTGTGGACGGCGGGTCCCACTTCCCGTACTTTTCATGATACTCATCCAAATACCCCGCATCTTTTTGCAGTTGGTTCCACTTCGCCCGTACTTGTTTATAATGAATAAAACAATCGCTTGTTATGTGGTAATGCAACTGGCCGCGCTTTTGAAGCTCTGCTTTCCATACATATAATTTACAGCCATGCGTTTCCCGCATCCATCTTAAAAAAGGCTCTAACAGGTTAGAATGGGCTTCTTTGCCAGTTACTGGCGTTGATTGTGAGATAGTTAATGTCAGGAACGACAACCTAAAATTAAAAGCTTTTTTTGTTACCGGGCTGATTTTTACAACTGGTTTCTTTGTCAGCATCACTAAAAACTCGATTGACTTTGTCAGCCTTTTTTTTGCCCCGGGGCGAAGGGTGCCCGTATAAGTTTGTGTCCGTAAATTTTTGGCGGTCTGCTTTTGAATGAAGCTCCGCAATACATTACGTCGCGGAAACTTGTTATAAGCAAAGATTGAATTTGATCTGATCTGTAAACAAGGCTCAATTACCATTTGTAGGGGCTTTTGGGTTTACCAAATTTATCCCCGCACGGCACTGGTTACTAACAAACTTTATTAACAATGTGTTAATAACCGATTGTATGACTATAATTTGTTAAAAAAAAAAAGATTGTTAATAAGTACAAGACTTGTTTTAAAGCCCTATACGCTCATACGTCGAGCAATGGGAACTTATATGAATATCGAATAGGACGGGGCGCGCAGGAGAGGCCTAACCGCTT
>Ga0210410_10005087_pt1 | contig 11506 bp, 5 predicted proteins | sample IncBWC4MmetaG_FD_161058 | JGI IMG/M metagenome (GOLD analysis project Ga0210410, IMG submission 161058) | Forest soil microbial communities from Barre Woods Harvard Forest LTER site, Petersham, Massachusetts, United States - Inc-BW-C-4-M | ecosystem: Environmental > Terrestrial > Soil >... | reverse complement strand
CGCCACGCGCCACAATCGAGGATGTCCGTGCTTCTCGCCGAAGGACCAGATGTTTCGGAACCAGAACGTCGGCAAGAGATCGAGCGGCGCTTCGTCCGGCCCGCGATTCCAGGCTGTGATCTTGATTAGGATGTCTTCCGGCGCGGCTTTGGCATATTCGACGAACGCGTCGAAGTATCGGTTCTCGTTGAAGATGCCCGTATCCATCAGCTCGAATTCAGGGTCGCGCTTCGTTCGTTTGCGATTCTCTTCGACGAGCTGATCGTACGGGAATGCAGCCTGTGGATACTTGTACAGAAACTTCATGTAGGAATGCGTCGGCGTCGAATCGAGATAGAAGTAGTACTCCTTCACGTCCTCGCCATGATTGCCTTCATGCCCGGTCAACCCAAACAGGCGCTCCTTCAGGATATGATCGCGGCCATTCCAAAGCGCGAGCGCGAAACAAACCCGCTGATGCCGGTCGCAAATCCCGCCGATGCCGTCCTCCCCCCAGCGGTACGCGCGCGACCGCGCCATATCGTGCGGAAAATGTTCCCACGCGGTTCCGTCCGGACTGTAATCCTCGCGAACCGTTCCCCATTGCCTCTCGGCAAGGTACGGCCCCCAGCGCTTCCAGTGCTTCGTGCGCTGCAGGGATTCCTCGAGGCGCTGTTCTTCGGCTGTCATCGCAGCGTGATTCGCTCCGCTCCTGTGAAGGGGAATGCGGCCGGTAGGCCCAGGAAGCAATAAGTATAGTCAGAAGTTGCCGCTGGAGAGAACAATCTTTGGGACGTATTGAGGACATGCGACTCGCAATCCCGGCCTCTCGAACTCGGTACGTATTAAAATCGGGGCTAGTCGTGGAGAACCTTATGAAGCAAATGTCAGCAATTGCGTTCAAAGCGCGCTGTTTGAAAGTCATGGACGACGTCCAAGCCTCAAGGGAACCCGTTTTGATAACAAAGAGGGGAAAACCTGTCGTCAAGATCGTATGCGCGGAACCCCACCCAGACGACATATTTGGATTCATGTCCGGACAGGTCAAGATCGTCGGCGACATCGAGGCACCGATTGATGATTGGAATGCCCTGAAGCGATACCCACGTCATCGCAAGAATTCCAGATCCAAGTCCACTCCTTGAAGCCGCGTTCTTTTCAGCGAATTTCAATCACTCGCGCCTGGCGGACGGCTGTGATCGCGCGAAGTTCACGGAGGACTTCTGGCGGGACTATCTGATCTACGTTCACGATGCCGATGGCTTCGTCGGAATCTTGCACGCGGCCGAGGGCGAAGTTGGCAATATTGATGGCGTGTTTGCCGAGGAGCGTGCCAACGCGGCCGATGACGCCGGGGACGTCCTCGTTGCGGAAGAGAAGCAGAAAGCCGGTGAGCGGCGCGTCGATGTCGATATTGTTTACGCCAAGAATGCGCAGCGCGTTGTTCAGGCCGATCATGCCGAGGACGGAAACGGTTTCGCCGTCGATGCGCAGAGCTACGCCCAGTGAATTGGTGTATTTGGCGCGGCGCGCGCTGCGCACTTCGACGACCTCGATCCCGCGCGCTTTCGCGAAATTCCCGGCGTTAATCAAGTTGATTTGATCGGCCAGAATGTGGCCCAGAACGCCCTTCAGCACCGCGTTTTTCACGAGATGCGTGTTCAAGTCGGCGAGGCCGCCATCGTAGCTGATTGAGACTTCGGTGAACGGCTTCTCCGTAAGCTGCGCGACGAACGTGCCCAATTTTTCGCCGAGTTGAAGATACGGCCCGAGCTTTTTGAACTCCTCAGGAGAAATCGACGGCATATTGACGGCGTTCTTGACCGCGCCGGTCGTCAAGTAATCGCGGAGCTGCTCCGCGATGCGCGTGCCGACCACTTTTTGCGCTTCCTCGGTCGAGCCGGCGATGTGCGGCGTGGCGATCACATTCGGGTGCTGAATGAGGCGCGGATTGGCTGGCGGCTCGGTTTCAAACACGTCCAGCCCCGCGGCGGCCACCTTTCCGCTTTCGAGCGCGGCAAGCAATGCCGCTTCGTCCACGAGTTCCCCGCGCGCACAGTTGGCGATGCGCACACCTTTTTTGGTCAACGCCAGGGTTTTCGCATTGATTAAATGCCGGGTCTCCGGCGTCAAGGACGAATGCAGGCTGATAAAGTCGCTCGTCTTGAATAGCTCTTCGAGCGGCAAGAGGCGAATGTTCTGCTCGGTGGCGAGCACCGTCGAGACATACGGATCGTACGCGACGACTTTCATTTTGTGCGCTTGCGCGAGGCGCGCGACTTCCGTGCCGATCGTACCGAGGCCGATGAGGCCCAGCGTCTTGTCGCGCAATTCGCTGCCGGTGAATTTCTTCTTGTCCCACTTGCCGGACTTCATCGACGCGTCCGCCTGGGCCACGGGATGCGCCATCGCAAGGAGCATCGTCATCGTGTGCTCGGCGACGCTGATGGCGTTTCCGCCTGGCGTGTTCATGACGAGCACGCCCTTGCGCGTAGCGGCGTCGAGATCGACATTGTCAACGCCGACGCCGGCGCGCCCGATGACGCGCAGGCTCTTGGCGGCATCCAGCAGCTGCGCGGTCACTTTCGTCGCGCTACGGACGAGCAGCGCGTCCGCATCGCGAATCTCATCCTCGACCTTGCCTTTCGTCTTTGGGAGATTCACGACGGACCACGAGGGATCGGTCCTCAGAATTTCCAATACGCCGTCGTCGACGCTATCGGCAATCACAATTTTCATTTTGGTCTCGACGTTCTCCGCGTTCTCTGTCTTCTCTGTGTTGAAAGCCCTGCCTAAACAGGGCTAAGGGCTTTCACCACAGAGGACACAGAGGGCACCGAGAACCCAAGTTCACAGCGCTTTCAGGAATTTTTACGACGAATGCCGCAAGTACACACTTTGCGCGGCGCGGACGCCGCTGCCGAGCTCGCATTTGTGCCCAACCTTCTGCAGCGCGATTTCTAGGGCGCCGAGAATCGCCAGCAGGTCGAGAAAATCGTAATACCCCAGGTGCGCGATCCGAAACATCTGGCCCTTCATCGAGCCCTGTCCATCGGTAAGAATCGCGCCAAATCGCGAGCGCATCTCCTTCACCACTTTAGTGGACTCGATTCCCGCGGGCGCGTTGATGGCGGTCACGGCATTCGCCGGCGAGCTGACCGCAAAATTCGTCAGGCCCAGCCCGAGGGCCGCTTCGCGTGTCGCTTCGGCCAGAAGCGCGGCGTTGCCGATCAGATTCTCACGCCCCAACTTCTTAATGTAGTCGAGCGAGTCGTGCAGGCAAACGACGAGCGAAGTGGCCGGCGTGTAACTCGATTCGCCCTTGACCAAGCTCTTCCGTTCCTTCAAATAATCAAAGTAATAGCGCGGCAGCTTCGATTTCTCCATGGCCCGCGCGGCCTTGTCGCTGATGCTGGCAAACGCGAGGCCCGGAGGAATCATCGTCGCCTTTTGTGATCCGCCGATCAGAATGTCGATTCCCCAATCGTCCGGACGCAAGTCGGTCGTCCCAAGGCCGGTGATTGCGTCCACGACAAAGCAGCAGTCCGGCAGCGCGGATACCGCTTTGCCGAGCGCCTCAACATCGTTACGCACGCCCGTCGAGCTTTCCGTCGCCTGGATAAACACGGCGTGGAACGGTCCACCCGATTCGAGATGCTTTTTCATTTCGGCGACGGGAACGGGGTGGCCGTAAGGAGCTTCCACGACCACCGATTCGATGCCGTAAGCCTTGGCCAGCTGAACCCAGCGCTCGCCGAATTTCCCCGCCGTTCCGATCAGGGCGCGGTCGCCCGGAGAAAGTAAATTCGATACGGCGCCTTCCATCGCGCCTGTGCCGGAACTGGCGAACAGGATCACATCGTTTTTCGTATTGAAGTAGTAGCGGAGACTATCGAGCGTCTCCCGCATCAGCGCGCGGAACGCGTCGGTGCGGTGATGCAGCGTCATGGTCAGCGCGCGAAGCTGCGCTTCAAGTAGCAGCGGTGTCGGTCCGGGAGTAAACAGTCTTTCCTTTATGATTCCTGGCATGTCCTTATTCTCAGTCCATTCTTTTCAGATTAGGAAAAAAGATCCGGCGTGCAAGCAAGACAAATCGGGTTATGACCATTTCAAGGGCATATCCGCCTCAGTGAGTTTCGTTGCAGGCAGAACCAAAGGTTACGGGATGAAGTGAAAATGGTCAACCATCCAGTCCGCTCGGCTTTCTTCGGAATGATGTTTCACTTTGCGAAAGCGGGCCGTACAATTCAGGAATCACCGGAATAGTAGGAATAGAGGAAGTGCGGTCATGCGCGAAAAAGTAAGAGTCGTCGACGTTACGCCACGCGACGGATTACAGAATGAGCCGAAGCCCGTTTCCACGCGCGATAAGCTCGCGCTGATCGAAAAACTCGTCCGAGCGGGCATTTCGGACGTTCAGGCGACGAGTTTCGTCCATCCCAAATGGGTGCCGCAAATGGCGGACGCAGAGGACGTTGCTGCGGGGCTCGGCCAATTTCCGGGCGTCACGTTTTCCGCTCTGGTTCCGAATCTGAAAGGATATGAGCGCGCCGTCGCCGCGGGAATTCGCCACATGGAATTTGTGATCGCCGCCAGCGAAACCTTCAATCGCAAAAATCTAAATCGCAGCATGGCTGAGTCCCTGGAACTCCTGAAAGAAACGACGCGCCTCGCCCAGCGCGAAGGGGTCGTTCTTCGCGTGGGGTTTTCGACGTGTTTCCACTGCCCCTTTGAAGGAAGAATTTCGAGCCAGGCGGTCGTGAACGCGGTCCGAGCCGCGCGAGACATCGCGCCCTGGCGCGTCGCCGTGTGCGACACCGATGGGATGGGTTTTCCAGACCAAGTGAAGGAAACGGTTGGTCGTCTCGTCGATGAATTGCAGATGAGCCCAGCGGACATCGTGCTTCATTTTCATGACACGTACGGCCGCGGCCTCGCCAACATGCTGGCGGGACTCGAGTGCGGCGTGCGCGAATTTGATTCTTCGACCGGCGGCCTGGGCGGCTGCCCGTACTGCCCCGGCGCCAGCGGTAATCTCGCCACCGAGGACCTCGTCGATTTTCTCGAAGGTCAGGGCTACGACACGGGCATCGACATGGAGAAACTACTGGACGCGGCGGAATTTGCATGCAAGTTTTCATCGCGACCCTATCAAGCGCATCTTTTGCGCGCGCGCCGGGCAACTGCATGCAGCGCGACTCCGACGGCTTCAGCTTAAATATTTCAGTAGCGTCGCGCGAGGCGATTTGGATTTCTCGGTGTTCTCTGTGCCCTCTGTGGTGAATGCATTTTCACCTTTGCGCTGCACAGGCTTTGACACGAAGGGCGCAGAGAGCACGGAGAAGATCGAGAACAAAATGGAAATCGCGATTTCCGTTCGTTAGAACAAGAAATGCCGCTTCCACTCCATGGTGTCCGCGTGCTGGACGTCACCAACGTCCTCGCCGGACCCTTCTGCAGCTTTCAGCTTGTCCTTCTCGGCGCCGAAGTCATCAAGATCGAGCACCCGGAAAATGGCGACCTCGCCCGACGCCTCGGCGCGGACGCGAAAGCCGACGCAGCCCTGATGGGCGCTTCGTTCGTCGCGGTCAATGCCGGCAAACAATCCGTAACTCTCAACCTCAAAGCGCCGGACGGAAAGGAAATTTTCAAGCAGCTCGCGGCAATCTCGCACGTGGTGGTCGAAAATTTTCGCCCCGGCGTGATGACCCGCCTGGGACTCGACTACGAGACGCTGGCAAAAGTGAATCCTAGCCTCGTCTATTGCGCGATTTCGGGCTTCGGGCAAGACGGACCGCTGGCGATGCGCCCCGCCTACGATCAAGTGATTCAGGGAATCTCCGGCGTCATGAACGTGACAGGAGACGAGCGCAGCGCCCCGTTGCGCGTCGGATATCCGATCTGCGACACAATGGGCGGCATCACCGCCGCCATGGCCATCTGCGCAGCGCTAGTGGACTCACGAACCACGGGGCAGGGCCGCCGGATCGACGTCTCCATGCTGGAGGCCACGCTGGCCTCGATGGGCTGGGTCGTTTCCAACTATCTCAACGCTGGAGTCGAGCCGATCCCGATGGGGAATGAGAATTTTACGGCCGCTCCCTCCGGTGCGTTTCGCACCGCCGAGGGCCTGCTGAATATCGCCGCGAACGAAGACGCGCAATTCCATAAATTGTGCGAGGTCATCAGACGCCCCGAGTTAAAAACCGACACCCGCTTTGAGGAGCGCGAAACTCGCCGGTGCAACCGTCTCGCAATTAACCGCGAAATCGCGCCGGAACTCATGAAGCGCACCGCTGCCGAATGGGAAAAAACGTTGATTGAAGTCGGCGTCCCGGCGGGTCGCGTCCTGAGCGTTCCGGAAATTCTGCGGGACGAGCACCTCGCCGGCCGCAACTTCGTTTCTGAGTTTGAGGGCGCGGCTGGCAAACAAAAAGTGACCCGCGGAGGCTTTCTCTTCTCCGAAGGCGAAGCGTCGCCGCATACCCCTGCCCCGCCCCTCTCCGAACACACCGAAGCTTGGCTCAGCAAGCTCGGCTACGACCCGGAAGAAATTCAAGCCCTGCGAAGAAACCGCGTGGTCTAGAAAAAAGCCGCTCCTCAGTTACCACTTTTATAATCTTGCCCGCAATATATCGGTCTATGCGCAAACCGCATTTCGCCCGAATTGGTCATACCAATTTTGTTCCCAATTGCATGCAGTCCCCTCTGTTTTCCGAAGAAAACGCTTGACTTCCGCGAGCGCCGGGAATTAAATGCCAGCACGTTTGGGGTGTCTTCATCAGGAATTTTGTTTTGTCATGGACATTTGATTTCAGAATGCTCGCGATGGTCCGCCAAGGATCATCCAGGAGGCGTAGCATGGGTGTGGGTACAAAGAGCAAACTGGCTGTAAGCTTCGCAGTTTTCGCAGCTGTACTATTCACATTGATGACGGGAACCGTAGCGCGCGCCCAAGTTACGGGAGCAACGCTATCCGGGACCGTCACCGATCCGTCGGGCGGCGTTGTCGCCAACGCGAACGTCTCCGCGACGAACACCGCAACCGCGATCACACGAGACGTCAAGTCCGACTCGGCAGGGCTGTACGCAATTTCCAATTTGGTGCCGGGAGTCTACGACATCAAGGTCACCGCGACGGGTTTTTCCACGAGCGTGCAATCTGGTCTGGCACTCGCCGTCGGCCAGCAACAGCAACTCAACTTCAGCCTGCAGGTTGGCCAAACTTCCACGCAGGTGGAAGTGACCGGGGCAGCACCGCAGATCGACCTTACCTCATCGGCCGTGTCAGGACAGGTTGAGTCGGAGACCGTGCGCGAGTTGCCGCTGAACGGTCGCGACTGGACTTCGCTGGCAGTGCTGCAGCCCGGCGTAAAGCCCATCGAGACGCAGATGGCCTTTGCGACCTCCGCTCGTGGGAATCGCGGTTTCGGAGGAGAGCTAACCGTCTCCGGCCAGCGGTCCACTTTCAACAATTACCGGATTGACGGAATCGTTGTGAGTGACTACGCCATGGCATCTCCCGGAAACGTGATTGGCGTCGTCCTGGGAGTGGACTCAATTCAGGAATTCACGGTTTTGACCGGCGGCTTCCCGGCCGAATACGGGCGCGCAACCGGCGGCGTGGTGAACGCGATCACCCGGTCGGGCACCAACCAATTTCACGGAACCGTGTTCGAATTCCTGCGGAACAGCGCCCTGGACGCGAACGATCAATTTTCCCGAGCGGCAAACAAGGCCAAACCTCCGTTCCACCGCAACCAGTTTGGCGTTGCGGCGGGCGCACCCATCATCAAGGACAGGCTTTTCGTGTTTGCCGATTACGAGGGTTTGCGCCAGACCAAGGGAATTCCGCAGTCAAGCACTGTGTTTTCGGACGCCGTTCACAGTGGTTTCATCGTTGGAAACGGGCCCGCATTAAATAATCCTGCGGGTACGCCGTGCACGACTGTGGGGAGGCAGATCGTTGGGGGTGTCGTCGTCGCCGACCCCGGTACGGGCGGCGCGCCCGGTCAATATGTTTCTCCTGCTGCGAACACGTGCTATTCCAACTATGCCGCTGCGCTCCTTCCATTGTGGCCCAGCGCCAACGGGGCAGTGAGCGGAGATAAGGGCAAGTTTGTTTTCGCAGGCGTTCAAGCGGCGCCCGAAAACTTCGGCACGGCCCGCGTGGACTACACGCTCGGGAAGAACGATACCCTGTTTGGAACGTTCCTCAGGGACCCGGCAAATTATACGCAACCGGATGGTTTCAACGATGTTGGTTCGGTATCGAGCACCAGCAGAACGACGTTTGCCCTGGAAGAAAACCACACGTTTGGTTCCAACTTCGTAAACGCGGCGCGCGTCGGTTTCAACCGCGACAATGTAAAAAATCTATTCACTCCCACGGCGATCAATTCCCTGGCGGGTGATACCACTACGGCGGACGCCATACCCGGGCAGACCGCTCCGCGATTGTCGGTAAAGGGCGGAGTCACAGACTTCTTCGGCGGTACCGAGTCAGGCTCCCACTATCTCCACGTCTGGAATTCGTATCAATACTACGATGACGCGATTTGGACCCTCGGTAACCACACCGTTAAGTTCGGTGGCGGCGCAGAGCGAATGGACTACAACGAACACACGTTCCAGAACCCCGGCGGGCGCTATATATTTGGCGGCAGCCCAGCCATTGCCGGCAGCATTGGCAACTACCAGGACTTCTTCGATGGTTTGCCCAGCCACCTTGAGGGAGGCCTGCTGAATATCATTGACGAGCCGAGAGAATTTCGGCAAACCACGTTCGCCGCTTATGTCCAGGACGATTGGAAGTTCAAATCCAACTTGACCCTCAACATCGGTCTCCGGTACGAGCCAACCACCGTCCTGAAGGATGCCCAGGGCCGGATCACGAACCTGGCAACCATTACATCTACCTCGCCCACGTGCGCCACGCCGTTCTCTGTATCGGCTCCCCCATATAACCTTCCGCCGATAGCCGGCACATCCTGCGGCAGTGTCGGTCCTTATTACAAGAATGCGACGACTCTCAACTTTGAGCCGCGCATCGGCTTTGCCTGGGATCCGTTCAAAAATGGAAAGACGTCGGTCCGCGGAAGCTTTGGTATCTACGACGTGGACCCATTCGCAGGCTACTTCCTCTTGCAGCAAAACCAGGCAGGGCCGTTCCTCGTTTTCAAGAGCGTCACCGGGGACCCCAGTATCACCGGCACCCATTTCGTAGCGGGAGGGGGAGGAGCGGCGCTGGCGAATTCAACGGCCAGCAAACTCTCCGAGTCAACAGTCGAGGCCGCGCCTCATCGATCGTACGTAAATGAGTGGGCACTCACCGTGCAGCGTCAGCTCACAGGAGACACCTCGTTGACGGTCGGCTATGTGGGCACACATAGCCTGCACTTGCTCACGAGGGGTGATGACGGCAACATGGCGGGCGCCCCCGGCAGTGCGAACCCGTATATGCTAACCCCTTATGGGTACATGTTTCCTGCTCCCGCTTTCGCGCAACCGGTCAACCCGGCCATGGGGGTAATCCGTTATATCTATTGGAACGGCAGCGCGAACTACAACGGGTTAAACGTTAACCTGGACAAGAGGTTCAGTCACGGGTTGCAATTCCAGGTGGCCTACACGTTCTCGAAGTCGCTGGACGACACTTCCCAGACGATCGCCGGCGACACTTTTGCCAACGGTATCAATTCGCCGTGGTGGTTCCTGCCGCAGGCGTTCTATGGCCCATCCGACTTTAACGTCACGCACACACTCAGCATCAACGCCCTGTACACGATCCCCACGCCGAAATCGTGGAGTGGGGCCATGAAAGAGGCTCTGGCGGACTGGGAAGTGGGCGGCATTTTCACTTACAACAGCGGCACGCCGACGACTCCGATCAACCAGGGCGATCCGTTGGGCCTTGGGAACGGCGGCGCGGACCAATTCGGTCCCGTGGTTCAGCTCCCCGGATGCAATGCAGTCAGCACTGCCGGAAGCACAGGCGGGCAGCCAAATTGGATCAACCAAAACTGCTTTGCGGAGCCGTACTTGCCGACTTCATTCGCGAGTTCATTACCCGCGGCATACGCGTGCAACCCGGCTGCCACGGATCCCGCGGGTGTGACCGCACCGAAATATCCGACGGGTACCGAGGGCTGCCTGAATCTGGCGCCGTTCAAAGTCTGCAAGAACTGCGTCACCGGCCCGCACTTTGTCAACATGGACTTCTCCATCCACAAGGTCTTCCCAATCACGCGTATTTCGGAAGCGTTTAACATTCAGTTCCGGGCGGAATTTTTTGACATCGCCAACCACGCCAACTTCGTCCCGCCCCAGCCTAACAGTGGCGACGGGAACTCCGGGATTCTCAACCCAGATGGTTCGTTCGGAAACCTCGGATTTATCAGCTCGTATGCGAACGCACAGCAACCCTCGAGGGAGATTCAGTTCGGCCTCAAGGTCAACTGGTAGTTTCGGGATCAACTCTCAACCACAACTGCCCGTCCCGATCGAACCGGGACGGGCAGTTGTTTCTCTCACGCAGAAGTTGGACGAAGTAGCGAGCATCTTTTGGCACTGTTTGATGGCTTGATAGTAGAGCAAGGTCGCAGAGTCGCTCCCCTTCCCGCCCTCACGCTCGCCAAGAGAAAACTCGGAGTGGTGCTTTCTTTCAGGCAATTTTCAGGCTGCGGGCATAGAGTAGCCAGCGTTTCAACGCGGATCGAATTGGAATCGCTTTCGAGAGACCCGTTGGGTGCGGGATGGTTTTGGTAGCACAGCCACTCTTGGCTGTGTGATTTTGTGGGCTCCGGATTCGGCACGGACGCTAGTGTGATTGCAAAGACCACACAGCCAAGAGTGGCTGTGCCACCAAAATCGAAGGAGACCTCAGATGAAAATTTCAAGGTGCGCAAAATTGGCGCTCGGGTGTTCCATCGTTCTGTCCGCGGCGTGCGTTCTGGCCGGCTCGCCGGCGGGCGGCTATCACTTGCTCAAGAAAGTTTCGTTCGGCGCGGCGCCGGGCTCGGGCGCGACCGGCGAGTATTTCGATTACGTGGTCGTCGATCAGGCGGCGCGGCGTGTGTACCTGTCGCACAAGACCGAGGTCGTCGTCGTGGATGCCGACTCTTTCGATAAAGTTGGCACGGTGACGGGCGACTGGAAGCGCATCCACGGCGTCGCGCTCGCGCCCGAGACGGGCCACGGCTTCATCACCGATGGCGACGCGGGCAACATCGTCATGTTCGATATCAAGACGCTCGCAGTCCTCAAGACGATTAAGGGGGAGGACGACGCCGACTGGATTCTCTACGATCCGGCGTCCAAGCGCATTTTTTCGTTCAATGGCGACGCGAAATCCGCGACCGTCATTGATCCTGCCAAAGGCGAAGTCATCAAGAGCATTCCGCTCGGCGGCGCGCCCGAACAAGCCGTCGCCGACGGCAAGGGCATGATCTATGACGACATCGCATCCACCAGCGAAGTCGTGGCCATCGACACTCGCGACCTTACGATCAAGTCGCGCTTCCCCGTG
>Ga0210410_10005086_pt1 | contig 11507 bp, 5 predicted proteins | sample IncBWC4MmetaG_FD_161058 | JGI IMG/M metagenome (GOLD analysis project Ga0210410, IMG submission 161058) | Forest soil microbial communities from Barre Woods Harvard Forest LTER site, Petersham, Massachusetts, United States - Inc-BW-C-4-M | ecosystem: Environmental > Terrestrial > Soil >... | reverse complement strand
CGCCGTTCGCGACGCCGATGCTCGCGCTTTCTCTCAGTTGATGCGTCACTTGCGGGAGACAGACAATGAAAAACACACCGTCATTATGGTGCAGGTCGAAAATGAAGTGGGCGTGATTCCCGAGTCCAGGGATCACTCGGCCGCGGCAGAGGCCGCTTTTCAAGCACAGGTGCCGTCTGCCTTGATGAGTTACCTTGCGAATCACCGAATCACCTTGAATGTGAAGCTTCGCGCTGTCCTCGAAGCCGAGGGCAGAACCCAGGGCACATGGCAGGAGGTCTTCGGGAAAACTCCGCTTACAGACGACCTTTTCATGGCTTGGCAGTTCGCCACGTATATCGAACACGTGACGGCCGCAGGCAAAGCCGAGTACACGCTTCCCATGTTCGCAAATGCCGCCTTGATCAGGCCGAACTACGAGCCGGGACAATACAACAGCGGAGGTCCGCTGCCGCATTCCTTGGACATATGGCGTGCCGGAGCGCCGTCGCTCGATTTCTTTTCTCCGGATCTCTACTTCAATGAATTCGCAACGTGGTCAAACTCCTACAAGCGCCCTGACAATCCCCTGTTCATTCCCGAAACGCAGGGAGGAGTGGCCGGATCTGCCAATGCCCTCTATGCTTTCGGTCAGCTCCGTGCCATCGGCTTCTCCCCATTCGGCATCGACGACGTGGGAAACGCTCCGCTCGATCTGGTAGGGATCACCAACTCGGCCGAGCGCCCCGACAACGCCGCAATCGCCAACCTTTATGCGGCGCTTTCAAAACTCTCCCCATTGATTCTGGAAAAACAAGCAGCGGGTGCGACCGCGGCAGCTTTGATCGAAGGTGAAGCGCAGCGTTCTGCGCGTCTCTATATCGGCGACTACATCGCCAACATCACGCGCGCAGCAGGTTCCGCACCAAGCACACGGATTGGTGTCGTCCTCATTCAGACCGGCGCGAATGAGTTCCTCCTGATCGGCAGCGGAGATGCTCAAATCACCTTCGTGACCGATAAGCCGGGACCTCCGATCGTCGGCATCGAGAGTGTCGATGAAGAGTTCTTCGACGGCCGAAAATGGACGCCCAGAAGGCGCCTCAACGGGGATGAGAATTCTCAAGGCCAGTCGGTGCGGCTTTATTCGACGGATCTGAGCCAGGGCAGAATCTACCGGGTCCGCCTCTATCGCTATCGCTAGTCCAGGGCAGCCATCTCGGCCCGGGCCGAACTCGAGCTCTTAGAGACCGATTAGATAGAGACCTTCGGCTGTCACACCGGCGAGAGAAGAGCTAAACGTTTTCATTGAACTGGCAACAGCTTTTAGGTCATGACCTGCCCTGCGCCGAAAGCAGCTCACCTCTGCTTCACCGGCCGGATGATCCCCGGCTTTGCCGTGAAATTCCCATCCAACCGACCCCCGATCGAGTCAAGTAAATCGTTTTCTATTGACACTCAAACTTTATGATGCATATAGTTCTGATCGCGTAGTTATTAGGCGCTTTATCGTCAATGATCGCCCGGAATCAAGCGCCAAAAGTGCGCCTAATTCTCTCAAAACCATAGCATTTTCTGGGTTTTGCGCAGTAAATCTTCGGAGGTCATTTATGTTCGCAACACGAACAAAATCGAGGCAGATCTCGTTCAATAGCCTCTTCGCATTGTTGGCTTTGACAATCGCCTTAGCCAGGCCTGGGGTGGCCCCTGCCCAGGTTCTCTACGGATCACTCACCGGGACGGTGACCGATCCGAGCGGGGCTGCCGTAGTCGGCGCTCAAGTCACCGCACTCGCGGTCCAGACCGGGATAAGCCAGACTGCAGTCACCGACTCCAGCGGAATCTATCGCTTCACCACGCTTCTGCCGGGTTCCTACAAGGTGACTATTGCCGGACAGGGCTTTTCGAAGCAGGAGACTCCTGACGTGTTGATCCGCGTGAATGAAATCGCTCGCGTGGACGCGTCTCTCCGCGTAGAGGGTTCAACCCAGAGCGTGACGGTGACCACGGAGGCGCCCATACTCCAAACCGACAATGCCGATGTGCACACCGACATCACCTCACGGCAAATTGAAAACCTGCCCATCATGGGATCTCAGGGAGCGAATTTCCAGGAACTGCTGCGGACCATTCCTGGCACGGGACTCACTGCGGAAACCAACTCACTTGCCGGCAATCCGCAGAGAGCGATCAATACCAATGTGAATGGCATGTCCAATCAGGGCGTCAACACGCGAATTGACGGTGCGCAGGATGCTTACCCGTGGCTTCCGGCAAACGTCGCGTATGTGCCGCCTGCCGACGCCATCGAAACGGTCAACGTTGTGACCAACTCTTTCGACGCAGAGCAGGGCATGGCGGGCGGGGCGGCCGTCAACGTGCAAATCAAATCAGGCACCAATCAGTTTCATGGCAGCGCCCATGAATTTCACACCGATCAAAACTTCGCGGCCCGAAACTACTTTCAGACTGATCCTAAGATCTTCCCCAAGAAGAACCGCAATAATCAGAACCAGTTCGGGGGCACGATCGGCGGTCCCATCAAGAGGGACAAACTCTTTTTCTTCACAGACTACGAGCGCACAACGCAGAGGCAGTTAGCGGGCCCCGATACGCGTACGCTGCCAACAAGCGCCATGGCCAACGGCGACTTTTCCAGTCTCCCCGGAAATCCAGTCATTTACGATCCCGCAACCGGCGATCAGCACGGAGGAGGCAGGCAGCAGGTCTCCTGCAATGGCCAGCTGAACGTCATCTGCCCCGGTCGAATCGACCCCGCCGCACAGGCCATGATCAAGCTACTGCAGCCGATGATTGCGAAGGAAAACGCAACGGCGAATGACCTCAACAACTTCTCCGGCAGCGGCACGGCGCTTTTCAACCGCGACAACCTCGACGCCAAAATCAACTACGTTCCCGGACAGAAGTCGACTGTCTTTGGGCGCTATAGTTTCTCGAAGACCCTGGTGTTCGATCCTCCCCTGTTGGGAGCCGCAATCGGAGATGCGACCAACGGCGGGCAACTCGGTAACGCGCCGGGCCTGGTTCAGACCGTCGGGCTTGGCTTGACCCACGCGTTTACCGCGGCTCTACTGGTCGACTGGAACTTCGGCTTCACGCGCCAGCGCCTCGGATCGACCTTCGATCTCACCTCGGCCAAAGGGCTAAATGATCTGAATATTCCTGGCACCAATAACACGGGGGCAACGGGCGATCCCAGCCTCTACTACGGACTTCCCGGTTTCATCTTCCCCACTGGATCCACGCCTCCCGGCACCGCAAATGCAATTGGTGCAGCGCTTGGCAACGCACAGCCCGCCAACCCCTTCCTCTTCCGCGACCAACAATTTGTGACGGGCGCCAACCTGAGCTGGAACAAGGGCAAGCACGCCCTGCGCGGGGGCATCGAGTGGAATCACTCGCAGCTCAACCACTTTCAGCCGCAAGGCGGAACTTTTCAGGAGCCGCGCGGTTCATTTGAGTTCAACGGCTACGTGACTTCGTTGCAGGGATCTACTCCGAACTGGTTCAACTCCTGGGCCGATTTCCTGCTCGGCCTGCCCAGCGGAACCGGAAAAGCGAGAGCATTGTTCAATCCCACAGCGCTGCGGTGGTCTCAATGGGCGTGGTACGCGCAAGACCACTACCAGGTGACTCCGAAACTCACGTTGACCCTCGGTGTGCGCTGGGAATACTACCCGTTCGGTTATAGCGACAACGGCAAAGGTCTGCGCTATCTTGATCTGAACTCCGGCAACGTCTCCATCGGCGGATACGGCGGCGTTCCCAACGACGACGGCATCGACACGGGATTCGGACAATTCCTGCCGCGCGTGGGTGTGGCCTATCGTATTCACTCCTCGACTGTGATTCGCGGAGGCTATGGCATGAGCGCCGATCCGTACACGTGGCACGTCCTGCGCAACGCCTATCCGGCTGTGCTCCTCGACTCCAACGTGACGGCGAATCCTTCAGACTTCATCCCCGCAGCAAGCCTCACAGGCATCAACGCCAGCGGCCTTGGCGGGGGAAGCTACTCCGTCCCCACCGGCCTTGTACTGTCGCCGCTGCCCGATTTGAGCAGCGGGAAGATCCCCCTGCCAACGAGCATCAGCACAACCACAATTCCCAATCCGTTTAATCGCGGCTACTTCAACTCCTACAACGCCACGGTGGAGCAGGAAGTGAAGAACAAGTTCACCCTCGACCTCAGCTATGTCGGAACGTATGCGGTACGGCCGGTCGTGAATATGAATGCCAATGCTTCACCGCCGGGAACGGGAAGCGCTGGCGGCCTCCTAAGTCAAAAGTACGGCGCCAACTACAAGGGGACAATCAATGAGCTGAATCCCTTCAAGAACAGCCGCTACGATTCGCTGCAAAGCAAGGTGACCTACCGGTTTGCCGATGGTTCCAATGTGGGAGCGGCTTACACCTGGTCCAAGGCCTTGAGCTATGCCGACAATGAAGATCTCGGCTCGCTCTCCTTCCCTTATCCGGCGTTCTGGAGGAAGAATTACGCGCCTGCCGGATTCGACCGCACCAACAATCTTGAAGTCTACGGCGTGATGGGCCTGCCCTTCGGCAAGGGCGAGCCTTGGTTGCAGAGCGGTCCCGGCAACTGGATCCTCGGCGGCTGGCTCGTCGACCCGCTGATCAGTGTGATGAGCGGCGTGCCCTTCACGGTGAGTGCCGGCGGCAACCTCAATGCCAATGGATCAGGACAAACAGCCGATCTCGTCGCCCCCTTCCACCGGACACATGGCAAGCCGCCGCGCACCGGCGTCACCTGCGCGCTTGGTGACGCCACCTGCGGATATTTCGATCCCAGGTCCTTTGCGGCGCCGTTGATCACCAACGCCGCGAATGCCCACTACGGAAACACCAACCGCAACGAGTTCCGCGGCCCCAGCTACTTCAGCATGAATCTGAGCGTGGTGCGCGACTTCAAAGTGAGAGAGCGCTTGGAACTGGAGGTGCGCGGCGACGCATTCAGCCTCACTAACACGCCGCACTTCGCCAACCCCAACGCCTCGTGCCCGGCCAGCGCTACCGCACCCGGTCCGGTCAGTGGCAGCGGCGGGCTATGCAATACCGGCTCCAACAACAACTTCGGCGTCATTACAGGCGCTGCGCAGCCGGGCGGCTTCTTCGGCCCCGATCCCGGCAACCGCGTTCTTTGGGTGGGAGCGAACGTGAAGTTCTGAGAATTACCGCGCCGTGAGCAAAAAAGCTGGTCATGGAGCGGCAAGGTCGGTGTTACCGCTGCCGCTCCTGCCTAAACCATTGATTGTGGATGAGAAAGATGGTCGGGGAGAGAGGATTCGAACCTCCGACCCCTGGTCCCGAACCAACGACCGATTCACTAACCCGTTGTCTCGCTTAGGTTTGTTCTGCGTGTTGCACCATGTTTCATCACGGTATTCGGCAGCCAATGGACCCAAATCGGACCCAACTCTGAACTTGACCATCAACCCAACCGTGGAAGAACTGCCGGGGCGTTCCTGACGGATATCTTCTGGCCCGCCGCTGACATCTCGATTACTGTTCGGTTAAGTTCGAACGTGACTTCAACTCCTTTAGTCGAGAGGCACGGGGAGAACCTCGATTGGTTCATCCCCGGCCGTTGCTGTTCCGTTGCGCAATTGTGCCAAGTGATCTAGCTAGTCAACATTAAGCGTCAGGGCGAGTGACGACTGGCTTGACTGCTCGGTCCCGGTGGTTGGACTCGGAGACGAAAGGCTACTGCTTTCGCTGCAAAGTGACAGGGTCAGTGCGAGCACTACGACGATTGTGAACACTGAACGATGGAAGCGCTTTTCCTTGCAACGAAGAACCCAAGCAAAGCGAACGGCACGCCAACGAAGGCTAGCCACGTCGCCAGGACGGATGTTTTCTGCCGAAGCTGCGCAAGTTGCTGTGTGGCGGTGAATGTCGCCACAATGGAGTAATTGCCTGGCTGTATCTCCGGACGTCGAGATCGTCAGTATTTTTTGGCCCTCATCATAGGTACATGCTGCTCCCGTGGGAAGGTTGACGCATTCACCTGCCACGGTAGCATTCGCGGATAGGCCAGAAAAGGTCACTGGTGCCTGCGTGCTCTGTCCATGTTCAACGCTCAGAGCCGGATTGCCAGAAGCGACGGTGAAGGCCCCCGGTGCATTCGCTTGAGAGTCAACCCATAAATTTGAAATTGGCTGACCCGTCCCCGAGGCCCGAGGGATTCGAAACGACAAGGGTAACTGCTCCAACAGATGCGTTCCCGGCGATTCGTTCCGCCGTCAATTCTGCTTGGTTGTGACGAAACACGGCTTCAGCTTCGGATAGCCTCCCAGAGCCCCTCCAGCAGCAGCCCTAGAGGCAGATCATTAAGCTCAATGATGTTGTACCGAGCGTACTCGTCCAGCGATTGGGGATTGAGAGAAAACGTCGCCCACGCCTTGTGAGAAAGCTGTTTGCGGATATCTATTTCCTCATCGAATCGGGCCGCCTGATGAGCTTTATCGGCTTGCTCGCGTAGCGTTGAAATCACTGACGGGATCACGAAAGTTGCTTGCATCTACTGCCGTGTCCGGCGACCACACAAGCCCAACGACACTGCTTCCGCGAATCTATAGTATGAACGGTGTCGCGGAGGCAGAATGAGTCACCGATGCCGGGCGTCGTGATCGGCTTCGTCATAATCTGTGTCGGTGGTCTTGCCCGTGCCTACATGGATTTCTCCGCACACGGCATGAGGATGTTGTCCGACTCCCGAAGAGGAACACCGAATTGAGCTACTGGAGGCTCGTCAAGCAACGCCGCGCTGGCATTTGGCCGTTCGTCGTCTGCGTTGTCTGCATTCCGCTTGGGATCGTGTTAGTGTTCGGGTCGATCATTTGGAGCAATAATCATTGACGAACTACACTTAGAATTCGAGTCAATAGTTAACGGGGACACGATGACACTTGATGGACTGATGAGCCGGGCCGCGCTGGAGTGCATCGATACGCGCGAGCGACACTTGGCCGTATACACAGTCGGTATAAACGGCTACGTTTGCAGGAACGAGGCGGCAATGGACGAAAGCCGGGCGCTCTACAAAGGGGTCTACCGAGACTGCCAGGCGTGGATCGAAAGGCAGGGAATTTCGGCGGCTCTCAAATACGTTGTCGAACACATGAATGAAGTGCCCGCGCTAACCGTTCGCGGCATTTCGTGCAATGAGATACTAGGGTTGCTTTCAAGTCCACCTGAATAACCGAATAGCGGAACGCGCCAAAGGTGAGAAGGTGAGTGGCCCTAGATTAATCAATCCGGAATATGAATTGAAGTCCTGTTCGCATCTTTTGGGCCATCCACCGATGTGGACGATTTTGTTTCGGTCAAAGGACAAAAGGTCCACAAGGATAAACAATGTGCAGGGGTGTTGCCGTAAGTTATTCAATAGAGGCCGTTTGCAGATCGAGCGCGCCGAGTGGCGCGCAAAGATTTGTATGCCGCTACCTGTTAGCGCATACGCAGCGAGGTCCAGCTTTGAGGTCGCATTCGTGGCCGTCGTAGTGTTCCAAATGCTCAGGAGATGTTCATAGAACCCCATTCTGTGCGTCTGCACTGCGCCTTTTATTGTGGGAAGCCTACCACGATTGCCTTCAACAACCTTGAAACCCTCGATAAAGGGAAAACCACAAAGTTGCTCATCGAGTCCGAATAGCTCCCGATTCTTGCGATCTGGACCGGAATCGGAATACTGCCGAGGAGCCAAAAAGCGATTGGACCGCGGCTTATGCAGGTACAATTCCAACCACACCTTCGATCAGTGAGGTACAACGATGCGAATGGCCTTCACCTTGTTCGTTTCGACGATGGTGCTCCTGGCGCCAAACGTAGGTCATGCCCAGGCTGACCATCCCATATCGGTCGAGAAGTTGGGCACTGTGACCTTCAGTACCTCGTGCAGTGTCGCCGCTCAGCCTCAGTTCAATCGCGCCGTGGCGCTGATGCACTCGTTTCAGTTTGCTCGTGCGATTGAAATGTTCCAACTGATTCTCGCGGGCGATCCATCGTGTTCGATGGCCTACTGGGGTATCGCGCTAAGCAGTTGGGGCAACCCCTTTGCTTCCGGTCTCAAGCCTCAGGCGCAACTCGATCAGGGCCTCAAAGCGGTCACGCAGGCGCGAGTTGCGAATCCCAAGACCGCTCGCGAGCGTGCCTACGTGGGGGCAGTGGCGCATCTCTATACCGACACGGCCAATGTCGACCAGCGTTCTCGCGTCCTGGCATACGAAGGCGCAATGGCCTCCGTCAGTGCCGCCTACCCTGAGGACACCGAAGCTACCATCTTCTATGCGCTGGCTGTCGCCGCCGCGGCTGATCCGGCCGACAAGACCTACTCTCGGCAGCTCAAAGCGGGAGGAATGCTGGATGCCCTGTATGCCAAGTATCCAGATCATCCGGGGCTGGCGCACTACATCATTCATGCGTACGACGTTCCGCCGCTGGCCGCCCGCGCATCCGGGGCAGCACAGCACTATAGCCAGATCGCTCCGTCGACCCCGCACGCATTACACATGCCTTCGCATACATTTACGCGACTTGGCGATTGGCAGGCTTCCATTGATGCCAATATCGCCTCTGCCGCCGCCGCGCGAAGCGCGAGTCAGCCGGTTGACGAGTTGCATGCCTACGACTACCTGGTCTACGCGTATTTACAGACAGGACAGGACCTCGCAGCCCAACATGTGGTGGAGTCGGCAGTTGAAGTATTCTCGCGCTTTGACCCAGGAGTGTTGATTGGCGGAGCGGGCAGCCCCGCAACGGCCTACTTTGCCCATGCGGCAATTCCCGCTCGATACGCCCTGGAACGGCGTGCCTGGGCCGATGCCGCTAGGCTGGAGCCCACTCCCAGCCCATTTCCACACACCGATGCAATCACTTACTTTGCCCGAGGCTTGGGGGCTGCGCATTTGAAAGATCATGCCGCTGCACGCTCCGCAATTGATTCTCTCGAACAAAGCCGTGACAAGCTGACCAGGATGAAAGAAGACTACTGGGCCAACCAGGTAGAAATTGAGCGTCAGGAAGTAGTCGCGTGGCTGGCATTTGCTGAAGGGAAGCCACAGGACGCGCTCGCGGAGCTGCGCACAGCTGCCGAACTCGAAGACAAGACCGAAAAGAGCGCCGTCTCGCCCGGCCCACTTGCGCCGGCTCGTGAAATGTTAGGAGAGCTGCTGTTGGAATGGAAGCGACCTTCCGAAGCTCTCCGCGAATTCGAATCGACGTTGATCAAAGAGCCTAACCGCTTTTGGTCGCTGTACGCGGCAGCTGAGGCGGCAAAGCTGAGCGGCGATCGTCAGACTGCGCAGATGTATTTCCAAAAGTTGCTCAAGGTTGCCGAGCACGCCGATCAAGACGACCGACGGGAGCTGGCCGAGGCGTACACATCGGTCCAACCAGAATAGCGAATTATGTCACGCTGCAGCTCGCGGATGGGGGATAGATACCGCGAACGGGAAAGGGTCCGGTGCTGCAGCATACTCCCCCAATGTCGCTGCCTTAGCTTTGAGAAGAGGTTGGGTCCAAATAAAGTGCGTCTTAAACACCGCCCGACTCGCCCAAGTTCGCCTTTAACTGAGTCATGTGACGCGACTTACGATCCCATTGCGCCGAAAGTATCACGCGTGAACCCTTGGATCTTGCCCAGGGGATCAACCTTGAACCGTAACATATTGATTCTAAATAGATTGCTGTTTGATAACCTCATGCTTGAGGCTAATAGTTCAGCGCCAAGACTAAAAGTTAAGCTATGGATTGTAAAGGCTTTGGTCGGGGAGAGAGGATTCGAACCTCCGACCCCCTGGTCCCGAACCAGGTGCTCTACCAGGCTGAGCCACTCCCCGACTATCTTGCGGACTGCGAATCGCCGGGCGCCGCCTGGTGCGTTTATCCCCTTGATGCGCTTGGATCAGTGTAGCAGAATTCCGTGCGTCGGTTGAGCACCGGCCTCCCCGATTCCAAACCCAGGCAACTAGCCGGCGCAGTCGCCTAAGCCGCCGAATCCCATCGGTTTAGAGGACGGGGGTCCCATCTGAGCCGGCCGAAAATCACACTGCGGGAAGCTCTGGCGTAGCAGCCAGCAATTGGAGTGTGTAGGCCTGCTGCGGCGCGGCGCAAAGCGCCTCGGCGTCGCCAGTCTCGACCAGCAGCCCACCTTCCATTACCGCGATGCGCGTGCTCAGGTACCGCACCAGCGGCATGGAGTGCGAGATGAACAGGTACGTCAAGCCGTGGTCGCGCTGGAGAGTCCGCAGCAAGTTCACGATCTGCGCACCCACGCTCACGTCCAGGGCGGAGACCGGTTCATCGAGGATGAGCAGCTTGGGCCGCAGTGCCAGCGCACGGACAATGTTGATGCGCTGTCGCTGGCCGCCGGAGAACTCGTGTGGAAAGCGCGCAAGGGCCGACTCGTCGAGACCCACTTCATGGAGCAGTTCCACTGCTTTGGCGCGCAGGGCAGACTTTCCCGCCGTGATCCCTGCCTCGCCGCCGTGGATGTGGAAGGGCTCGGTCACGATCTCCAGTACCTTCGTGCGCGGATTGAGGGCCGCGAAGGGGTCCTGAAAGACCGGCTGCATCTGGCGGCGCAGTCGCTTCAATTCGGCGGCCACATCCACTCAATCAACACGGATGGTGCCGCTGCTGGGCTTCACGAGGCCCAAGACCATTCGGGCTACTGTGTCTTTCCCGAGCCGGATTCGCCGACCAGGCCAGGGTTTCGCCGGGTTCGATCTGGAGTGAAACATTCTGCACGACGGGGCGCATCTCCGTGTTGAGGCCGATCCGCCGCGGGTAGCTTTCGCTCACGTTCTCAACTTCGACCGGCGCCATGAGGTCATCGTACGCGACTTGTCCCACCCGGATAGAAAAGCCGGAAACTCGCCGGCAGCCGCTCGGTGGCCCTTCGCATTGCAGTGCGCTGATGCGGGTATTGCGGCCCCGAAATCTCAGGCGGGCGAAATTGCGATGGGGTGCTGGAACTGCACGCCCTTGACGCAACAGCTTGCCGTCTTCGGATTGCTTCCGTGAATCGGGATCGGCCACGATGCTGGATTTCTAGGCTGTATAGTGAGCGGAAAGGCTGTTCAATCACTTTCCCTGAGGCGAGCTCATGACACTGGATCGGCGCGGGTTTCTGGCGGCATGCAGCCGCGCGAGCATTACTTCGGCGTTGATGCCGGGGGTTCTGTACACCTTGGCGGTGCAGGCGCAGGAGTCGACGGGAAGCGACCAGTCGAAGCCACCGAAGTTTACACCGGAGATGATTGACCAGGCGGCGGAGATGGCCGGCGTGGGTCCGTTTACCGGTGAGCAGAAGAAGATGATGATCGACGGGCTGATGGATCAGAACGGATCGGTGAAGGCGATCCGGAAGCTGAATCTGCCCAACTCGGTGGCGCCCGCGTTTGTGTTTCATCCCATGGCGGCGGTGAAGGCCGCAGCCGCGGAACCCGCGCCGAGGCCCGAACAGAGCGGGCCTACCGGGAACGTGT
>Ga0210410_10005084_pt1 | contig 11508 bp, 9 predicted proteins | sample IncBWC4MmetaG_FD_161058 | JGI IMG/M metagenome (GOLD analysis project Ga0210410, IMG submission 161058) | Forest soil microbial communities from Barre Woods Harvard Forest LTER site, Petersham, Massachusetts, United States - Inc-BW-C-4-M | ecosystem: Environmental > Terrestrial > Soil >... | reverse complement strand
CAGTCCCAGGAATCAAGCGGATGCGGGCAGGTCCGGCTCCCTCCTGGGGAGGCTTGCGGTGAACTAATGAGGTTCGCGACGGAAGTAGCCCTTCTGCTGTGCCTCCTCCCCGCCTTCGGCTATCCGCAGGGGACCGCCCCCGCGACCGTGGTCGAGGTGCAACGACTGTTTGCGCTGCCTCCGCAAGACAGCCGCATCATGATGCGCTGGTGGTGGTTCGGCCCCTCGGTCACACGGGAGGAGATCGAAGCCGAGATGCGAAGGATGAAAGAGGGCGGCATCGGAGGTTTCGAGCTGGCCGTCGTCTATCCCATGGCGCTGGACGACCCCGCCCGCGGGTTTCGCAACGAGCCCTACCTCTCGCCCGGCTTCCTCGACAACGTCGGCTTCGCCGCACGAAAGGCCCGCGCGCTGGGCCTGCGGATGGACGTCACGCTAGGAAGCGGCTGGCCCTACGGCGGCCCCTACATAACGCCGGAGCTGGCCGCGGCCCGGCTGCGCTCCGACCGCCGCGAGGTTCCCCCGGGGATGACGAGCATCTTCCGGCCCGCGCCCTTCGGGGGCGACCGTCTCCTCGCGGCGTTCATCGGGCAGGGCGCGCTGCGCGAAGTCGACCCCACGAGCTTCCGCGAGCTGGACATCTCCCGCGAGGGGCCGATCCCGCTCCCGCCCGGCGACGGGCCGCGCTGTGTGCTCCTGTACTTCGTCGGCCAAACGGGGCAGGTCGTGAAGAGGGCCGCCCTCGGCGCCGAGGGATACGTGCTCGACCACTACCAGCGGGCGGCCCTCGAAACGCACCTGCGCGAAGCGGGGGGCAGGCTGCTGGCCGCGGCCGGGCCGGGCGGAGTGCACGCGGTTTTCTGTGACAGCCTGGAGGTCTACGACGCGGACTGGACGGCGGACATGCTCGACCAGTTTCGTAGGCGCCGCGGCTACGACTTGCGCCCGCAGCTGCCGCTGCTCGAGTATGACATCGGGGAGCGCTCGGCCGCCCTGCGACGGGACTTCGGGCGCACCCTGACGGAGCTGTACCAGGAGCGCTTCCTGGCTCCCCTGCGCGAGTGGGCTTCGCAGAACAAGGTCCTCCTCCGGATCCAAAACTACGGGGCGCCACCGGCATCGCTGGCCAGCTCGCGTTACGCGGACCTTGTCGACGGCGAAGGCTGGGGCTATCGCACGCTGACCGCCACGCGGTGGGCTTCCTCGGCCGCGCACCTCCTGGGCAAGCCCGTCACGACGTCCGAGACTTGGACTTGGCTCCATTCGCCCGCCTTCCGCGCCACCCCCCTCGACGTCAAGGCGGAGGCTGACCAGCACTTCCTCGCCGGCATCAACCAGCTCATCGGCCATGGCTGGCCCTACTCGCCGCCGGAAGCGGGGACGCCCGGCTGGCCCTTTTATGCCGCCGCCGTGCTCAGCGACAAGAACCCTTGGTGGCCGGTCATGCCCGATCTGGCCGCGTACCTCCAGCGCGTCAGCTTCCTCCTGCGGCAGGGCGAGCCGGTCGCGGACGCCGCCCTCTACGCCCCCACCGAGGATGCCTGGTCCACCTTCAAGCCGGGCACGCCGGGCTACCTGAATCTGTTCGCGAAGATCGTCGAATGGATCGGCCCCCACGCCGTCCCCGCCATCCTCGATGCCGGCCACAGCTTCGACCTCATCGACGACGGTACGCTGGAGGAGGGGCTTCACCGCGGGTACGCGGTCGTTGTCCTGCCCGGTGTGCGCTGCATGCCGGAGCCGACGCGGCGCCGGCTCGCCGAGTACGCCCAGGCGGGCGGGACTGTGCTGGCGGTGGGACGGCGGCCGGAAGGGGCGTGGACCTCCCTTGAGCTGGTGGAAGGGCACAACCTTGCGCGCCGTCTCAGGGCGGTCCCCCCGGATGTCACGCTGAATCCGGCCTTTCCAGAGATCGGGTTCGTGCATCGCCAGCTGACCGACGCCGACATCTACTTCCTGGCCAACACCGGCCGGGAGCCCCGCGCCGTCGCCGCCCGCTTTCGCGCCCCGACGCCAAACGTGGAGTCCTGGGACCCCATGACCGGCGCGAGCGAACGCCTGGCCGTTCGCGATGGCGAGGTCGCGCTCGACTTCGAGCCTTACGGCTCACGGGTGGTCGTGTTCCGAAAGGAGGCCGGCTCCGCCGCCCTCCCCGCCGCGCGCTCCCTGCTCGCGTCCCTGGAGCTGCCCTCCGGATGGACCGTGAGCTTCGCCGGTAAGCACGAGGCCATCGGGGTCGACCTGCCCCACTCGTGGGCCCAGGGCACCGCCACCCGCTACTTCTCGGGCGCGGCGACCTACCAACGCGTGGTCTTACTTCCGGCGTCGTTTCGAGAGCCGGGGACGCGGGTGTCCCTGGATTTTGGCCCGGCGACGCCCGTCGAGCGGGGGGCGGTTTCCGGAGGCACGTTGCGGGGGGCTTCCTTCGCCGCTCTCGTTGAACCGCCGATACGCGAGGCGGCCACGGTCTTCGTCAACGGCCGCCGCGCGGGCTCGATCTGGGCCCCGCCGTACCGGATCGATGTCACGGATCTCCTGCGGGGCGGCGCGAACGAGGTCAGGATCGACGTCTACAACACCGCCATCAATCGGCTGGCCGAAGACGGACGGCTGCCGGACATGAAGGCGCTCGTCGAGCGCTACGGGCTGCGCGCACGCCTGCAGGACCTCGAGGGGCTGCAGCCATTGCCCTCCGGTCTCCTGTCTCCTCCCCGCTTGGTGGCGGAGAGATGAAGCACCCTACTGCAGATCCATCATCAGGCGACTGACCGAGGCGGGGGAAAAGCGGTACACGCGCAAACTGACCGTCGAACGAGCCGGTGAAGAATACGCTCAAATCCTAAGCCCGGAAGCCGGTCACGGTCAAAGCTGGTCGATGGGAGCGACGGCTCGCCCAAGGCGCGCTACGAGGTGCTAACGCAGTTGAAACACCATATTGCGCATGGCCCTGATTCACGCCCGCCACTTTGACATCATGATGTCTGCAGGATAGCATCAAGAAGTGCGCACGACCCTGACCCTCGACGAGGACGTTGCCAGCAAGCTGAAATCGGAGGCCCGCCGGTCCGGCCGGTCTTTCCGTGAGCTCGTCAACAGCACACTCCGCCGAGGTCTTGCCAGCCGTCGAGAAACCAAGCCCTCGGAGCCGTTCAGAGTTGTGGCCCGCGATCTTGGAGAGCTAAGGCAGGGCGTGACTATCGACAACGTGGCAGATCTGCTGGAGCAGGTCGAAGGCGGACGCCACCGTTGATCCTCGTCGACGCCAACCTGCTGCTTTACGCATACCATCCTAGGGCTGAGCAGCACGAGGCCAGTCGCGCCTGGCTCGAGGCAATACTTTCCGGGTCGGAGATGGTGCGCTTCACCTGGTTGACACTGTGGGCATTCCTCCGAATCTCGACCAATTCCCGCATCTTTGAAAGACCTCTCTCCGCGCTGGAGGCGGGTACCGCCGTTTCCTCGTGGCTCGCCCAGCCAAGCGTCGGAATCCTCGATCCCGGCGAACGCCACTGGGAAATCCTATTGAGGCTGATGAGGGAGGGACAGACCGCCGGCCCATTGGTAATGGATGCCGTCTTGGCCAGCCTCGCCATCGAACATGGCGCCACGCTCTACACGACAGACCGAGACTTTGCTCGCTTTCCCGGCCTCCAGTGGACTAATCCCCTCGCGACTCGATGAGCCACCGCCCTGGAAATGAGCCGTTACCGGGTGACCGTCAAAACGTCACCCGCCCCCACTAGCCAGGCGCGAGAGTGGCGACTCGTTACCATGGCGCTTGCCGTCCGTGAGGGGTTCGCAGGGGTTGCCGTCTCGCATTTATAATGAGTCCGGGACGAACCCCGATCAAGACCGAAGCGCTGGATGACCAGATTCCTGTTTGCGATCCGCATGGCGGCTCTAGTTGGCGCCTTTGAGGGCTTGGGCATAAGCCGTCCGCGACTGCGAAAACAGTGTACGCACGCGAAGAACAGGAAGGATAGGAGATGAGCAAGGTACGAGTCCTCGTCGGTACGCGCAAGGGCGCCTTCATCCTGACGGCGGATGGCAAGCGCGAACAATGGGATGTCAGCGGGCCGCACTTCATAGGGTGGGAGCTCTACCACCTCAAGGGATCTCCCGTGGATCCGAATCGGCTGTATGCGGCGCAGTCCAGCGGCTGGTTTGGGCAGATGATCCAGCGCTCAAACGACGGGGGGAAGACGTGGGAGCCGGTGGGCAATAAGTTCACTTACGAGGGCGTCACCGGCACCCATCAGTATTACGATGGCACGCTCCGCCCCTGGGAGTTCAAGCGGGTCTGGCATCTCGAACCGTCGCTCACCCATCCAGACACGGTCTACGCGGGGGTGGAGGACGCCGCCATCTTCCGCACGACCGACGCCGGGCAGACCTGGCACGAGCTCCCCGGACTGCGGGGGCATGGCTCGGGACCGCGCTGGGCGCCCGGCGCGGGTGGGATGTGCCTGCACACGATTATTCAGGACCCGAAGGAGCCCGGCCGGATCTTCATCGCCATCTCGGCCGCGGGTGTTTTCCGCACCGATGACGCCGGCAAGACCTGGCAACCGATCAACCGCGGGCTGAGATCCCAACACATCCCCGACCCCGAAGCCGACGTCGGCCACTGCGTTCACCGCATCGCCCTTCACCCGTCGCGGCCGCGTACGCTCTTCATGCAGAAGCACTGGGATGTCATGCGCAGCGACAACGGCGGCGACACCTGGCAAGAGATCAGCGGGAACCTGCCGACCGACTTCGGGTTCGTGATCGACGTCCACGCGCACGAGCCGGAGACCATCTACGTAGTCCCGATCAAGAGCGACTCGGAGCATATTCCGCCGGACGGGAAGCTGCGCGTGTACCGCAGCCGCAAGGGCGGAAACGAGTGGGAGGCGCTCACCAAAGGCCTGCCGCAAAAGGACTGCTACGTCAACGTGCTGCGGGACGCCATGGCGGTGGACTCGCTCGATTCCTGTGGCGTCTACTTTGGCACCACCGGCGGGCAGGTGTATGCATCGGCGAATGCCGGCGACAGTTGGGCGCCCATCGTCCGCGACCTTCCGGCGGTCCTCTCGGTAGAGGTTCAGACGCTGCCCTGATGGTGCCGAGATGATCCGAGTCGTACTCCCGGCACCACTGCGAACGCTGGCGCAAGTCGGCAGCGAGGTGGCGCTCGAGGTCAAGGGACCGGTGACGCAGCGCTCGGTCCTGGACGCCCTCGAGGCCCGCTACCCCATGCTGCGCGGCACGATCCGCGACCACGTCACGCAGCAGCGGCGGCCGTTCTTGCGCTTCTTCGCGTGCGAGGAAGACCTCTCCCATGAATCGCCGGACGCCCCCCTGCCGGACGCCGTCGCGTCGGGGGCGGAGCCCCTTTTTGTCATTGGGGCCATTGCCGGCGGGTGAAGCCCTTGTTCATCGAGCCGCTTCGGGGGCGTGAAGCGTCTTCGGGATCGGGATGCGGAGGTTGGCGACCGGGGAGGAGGCCGGAGTCCTCCCGCACGCGCTTTAGATCTTCTGGGTCAAGGGGAAGCGCCACGGGGCTATCTTGGCCACGCTCTCCGGCAGCGTCCTCGAGCGGGTCCAGTTTTTCTCGGGCACGTCCTCCTTGGCTAGCGCTCGCCCTGGCCCTGGCGAGCATCTGTGCCTTTCCGGGTTGGGCAGGCGCGCAATCGCCAGAGCTTTCCATGCGCGAGTTCTCATCCGGTCAAGTAAAAAAGGGGGTCCGATCGATTGGTTTCGGGGGAGACGGAGCCAGCTGGGGCAACTATGCCCTCGTTTGGCGGGACGCGGACACGGCACTGGTCGACTACGGAGACACACATTATGGGGATGGCAATGACTTTCATTTCTCGGCCATCGGGCTGACCTCGCCCCACCTTTGGCATGACCTGACGATCTACGTGATCGCGATGTTCCAGGACACCAGCGGCGCTCGCCTCAACGTCAAGAGTCCGGGAGTTGGCCCCCGCCCGGTCTCGGTGATCGGGACGGGCTCCGATCACGCCATATTCTCGAAGATTGCCCTGCCCCTGGGGAAGGGATTCTCGGTCGGGATCCTTCTGTCCCACGAAACCTCCCATTTCGACGCCACGGTTGCCGGGGAACTTCCACAGAGTATCCGGTACGAGACCCACTGGCGCCCATCCGGCGGGTTCGGAGTGACTTGGCAGCCCCGGAAAACCATGCTCTTCGGCTTTCGTGGCCTGCTGAACAACGACCTCGAGTACCGGACCGATCCTGCCGGTAGCTCTAAGGGGCTGGCTCACACCGCCGAGTACCGGCTGGGCGGCTCCCTCTCGCCTTGGAAGGGGGCATGGGTCGATGTCGGCGCCACCCGTCTAGAACGCCGGAACGCTCTCGCAGGGACGCACACGCTCGTCACTCACCCCAACTTGGGCTTTGAGCAGACGCTGCTGGACACACACCTTGGGCTTAGGGTCGGCCTGGACGAGACCTCGCCTACGGTCGGGCTCTCGCTCAAGTTCGCCCGCTACAAGCTGGACACCGCCTATGTGGACACCATGGGCCGCAGCCGCGTCGGCGGCCTGTTCGGAGATCAGAGCCGCAGCTTTCTGGTGACGTTCACAGTCGATTACGGTCCCCAACACCCATAATCTGGCTGTCAGGCCCGTCGGGAGCTCGACGAATTGGCGCCACGCGAGCTTTCTGGAGCCCAAGTCCGGCGCGCGCACGGATTGCCCTGATGACGTGGAGTCGGTTGCTCTGGGGCCTTCGCTCGGGGACCGAACGAAGCGTGGCCGGGTCCGATCCCCCTAGCGCTGGACGCGCGCCCCCCCGCCCTTGACGAGGCTCTCGACCTCGGAGAGCGAGGCCATCGAGGTGTCGCCGGGGGTGGTCATGGCCAGGGCCCCGTGGGCGGCTCCGTACTCCACGGCCAAGGCCAGGTCCCCCTTCTCCACCAGGCCGTAGATGAGCCCGGAGGCGAAGCTGTCGCCCCCCCCCACCCGGTCGTAGATCTCGAGGCCCCGGCGGAGGGTGGCCTCGTGGAACTGCCCGCCGCCCCAGGCCACCGCGCCCCAGTCGTTGATGGAGGCCGACTTGACCGTGCGCAGGGTGGTGGCGATCACCCGGAGGTTCGGAAACTCGCGGGTGACCTCGACGATCATCTTCTTGAAGTTCTCCGTCTCCAGCGAGGACATGGCGGCGTCGGTGCCCGGAACCGCGAAGCCGAGGGAAGCCGTGAAATCCTCCTCGTTGCCGATCATGACGTCCACGTAGGGGGCCAGCTTTCGGTTGACCTCCTGGGCCCGCTTCTGGCCGCCAAAGTTCTTCCACAGGCTGGGCCGGTAGTTGAGGTCGAAGGAGATGACGGTCCCCCGCTGCTTGGCCGCGCGCATGGCCTCCTCGATGACCTCGGGGGCGGTCTCGGAGAGGCCGGCGTAGATTCCGCCCGTGTGGAACCAGCGCGCGCCGCGGCGGGCGAAGACCTCCTCCCAATCGATGTCGCCTTTGCGGAGCTGGCTGGCGGCGGTGTGGCCCCGGTCCGATACCCCCACCGCCCCCCGCACCCCAAAGCCGCGTTCCGTGAAGTTCAGCCCGTTCCGGACGTTTCTCCCCAGCCCGTCGTAGGGGACCCACTTGACGAAGGAGGTGTCGACGCCCCCCTGCAGGATCAGGTCCTCGAGGAGGCGGCCCACGTCGTTGTCGGCGAAGGCGGTCACCACCGCCGTGCGCAGGCCGAAGCACTTGCGCAGGCCCCGCGCCACGTTGTATTCGCCTCCCCCTTCCCAGACCCGGAACCCGCGCGCGGTGCGGATCCGCGCGTCCCCGGGGTCCAGGCGGAGCATGATCTCGCCCAGCGAGACTTGGTCGAACTGGCACTGGTCCTTGGGCCGGACGGTCAGAAGGCTCATGGTTCCTCCCCGCGCTCAGGGGGCGGCGCGCCGTGCCGACGGGGGCCGGCTCCTGCGGGCCTCACGGCTTCCCCCGCGCCAGGGCCGTGGCCTCCGCGGCCAGGCGGGTGACCTCGGCCAGGTTGCCCGCCTCGAGGAGCTTCGCGGCCACCATCCAGCTCCCCCCCACCGCCAGCACCGCCTTCACGCCCAGGTAGTCGAGGAGCTTCTCGGGGCCGATTCCACCCGTGGGTATGAACCGCACCATGGAGAAGGGAGCGCTCATGGCTTTCAGGGTGGGCACCCCCCCCAGGGCCTCGGCGGGAAAGAACTTCACGACGTCGATGCCGGCGTCCAGGGCCATGGAGATCTCCGTGGCCGTGGCGACGCCCGGGAAGACGGGCACGGACCGCTGCTGGCAGCGCTGGACCACCTTGGGATCAAACCCGGGGGTGACGATGTAGGTCGCCCCCGCGTCCAGGGCCCGGTCCACCTGGTCGGGCTTGAGGACGGTGCCGGCCCCGAGGAGGATGTCCGGATCGCGGGCGATCTGGCGGATGGCGGCCTCCGCGGCGGCGGTGCGGAAGGTGACTTCCGCGCAGGGCAGCCCCCCCGCCTTGAGGGCCTGGGCCAGGGGCCCGGCGACCTCCGCCCGATCGATGACGACCACGGGCACGAGCCGCAGCCGCGCGAGTCTCTCTACGACGGTCGGCATGGTGTGCTCCCGTCCCGCCGCTCCCGGGCCGCGAAGGCGGGCCGGGTCACGGCCGCTCCCCGGCCGGGGGTTGAACCCGGCTCCCCAGGGCCCCGAGCTCGATCCCCAAATAGGCGCGGGCGTTGAAGAAGGCGATGTCCGCGGCCAGCCGGCCGAGGAGGACCCGATCGTCGGGTATGAGCCCCAGGCGGATGTCGTTGCCGAGAATGTTGCAGAGCAAGCGCCGGAAGTACTCGTGGCGGGAATAGGACAGGAAGCTCCGCGAATCGGTGACCATCCCGATGAAGCGGGAAAGGAGTCCGATGTTGGAGAGGGCGCGCAGCTGGGCCTCCATCCCGTCCCTCTGGTCCAGGAACCACCAGGCGGTGCCGTATTGCATCTTGCCGGGCACCGAGCCGTCCTGGAAGCTCCCGATGACGGTGGCGAAGAGCTCGTTGTCGCGCGGGTTCAGGTTGTACAGGATCGTTCTTGCCAGCTCATTGGTCTCGTCCAAGCGGTCCAGGAAGCGCACGAGCGGACGCGCCATCTCGAAGTCGCGGATGGAGTCGAAGCCCACGTCCGCGCCCAGCTGCCGCCTAAGGCGGGTGTTGTTGTTCCGGAGGGCCCCCAGGTGGTACTGCTGCACCCAGCCCCGGGCGTGATCCATGACCGCGAACCGGTGCAGGAGGGAGGATCGGTAGCCCAGGACCTCGTCCGCCTCCGGCACGCGCCCGCGGCGCGCCTTCTCGAAGGCGGCCTTGGCCGCGGACTCCAGCGCGGGCGCGGCCAGGAGCTGCTCGAGGCCGTGGTCGGAGGCCCGGCAGCCGGCATCGTGGAAGGCGGCGTGCCGCCGATCGAGGGCCTCCAGGAGATGGTCGTAGCTCGCGATCGACACCCCCGCCGCGGCTTCCAGCCGGTCCACCCATTCGTTGAGGGCGGGGGGGTCGTCCACCAGGAGGGCCCGGTCCGGCCGCCAGGTCGGGTAGACGCGGGTGTCGGGGGCCGCGCGCTGGGCCAGGGCCCGGTGGTGCTCCAGGGAGTCCGCGGGGTCGTCGGTGGTGCACACCACCGCCACCTTGAACTGCTTGAGGAGGCCCTGGGTCGTGAACTCCGGCCTCTGCAGGGAGGCGTTGCCGCGGTCGAAGATCGCGCGCGCGGTGCGCTCCGAAAGGAGCTCCTGCACCCCGAAGGGCCGCTTCAGCTCCATGTGCGTCCAGTGGTAGAGGGGGTTGCGGAGGGTGTGGGGGACGGTGCGGGCCCAGGCCTCGAACTTCTCCCAGTCCGAGGCTGCGCCGCTGCAATACCGCTCGTTCACCCCGTCCGCCCGCATGGCCCGCCACTTGTAGTGGTCACCCTCCAGCCAGATCTCGGTCAGCGAGCGGAATTGGTGGTTCCGGGCGATCTGCTCCACGGGGAGGTGGGAGTGGAAGTCGATGATGGGCAGATCCTTCATGCCCGAGTAGAGTTCCCGCGCGGCTTCCGTTTCCAGCAGGAAGTCCTCGTCGAGGAAGCGTCCCATCGTCATCCCTCCTCCAAGCGGGGGCCGTCGAGCCCCGGGGCCAGGAGATGTATCACGAGAAGGGCGAGCAGATAGGCGGAGGCGGCCATGAGGAAGACGGCCAGGTAGCTCCCCGTCCACTGGAGGACGTAGCCCACGACCTTGGCCACCAGCATGCCCCCCACCGCCCCCGCCGCGCCCCCCAGCCCCACCACCGAACCCACTGCGTGCCGGGGGAACATGTCGGAGGCGGTGGTGAAGAGGTTGGCGGACCAGCCCTGGTGGGCGGCCGCGGCCAGGCTCACGATAGCCACCGCCCCCCACAGGGTCGTGACCCGGGAGGCGAAGGCGATGGGGGTGACACAAAGGGCGCAGAGGAGGAGGGTCGCCTTCCGCGCCGCGACCAAGCTCACCCCGCGAGCGAGGAGGATGCCCGGCAGCCAGCCCCCCCCCACGCTGCCCAGGGAGGAGAGGACGTAGATGACGGCCAGGGGAAGACCGCGCCCCTGGAGGTCGAGGCCGTAGGCTCTCTGCAGGAAGTCGGGGACCCAGAACAGGTAGAACCACCAGAAGGGGTCGGTCATGAACTTGCCCATGGCGAAGGCCCAGGTCTGGCGGTAGCCCAGGAGCCGCTTCCAGGAGACGCTCCGCGCGGGAGGGTCGAGGGGATCGCTCCGGATGAAGGCCATCTCGGCCGCGGAGAGCCGGGGGTTCTCATCCGGCCGGCGGTAGAGGGTGTGCCAGACCACGACCCAGAGGAAGCCGAGGGCGCCGGTGAGGACGAAGGCCGCCCTCCAGCCCCACGCGAGGACGACCCAGGGGATGAGCACGGGGGTGACGATGGCGCCCACGTTGGTGCCGGAGTTGAAGAAGCCGGTGGCCAGCGCGCGCTCACGCTTGGGGAACCACTCCGCCACCGTCTTGATGGAGGCGGGGAAGTTGCCCCCCTCCCCCAGCCCGAGCGCGAAGCGGGCCAGGCCGAAGCCGAAGGCGGAGCCGGCGAGGGCGTGGGCCATGGCCGCGAAGCTCCACCAAACGACGGAGATGGAATACCCAAGGCGGGTCCCGATGCGGTCGATCAGCCTCCCCACCAGGAGGAGGCTGATGGCATAGGCGACGGTGAAGGCCACGACGATGTTCGAGTACTCGATCTCGTCCCAACCGATGTCCCGCTGCAGCTCCGGCTTCAGGATCCCGATGATCTGGCGGTCGACGTAGTTGATGGTGGTGGCGAAGAACAGCAAGCCACAGATCACCCAGCGCAGGCGTCCGACGCCGGTGCGCGAGGACGGCGCGCCTCCACCCCCGTTGCCTTCCATGCTCGACATCGGGTCCGCCTCCCGCGGCGGGGTCCGCCCCCTAAGCCACCCGCCAGACCTTCCCGGTAGGAAATTCATGAGCGTCGATCGACTCCGGCCTCATGGTGATGCTGTAGCCGGGCCGGATGGGCGCCGCAT
>Ga0210410_10005083_pt1 | contig 11508 bp, 12 predicted proteins | sample IncBWC4MmetaG_FD_161058 | JGI IMG/M metagenome (GOLD analysis project Ga0210410, IMG submission 161058) | Forest soil microbial communities from Barre Woods Harvard Forest LTER site, Petersham, Massachusetts, United States - Inc-BW-C-4-M | ecosystem: Environmental > Terrestrial > Soil >... | reverse complement strand
ATTTGCTTCATTTCAACGGAGTGCGGCTTGAGAAATTCATCGTCGATAATCCAAGCTACCCAATTACGCAGCCGGAACTTGCCGGGGTTCCCACAGGTATTGTGGTGCTCGACCCGCGTCAACGAATCCCATACACAATCCAGTACGGCTTGGGAGTTGAACGGCAGCTCAATGAAAGCAGCTCTCTCTTTGTGAACTACATCGGCGCGAGAGGAATCGACCTGTTCCGTTCGATCGATGCAAACGCTCCGACTCCGCCTGCTTTCGCGGCCCGGCCTAACCCGAACCTGGGCCAGGAGAGAGAGCTTCAGTCCGAAGGCTACCTGAAGAGCAACGGGGTCGAGTTCGGTTTCCGCGGGCGGCCGGCTAAATTTTTCTCGGGCCAGGCCCGCTACAATCTCGGCAAATCGTACAACAATACGAGCGGCATCACGTATTTCCCGGCGAACAGCTATGCACCGAACGCGGATTGGTCCCGCTCTGACAATGATCAGCGCCACAAGTTCGACATGCTCGGCGCCTTGGAGGCGGGCAAATGGTTCAACTTCGGAACGGCTTTCTCGGCCTATTCGGGTAAGCCGGTCAATATCACGACTGGGAACGACGATAACCATGATGGCCTGGCGATTGATCGGCCCCAAGGCATTCCACGCAATATGCTGCATGGCCCCGGATACCTCGAACTTGACCTCAATCTACAGCACGATTTCCCTCTAACCAAGGAGGGCCGCAAGGGGCCTACGGCAACCCTCTCGGTGAATTCGTTCAATGTTCTGAATCATGCGAATGACATGACCTATATCGGCGTGGTGAGTTCACCTCTGGTTGGTCGTGGAGTAGCTGCTCAGCCGCCGCGGCGCATGCAGCTGGATCTCGAATTTAGGTTCTAACAATTGGAATTGCTCAAGGAAAGGCGTGGTGCGCTTCAATGTTTCAGTGGTTCAACGGTCTAAAGGTAATTTGCGGATGTCTTGTAGCCTTCGCATTTGTCTCCGTCTGTAGCCCACAGTCAGGTGACGCGGGAAATGCGAATACGAGCAGCCAGGTCTTGCAACTGGTTGCCGATGTTTCCCTACCGGGTCCCCCCGTTCGCTTCGACGACCAGAGTCTTGATGCGGACAATGCCCGCCTGGATATGGCGCACATGAATGCAGACCAGTTGGTCGTCTTTGACACGCAAAAGAGACAAGTGATCGCCAACCTGGATGGGTTCAAACGTGTGCACGGAGTGATCGCAGTCCCGGAGATTGATCGCGTCTTTGCAGCGGCCACGGGCGAGCACCACATGGTCGCCGTGGACATGAATACTCCGAAGGTCGTCGGCTCGGCAGGCCCCATCAACTATCCCGATGGACTTGAGTACTCACCGGTCACCAAGAGAGTCCTTGTCTCCGATGAACACGGCGGCGTGGACGCAGTTGTTGATGCGCAGGCGGACAAGCTTATAGCTTCCGTTCCGCTCGGCGGAGGAGCGGGTAACACCGTATACGACGCGGGGTCAGGCCACATATTCGTGGCGGTTTACGGAGTGAATGAGCTAGTTTCAATCGATCCGGCTGCGATGAACATCATGGGCCGATACAAGCTGCCAGGCATCGAGAATCCTCACGGCATCGCCCTCGACCAGGCGAATCGACTGGCGTTCATTGCCGGCGAGGAAAATCACTCGCTGGCGGTATTCGACTTGAACGCGATGAAGCTTCTCACTGTTCACCAGGTCGGCGAAGATCCCGACGTGCTCGACTTTGATCCCGGGTTGGGACGCCTCTACGTGTCAGCGGAATCCGGCACAGTTACGGTGCTGCAAGAGAGCGGCCGCGATCTTCGGCAGATTGGACAGCTGCATATGCCTCATGCGCACACAGTCTCGGTCGATCCGAAATCCCATCTCGTCTACTTTCCGTTGGAGGATGCAGACGGGCGTCCGCTGCTGAGGATGATGCGACCCGCTCCTTGAATCGATCATCGGTGCTCACCTGCGAGGCTCTGAGTGGGCAGATAATATGCGGCTAAGGGTACAGTTGCGGTACACCCGTCAGCTTTCCTACTTTATGGCAAACTGCTCTAAGTTACGGTCGCTCAATTACTTAGGCCTACGCTAAATTACGCTTGTATTTCGTGTATTATCATAGACTTACAGGGATGCCCGGAAACTCATAATCCCCAAATTACGCTCGATTACGGTTAGCTACGGTCCATTACCTCAAACTTCAGTTGTTTAGCATCGGAAGACTATAAGGGCCCATAGCTCAATCGGTTAGAGCAGCGAACTCATAATTCGTTGGCTCCAGGTTCAAGTCCTGGTGGGCCCACCAGCTCTATCTCTACATAGTGTGAAGGTACGCAAGCGGTGCGGTGCGGAGCATCGGGTTCGCCGGGCGGATTGCGAATGCTTCGATTATTTGCGTTTGTTTCGAATATGTGGTGACAGAAACAGAGGTGAACCATGTCTCCCACTGCTGTCCTTACCCCCGAGATTCCTTCGGAAGCCGAAGCCGTGCTCGCCAAGGAGACCAAGGAGATTCTCGCCCCTCGCATAGGAAAGAATGCGTCACTCGATCTGCGTGCCATGAATTTCGCATCGGAGCCGACGGTGAAAATCCCGGCTTCGGCGGCGCGTCTTTTGGTTCAAATTCTGGATGAAATGAGCCGCGGCAATGCTGTCAAAATTGTACCGGTTCATGCCGAGCTCACTACTCAGGAGGCCGCGGATCTGCTGAACGTATCGCGGCCGACTCTGATCCAGATGCTTGAACGGGGACAGATTCCCTTCCGAAAGGCGGGAACGCATCGGCGCATCCCGTTTGCGAAAGCAATCGAGTACAAGAGGAAGCTCGAGGCGGACCGTAAAGCTGCGCTCGCTGAATTGGTGGCCTATGATCAGGAGATCGGCCTTTGATCAATGCCTCCTTTCACTGCTTTTCTTGATGCCAACGTCTTGTATCCTGCCGAACTTCGCAGCTTTCTGATGTTCCTGGCTGTTCCGGGAATCTTCCGCGCCCGAAGCGACTACACGGCCAAGAACGACAACGGCGGAGCGGCCTAGGCAAAATCATTCTCAAGAACGATGCGATAACGTGCTTTGCCACTCTTCAAACGGTCAAGGGCGTCATTGACCCGGGACATAGGAAATCTCTCGATCGTCGGTGCGACACCGTGGCGAGCACTGAACGTGAGCATGCGGTCCAATGCGGTCGGACTTCCAGTCGGCGATCCAGAGACTGACTTCTCCCCCAGAATCAGCCCAAAGGCCGGAACCTGCATCGGTTCCACTACACCGCCGACTACATGCAGAACACCCTTGGCCGCGAGGGTACCAAGCAGAGCCGGGATATCTTGCGGGACGTTGATGGTCGAGATGATGAGATCAAGGCTGCCCGCGAGAGATTTCAATCCGGGGTCTTGCTTCGTATTGTGAACCTGATGCGCCCCAAAACTGCGAGCTTCCTGTTCCTTGCTGTCACTGGTGGTGAACGCATGAACTTCGCAACCCCACTTGTTCGCGAACTGAAGAGCCATATGGCCCAGTCCACCGATACCGATCACACCGACCCGGGCCGTCGGCGGGATACCATGGAGTTCCAGAGGGGCAAAGACAGTGACACCTCCGCAGAATAGAGGACCAGCTACGACCGGATCGATACCCGAGGGCAAAGGTCTTGCCCACGTCCACTGCACGCGGATCCGATCCGCAAAGCCTCCGTTGCGGCCTACGATAGTGAACTGAGCCTGTGTGCAGAGATGATGACGTCCAGAAAGGCACTCGTGGCACGAGAGGCAGCTTCGCGCCGTCCAGCCTACGCCCACTGTCTGGCCGAGTGTGAGTCCTTTTGCCTCCGAGCCGAGAGCTTCGACTGTACCAACGACTTCATGCCCAGGCACGAGCGGATAGGTCGACCATCCCCATTCGTTTTCTAGCATGGAGATGTCGGAGTGACAGAGGCCACAGTAGCTGATCCGAATTTGAACCTCTTCCGGATGCAGTTCGCCGGGGTCATAGGTGATCTTCTGCAATGGGGCATCGGCGGCCACAGCTGCATACGCATTGAATAGTTGTGACATTTCTGGATTCTCCTTTGCCGCCACGGCTACGACTTTGGGGAAGAGCAATTCGCATGGCAGAGCCCGTTCAGTTGACGTCAATCATGGCAGAAATCGGAACGTCGAGGCAACTGCCGGAGCTCACGTTCTCGATGGATTCAGCGCTAAGGGATTTGAAGTAATTGCGCGGATATCAATGCATGGGCGGCCTGAATTTCGGGTTGGAGGATGGTATGTGGCCGGTTCAGATGGCGCAACAGCTTAACATTTGCACCCATTCTTTCCAGCTCGCCGCTGAATCCTGTACGCGCGACCATGGAACATGAGGATCTGGGTTGCCGGGGCTGAGAAGACAGAACTGCTCATTTTGAATACTTTCATCGCCTTGGGGCATGGCAAAGATCTTTTCTGAATCTTTAGACCGACCGGTCTACTCTATGGTTACGAGGCGCGAAACCTCGGAAGACGAGCGGAAAGGAACTTCTTATGGTCACAAAATCGACGCGGGAACACTTGATCGACGTGGGCGTTCGTTTGATGCACGAAAAAGGGTACAGCGCTACTGGCCTGGCTGACATTCTCAAAGCGGCGGGAGTACCGAAGGGCTCTTTCTATCACCACTTCGCGAGCAAAGAGGATTTTGCGGCGGCGGCGCTCGAAAGGTATGGGATGCGCGAGAGGGAGCATACTGCCTCGATCCTGAAAGATATGACCATCCCTCCGGTGAAGCGGCTGCAACGTTACTTTACGGATCTTGTAAGAATCTACGGCCAGAAGGGGCCGATTCCCGGGTGCATGATGGGCCGCTTTAGTTTGGAAAGCGCCGCTGAGAATACGCGGTTGAGGAAACAGATTAGCGGTTCGTTTATTCATTGGCAGCACGCGATTGCAACCGTAGTCCAGCAGGCGGTTGCTCGAAAGGAACTTCCGGCGTCAACGGATCCCGAGTCGCTTGCCGGATTCCTGCTCAACAGCTGGGAGGGAGCGCTCTTGCGTTCCCTGGCTGAAGAGAACGATGACGCGCTCGAAACCTTTCTGAACTACGCATTCAACCGGCTGCTGACGAAGCAGTCGAAAAGCTGATTCGGAGACAGAGTCTCACACAAGAACTGGGCGAGTGCCCCAGAACAAAAGCTACTCAATGGAGAACGTGGTTATGGAACAACTGGAGAACAAAGCGCGCCGCAGTTTTCTCAAGGCGAGCTCAATGCTGGGCCTGGGAGCTGCATTTAGCCAGGGGATGATCGGTCAGACACTTGTGAATTCCCAACCCTTCGCGATCGATAAGCGCCAAACTGGGCAGGACGCAATTCGCCCGTTTCAGGTGGATGTTCCGGAAGCGGAACTGACTGAACTGCGCAGACGTATTCGAGCGGCTCGGTGGCCTGAGCGGGAACTCGTTGAGGATGCATCGCAAGGCGTGCAGCTCAACACAATGCAGAAGGTCGCGCAGTACTGGGCGGACGAGTACGACTGGCGCAAGGTGGAAGCCAGATTGAACGCTCTTCCGCAGTTCATCACCGAGATCAACGGCCTAGACATTCATTTCATTCACGTTCGATCGAAACATGAAAATGCGCTGCCGGTCATCGTCACACACGGGTGGCCCGGCTCCATCATCGAGCAGCTCAAGATCATCGATCCGCTTACGAATCCCAGTGCCCACGGAGGCAGCGCATCGGATGCATTCGACATCGTGATTCCATCGCTCCCGGGGTACGGATTCTCGGGCAAGCCCACCACCACGGGTTGGGACATCTCCCATATCGTGCGCGCTTGGACAACGCTGATGAAGCGCCTTGGATACACGCGCTTTGTGGCGGCGGGCGGCGACGTAGGTGCCCAGGTCGTTGACGAATTCGCCGTGCAGGCGCCTCCGGAATTGCTTGGCATTCACTCGAACATGCCCGGGACCGTTCCTGCTGACGTTTCCATGGCACTCAGTCGCCACGAATCGGCGCCGTCCGGCCTGTCCGCCGATGAACAGCACGCCTGGGACCAACTCGACTTCTTCTACAAGAAAGGACTGGGATACGCGATCGAGATGAGCAACCGTCCACAGACGCTTTACAGCCTTTTCGATTCGCCCGTCGGACTGGCGGCATGGATGATTGATCACGATGCACGCAGTGAAGACTTGATCACGCGTGTCTTCGACGGCGAGGCCGAAGGCCTGACGCGGGACGACATCCTCGATAACATCACGCTCTATTGGCTGACGAATACCGCTGTATCTGCGGCTCGCTCCTACTGGGACTACAGCGCCACGGCGAAAAAGGGGTTTTTCGACGTCAAGGGCGGCACTGTCCCCGTAGCCGTGAGCGCCTTTCCGGATGAAATTTATACAGCTCCGCGCAGTTGGGTCGAGAAAGCATACCCCAAGCTCGTTCACTACAACAAGCTTCCCAAGGGAGGGCACTTCGCGGCCTGGGAACAACCGGGCTACTACTCTGAAGAGCTCCGTGCCGGCTTCAAGTCAATGCGTAACAAAGCGTGAAGGCAACCATGCGCTGTCATTTAACAAACCGAATGAAACAAGGAGAAATGCAATGAACACTATCCACTTACACCAGACAACAACCTTAAGCCCCGAACAGTACATAGCCGGGCTGACCGACTTTGGTCCGGGACGTTCAAAGCTCTTTGGCAACAGTGCGGACGAGTACCTCACAGTGCATCGGCGAAGCCGCACCGAAGCAGATGTTACCGAAGGCTCGGGCGGCGTCTGGGAACGCCTGCACTACGACTGGTCCGATCCCAACCGCGTCATCCTCACCACAACTGAATCCAATTTGTGGGGAGGCGCTTCGGGTCACACTTACAACTTTACGCGCAACCCTGACGGCACAACCGACATTGATGTCCTCGTCGTTCGGGAGGGTAAGAACTTAAAAGGATACGTGCTCGGATTTGTACTCGGGACAGTTGGCAAAGGCGTCTTGGAAAAGGCATTTGTAAACAGCGTCAAGGCCATCGAAGCCCGGCTCGCCGCGGCGAGGGAGGATCGTGCTGCGTGAGCAGGCTTCAGTTGGAGGACTAAGCGTGCACTATCACCAATGCATTCATCGACGAAGCGGTCAGTACTGATGGTCGAAGGCCGCTTCGTACGTCAATAGGATCTCTTGGCAAACAATCCCAAACGTCATGCCGGAGGAACAAGTATTCCGATCTGACGTTCACATTCAAACGAACCTGACTTCGAATCAGGTAAGAGTAAGAAGGAACAAACATGTCACAACCCATATTAGTTACGGGCGCCGCAGGGCGCATTGGCGGCGTAGGCCGCACGATCACCGAGCTGCTGTTGAAGCATGGGCAAACGGTGAGGGCAATGGTGCGAACTGAAGACGAACGCGCGCAAGCACTGCGCAATATAGGCGCCGAGGTAGTGGTCGGCAATCTGCTCGATCTCGATTCGATGCATCGAGCCATTGCCGGCTGCGAGACGATGTACTTTGGCATGTCGATATCGGATAGCTATTTGGCTGCGACAGTCAATGCAGCAGCGGTAGCAAAGCATCATGGTGTGAAGGCCTTCATCAATATGTCGCAGATGACGCTGTCACAAATGAGCGTCACCGACACCACCACAAGTCCTCAACATAAGCTGCACTGGCTCGCCGAGCAGGCACTGAACTGGTCTGACTTGCCGGTCGTGCACGTGAGACCGACGGTGTTTCTCGAAGGCCTCTTCTTGATTATGACTGCGGATTCTGTCAGAAACTCGAATCAGATCAGGCTCCCGTTCGGCGAGGGCAACACGTCCCCGGTCGCAGCGGAAGACGTCGCCCGTGCAGTGGCCGCAATGCTTGTGAATCCGCATCCACACATCGGCAAGACTTATCACCCGACCGGTCCGCAGTCCGAGAACATGCATTTCTACGCGGATGAGTATTCGAAGGCTCTTGACCGCACGATCACGTATCAGGACATTCCGGTCGAGGGGTGGCGCGACGCGCTACTCAAGAGCGGCCAGCCGCTTCACCTGGTGGACCACCTGACGACGCTCGCTAATCTACATCGCGCGGGAAGGTTTGACCGAATGACAGACGACGTCCTCAGGCTTACCGGGCAAGAGCCATTGAGCCTGAGGGAATTCATAAGGAGAAAAGCGGCGACATTCACGGCGTTGGCAAAAGCGGTCTGAACGTCTGCGGACGCCTAGACGAGACTGCTCACTAGAAATATTCCAAGCCCTCGAGACTTGGGGAATGGCAGAGTGCGACCTCGTTCATCAAACACGGGAATCACACGCGGTATTCTTAGCGGTTTCACTATGCTTTTGTATTGCGAGTAACAAGGAGGCTACATGGGAAGGACATTTGACTCGATCATCATTGGCTCAGGACAGGCTGGGCCATTCCTTGCCGCCCGGCTCGCCGCGGCAGGGCAGACGGTCGCATTAGTAGAACGACAATTTCTCGGTGGCACTTGCGTCAATACAGGCTGCACCCCGACGAAAGCGATGGTGGCGAGTGCAAAAGTGGCATACATGGTGCGCGAAGCGTCCCGGTTCGGAGTTCACCTTCAAGGCGAAGTCCAGGTTTCGCTCGCCGATGTGAAATCGCGCGCTGACAACATTGTCCAGAATTCACGTGAGAGTGTGGGTAAGATGCTGGCCAATGCAGGATGCACCGTGATCCATGGCCACGCAAGATTTGTATCGGCACACGAGATCCAAGTCGGGGATGAGATTCTTCGCGGAGATAAGATTTTCATCAATGTCGGCGCCCGCGCAGCGATTCCTAACCTGCCAGGACTTGAGAACGTGAGCTATCTGACGAACTCGTCTCTGCTCCAACTGACCGAACTGCCGAAACACCTGATCGTTGTCGGTGGAGGCGCCGTGGGCGTGGAGTTTGCGCAGATGTTCCGCCGATTCGGCAGTGAAGTAACCTTGGTGGAAATGAAGCCGCGCCTGGTCCATCACGAAGACTTGGCTGCTTCGGCATTGATAGCTGAGCTGCTTCAACTTGAAGGAGTCCGGCTTCGTCTCAATGCCGAATGCCTTTCCTTTTCGAGGGATCCGGACGGTGTTTGCGTGCACGTTGGTTGCAAGGAAGGAGACACGGAGATCCACGGCTCTCACGTTCTTGTTGCCATGGGTCGTGTGCCGAATACAGACGACCTTGCGCTGGAAAGGGCAGGAGTGCAGATTGACTCGGCCGGATATATCCCAGTGGACGAACAATTGCACACGAACATTCCTCACATTTGGGCATTGGGCGATTGCAACCGGCGCGGTGGTTTTACGCACACGGCCTACAACGATTTCGAGATCGTTGCAGCTAATCTTCTTGAGGGTGGCGACAGGCGCGCCTCCGATCGAATTCCGGCACGGGCGACCTATATCGATCCACCCCTCGCGCAAGTTGGCATGACGGAAGAAGAAGCACGCGAAACAGGAAGAGACCTTCTCATCGCTACACGTCGCATGCGTTCCGTTTCACGGGCGATTGAAAAAGGCGAGACCTTCGGTCTGATGAAAGCGATCGTCGATGCGAAAACAAAACGCATTATGGGCGCGATGATCTTCGGAGTCGGTGGGGACGAAGCTATTCACTCGATTCTGAACATAATGTCCGCGGACAAGCCCTACACGACGATCACAAATGCGGTTCATATTCATCCGACGGTCTCGGAACTGATTCCGACGCTGCTCGGTTCGCTCCAGCCCGCTAAGTGATCGGCAAGTCATGAATCATATGCGGCGTCTTCTTAGATCGCTGCGCTCATCTTCGTTTTTAATATCCTGCCGCACGCACAATGTGCGGCGTGTACCAACCTCACAACGTTAGGAGTAGCAATGAGTACCAATGAAGCAGTTAAAAACAGTTCGGTAGTGGATAATCGCGCGACAGCCGACGATATGAAACTCGAAGTGGTCATCATCCCCGTAGCGGATGTCGACCGGTCGAAAGCCTTCTACACAAAGCTCGGGTGGCGACTCGACGCTGACTTCCCATTCGACAACGGATTCAGGATAGTCCAGTTCACCCCGCCGGGATCGAGCTGCTCAGTCCAGTTCGGCCAAAAGCTCACATCAGCAGCGCCCGGCTCGGTCCGCGACTTCTACCTGATCGTGTCGAACATTGAAGCTGTGCGCGAAGCGATCAGTTCCCGAGGCGTCGCCGTCAGCGATGTGTTTTACCCTGGGGTCCCGGGTGCTCAGTTTCATCCAGAGGACGTAAACAATCGCCTCAAGGGGGCTGCGTGTAACCGCAGCAGCTATAGTTCCTTTGCCACATTCAGCGATCCGGATGGCAACCGCTGGCTGCTGCAGGAGGTTACAACTCGACTCCCCGGTCGCGTTGCCAGCGATACGACCTACACCTCGGCAGCGGACCTTTCAGAAGCGTTGCAGCGCGCCGCGAAGGCGCACGGGGAGCACGAAAAGCTAATAGGGCAGGCTGACCCGAAATGGCCGGACTGGTATGCGGAGTACATGGTCCGCGAACAGTCTGGAGAAGAGTTACCGCGGTAGACGAGCGAGTAGTATCCTTGCGCAATAGATTGAAAGGAGGAAGTGCATGGCGAAGCTGAATTGGAAGCTTCTGACTAAGAAGCGTGCCGGTGTGACTCAAGGAGTTCCGCCTGGCAAGGAAGATCTCGCCTGGGTCACCAACACGGTTACGCTGATTTACGGCGAGCGAGATGCCGTTCTTGTGGACACGTTTCTGTCAGTCCAACACTCGAAGGAACTAGTGGATTGGCTTACGGAAAGCGGCAAAAATCTCACGACAATTTATATTACCCACGCACATGGTGACCACTTCCTTGGTTTGAAGATCTTGCTCGACAAATTCCCGAAGGCAAAGGCGTTTGCCACGGCTTCAACAGTGGCAGCCATGCAAAACCAGATCAAGCCCGAATTCATACGCTCCTTCTGGGAACTGCGTTTTCCGGGTCAGGTCCCGTCGGAGTTGGTTCTGCCTGAAGCTCTCGAAGGAGACACTCTCTTCCTTGAGGGTGAAGAGCTACGTGTGGTGCAGCTCGGCCATACCGACACTGCGAACACAACGGCACTGCACGTCCCTTCTATCGGTTTAGTGGTCTCAGGGGATGCGGTTTATAACAATACCCACCCCTACCTTGTGGAATGTGACGAAAAAGGACGGGGTGACTGGTTGTCCGCACTCGATAAAATCGAGGCACTCCGTCCGCAGTCGGTAGTAGCCGGCCACGCTGTCATCGACCCCGACAGCTCTCCGCGCCACATCGAAGAGACGCGACGTTATATCCGTGACTTGAATGCAGTCGTCCCGACTGCACCGACCGCGCTGGATGTTTATCAGAAAATGCTGATCTTGCATCCGGACCGCGTCAATCCAGGTTCGCTTTGGGCAACAGCAAAAGCGGCGAAACCCGAATAGTTCGCCGGTCACCTTGCGATCCATCGCAGTAACCTCGGCTCTTGACCAGTTTTAGAGCTCCAACAGAGAATGGGCGCCGCTTCACCAGAGGGAG
>Ga0210410_10005082_pt1 | contig 11508 bp, 9 predicted proteins | sample IncBWC4MmetaG_FD_161058 | JGI IMG/M metagenome (GOLD analysis project Ga0210410, IMG submission 161058) | Forest soil microbial communities from Barre Woods Harvard Forest LTER site, Petersham, Massachusetts, United States - Inc-BW-C-4-M | ecosystem: Environmental > Terrestrial > Soil >... | reverse complement strand
TCCAGGATTTTGTGCGCGACTCGTTCCACACCACGCAGGGTCAGGGCATCAATCGTATGAACGTCGGCGACCTCGATGTCTGGATTGAGGAAGGCCCCTACGCCATTCTCGCCTGCGTGATTCGGGGAATTGCGCCTCGGGAATTGCGCGATCGCATGGCCGAAGTTCTCGAAAACGTTCACCGCGAATATTCCGCCCAACTCGATCAATTTGATGGCGACACGGCTCCCTTCACAAAAGTTCATAAGGAGCTTTCGCGTTGCCTCGAGCACCGCTACAAGCAAGACACGAAATCGAAAAGTCTTGCATTCGTCTACGCCACCGCGGCCATCGTGATCGTGCTGGTCGGCGGATGGCTCGGCTGGCGGGCCGTGCAATACGCCCGCTGGGATCGCTTGGTGAACACCCTGCGAGAGCAACCGGGACTCGTCATCACCTCGTTTGGCCGCGAGCACGGCCGATTCGTCGTCCGTGGTATGCGCGACCCGCTGGCGGCCGATCCTGTGCAATTCATTAAGTTGTCGGATGTGAACCCCGCCGACGGCGAGTTTCACTGGGGTGGCTACTACGCCTTGGACGACGGCATTGTCGAGCAGCGAGCAAGGTCCATCTTGTCGCCGCCCTCAACGGCGATTCTCGCGGTCAAGTCCGGGGTCTTGCAGGTCTCAGGCGCGGCATCCGCAAACTGGGTGAAAGATCTGCAGTCCAAGGCCTTGGTGGTCCCGGGTATTCACGCCCTCGAACTCACGCCGGAACTCAATCCTGGGCGGCTGGCGTTCAACCAAGCCAAAGCCCAGATTGAGGCCGCCGTCGTGAAGTTTCCGATTGCCAGCGCGGCTCTTTCACCGGCTGAGAGTCTTGCGCTCCGCAAACTTGCCGAACATGTCCAGTCCCTCCTTCAGGCCGCGGACAACTTGCGCCAAGGCCCCACTCTCGAAGTCTTGGGCCATACCGATTCCACGGGGGCGGAGGCCGTGAACTTGAATTTGAGCCAGCGCCGCGCCGACCGCGTCGCCTGGGAGCTAGGTCAACTCGGCGTCCCCGAACGCGTTCTGCGTGCCCACGGCGTCGGTACCACGAATCCGCTTCGCACCGAAGACAATGAAGAGAATCGCCAGTTCAATCGCAGCGCGACATTCCGCGTGAGCACCCCAGTACCCTGATTCCCAGCCATGCTCCAGAAGAAAGTTTGCATGCTCGGCTCGTTCGCTGTCGGAAAGACCAGCCTCGTCCGCCGCTTCGTCGAAAGCATCTATTCGGACGTCTATCAAACAACCGTTGGCGTGAAAATCGACAAGAAAAATGTCCAGGTGGACGAAAAAGAGGTCTCACTCGTCCTCTGGGATATCTATGGCGAAGACGACTACCAGAAGATGCGCTGGACTTATTTGCGAGGAGCTTCGGGTTATCTGCTGGTCGCCGATGGCACCCGCAAAGCCACCCTGGAGAAAGCAGTCAGTCTCGAACGGAGAGTCCGCGAGGAAGCCGGCTCCATCCCCTTTGTGCTTGTGATCAACAAGAGTGATTTGATCCGCGATTGGGAACTCGACACCGCGCTAGAATCACAATTGAGTGCCGAAGGGTGGAGCATCCTCCGCTCGAGCGCAAAGACTGGAGAAGGTGTCGAAGAATCCTTCTCTCTGCTTACACGGAAAATGCTGGGATGAAAATGTCTGATGTTCTGGAAAAAGCCCTCGCGGAAATGGGATTTGCGCTTTTGGAATACCGTGGCAACGGCGAGTTTCTGCCGATTGCGACACTCCCCACCTGGTTCTCCGAAATCTGGGCTGAAACCAGAAATAGTTCCGACCCGATTCCTCTCACACGTCAATCGCCATTCCTCGAAAGCTTTCTGTTGGAGGCGGAAGATTTCTGGAATTCTCCGACCCCGGCCGGGTGCCAGTCGGAAACCTGGATCGAAAAAGCACTTTCAGGCCGGGAAATCCCCGTCCAGGCAAGAGCGCTGCTTCTCGACGGCAACCAAATCTTGGCTCTCCTCAGCCCCGACGCACAATTCCGCGAACGAGTGAGGTTCCTTCAGACCGCGCGGAACGCCCTGCTGGATCATGAACGCCTGGCCAGGGAAATTCAGAAAAAAGAAATTCTCCTCCACTGCATCGTGCACGACCTCTCCCAGCCGCTCAGCATCATGCACGTCGCGATGGACTCGCTCTCGGAAGAATCTATCAGCGAGCGGTCCAAGCAGTTTCTTACTCTTGGAAAACATGCCGGCGACCAGCAGGAAACGATGATCCGCCAAATCCTGCGAACCTTTTCCGATGATTTGCGCGCCAGCCTCGATGCCGGCACGGAGGGGAACGTGTCTTCCGATCTCCTCGAATGCGCCCGCAAGACCACGACTTCTCTCGCGCCGACATTTGAAGCCAAGGGCGTGCACCTGGCCGTTTCGTCGTTGGTCGATCTCGAAGCCAAGTGGCTGGTGGTTGCCGAAGAGTCTCGCCTGCAACGAATCTTCTCGAATCTCCTCGAAAACGCTCTTCGCTACACTCCGGCAGGCCGCCGAGTCGCGATTGGTGTCGAGGACGAGGGCGATTTCCTGAAAGCTTACGTCGACGACGAAGGCCCCGGCCTTCCCCGGGACCTGCGCCCGGAGCAGATTTTCGGCCTCTTCATGAAGGGGAAGCAAAGCGGCGGAAAAGCGGGTCTCGGTCTCTATTTCTGCCGCATTACGGTCGAACGCTGGGGCGGCAGCATTGGTTGCGTCACGCTCCCGGAGAAAGGCTCGCGCTTCTGGTTTCGTCTTCCTCGCGCCTCAGGCCGCACCGCCGCAAGCCCGTCCGATGCGCCCGACGCCTCAAACTTAAAAATCGCCAAGCGCAATCCAGGAATCGTTCGCCCACTGCGTATTCTTTTTGCCGACGACCAAGAGGACATTCGCACTCTGACCGCCTACCAGCTTAAGCGCAGCGGCCACAAGGTGGTCATCGCAAAGGACGGCAAGCAAGCGCTTAATGCGTTCCGATCGGCTTCGTTCGACGTCGTCCTGCTTGACCAGGAGATGCCCGGAATGACGGGAGATGAAGTCGCCCGAGCGATTCGGAAAACCGAAGGAGGAAAAAAGGAGCGCGTCTTTCTCGTGGCTTCCACCGGCAACACCACTTCAGAAGACGTTCGCCGCCTGAAGCAAGCCGGATTCGACGATGTATTGGGGAAACCGTTTCGCCTCGAGGATTTGAATCGCATCCTGTCTGCCGCTCCCGCTGCCACGGATACTTCCATGCCTTCCGTCCTGCCGGGAGCGATCTTCACTGAACTCGTCGCCCGCGTCGGCGGCGACGAGAAGCTTCTCAAGCGCATGATCCACACTTTTCGGCGAGACACGCCAAACCGTCTCGCGGGAATCGCCGAAGCCATCCGCAGAAAGAACCCAGAAGCACTTGCCTCGCTCGCCCACGCGTTGAAAGGATCGGTCAGCATTTTCGGGGCTGAGTCTGCCCGCAAACACACCCAGGAGCTTCAGGATCTTGGCCGAGGCAAAGAACTGTCCAGGGCGGCCGAAGTCCTTGCCTTACTGAAGGAAGAGATTGCGAAACTGCAAGCAAACCTGAGAGGATACGCAAATCAAACCCCCGCCAGGTCCAAGTCGAATCACGCCAAGCGACAAAGGCCTTCCCGGAATCGGGGTAAACGCCGGCGGTAGCGTTGCGCGGCGGTTCCGCGTGAATTGGACGGGAGTCCCAGCATGCCTCATATTCTGGTAGCGGAAGATGACGCCACAACGCGCGAAATGATCCGCGGCATCCTGACCAAGCAAGGCTATGATGTGAGCACCGCCGCCGACGGCATGAGCGCGCTCCGCACCCTAAAGAAGAAAAATTTTGATTTAGTCTTGCTGGATATCTGGATGCCCAAAATGTCCGGCCTGGGCTTGATCGGCACGCTTCACGGTGAAAAGCACATTCCGAAAATCATCGTGATGACCTCGGACAAGACGTCCGACACAGTCCTCAATTCATTGCGCGGCCAGGTGTATCAGTTTCTGGCCAAGCCCGTCGATGCCAACACGCTGATCTCTACGGTGGACAACGCGCTTTCGGAGGATCCAGCCGTTCCGCCCATCGAAGTCCTCTCTGCCAACAAACACTGGGTCGAATTGCTGGTCCCCTGTGAGCGTTCGGTGGTCAGCCGTGTGCAAAGCTTTCTCTCCAGCCTCGAAACCGATTTGCCCGCCGACGTCATGGAAAAGGTCGGCTACGCTTTTCGCGAGCTTCTGAATAACGCCATCGAATGGGGCGGCCACCTAGACCCCAACCTGAAAGTGCGCATCTCTTACATCCGCACCAGAAAATTGTTGATGTATCGCCTGGATGATCCGGGCCCCGGTTTCAAACTGGAAGATCTCAAGCACGCTGCGGTAAGCAATCCCGTCGATGATCCCATGGCCCATATGACCGTCCGCGAACAGAAAGGCCTTCGCCCCGGCGGCCTGGGCCTCATGCTCACGCAACAATTGGTCGACGAACTGGTTTACAACGAAGCCCGAAACGAAGTCGTTCTCATCAAATACCTATAGCGCGCCCAGTGGTACAGCCACCAACGCTCCATTCCGCGCAGATTACAGGATCCCTCACCAAACGCTTCCTGCCAGCATCACATATTTGTTTTATGCGATTCACCGCTGCGCACCAAGACATGGTGGCTCGAAGGGTATAAAGTGTCCGCCGACCGCTCGGAGCGAACGATAATGCCCAGAAACTGGGGCAAACGTCCCTGGAGTGTAAACTTTCAGCCAAAATGCCAACACCTGCCCGAGACCGTTGATTTCGCCATAATAGGAGGCGGTTTCACCGGCCTCGCAGCCGCCGCCTGGCTCAAGCGACTTGTCCCCGAAAAATCCGTAGCTCTTTTGGAGGCCGAAACCCTCGGCTCCGGCGCCAGCGGCCATACCGGCGGCTTGGCACTTGCCGAATCCGCCGCGGGAAATCTGCCGGGTCTCGGTGATGTCCTAGCCGGATACCAGAAAATCCTCGCCGAATTGTGCGTCGACGGTGACGTATACCTTCCCGGAGTGTATGAACTCGGGCGCACAACGCCGCTTAAGAATTCGCCAATTCAGTGGAGTGACTCCGGCGAACTCCGTGCCGTCAACGAAGTTGCCGGTGGCACAATCGATCCCGGAAAGGTCGTCAGCGGACTGGCCGCGACCGCGGAACGCTCCGGCGTTCTTCTCTTCGAACGCGCCAACGTCGAACGTTGCGATTTCCTCGATCCGATTCGTCTCCAAACTTCCCTCGGCATTCTACACGCCAGGCAAGTGTTGTTCGCCACAAACGCTTTCTCCCTCGAACTAACGGGCTGGACCCAGCGCGCGGAGTCCTGTTTCACGATCGCCGTAGCCACGGAGTCGCTCACCGACTCCGCACTACAGGAAATTGGCCTCGCCAACGGAAAACCCTTCTACACCATAGATCTTCCGTATCTTTGGGGCCGTCTACTCGGCAAGCAAATTATTTTCGGCAGTGGTCTGGTCCACTTTTCCGATTGGCGTGAAATGCATTCGCTCAATGTTGAAACGGGCCTTGCGGCCGAAGCCTTCACCCGTCTAGAAAACCGCATTCGCAACCTGCATCCGAAGCTTAAGGACGTATCCTTCACCCATCGTTGGGGCGGCCCCATCGCGATTTCCGAAGGATGGGTGCCGATCTTCGAGCACCACCAGCAAAGCGCGGAAGCCGTGGTTTTGGGAGGGTACTCGGGTCACGGAGTCGCGCAATCTGTTTACCTCGGCGTCTGGGCCGCGGAAGCCCTTTTCGGAACACGCAAATTGCCCAAATGGGAGTAGCTTGACTAGAAGTAATGAGAGAGGTATGAGACGCCCTTATCCCGGACGGCCCACCACAAGCAGCGATTTCAGCATTGCCGATAGCCCATTCCAGATAATCTGCGTTCCGATGCAGACCAGCAAGAACGACGAAAGCCGCATGATCACGCTCATGGCTGTGGCACCCAAGACCTCCGCCAGCCGGTCCGCAAACGCATAGCAGAGATAAACGCTCCCAGCGATCAGCACCGCTCCAATCACCGCCCCGAGCATTGAAAAAAGAATCGAATGCTCCCCCCGTGGCTCGTTGGCGCCCAGCGTAATCGCTACCGAGATAGATCCTGGGCCGACCGTGAGTGGCAACGTCAACGGATAGAACGCCTTCTGAAACAGGTCATTCGTATCCACATTCCGGTGAACGTCCGCTTTCGTGTCGTCATCGTCTTTCTGTTTCAGCAGCGCCCAGCCCGTCGAAGCCAGCACCAGCCCGCCGCCCACCTGCACTACCGGCAGTGAAATCCCGAAAAACGCTAAAATGTGCGACCCGATGAAATATGAGCCGACGATCAGCGCAATGCTATTCAAAGCGATCCGCCACGACAGCATCTTCCGCTGCTCTCCGGTGTAGTAGCGCGTCAGCGAAAGAAACAGGGGGGCGCTTCCGAGCGGGTTCACGATGGGAAAAAGCGCGGTGAGTAACAGAAGCGTTGACTTGATCAGTTGGGGCATAAGGCGCAGCAAAAGTATAGCTAGAAAACTTTCGAAGCCGAAATGAGTTTCGCCGTCGTGACGGCTTGCCCCACATGACGCTGCGTGTGGTCGGCGATGTGAACCAGTAGTCCTCCCAGCGTTGTTGGCAGGCACTTCGCTCCCACAGAGCGGGGAAGCTCATAATCCTCTAAGGCTAGAGCACGGACGCGCATGATCCCGCGCGAGATGGCTGTTCCCAGCTCCGCCATTATCTCCTTCACCGAACCGTCTGCCCGTGCTTCGGCTTTCAGCGTCTGCAACTGCTCCTCAGACAAGGCGCGCCCTTCCGCGTACGTTAGCAATCGGTCCAGGCTGCCGCCGATGTGCCGCAATTGAAACGCCACCGATGGCAGTCCAACCGGCCGAGCGTGAATCTGCGCATCGCTCAAGTCACTACACCATTTGTTCGTGTCTTCCAACGCCAGTTGCAGCGCGTGCAAAACTCCTCGCGCAACGGCAGGCATCTCCGTCAGCGTCCCGCGCAACCAGGGCTCGGGAAGAGAAGGTTTGTTCTCGTTCATGGGCAACTCCTCAGGAATACACTTGGCGTTGGGTGGAAGCCAACTCTCTCAACAACACGAATTTTGTTCACCAGAATTGACAAGCGAAAGCACAGCAAATAGGATGGAAAACTTCCCGCCAAAGATACAATAAGATGTGCTTACTGCCACCTGAAGGAGATTGCATCCTTGCCCACCAAGGCAACCAAACGAACCGCAAGAGTAAAGCCCGGCCAGCGCGCTGAAGAAACCCTGCGCGTGCTTATCTCGCACCAACGCATCCGCGAACGCGTGCGGCACATGGCACAGGAAATTCGCCGCGATTTTCCCAATGAGCCCGTGCATCTCGTAGGCGTTTTAAAGGGCTCCGTCCTGTTCCTCGCCGACCTCGCGCGCGAGCTGGGCGGCGAAGTCTCCTTCGACTTCATATCCGTCTCCAGTTACGGCAAAGGCATGGATTCCACGGGCGAAGTGAAGATGAACAAGGACCTCGATGTCAGTATCGAAGGGCGCTCCGTTCTCGTGGTCGAAGACATCCTGGACACCGGTCTAACCTTGAAATACTTATTGCGCCTTTTTGAAGAACGCAAACCAAAACACCTGCGCGTAGCCGTTCTGCTCGACAAGGCGGAGCGGCGCATTGCCGACGTCAAAGCCGACTACACCGGCTTCGTCATCCCCAACGAATTCGTGGTCGGCTATGGCCTCGATTATGACGAGCGCTACCGCAATTTACCCGACGTCTGCGTCGTGCGCCTGGGCCCCCGCGGCAAGACAAAGATCGAGGCATAAACGGGGATTTTCGCTTATTCTTCGGAGCCGAATTCGCCTGCTATAATAATTACATTCATGAACGCCACAGGCTCGAATCCACCAACACAGGCAACTACGGAGCAGTCCGACGTCTCGGCAGAAGTCCTCGCGACCCTCTCCGAAATCGGAGAGGAGGTTAACGCCTCCTTGGACCTCGATGAGGTCCTCGCCCACACCGCTGTCTTAATCAAGCGGCACATCGACTACGAATTTTTCGGCGTGCTGATGCTCGATGAAACGGGCTCTTATCTGACCCATCGCTTCGCCGTCGGCTATCCTCCGGGACTCGCGGAAAACCTACGCATTCCTGTGGGCCAGGGGATCACCGGCACTGCGGTCTCGACCGGCCAGCCCGTTCGCGTCAGTGACGTTTCCCAGGATCCCCGCTACATCAACGCCATCGAAAGCGTGAAGTCGGAACTCGCCGTGCCTCTGCTCTTTCGCGGAAAAGCCGTCGGCGTCCTGGACATTCAGAGCCGCCATCTGAATTACTTCACCAAAGACCAACAAAGAATCGTGACCCTGCTCGCCAGTCGCCTGGTAGTGGCGATCGAAAACGCACGGCTTTTTCAAAAGGTGAGAGCCCAGGCGGAAACACTTCTGGTCCTCAATGAAGTCAGCCGAGAAATCAGCTCCATTCTTGACGTGGAAGAATTGCTGCGCCGCGCCGCGGAGCTCGTCAAGCGCGTCATCGACTACCAGATCGTGAGCATCATGCTGTACGACGAAGAGCAAAAAGTCTTTCGCCATCGCCTGGATGTAAAACACGGCCAACGTGTACAAGGAAAGCTGCGTGTAGCCGCCACCGAAGGTATCGTCGGTGCCGCTGCCACGTTGCGCGAACCGGTTCTCGTTCCCGATGTCACCACCGATCCGCGCTACCTCATGGTGAATCCGGAAACGCGTTCGGAGCTCGCCATCCCGATGATTTTCAAGAACAAGGTGATCGGTGTTCTCGATCTCGAAAGCCCGCAGCTGCATTACTTCACCGAAGAGCACGTGCAGACGCTCACCATCCTGGCCGCCAATCTCGCGGTGTCGCTTGAAAACGCACGCCTCTATGAACAGGTTGCCCGCGATGAAGCCCGCATGGAGCGCGATCTTCAGGCCGCGAAGCGCATTCAGGGCGCCCTCCTGCGCCCGGTTCCGGCGGATGATTACGGCCTCGACGTTGCCGCGCGGTATCTCTCCGCGCGTGAAGTCTGCGGCGACCTCTACGATTTCCTGCGGTACGGCCCGCAGCAACTCGGCATTGCGCTTGGCGATGTCAGCGGAAAGGGAACCGCGGCTGCGCTCTATGGCGCCGTGTCCATCGGCATCATGCGCAGCCTCGCTCCGCAAAAATTGCAGCCAGCCGAAATGTTGCGCCAGATGAATCAGTTGGTTGGCGAACGGCGCATCGAGGGGCGATTCATGACCGCCTGCTTTGCCACCTGGCAAAAAGGCCGCCAGAAACTTCGCGTCGCCAATGCCGGCCAGTCACAGCCCCTTCTTTACAAGGATGGCCGCTGCGACCGCATCGAACTCACGGGATTCCCGCTCGGAATTTTCGAAGATGTCACCTATGACGAATGGGGCGTCACTCTGGAAACCGGCGACATCCTCGTATTTCATTCCGATGGCATCGCGGAAACCTACAACAGTGAAGGCCAGCTCTTCGGCAACGAACGCCTGCGCAAACTCATCGAGCAGCATCACGAAATCACTGCTGCCGAGATGGCCGACCGTGTTCTCAACGAAGTGGACTGGTTCTCACAGAGCGCGCCACTTTCCGACGACCGCACGCTGGTGGTCATGAAGGTGAAATGAGCGCCCCCGGCAAGGCTCGGCGCAGGTTGCCCTACGTCGACCCCGCAAACCACACTCCGCATTTCTCGTGGGAAAAGAGGAACAAATCCACGCGCGAAGTCTTCTGTGAAGATGTACCACTCTCCGAAATCGCCCGGCGCTACGAAACACCCATATACATATACAGCGGCAGCGCCATTACCGACGCGTTTCACGAAATAGATCGCGGCCTCGGCCGTGTTCCGCATCTAGTCTGTTTTGCGGTCAAGGCAAATGGAAACCTATCTCTCCTCAAGCTTCTCGCCGGCCTCGGCAGCGGTTTCGACATCGTCTCCGGCGGCGAACTCGAACACCTCGGCCACATCGCTATACCCGGCAACCACATCGTTTTTTCTGGAGTGGGAAAGACGCGCGAAGAAATTCGTGAGGCGCTGCGCTATCGTGCAAATCGCAACAGTGATCCGGGAATTCTGCAATTCAATGTCGAATCTCCCGCCGAACTTGAAATCTTAATTGAGGAATCCGCGCGTGGCCGCGCCACAGCTCCAGGTGTCTCCATCCGCGTAAATCCCGACGTGAAGGCAGGTGGGCACCCGCACATCGCCACCGGTCTGCAACATCATAAATTCGGTGTGGCCTGGCCCGAAGCCCGCAAACTATATCTTGCGCACCGAAACACGAAGGCCATCCGCTGGCAGGGAATCAGCGCCCACATTGGGTCGCAGATTGTCGAACTCGCGCCATTCCGCCGCGCGTTGCAACGCCTTGCCGGATACTTGCTCGACCTGCGCAAACAAGGCATTACCCTGAAAATTCTCGATGTCGGCGGCGGCCTCGGTGTGCGCTACACCAACGAAAGCCCCCCGTCTCGCCGCGCCTATGCCAAAATGATTGCCGACGTCGCCCGCCCGCTCGGCGTTCAACTTCTCCTCGAGCCCGGGCGTTCCATCATCGCCGAATCGAGTATTCTCCTCTCTCGCGTCATATACACCAAGCAAAATTCCCGGAAATCCTTCGTCATCCTCGACGCGGCGATGAACGACCTCATGCGCCCGGTGCTCTACGACGCGCCGCACCCAATCACACGCGTTGTGGAAAGTAGCGCCAAGCTGGCGAACGCGGCGATGCGCGCCGACATTGTGGGGCCTGTCTGCGAGACAGGAGATACCTTCTTATTCGATTGGCCGCTCGGAAGTGTTTCTCAGGAAGATCTGCTGGCGATTTGGGTAACCGGCGCGTACGGTTTCGCCCAGTCGTCCAACTACAATGGCCGCGGCCGTGCCGCCGAAATCCTCGTTGATGGCAGTTCAACGAAACTCATCCGCCGGCGCGAAACGCGCAAGGATTTGTTGCATACCGACATCCTCGGCTGAAAACTACGCTTCGCCCCACTTCAACTTATTCTTCAAAATCTCGAAATAAGTCTTGTTGGGCGGTTGAATCAATTTCAGGCGCTCCGCCGCCCGCGTGATTCGCACGTGGTCGCCGATCTGCATCGGCACGCCCGTCTGCCCATCCAGCGTGAGAAACACGGAATCCGAACTCTGCGACAAATACAATTCGATCAGGGAAGTGTCCTGCACCACCACCGGCCTGTCGCTCAGCGTGTGCGGACAAATCGGAGTGATCAAAATCGATTCCACGCCGGGTTGTACAATCGGGCCGCCGGCCGAGAGCGAATACGCGGTTGAGCCTGTCGGCGATGCCACGATCAATCCATCGGCTCGATACCTGCACACAAACGCCCCGTTGATGTGCAGTTCCACTTCAATCATTCGAGCCAGCGTGCCCTTGTGCACGACGGCATCATTCAAGACCCGCTGCTGCGTCAGCAGCTCTCCGTTGTGCGTGCGTTCCACCAGCAGCAGAACGCGC
>Ga0210410_10005081_pt1 | contig 11508 bp, 8 predicted proteins | sample IncBWC4MmetaG_FD_161058 | JGI IMG/M metagenome (GOLD analysis project Ga0210410, IMG submission 161058) | Forest soil microbial communities from Barre Woods Harvard Forest LTER site, Petersham, Massachusetts, United States - Inc-BW-C-4-M | ecosystem: Environmental > Terrestrial > Soil >... | reverse complement strand
GCCAGTATCTCCAGGCATTGCTCGATTTCGAAGCGGCGCTCGCCCGCGCCGAAGCCAAAGCCGGAGTGATTCCCGCCGCGGACGCCCAGATCATCGCAGCCGCTTGCCACGCTGATCAATTCAGCGTTGAAGAACTTGCCGAACAAACCGCCCATTCCGGCAACGTGGCGATTCCGCTCATCAAAAAACTCACCGAACTTGTCGCAAAACAAAATAAGGACGCAGCTCGATTCGTACACTGGGGCGCCACCAGCCAGGACGCCATGGATACGGGCACGGTTTTGCAACTCCGCCTCGCGCTGGAAGTGTTGGATCGCGATCTTGCGCGCCTGACCTCCACGCTTGCCAGCCTCGCCGACAAACACCGCACCACACCAATCGCAGCGCACACGTGGATGCAGCAGGCGCTGCCGACGACGTTTGGTTTCATCGTTGCAGGATGGCTGGACGCGATTCTTCGCCACCGCTCGCGCCTTGCGGATTTACGCACACGCAATTTGGCCCTGCAATTCGGCGGGGCGGTCGGCACACTCGCCGCGCTTTCCGGCCGCGGCCCGGCCGTTGCCAGCGCCCTGGCCGAAGATCTGCATCTGCCGCTGCCCCCGATTTCCTGGCACACGCACCGCGACCGCATCGTGGAAATTGCGGCCGCGCTCGGCCTTCTGGCCGGAACGCTCGGCAAAATCGCCCGCGATATTTCCTTGCACGCGCAAACGGAAATCGCCGAACTCGCGGAGCCTGCCGGCGAAGGCCGCGGCGGCTCTTCCACCATGCCTCAAAAACGCAATCCAGTCACATGCGCAACCGTTCTGTCCGCGGCCCAACGCGTGCCCGGACTCGTCTCAACCATGTTCTCCTCCATGCTGCAGGAGCAGGAGCGCGGCCTCGGCGGCTGGCAAGCGGAATGGGAAACGCTTCCGGAAATTGTTTGCCTTGCGGGCGGCGCGCTTCACCATCTGGGCGAAATGCTCTCCGGCCTTCACGTGGATGAAAAACGCATGCGTCAGAATCTCGATGCCACGCACGGGCTGATTTTCGCCGAGGCCGTCACTATGGCCCTGGGCGGTCGCCTCGGCAAAATGCCCGCGCATCAGCTGGTCGAAGCCGCTTGCAATAAAGCTCGCGCCGAAAATCGCCACCTGAAAGAAGTTTTGCGTGAAGAACACGGCCTGAACGGCTACCTGACCCCGGTGGACCTCGAAGGACTCTTCGACGTTCGCAATTACCTGGGCAGCGCGGAAGAATTTGTTCGGCGCATTTTGGCGGAAGTCATCAGCACGGCAACCGCTGGCTCAACATAAAGGATCAATGTCATGGCTTTTCTCAAATTGAAGGACGCACAATTTTTTTATCAGTGGGATGGACCGGAGAACAAGCCCGTGTTGGCGTTCTCGAATTCTCTCGGCTCCACCCATCGCATGTGGGATTCGCAGCTCGATGCGTTCACCCGCCATTTCCGCGTGCTGCGTTACGACGGCCGCGGCCACGGCCAATCCAGCATCACCCCCGGCCCCTACACCATCGAACAACTCGCCGGTGACGTCGTGCAACTTCTCGACGCGCTAAAACTCGATCGCGTTTATTTTTGCGGACTCTCGATGGGCGGAATGATCGGAATGTATCTCGGCGCCGCGTACTCCGCCCGGCTCCACAAAATCGTTCTCTGCAATACAGCCGCGAAGATCGGCACCCCCGACGTCTGGAACGCGCGAATCACCGCCGTCCAGGCGGGTGGAATGAAGGCCGTTGCGGGCGCGGTGCTCGATCGCTGGCTTACCGCTGCATTTCGCGCCGCCCATCCGGGAGAAGCGGCGACGCTGCTCTACATGCTCGAAAGCTGCAATCCCGCGGGTTACACCGCAAACTCCTGCGCCGTACGAGACGCGGACTTCCGCCAAAAACTTGGCTCCATCCAGGTTGCAACCCAAGTCGTCACCGGGACCCACGATCCCTCCACGCCGCCGGCTGACGGACGCTGGCTGAGCGAACAGATTCGCGGCGCAAAATGCACCGAACTATCCGCCGCTCATCTTTCCAACATCGAAGCGCGCGACGATTTCAATCGCGAAGTGTTGGCCTTTCTGATATCGGAGGGAGCACACGGATGAATGAGCGCGAGCGGAACAAAAAAGGAATGAAGGTCCGCAAAGAGGTGCTGGGCAAGGCGCACGTGGAGCGAGCCGAAGCGAGGAAAAATGAATTCAACGCGCCCTTCCAGGATTTGATCACCCGCTATGCCTGGGGGGAAATCTGGACTCGCCCCGGCTTGCCGCGAAAAACGCGCAGCCTGATCACGATCGCCATGATGGTGGCGCTGAATCGCACGGATGAATTGCGGCTGCATCTCCGCGCCTCCGTGAATACAGGCGTGTCCCGGGAAGAAATTCAGGAAGTGCTGCTGCAAACGGCGATCTATTGCGGCGTTCCCGCGGCCAATCACGCGTTTCAAATCGCGGAGGAAGTTTTCGCGGAATCGCGAGGCTAGGGCCGCAGCCTGCGCGAAAGCAATGGCAAGTGCACGAATTTCGATGGCTAGGAACTTGGTGCTCGCAGTGTAACCGCCGTCACAGCGCAATGTGCAATTTTCTAGTTGGCGGACTCCCACTCGGTGTCGGCCGGAGGCAACTTGTCGGTGTCTCGCGCAAACGTTACGTACAGAGTCGGCAGCAAATAGATACTGAGAACTAGCGCCGCCAGCAACCCACCCACAATCACGATGGCAAACGGGCGTTGCGAATCCGAACCGATCCCGCGCGACAACGCGGCGGGCAGCAAGCCCAGCGTCGCCACCAGCATGGTCATCATTATGGGGCGCAGCCGCAGCACCGCGCCTTGCACCGCCGCATCTTCAATGGAACTGCCCGCAGCGCGAAGGTGATTGATATATTCCACCATGATGACGCCCGTCTGGACGGAAACGCCGAACAGCGCAAGGAATCCCACGCCCGAGGAAACGCTGAGGTGCTCGCCGGTCAGAAGAAGCGCCAGCAATCCTCCGATAGGCGCCAGCGCGACGTTGCCCAGCACCATCAGCGCCCACTTAGGCGAACCGAACATGCTGTAAAGAATCACGTAAATGATCAACAGAGTGATCGGCAGCACGAAAAGCAATCGCCGCTCGGAACGCTTCTGGCTCTCATACTCCCCCGCCCAATCGAGGCGATAGCCTTCGGGCAGCTTGACCTGGTTATTCACTTTTGCGATGGCCTCTTCCACGGTGCTTCCCAGGTCGCGGCCGCGCACGCTGTATTTGATCGCGACGTAGCGGGAGTTTGCCTCACGATAAATCTCCGATGCGCCGTCGAGAGTTTCCGCGCGCGTCAGTTGAGCCAGGGAAACGCGCTCGCCGCTCGGCGCGACAATGCGGATATTTTCGATGGCCTCTTTTGTATTTCGGAAGGGCGCCTGGTAGCGGACCACCAGATCGAAGCGTCTCTCGCCTTCAAGCACCTGGCTCACCGCTTTTCCACCGACCGAAGTTTCGATGGCGTCCTGCACGTCCGCCACATTGATCCCGAACCGCGCGGCCTGCTTGCGATCAACAACAAGATTCAAATTCGGCTGACCGAGCACGCGGAACAGGCCCAGGTCCTCGATGCCCTTCACTCCCCGCATCACCTTGACGATCTCTTCCGCCTTGGCTTCCAGGGTGCGAAGGTCGGAGCCATACATCTTTACGGCCAACTCGCCTTTGACGCCGCTCACGGCTTCTTCCACGTTGTCCGAGATCGGCTGCGAGAAATTCCAGAGCACGCCGGGAATTTTTTCAAGCTCCTTATCCATGGCGTCAATCAGGGCCTCTTTGTCCTGGTGGAAAACGGGTCGCCAGTCTTCCTTGGGCTTCAGATCGACGAAATATTCCGTGTTAAAAAAACCGGTTGTATCGGTGCCGTCATCTGGCCGGCCGACTTGAGAAACCACCTTCGTCACCTCCGGGAAAGAGGCAAACAGCACCCGCGCCTGATTCATGATTCGCGTGCCTTCCGTGGGACCCGTGCTGGGCGCAAGTGTGCCGCGCGCCCAGATGGCGCCTTCATCCAGATGCGGCAGGAATTCGGAACCGATCACGCCGCTGTAAAGCACCGCGAGAGCAATAAGTGGGACGCAAGCACCAATTGAAAGCGTAATTGAGCGGTGCTCGATGGCCCACCGCAGCGAGTGGCGATAGCGCTCGCGCAGGTATTCCATCAGCGGATTGTGCCATTCCTTCACACCCTTTCGGAAAAGAACTTCCGCGAGCACCGGCGCGATGGTCATGGAAAAAATCAGGGCGCCGAGCAACGCAAAGGCCACGGTCCACGCCATCGGCCGGAACAACTTTCCTTCCACGCTCTGCAACGTGTAGATCGGCATGTAAGCGGTGATGATGATCGCAATCGCGTAAAAAACGGGCCGTTGAATTTCGTGAGCTGCGTCACGGATGCGCTCGAGCGGGGTTTTCTCCGCCGAACTCGGCAGTCCGAAATGCCGCACGATGTTTTCGATCACGACGACGGCGCCGTCCACGACCATGCCGAAGTCCAGCGCGCCGAGCGAGAGCAGGTTCGCTGGGATTTTATTCAGGTCCAGGCAAATCGAGGCAAACAGCAGCGAGAACGGGATTGTCAATGCAACAATCAACGCTCCGCGCACGTTGCCCAGAAAGAAAAACAAAATAACCGAAACGAGCAGCACGCCTTCCGAAAGATTGTGCAACACCGTGTGTGTCGTATAGTGGACCAACTCGCTGCGGTCCAGGAACGGAACAATCTGCACTCCCTTTGGCAGAATGTGCTCGTTCAACTCCTTCACCTTGGCGTGAATTCCATCCAGGGTGCTGTCGGACTCTGCTCCCTTTTGCAACAGCACGATTCCTTCGACCACGTCGTCGTTGTCGATAACCACCCCGTCTTCCCGCCGGACGGCTTTCCCAATCTGCCCGAGGCGAATCTTTGGCCCCTGCGTCACCGTGGCGATATCTTTCACGCGAAGCGGTGTGCCGGTTTGCGTTTTCAGCACGGTCTGCTCGATGTCCTCCACACTGGTCACCAGGCCCACCGCGCGAACGTTGATTTGTTGCAAGCCGGATTCGATAAAGCTTCCGCCGGCGTTCACGTTATTATTGGCAAGCTGCTGCTCCACCTGGCCGATCGTCAGCCCGTACGCCACCAGACGGGCCGGGTCGACACGCACCTGGTATTCCCGCGTGGTCCCGCCGAAGCTCGACACATCCACCACATTCGGCACCGACTTGAACTCTTTTTCGAGCGTCCAATCTTCCAGTGCCTTCAATTCCATCAGGTCGTATTTTGGGTTGGTGCTCTTCAGCGAATACCAGTAAATTTGGCCGACCGGGCTGTAGTCCGTACCCATCTGGGGCTGCAGGTTATTGGGCAGAGTCACCTGGGACAGTCGTTCCAGAACCTTCTGGCGATTCCAATCGTTGCTGGAGCTGTCGTCGAAAATCAGCATCACGCTGGAAAGGCCGAACAGCGAAACAGAGCGCAGGTGCGCCAGGTGCGGCAGGCCATTCATCTGAATTTCAATCGGAATGGTGACTTGCTGCTCGACTTCTTCGGCGGCGCGCCCCGGCCACTGGGTAATGATCTGCACGTAGTTATTGGCAACGTCGGGATACGCCTCGACGGGAAGATTGTGGAAAGAAACCGCTCCCCAAACGAGCAGAAGCACCGCGATCGCCAACACGATAAAGCGGTTGTCCAGCGCGAAGTCGACGATTGCGCGAATCATCGGATGTGCTTTCGGTTCGCTCGGAAGTTCATGGGGCCCCTATTGTTCCGCGGCATTCTGCATTACCAAGGCGTTGGTGACGACGGGCTGCCCGGGCTCAATGCCGGAGAGTACGGATTGCGTTTTGTCGGGAAGCGTGGCGCCGGCCTTCACTTCGACGCGGCGGAATTTTTTGTCCCCGGCGGGCACATACACCCAATCCCGGTCGTGCAGATGCAAAATCGCAGAGGCAGGCAGAACCGCGACACGTTGTTTCTTCTGGCCATGAAAAGTGGCATTCACGAACATGCCCAGACGCATGAGGCCGGCGGGGTTGGAGACCTCCACGCGAACTTTCGCGGCGCGAATGCTCGGATCGAGAATCGGCCCGATGTTGTTGATTCTTCCGGTCAAGACCTTATCGGGATACGCTACCAGGCGGATCTCCGCGGTCTCCCCGAGGTGCACGTTGGCCAGATCGTTTTCGTAAACGTCGCAGAGAATCCATACGTGGGACAGATCGGAGATGGTGAATGGATTTGCGCCTGCAAGTCCCTGGACGCCGGACGCGCTGGTCACCTGCTGATCGGTGATCACGCCGGTGACGGGGGCCTTGATGTCCACAATGGGGGACGGATGATCCTTGTCCACGCCCAAAACGTGCAAATGCTCCTGCGCGGTTTCGAGATCCACTTTCGCTTTGGACTCCGCATCTTCGGCGACCTGGAAATCGTTGAGAGAAATGGCGCCTTTGTCATAGAGAAGTTGCGCGCGGTCGAATTGCTTGCGGACAAGCACTTCGTCGGCAGTCGCCTTGCGGTAGTCGGCGAACGCCGCGGCGATGTCCGGGCTTTGCACACGCAAGAGCACTTGCCCCTTTTTCACGGCGTCGCCGAGGCGGGCGCGAATTTCCACCACGCGGCCACTGGCGAGCGAGATAACGGGAACGGTGCGGCTGACGTCCGGGCCGACGACGCCGGTGACAGTCAGCGACGGTGCTTGCAGTGACTCGGTGGCTTTAACTGTGGGAAATTGTTCTGGATGTTCCACCTGCAATACGCTGACGTCGGTTTCCTGCTCGACCTTGGCCTGAGGAGGTGCCCCGCCGCCGGACGCTGCGTTTCCGCCGCAACCCGCCAACATTGCCGCGCAAGCGGAGAGGAGAACGAATCGAAATCCAAAATTACCGCTCATTGCAGGACCTCGCGCCCGACAGCCAGATTCAACTGGGCCGCCGCCGTCAGATAAGAACCGATCAAGTTCAGGTAGTTGAGTTCCACCGTGCGGTACTCGCTCTGCGCGTTCAAGAAATCGACCAGCGACGCGCCCCCGTGCTGATAGGAGAAGGCAATCGTGTCTCGCACACGCACCGCCTGTTCGAGATATTTTGCTTTATAAGGTTGCAGCAAAAGCAGATTGCTGTTCACAATCGCGTACGCGGAATCGACATCGCTAAAGACCAGGGCTTGCGCCGCTCCGGTTAGCTTCTGGTTGCGGTCAATATCCAATTGCGTGCGCAACTTTTCCCCCTGGTTGCGGTCGAAGATACGCAACGGGATGCTGACGCTGACCCCGAGCGTATTTATGCCGGATGGATTGTTGAAGGATCCATTGTGGGTATACCAGGCGCTTAGGATCGGATCCGTTGAGCCGTTGGCAATTGCCAGTTTGTGATCGGTTTCCGCCTTGTCTACGGCTTCGAACGCCGCCTTCAAATCCGGCCGTGTGTCCAGGGCGATCTTCCTGACTTCATCCTGCGGCATCAATTGGTCCCTGAAATCGAACAATCCCGAGACATCAAATTGGTCGATGGGAGCCCTGTCGTTCAGCAAGGTTAGCAGCTGAATTTTGGCGGTGCGCAAATCCACTTCGGCGGTCTGCACATCCGATTGGTACTGCACTCGCTGCAACTCCAGGCGGTCGAGATCAATTCGCGCAATGTCACCGACACTGAAACGCGTTCTGCTGATGTCGAGCAGATTGTCGTAGTACGCGAGGTTGTCTTTTGCAAGCCGGAGCACCGCCTTTGCCTGCAGCGTTGAGACGAATGCGCCTCGCAAGTCGAACAGCAGGGTTCGCTCCAGATCGGCGTGATTGGACTCGGCAATCAGCGTTCCCTTCTGGGCGCTTTCGAGGCGCAATTCGCGTTTGTGCTGCCGTTCGTGGAGGTAGCTGATGGTTGGAGTTTCGGACGTGCCTTTGAACGGGTCCCACTTTCCGTTGTAAGGGGCGATTTGCGTGCCATCGGCTGCCAGCGTCAACTGCGGATTCGGGCGGAGATAGGCGGTGATCTGCTGGGCCTTCGATTCTTCGATGCTCACTTTATCCGCCAGCAAGGTGGGATTATTCGCTTCAAAGCGTGCACGCACTTCGTCCCAGGTCAACGCCTTCTGAGCGCTGACGCCGCTGGCGAACCCTGCCGCCAGCAGAGCGGCCGTGCCCATGCGCCGTATGATTTGCCGCATAACTCTACCTCGCCTGTTCTTTCTCCCTGAAAATCGGAAACCAGTGTGGAACAATCCGCTTCCCTGCTCGCCGCCGGGAAGTTCCCCAATGCGCTACACGTGTGCCGTGCCCATTTGGACGGTACCGGCACTCCCATTGGGAAGTTGCAAATATTGGATAAGCGAAAGATGTATGGCGTTTAAACGAGTGGCGGCGCGCGGCCCGCGCTCGCAAAAGCCAATTGTGCGCGAACCACCAGCGGTGCTGCCCGCAGTCCTGCAGACGAAATTTCCAGTGGCTCACTCCAACCAGAGGAAGAGCCCGCATATCCCGCCGTGTCGCGGCCCGGCTGAAGGGCCATCTGACTCGTGGAAGAATCTTCGGGCGCACTGAGCCGGTGATCTGTCCCGTTCACCGCACCCGGAAAATCAGAGGCCTCGGCAGGAACGAAGTTGCCCTTGCCGTCGTTCAGAAAAATCGCGACGAAGTGGGAATCCAGAAGCGAAGTAACGACGAGATCGGCAAATTTGTCCCCATTCACATCCTGAGGAGTAATTTGAAGCCCGCCGGAAGGCCCGACGATGCCGATGGCTGGCTTGTCTCCGGAGCTGAAGTTAAAGTCGACCGAATATTGCGAACTTCGGGAGCCATCGCGGGTGACACGGATAAGAGCCAAATCGGGCTGCCGGTCGCCGTCAAAATCCGCGATGGCAAATTGCGTGGTGCGAAGCGCGTCTGCTGCGCGGACGAGGCGTGGGCTGGGCCGGTCCGAATCTCGGAAATGCAATTGACCTGCGCAAATGGTTGCGGCAAGGCAGAGGAGCGCCATTCCCGGAAGAAAAAGCCGATTGGAGATGTTGCGCAGGCCCATAAGCAAGATTTAGTCTATCGCACTTCAGCCTGGGGTTGGCAATGCGGGGATCCGGATGGCGGCCGGTTACACGCGGCCCGGAATAGGAAACTCAATCGCAAACCGGGCGGTATTAGCTTCGAGTAACGTGCTGCGCAGGGAGTTAACTTTTTGGCTGTACTTCCCCCTGCTTGGGACGGGTGCTCCTGAATTTACTGTCAAAATAACACTAATACTTTTGATACTTCTCCGGGCCCCGCCGAGAAGACTGGAGCGCCTGTGCTCAATCGCGGATTACCACGTCTGAACGTTAGCTCGAATTGAATGAAGAAACTTGACCGCCTGGGCTGGGCGGCAGGCATTGGAGTGCGGGCGTTCGGCGTCCACACGGGAGTACGCGTGAACGCGGCGGGAGTATTGCCCAGGATTTTCTCGTTGTTGCCGCCTGGATGGAAAAGTTCCCAAAGGGCTACCGTGCAGCGCTTGTATTCGCTGGTGGTCGCGGGAAACAGCCAACGCCCCGGGCTGCGGCGAATGCACATGCTTTATGCAGACAGTGAGCGGATTGCACGAGACGCGGAATTGGGTGAGGTGCTGGCGGCACTGGAAACAGACCTGCACCGCTACGTCGCCGAAGCGTCGCCGGATATGACTTTTCTGCACGCGGGCGTAGTTGGCTGGCAGGGGCGCGCTATTCTATTGCCCGGGCGCAGCCTGAGCGGGAAAACAAGCTTGGTTCGCGAGATGCTCCGGCTCGGTGCAACGTATTATTCGGATGAGTTCGCAGTCGTGGACGACTCCGGGAAAGTGCATCCGTTCCCTCGTCCTCTGGGAATCCGGGAAGACGCAACGTATGCGCAGACGAAATACAGTGCCGACAAATTGGGCGCCAAATCGGGCGTCAAACCGTTACCTGTGGGTGCGGTTGTGATTTGCAAATACAGGGCCGGGGCATGGTGGAAGCCGAGGCCACTTTCGCCTGGGCAGGGCGCGCTGGAATTAATGGGCAGCAGCATCGCGGTGCGAGTTGAGCCGCAACACACGCTGCGAAGAATTCATAACCTGGCAAACAGGGCGGTTTTCGTCAAGGGAACACGCGGCGAAGCCTGCGAATCGGCAGCGGCCATCCTGAATCTATTGAGCTCGGATATCCGACAGGAGAAAGCATGAAAGTAAGGGAATATCCCCGGGCGCGCATGGATTGTCTTACGCGCGAATTTGGCGACGAGCTTCTGGTCTACGATCAGCAGCGCAACGTCGGGCATTGCCTGAATCCGACGGCGGCAGCCACCTGGAAACTTTGCGACGGAAAAAACGGCCCCCCCGATCTGGCAAAAATTCTGACGCGGCAGTTTTCCGAGCCGATCGATGAGCCCGTGGTGCTGCTGGCGCTCGAGGAGTTGTCGAAAGCCCGTTTGCTGGTTGGAGTGGAAAAGCCGGTTCGGCGAACCTCTCGCCGTGAGGCAATCCGCGCGATCGGCATCGCCGGCGCGATCGCGTTGCCGCTGGTCACTTCCCTGGTCGCGCCAACTCCTGCCCGCGCGGCTTCCTGCCTTGCGAACGGTAAGCCCTGCGGCAGCAACGTGCAGTGCTGTTCGGGAAAGTGCGGTAATGGGGGTCATTGCGGCGCCTGATCCTCGCCGTCTCACACTCTAGATTTTCCGCCCGATTCGGCACACCTCGCAATCCGTTGTGACAATCATCACAAACCTCTGTGACGAAAGACGCGGACACTTTTGAGCCCCGGTTGGTGCCTTTCTGTGGACGAGTCTTGGTGAAGGGGCAAGGGATACCGCGATCGCGCAATTCAACAATTCGCTGACGTACGACCCGAAGAAGGCCGATACCCTTTTTAATCTCGGCATCGTAAAGTGGCAAGGTAAGAAAGATGGGCCCGGAGCCGTCGCCGCTTGGAAGAAGCTTTTAGAAACCAATCCCGCCTACCCCAACGAGGATGCGGTGATGCAGTTGATGGCGCAGGCGCAGCAGCGCTGACGCGGATTCCTGTCTCCCGGAGACTTCCTCTCGCGTGTGCCCTGGCCGCAGGGAAGACCATCCGATGAGCGACCGCGCGAATAAAGCGGTGATTATCGGCGCGGGACCGGCGGGACTTACGGCCGCTTATGAATTGAGCAAGCATGGCCAGCGCGTGGTGGTGCTGGAGGCGGATCCCCGGTATGTCGGCGGGATTTCGCGGACCGTGGAGTATCACGGCTATCGCTTCGACATTGGCGGCCATCGATTTTTTTCCAAATCGCGCGAGGTGGAGGATCTTTGGACGGAAATCCTCGGCCCGGACATGCTGGAGCGCGCCCGCTCGTCCAAGATTTTTTATCGCGGGAAATTCTATGCATATCCGCTGAAGCCCCTGGAAGCGCTGTCCCAGCTTGGCGTCACGGAATCGGCGCGCTGCATTCTGTCTTTTCTAAAAGCGCGGCTGAGACCGATGCGCGATCCGAAGTCGTTCGAGGATTGGGTGGTGAACGAGTTCGGCGAGCGACTGT
>Ga0210410_10005079_pt1 | contig 11509 bp, 9 predicted proteins | sample IncBWC4MmetaG_FD_161058 | JGI IMG/M metagenome (GOLD analysis project Ga0210410, IMG submission 161058) | Forest soil microbial communities from Barre Woods Harvard Forest LTER site, Petersham, Massachusetts, United States - Inc-BW-C-4-M | ecosystem: Environmental > Terrestrial > Soil >... | reverse complement strand
ATGTCAACAATTAAATTCGTATAAAATCTACTTGAGCCGCTAAGGCCCAGGCGGGGCGTCTGGACAGAGGGACGAAGAACTCGATCAGACGGCTTTCATTAGTTTCAAGAGGTTCACTTTGAGGCGGGCGCTTGCGGTAAGTTCGTGTTGAGCAAGGTCTTGCCCTTGGTTTCGGCGTCGGCGGCTTTCTTTGTGTCGCCATTCTTCCGATAGTATCCGGCCAGCGCAAGGTAAAGAGGTCCGCTTTCCTTTCGGGACTGGATGGCGGATTGAAGCAGAGACACCGCGTCCGGGACCCCGCTTGTCCTTTCAAGACCTTCGGCGATCAATAGGATGGTTCCGGGATCAGTCTCGTCCGTAATCCCCGCATCTTTGTACAGGCTTTGAATCGCGGCATAGTCCTTTCTTGTCGAATAGGCTTCGACCAGTCGCGAACGTGCGATTTCGTCCGAGTGATTTCGCGAGAGGGCTCGCCGAAACCAAGGCCGGGCCTCGTCCGTTTTTCCCATAGCGAGCAGACAGAGCGCTCGGTCGCGGTCGGTGACGCCGCTCTCAAAGTCTCGCTGTGGCGTAGGATCGGTGAGGTCCCAGACCTCGGGATTGCTGGCGCTCGGCAGAACCGCGAAGGGAAGAGTCGAAAAGGCGCGCCGACCCGGGCCGTCTTGATTGATCGAAATGCTCAGCAAGTAGGCGCCGGGCGGCTGGCCCACCAGCGGCAGTTTCTTGCCGCTGACCATGGAACCCGTCGCGTCAAACTGATCTTTCGTAATGGCCTCTGTGGTGACGCTCGCTGCGCCCTCGATGGCCGGTCTCCCGATCGCGTATTCGACTGTCATCTTTTGATCCGCGTAGTTCGAGGGGTCTTGTGGCGGAGCCCAAATTTGATACGCAACCTGAATGGTTTCGTCCAGAGGCACCGAGAGGGGATTGGTCCCCAGCGGAACGAAAGTCAGACCTGCAAGCGTAAACGGGAGGAAGTCAGCATTTGCGGGGTCCGCTTGTTTCACGGACGAAAATGGAATCACTCCGGGAATCGTGACGCCCGCCGGATCGAGTTCGGGGATTTGAACATCTTTCGATGCCTGGAGTGCTGTTCCCTTCTTCCAGTCGGTTAGAACAAACTCAAGGCGATATTTGCCCGGCGGCAGGGGCAGCGACCCTTCATAGCCGACACGCCGATTCTTCAGATCTTCGTATTGCTGCTTATCGATTGCATCTTTGAGGTTTCTTTCCTGCGTGAAGATCGGCTCGCCCAGCTTGCCGGCCTCGAATACGCGAACCCGAGCTTGCAAGTGGTAGAAATAATTACCATCGGCGCGCTGCGTGAGGGAAACATCGAAAGGTTGCCGGAAGCGCATCACATAGTCCAGGCGAGTCAGGCCATGCGAGTCGCGCAGCGGCAACGTCGCTACATCCAGGTTCTGGCCGGGTATGAGTACGCGAGCGGTAACGCTTCCAAGCAAGGCGCGGCGCCGCTCCAGTTCTTGCTTCGTGAAGGGATTGTCCGCCAGCCCCTTGATCGTCGCCAGCATCGCGTCCGAGGTGAGGCTCGGCCGGCCTTCGGTGGGATCGATCGGCTCGCCAGGGATGAGACTCTGCGAAAGGCGAGCTACCTCCGGTCCCACGGAATTCTGGATCGCTTGAATGGAACCCTGCCGATCATTGATGTACTCCGTACCGGTCATGAGCTTGTCCGGGCCGTCGACAAACGGGCTGTAAAAGCGAAAATCGCCGAACCCTTCGTGCTTATAAAACATGAGGTAAAAAAATGGCGGCAGAGACGGATGGTTGTAGGAATAAAACCAGACCTCGAGCGGAAACATGTTGGACGCATTGTAGTGGACCTCCTTTTGTTGAGGAGGTCCCAGAGTGATGTAGGCGCGGCCGCGGTCGGTTCGCCATCCCTCTTCATTTGAGCCGGCGCCGAAATTCGCGTTCGCGTAAGCGATCCGCTCGTAGACCTGGTCCTTGAAAGTGTTGTCCGGCGACCCAGGATTGGGATTCCGAACCTCCCAAAAATTCTGAATGAACTGATCGCGGTCGTCGTCGGTGGTCAGCTTTAGAAAGGTTTTTCGCTCGTCGCTGGTGATGATGTAGACGACGTCCCGCTCCAGCCACTCCTTGTAGCTCTTCTCGAGTTTTTGTTTTTGCGCCGCCTTCTGCGCAGCGATCGAGGGTGCAAAAGGCAGTAACAAACCGAGAGTTAGCAGGACCGCAATTCCCGATGAGCGGGTAGCGAAACCAGAGAGGTGCGCGTGCGTCAGATTACCCAAGGTCGACTCCAAACATACGGATACTAACAACGGATTCGCCGGAATGCCATTTTTCTCTTGACGGACCGGACAGCAGTGGAACCGGCGCGGCCGGACCAGTGAACGGGTGAGCTGAGTATTCGATATTTAATGTATCGGTTGAAGCGAGGGCTGGGCGGCGACGCGACGGAAGATTTCCACGCCGATCCGTTCAAGCGGCAGGATTTTTTCGGCAAGCCCGGCGCGCGCGACGATTCCCGGCATGCCCCAGACGATGCTGGTGGCCTCATCTTGCACGATGACGGACGCGCCCACCGCGCAGAGCGACTCACAGCCTCTCCATCCGTCCTGCCCCATGCTTGTAAGAATGACACCGAGCGAACTCGCGCCGTAGACTGCGGCGACGGAGCGGAAGAGCACGTCCACCGAAGGGCGGCAAAAATTCTCGCGCGGTCCCTGGTGAGTTTGCAAACAGTACTTGTGTTCTTCCGTTCGCACAATCATGTGAAAATCGCCGGGAGCGATCCAGATGCAACCCGGGACGAGCGATTCACCGGGCTTGCCCTCGCGCACGGGCAGAGCGCAATTGCTCGCCAGGCGCCTGGCGAGAAGCTCCGTAAAAATCGGCGGCATGTGCTGCGCGATGACGACCGGCAGCGGAAAGTTAGCGGGGAAAGTGGGCAATAGCTTCGCGAGCGCGTCGGGGCCGCCTGTCGAAACGCCGATGGCGATAATTTTGAGCTGGCTCGAGCGAACTGGAGCGGCACGAACGCGAATTTCAGGCCGCGCGGCGGGAATGATTAAACTTGGCGTTTCTGGCGCCGCATTTTGAACGCGCGACGGAAAATGGCACAGCGCCTTAATCTTGGGGACCAGGTCGCGTCGAATGGCCTCGGAAGTCGCCGCCATGTTTTCGTTGCTGGGCTTCGTCACGTAGTCCGAAGCGCCGAGGGCAAGGGCATCGAGGGTCGCCTCCGCTCCCTGCTCGGTCAGCGTGCTGAACATGATGATCGGCGTTTTGGGAAGAATTTTGCGAATCCCGGGAATCGTTGCCAGGCCGTTCATCTCCGGCATTTCGATGTCCAGCAGGATCACATCCGGGCGCAGCGTCCGCAGCTTGGCGAGGGCCAGGCGGCCGTTGCTGGCCCATCCGGCAATTCTCAAGTCGGGATCGCCGGAAAGCACGTCAGTCAGCACTTTTCGCACGAGCAGGGAATCGTCCACGATCATGATTTGAATTTGCGGCATCGCGGTTTTTTGCTAGGCGAAAGCTGGCTTACGGATTTACGGACAAAAGCTTGGGATCGTTCCTTCACTCTAACTACGCGTTCTCCCGGGTTCAGCCTGCAATTCGCAGGTAATCTTGTTCGACTTGTCGGCCTCCATCTCGATCAGCACTTGCTTGCCCCGAGCGGTCGCAACGTCGCGGACCACGCGCGGAAGCTTGTCAAAAACGTTGCTGATCGGCTGCATGCGCGTGCGCATCACCTCTTCCTGCAATTCGCTCGTCAGCAGGTTCAGCTGTTGCGCTGGGTTGACCAGGTTGGGATCGGACTGCCGCGTGGAATACTGAAAGATCTGGTTGCGGGTCAGCACCAGCTCTCCGACCAGATTCATCAGCCGGTCCAGAAGGCGGACGTCGATGCGTATGGTTTCCGCGACGGCGCTGCGCACTCGCGCGTCTTCCTGGGCGCGCTGTGCCGTCTGGGCATCTTCGGCCGGCGGAGCCGTGGCGGCGGGAGCCTCCGATTTCGCCGGGTCCACTTTCTCGGCAGCAAGCGGCTGCGCGCTTGATTTTCCTGCGTCTGCCTCTGCCGGCGTGGCCGTGCTCGCCTTCGCGGATTCTTTTGGCGGCTGCTTCGCGGTCGTTTTCGGGGAGGCGCTGTGCCCGGAATGTTGCAGGAGATTGAGCGATTCGATGAGTTCCGGATAGGATTCATCCCCGTCCAACTCGGTGGATCGAATTTTCCCAAGCATGGTGCGGATCGCATCGACCATCGTCAGCAGCCCGCTCGTGATCTCCAGCGTCAGCGAGAGCTTTCGGTCGCGCAACCGGGAAAGCAGGCTTTCTCCAACGTGAGCTACTTTTTCCAGCTTGCTGAACCCAAGGAACCCGCAGCTTCCCTTGATCGTGTGGATGGTGCGGAAGATGCTCGAAAGCAACTCCTGCGAAGATGGATCGGTTTCGAGCTTCACAACCTTGCTGTCCAGTCGGTCCAGGTTCTCGTTGCTCTCGACCAGAAAATCCATGATCAGATCGTCCATAGCTTTACCCTGATTGGGTTACGTTCGCTCGAGTGACGCTTGTGATGATCGGCCCAGGCAGACATCCGGAGGAAGCCGGTTGGGACTTCCGACCGGCCACTCGGTTGACGCAATTCCTCACACACCATTGGAATTCATCGTCCCAATGGGGAATTCGCTCTAATGGGCGGTGGGAATTGAATCAAACGCGCAGGCCGACGGAGGATTCCTTAGAGAAATCTGAGAATATGCGCCACAAAGCGCGCGCCGCTCGATTCCCCTGGATATTCCGGTTCGACCCTCGAAGGGCTGAAGGTCACTTCATCTTGGATCGCTCGAGGAACACTTCTTTGGCGGCCTGGATTCCGTTGATGGCGGCGGGAAAGCCCGCATAGAGAGCCATTTGCATGATGACTTCCACTATTTCCTGTTCGGTGCAGCCGACGTTCAGCCCGCCGTGAATATGCGCGCGAAGCTGGGGCGCGGCAGTGCCCAGAGCGGTGAGCGCGGCGATAGTGGCGATCTCTCGCGATTGCAGGCTCAATCCGGGGCGGCAGTGAATATCGCCGAACGCGAACTCCATCACGTAAGTTCCTAAGTCAGGTGCGATACCGTCCAGTGACGCCAAAAACGTCTTCGCGAGGTCCCCGTACATTTCGACAAATTTTGCGAGCCCGCGTTCGTACCGAGCCGAATGGCCCATGTTTGATTTCTCCTCGATCGCTGCGCCTGGCTCGGGGCTTCACCCGCTCCGGTTCCATGGCCGTCGGTTCCCGGCGGCGGCGTAAGATGATCGTATGGATTGCCGGTGGAATCCAGAATTACGCTGTCGATTCGGATTTTGCTCGCTGAGGAGTCGGGAAGCGGTGAGCTTTCTTGGGTGGCTTAGCGCACGGGCAGTCATCCATGGGCTGATCAAGATCTTCCCGCGCGACGGCGTACAGCGCCAGCTCAACGCGGCTCGAAACACCGAGCTTGTCATAGATCGCGCTCAAGTAGTTTCGGATCGTATGCTCGGTGAGGGCCAGCTTCTGGCTGATGTCGCCGGTGGTGAGCCCGTCGGCAAGCAAACGCACCACTTCCGCTTCTCGCGGAGTCAACCGATCGATCCCGGCGCCGGACTTGATGAGACGCAGCGGTTTGTGCGTCGTCAGAAAATCGAGAATATATGCCAGGTTTCGGGTGTCCGCCCAGATCTGGCCTTCGTGCACCGTCCGAATGCATTTCGGCAATAGCTTGATGGGCTGCAGCCTGCAAAAAACGCCTCTCGCGCCCCCTCGAAACGCGTTCACAACCAGGTCCCGCTCGGAACTCGGAATGAGCATGATGGCCGCCGTCTTCGGGGACAGCGTCTGCATGTAGGGAAGAACGTGGTAGCCCTTCATATGCCCGTCTTCGAGGTGAGCGTTAATCAGGGCGATGTCCGGCTGGTGTTTCTCGAGCTCGCGAATCGTCTCGGCCGAACCGACCGAGACGCCCACGACGACGATGTCGTGACGCCCCCGCATGAGTTCATCGGCAATGAGCTGCGCGCTCATTCGGTCCGAATCCGAGATGAGAACCCGGACGCTGGCGCCAATCGGCTCGGCAACCTGACTCACGCGCGTGACCCCCACTGAGGAGAAGCGTGCGAGGCGCAGGCTATCCGAAAATGACCCGGCAAGGCAAGTGTTATTTATGGTAGTTGTCATTGTTCGTGCCAACCGGAAAAGACACAGTTCTCTTAAGAGTGGTGCGCCACGCTGGGCACGTTCTGGGCCAAGTGCGCCCATACGTTTGGGTGCGATTGTCACGTATGGTGACAAGTGAAACATCCGCCCTGAAATGCAAGGGCGTATGGCTTCTGGTCCGATTAGCGGGAACCAAGTATTGTGCGCACTGCGTTTGCAAACGAATTCCGGCGCGACCAACGTCCATGGGGGCGTGGCGGGCCACGAGAGAGCCAATGGAAATGAGAAAAGACATTCGGTACCGGCTGGATGCTCCGGCAGTGTTTTCGTGGGAAGGCGCCCGGCACGGACGCTTTCAGGGCGAAGGAATTACGCGCGATGTCAGCGTACAGGGCGCATTCATTCTTTCGGCGATCTTGCCCCCGCCGGATTGCCCGATTCACGTGGATTTGCTCCTCCCATCCCTGACGGGAATGAGCGCCGTCATGCGCATCACCGGACGGGCGCGAGTCACTCGCGTGGAGCAGTCGTCCGCTGACAGCTGGATCCGCGGATTTGCGGTCGTGACCGACGATCGCAACCAGTGGGGCTTGCAAACGATGCAGAGCGAACCTGAGCTTGAGTTTGCAGGGGCCCAAGCGGTGCACTGATCGAGGGTTCGATTCGCCGCGGGCTCGTTCCAAACGCTTTATTGACCATGGGATCCACCTTCCGTAAGTCAGAGGGCGGAGCTATATGCAGACGGGGGAAATCGGGGGGCCGCATGAGGCGGGGTCGCCCAATTGGTACGCCGTATTCACGCGCCATCAACACGAGAAGTCCGTGGCCTCTGCGCTTTCGAGCAAAGGCCACGACGTATATCTACCGCTTTATCTTTCCGTTCGAAGATGGCAGGACCGCAAAAAGCAACTCTGGTTGCCGTTGTTTCCCGGCTATGTGTTCATCCGGGAGGGCATGGACCGGCAGTTTCAGATCATCACGACTCCCGGAGTGATCCACGTACTGGGATGGGGTGGACGACCCGCCGTAGTACCCCAGCATCAATTGAACGCCGTCCGGCAAATCATCGAAAGCTCCTTCCGGGTTGAGGCCCATCCGTACCTGGAATTCGGAGACCGCGTACGCGTTAAATCCGGTCCGCTCACAGGCTTAGAAGGTATTTTGACCCGCAAAAAAGGAACGAGCCGGTTGGTCGTTTCCATGGAAATGTTGGGCCGGGCCGCCGCCGTCGAGGTTGACAGCCTCAACGTGGAAAGAATTGGGCCCTCCGCCGTTCCTTCGATTTCCAGACGATCGCTTGCCGGCGCCTGATTGTTGGTTAATCGGAGTAGCCGGCGCCCGCAATTCCATGGACCCGTCACTCTTTCAAATAGCCCGGAGGAGTTTTTGAATTTGTCAACGCATTGGGACGAGCCGGGCTCGCGCGCTGTGGCCGCCACTGTCCACGGAAACGAGAAATACGTTTCTACCGCGAAAATTTGCGCCGAGTCGCGAAATCTCGATTTCCTTCGTTCCTATGCCGTGATCCTTGTCGTGGGTTTCCATCTGGCGAAGTTTTTCAACTGGCGCTTAGAGAAGATGCGAGTCACGGACTTCGGCCTGCTTGGCGTAATGCTCTTCTTCGTGCATACGACACTCGTGCTGATGCTTTCCCTGGAGAGGCAGCGTGCGAGTGGGAGCGGGCCGTTGTTCGTGCCATTCATGATCCGGCGGTGTTTTCGCATCTATCCGCTGGCAATTCTGGTCGTCGCGTGCGCCTTTCTATTTCGCATTCCCTCGGACCTGCAATTCGGACGATTTACGTTGCTGCATCAGTCTGCTTCCAATTTTTTCGCGAACCTTATGTTGATTCAAAACGTGACGCAACAAAAGGCGAACCCCGGGATCCTGTGGAGCTTGCCGCTCGAGCTTCAGATGTACCTTGCCCTGCCGGCGCTATTCCTTTTTGCCTCGCGCGTAAAGTCTCCCTGGGGAATGATCGCGTTTTGGTGGCTCACGGTCGCACTGTGGTACGCCGCAGGATTCTCCAGCGGCATGTTGCCGCTAAGCGATGGCAAGATCCGTTCTCCCATGGAAGCGCTCCTGAAATTCACGCGCTTCGTGCCGTGTTTTCTGCCCGGGATTGTCGCGTATAAGCTCTGGCGCTTTCCGCGATTCCTATCTGTATGGGCATGGCCTGCATTTCTCGCGGTATGCAGCACCGCATTCATGAGACTTTCCGGAAAGCAACCGATTGAGGCCGGATGGTTCGTCTGCTTCCTTCTCGGGCTGGGCGTTTGCCTCTTTCAGGATATGCCGGGCAATTCACTCGCTTGGCTCACGAAACGAATCGCCCGATACTCCTACGGAATTTACTTGCTGCACTACTTCGCGATCTGGCTGGCGTTTGCGGTGTGCCAGAGGTTGAACCTCGGCCTGCAAATCGCAATCTTTCTCTCCGTGCTTCTGTTCCTTGCGGTGTTTCTGTACCACGCTCTCGAAGCGCCTCTCATTGCAGTCGGCGTCCGTTGGTCTGAAAAGGTAAAGAACCGCGCGCTCAGCTTTACAGCGCCGGACCATCAGACCGAGCCCGCGACGCACGCGAGTCCCTATCAGGCGGGTTCACTGTGATCCGCACTAGAATTCATACATTGTTTCTCATATGCGGGCGTTTCGCGGTCCTGTCGTTCCTGGCCGCTACGCCAAGCGCGCGCCCGCAAGACGGAGGGACTCGAGAGAGGTTGCCCTCGCCGCCCTTTCATACCGCAGCCGACATCAACCAACAGTTGCAAATCGCTGGCGAAAACGTGGCGCACACGGGAAATGGAACGACCGACACCGATTCCCGTATCGGCCCGGACGACTTGTTGGACATCACCGTCTTCGAAGCGCCGGAAATGAACCGAACGTTGCGCGTTTCAACCGGGGGAGAAATTTCTTTCGAATTGCTTGGAGCGGTTCACGTTGCTGGCCTAACGCCGCGGGAAGTCGAATCCGTTCTGCAGGAAATGCTTCGCCGAACCTACCTGAAAGATCCCCATGTCGGCGTATTCGTTCACGAATGGCAAAGCCATTCGGTCTCCGTGGTCGGCGCCGTGAAAACGTCCGGCGTATTTCAAATCCGGGGGAATAAGACGCTGATCGAAGTGCTTTCCATGGCCCAGGGGCTTGCGGACGACGCGGGCGATCTGGTGCTCATTACTCGTGCCGCGCCGGACGCGCGCGCAGAGACTTCGGGAGCTTCGGATCCGCCGCCGTCCGCGGTCGAGAAGATCAATCTCAGAAAACTGCTGAACTCCCCGGATTCCGCCCTGAATGTGCCGATTCATTCGGGCGACATCGTCAAGGTGCCGCGCGCCGGGATCGTTTACGTCGTCGGAGAGGTGAACCGGCCGGGCGGGTTCGTCCTGCAGAACAGCGAAAACATCTCCGTGCTGCAGGCGCTGGCGCTCGCCCAGGGTCTGACGCACACCTCGGCGATTGGCCGCGCCCGGATCATCCGTACCGACGCGGCTACGGGCAAGCGAAGCGAAATTCCCATGAACCTCGGCAAGATTCTAGCCGGCAAATCGGCGGACACGCTCCTGCAAGCGAAGGATGTGGTCTTCGTGCCGAACAGCGCGACAAAAAGCGTGGTCTACCGCGGCTCGGAAGCTGCCATCCAGACGGCGGCGGGGATCGCGATCTACAAGTGGTAAAGAGATGACGGTAGACGGCAACGAGCAGAACAAAATGGAGGTATTCGCGGCGCGTGACGTCCGCGCCGAGCGCCGCCCCGCGTTCCCCGCATCGCTCCGCCCGAGAAGGATCGAGAAGCCGCCCAATCTTGTGGCCTGGTGGAGGGTGATTCGGAAGCACCGCTGGACGATTGTGGCGGCATTCGTCACGCTCTTCCTGACTGTCCTGGTGGGCTCGATCGAGGAGAGGCCCGTGTACCGTTCCAAGACACTGATCGAAATCGACAAAGAGAATCCGAGCGTCGCGAATCCGCAAGAATTATTTCAGCTGGACGAAGCTTCAGACGCCTACCTCGAGACGCAGTACAAAGTTCTGGCCAGCGATGATTTGGCCGAGCGCGTGATCCGCCAGTTGCGCCTGGATCACGAGAGCGAATTCCTTCCGTCTGCGCACACCTGGCCATTTCACTTGACCTCCGCGCAGGCTTCCTTGGGCCCTCCACGCATCGACGGCGCGGCTCCGCCCGACCCGTTGGTTCAGGAAACCGTTCTCACCCGTTTCCAGGACCGTTTGGACGTCAGGCCGATCCGGCGCAGCCGCGCCGTCGAAATCCGCTTTGATTCGCAGGACCCGGAGTTGGCGGCGCGAGCCGTGAACGCCGTCTCAGAAAACTACATCCAGAAAAATCTCGAGGCGCGCTGGGACGCCGCGCAAAAAGCATCTGTCTGGCTCTCACAGCAACTGAATGACCTGAAAGCGAAGCTTGAAAAATCGGAAGACGACTTGCAGAAATATGCGGCGGCAAATGATCTCTTGTTTCTCGAGACGGACAAAGGGAACGCTGAGAGCATCATCAACCAGAGCGTTCGTGAAATTCAGGAAGAGCTGACCCGGGCCGAGGCGGACCGCTTCGAGAAAGAATCGGTTTTTCGTCTGCTGCAAGCGGGAGACTACAGCGCGCTTCCCGGCGTGCTGGATAACAAATTGTTGCAGGACCTCACCGTCAAGCTGGCCGACTTGCAGCGCGAGCGCGCGCAGCTTGCGGCCACGTTTACCGAAAACTATCCCAAGGTGAAGGAAGCTCAAAGCCAGATCGACGAGATTCAAAGTTCCCTGGAGAGGGAGCGCTGGCGCGCGGCGCAGAAAATCAGCAATGATTACTTCGCCGCGCTCCGGCGCGAAAAGCTGGTGCGCCAGTCGTTCGCGGAGAAACAGAGGGAGGCCAACCAGATCGCCGAAAAATCCGTGCAATACGGAATTCTGAGCCGCGAAGTGGACTCCAACAAGGGGCTGTACGAAGGTTTGCTTGAGCGGCTCAAGGAAGCGGGCGTTTCGGCAGGGCTCAAGGCCAGCAACATTCGCATCGTGGATCCGGGAACGGTTCCTTTCCAACCGATCGCTCCGAACTATCCGCTGAATTTAGGATTGGCGGCGTTCCTTGGTTTGGGGCTTGGCGTCGGCATGGCGTTTCTCAAGGAGCATCTCGACCAGACGATCCGGTACGGTGATGATGTCTTTCAGTTTTTGGGGGTGCCGGTTCTGGGATTTATCCCGACGTACGATGCGTTGAATGGCAGGAAGCGGCATCTTTTCACCCGGGCGGATCGCGAACTGAGCCTCGGATTCGCGGCTTCGAGCGCGCTGGACGGCGACGCGATGATGCCGGACTCGCTTCGCGACGATCTC
>Ga0210410_10005078_pt1 | contig 11510 bp, 9 predicted proteins | sample IncBWC4MmetaG_FD_161058 | JGI IMG/M metagenome (GOLD analysis project Ga0210410, IMG submission 161058) | Forest soil microbial communities from Barre Woods Harvard Forest LTER site, Petersham, Massachusetts, United States - Inc-BW-C-4-M | ecosystem: Environmental > Terrestrial > Soil >... | reverse complement strand
CGCCTGAATTGCTGACCACGCTGCGTCGCCATCACGACACCTTCCGCGCCATGCTGCAGATCAATCTCACCGTGCTTGCGACCGCGCATGCGGTTTCTGAAGGCATCGTGCGCGGCGTCAACGCCGAGATCCAGCGCCGCAACATCCCCAATACCTACACCGCCGCCGGACAGCGCGCCACCCCGGGACCGCGCCACATCACGCCGCTGGCGGTCAGCCGTTCGCTCTGATCCGACAATTACATTTTTCATAAAATTCGTGCGCGGGCGTCAGCGCGGCATTCAGCGCGTTCTCTAACTCCGCGTTGAGAGGTAACCCGTATAGTTGCGGTCCGGGAGGGGTTGGGATTTGACTCGAGCAAGCTAGTGCCGTCGCGCTAGGAGGCACCATGAGTACAGATTTCAGCATCAAGCCGGTGGGGGCACCGGTTGCCGCACCGATCGTTCAACCCGTGAACGATGCGGCCCAGCATGCCGTCAAGACCGATCTGCCGGCGAGCCAGAGCGTCACGGCAACGGACGCGAGTTCGCGCGCCGCCAGCGATTCCGACGCCGTCACCGTTTCGCTATCGAATGATTCGCTATCGAATGGTTCGCTATCGAACCAGGTGTTCATCGACCGCGACGCCGCCGCGGTCGTCTACCAGGTCGTGGACAACCGGACGAGCCAGGTGGTGAAACAGTTTCCCGACGAAGCGGTGCTGCGCCGCCGTGCCTATTTCCACACGCTCGACCTGACCAAAGAAGCGCCCACGCGTCTGCGCGCCACCGACCGCAGCGCTTAGGAGGCGGAAGGTCTGATCATCAGCTGGATTGCGTCGCGTAGGCCGTGTCGAGATAGGTTGACCCGGTCGCGGGGTCGGTGACGACGTTCTTGATCAGCGCCGTTCCAGCTTTCGTCAGGATAAACTTGGTATCCCCGACCCGGAACGACTGATCCTTGATCAGCACATCCTGATACTTGCTGGTGGCGTCGCTCTGGTAATGCACCTTGGCGCGAAACCCAGACACGTTCGAGACTGTGATCTTGAACGTCTTGCTGTTGGCGTATTTTCCGGTCCAGGTGCCCTGATAGAGCTTGGGATCGACTGCCACATAGGAGGTCTTGGAGGGGACGGTCAGCCCGACAGTCTTGTAGTTGGCCGACAGGATGCTCATCAGGTCGACCATCTGCTCCTCCATTGCCGCGACCGGAATTTCAGCCCCGGCCCGCCAGGCCGGCAGCGATGTTGCAGTTGATGTCTATCAGCGACTTCAACTTCGCCGGATCCGGGTTCATCTGCATATCCACCGTCTGCTTCATCACGAACACGCCGATATTGGCGATGTTCTGACGGATCTCGATCGGCTGGGGATTTTCGTCGGTCTGCGCTGCGCTCATGAAGATCGACCACAGCCGGCGATTGAACAGCAGCGCACGGTCCATGGCCTTGCCGGGACCGTCCCAGTTGGATTGAACTTCCTGGAGTTGCCGTGCAGCTTTCAGCAGCGCCTGCGCCTCTATTTCACGCGGAGAAGATGTCGCTTGTGACGCACGGGCGTAGGCTTGGGCTGCATTGGACATTCAATAACCTCGGTGGGAGCGGATCGCAGGCCGCGGGGCTTCAAAACTGCTTCACTTTCATACAGGTGGTGCCTTTAAATAGGGTTAGCGGCGATTATCAATGTGTCCGCTATCCGACAAAAGGCGATGGTTTCGCTTCGTCATCTGGAAAGAAAAGCGGCGCGGTGTCCCCCGCCGCTTTGATCGTTGCCTTCGAAGCCGGGCTCAGCGCAGGAGCTGCACTCTGCTGGCTCTGGTTGGCCAGCGACAGCGCGGGCACCGCGATCGACTGGCGGGTCGACGGCGCCTGGCTGTTGGCCGCTTCCTACGGACCTTTCGCGTTTACCCGCGCCACAATTGCACTAATCGTGCGTTCACCAATGGTTAACTATCATCAGAAAGGATGCGAATCGGCCGGCGGGCACCGATAATCTGCGCGAAGAGCGACAACGGAGATCAGGCATGGCCTTAAAAGTCGAGCTCAAGCCGCACGAACGAATCATCATCGGCGCCTGCGTGGTCACCAATACCGATCAGCGCACCCGGCTGCTGATCGACGGCGACCGGATTCCGATCCTGCGCGAGAAGGATATCCTGACACCCGAGACCGCCGACACCCCGGCCAAGCTGGTCTATCTGGCGGTGCAGCTGATGTATCTTGCGCCCGATCCGATGGCCCAGCACCCGACCTATTTCAGCCTGGTCCGCGACATCCTGACCGCCATGCCCAGCGGCTGGCCCTTCATCGAGGGGATCAACAACCACATCCTGAACGGCGATCTCTATCACGCGCTGAAAGAGTCGAAGAAGTTGATCGCCCATGAAGAGAAGCTGATTGCGGCTGCAAAACGCCCGCAGGACGCCGGCGAAGAGCGCAAATCGGCGTAACGCCACAGCAAGGCTGCCCGGCACGACCGGGGCGTGAACGGCAGTTCGCCGTTCCGCCCGAAATAATCGCCTACATTGCCAGCGGCGGAGATTGCTCTAGTTCCGGCACCGGGCCGTCTTCGGAAGCTGACCGCCGCGCCCCAAATTCAAGCACCGCGGCTATCAATGCATCGATATCGCGGGCCTCGGTGCGGTGATTGACGATAGCCGCACGTATTGCGAGTTCGCCATCGAGCAGCGTCGTCGAGGGAGCCGCTATCCCGGATTCCTGAATGTCCATGACAATATCGCCATTGACCCTGTTGGAATCCGCGGCGCGATAACGGAAGCAAACGATATTGAGCTGCACCGGCGCGAGCAGCTCGAGCCGCGGCTCAGCCAGCACGCGGGATTCCAGATATCCGGCAAGCGCGCAGGTGCGCGTGATAATGGCTCCCAGCCGTTCCGTGCCGAAGGTTTTCAACGTGAACCAGGTCTTGAGCGCCCGAAAGCCCCGCGACAGATCGGGGCCGAGGTCGCAGGGCCAGGGCGAGCCCGCGGAAAGCCCCCGCGTCTCGCGGCGCAAATAAGCCGCCGGCGACGAAAACGTGTCGCGATGCCGCTGGCCGTCGCGGACAATCAGGAAGCCGGCGTCATAGGGCACCTGCCCCCATTTGTGGAAATCAAGCGCGATCGAATCCGCGCTTTCGATTCCGGCGAGCCGCGGCGCGAGCATCGGCGAGAGAATTCCGAGCGCGCCAAACGCGCCATCGACGTGAAACCAGAGCCCCTCTTCACGGCATAGCGCGCTCAACGCCACAAGATCATCGACGGCCCCGATGTCCACCGTTCCCGCCGAGCCGACGACGAGGAAGGGATTCAAGCCGGCCTCGCGGTCCAGGGCAATCCGGCAGCGCAGCGCCGCAACGTCGATGCGGTGGAATCGATCAACATCGATGCACCGCAATGCGTCGCTGCCAAAACCGGCGATATCCATCGCCTTGGTGATGCAGCCGTGCGCCGCCCTCGAAGTATAGGCCGTCAGCGCCGCGCCTTCGACGCCGCACTGCCGGACCGATTGTCCGAGGGCTGTCGTCCGCGCCACCAGCACCGCTATCAGATTTGCCATCGATGTGCCGGTGACGAAAATGCCGCTCGCCTCGCTCGGAAAGCCGAGCATCTGGCGGGTCCATTCCACGACCTGACGTTCGACCTCGATCGGAATGTGATCGCGTCCGCCGAGATTGGCGTTCAGTCCGGCAGCCAGCATCTCCGCCAGCATGCCGACGGCCGTACCGCCACCATGCACCCATCCCATGAAGCCCGGATGAACATTGCCGGTCGCGTAAGGTACGACGAAATCGGTGAACTCCCGATAGACATCGCCGAGCTCGGAAGCCTGACGCGGAAGCTCGGCGCGAAACCGCGCGCGAACGTCATCCGGTATCGGCTGCCAGACCGGGCGATCGCGAATGTTGGCGACGTAGTCGATCATGTCATCGAGCATGCGATGACCCTGGGCGCGGATCGCGTCCCAGTCTTGCGGGTCGAGCGTGTGGCCCGACTCGGATTGCAGCAACGCTTCGCGCACCATTTTTGTCACGCGGCCTGCTCGCGGCCCGGTCGCGACCGGCGATACAACATCGCGGCGAACGCGTCGAAGATCTTGCGCATCTGCGGCGGCTTGTAAGGGAACAGATCCGGCGAATCCATGTTGTGCACGACGGCGGTATTGTCCGCTTCGAATATCAGCAACTCGCCGCGCTTGTTTTCCGCACAGTCGATCGTGAAATAGTCGAGCCCTACCCGCTCCGCCATTGCGGCCAGCGCGTCTTGATGGCGAACCGCAAAGGTGGTTTCGAAGTCGCGCATGAAGCTCTCTTCTTCGAGCCGCTTGCTTGCGCTGAACGCCATATTCGCGTTCAGGTACCAGATATCCCACCGGTCTGCGATCGCCATGTGGCAGGCGTACGAGCGGCCGTCGATGACAACTATTCGATATTTGCGAAACAGACCGTCATCATTGGCGTAATCGACGAAGCGCGAGACGAAGAATTCCTGCTCGGCTCTTTCGGCAAGATATCGGTCTATAGCAGCCGGCCCGTCAATCCTGGCCAGCCCGACGCCGGCATGCGAACCCCGCGGCCGGACGATAAACGGAAACCGGAGTTCCGCCGCAACTTCGGCAAGCAGGCGATCCGACTTGAGATTCTGCCTGGACGCGTCCGATAATTGCGCGCGCGTCACGGATTCGGTCGCGGGAATATCGAGTCCTTTGACCCCGCGCAGCAAATTATGCAATTTGTCACGGTCAAGATTTGCAACGAGGCGCGGTGGATTGAGCATCGGCCGCGGCCAGCCGGCCGCCGCCTGATCGATGACGCGAAGCGCATCGCGGCATTCTTCCGAGTCCGAGGCGATCACGATCGCAATGTCATGATCGGGCAGCGGCACCGGCAGCGGGACTCCGGCCACGACATAAAGCGTCAGCAACTCGATCGCGGAGTCCTCGAGCAGGAATTCGATTGGCGTATTGCCGCCCATGTCGATCGAGGCCGCCAGGGCGAGGACGCGCAGTTTCGGCTTTTCGGCCGCGCAGGGCGACCGGAACAGTTGATGGAACGAAAGCACTTCTGCCTGGATCGCAAGTCCCGTCGGCTTGTCGCCGAGCAGTTGCGCGATCAGCGACAGGTCGAGCCCCTCGCCGGCATCGGCGGTTCCGCCGGCAACCTTCGAAATCAGCTCGTCCCGCAACGGGCGAAGATCGGTCCCGTTAAATGCCATCGTCGTGAGCCTGGCAAATCCGATCCGGTCCGCCCACGGCAGCTTGGCGGTCGCGATCGGCGTTTCGAAATCAGGCTGCATCTCGCAACTCCAGGGATGGACAACAATCGCGGCGCGTCCAACAAGGCCAGGCATGTACCGCGTGCAACCGGAGCCTGCAGAGCGGCGGCGTCAACGTCACTCACGCAGCGTTCGGCACGGCTGCAGCCGTTGCAAATTGCGAAGAGAGATCGCCATGAAACACGGACGGACCGACGTGATCGAGGCGACTTTCGAGATCCGCCCAGATTTCGCCGCCGATATCCGTCCAGCGTTTGCAGAAGGCGAAATCCTCGCTGAGGTAGGTCCCGGTGTTCGGATCGATCATGCACTCGAACAACGCAAAGCGGTTGGGACTTCCGGCGAGAGCGTCGGCGGAATGTTCGCGAAAAAACTGCAGCGATGCGTAGGCCGGATGTTCGCACATCCGTTCCAAGACGTGCCGCCTGATCATCAGGAAACCGGTTCCGGCGTAGCGCACCCGCGTAAAGCCGTTGACGACGACGACCTTGTCCGGATCGTCGAACTCGAGCACGTAATCCAGCGCCGCCGATGGCGCTTTCGACGGATTGGACTGCAGCGCCCGCTTTGCCTTGTCCCAGTTAACCCGCTTGATCGGATAAATTCCGGCCACGACGTCCGCGCCGGATTCGATCAGCCGAAATACCTGGTCGGGGGTAAAGCCGATATCGGCGTCCACAAACAGGAAATGGGTTGCGGCGGGATCGTCGAGGAACATCGTGACCAGGTTGGCGCGCGCCCGCGTGATCAGCGCGTCGCCGTCCCGCATCAGGACCTTGAGGTCGATGTTCGATTTGGAGCGCACGGCCCGCTGCAGCTGAAAGATTGAGCTGGCATAGATACTCGAGACCTGCCCGCCGAAGCAGGGCGTCGCCACCACGAGGTGAAACTGTTCGTTCATGATCGGCTCCGACGCGGCTGACACCGCCTGCAGTTCTGAACAAACGTTAAGTAGACGTGGTTAACGAAAGGCTAATGACCGCGGTTAGCCGACCGGAAGATACTTCGTCAGGGTGAGCTGCGAGAGCATCGACGTCGTCTGATAGGAAGCCTGCAGGCTGGTCTGGAGCGCCAGGACCTCGCTCGCCACCTGATCGGGCGAAACGGTCTCGGCCTGGTCGACGATACTCTGCAGCATCGCCTGACTTTGCGATTGCCGACTCGTCGCATTTTTCATCGTCATCTGCGCCGTGGCAAAATCCGCCTGAATGTCCTGGATCGTTTGCGTACCCGGGTGCGTCGTCAGACTTTGCGCCACCCGCTGGCTCAGCGCCAGAATCTGCCCCGCGGAATTTGTCCCCGCTTGCGGAGCGGAGAACGTTGAAAAAACCGCCAGGGTTTGAAGCTGCGAACGAATCGCCGATTCGTTCGCCTGCGCCCCGTACTGAACGGTCACCGACTGGTCGATCCGTGCGGTTGACGATGCCCGTGCTGAAGCCAGTGGCCCCGGATTGCCGGTGTACCAGGATACGGTATTCGCCGGCGTACCGCTGACAAACGATGTGGCGGAGCCCAGTGGCAAGCCACTGACGCGCAGCGGCGGCTGGATCGCCGTTACCGTGGGACCGAGCCCGAGCGCCGCAAACGCGGCCGGGTTCGAACTCGTGACCGAAAGGCTTGCAGCATTGTCGGTGTGCAGCGTGACCACACCGCCGCTGACGGTCGACGGGGTCGAGGTACCCGTGATCGAATCGATTTTCGTCAAGAGTGTCTGGACGCTGTCGGTGACGTTGAGCTGGTTTCCGGTCGCGCCGGCAGCGACGAAAGTGATCGGTGTGCCGTTGACGGTGATGGTGTCGCCAGCTGCGAAGCTGGTAGCCAGCGAGTCCGTACCCGCGGTACCGGATAAAAGCGTTGCACCGGTGATCGGCGCTGGAATAGCCGCCTGGTTGTGAGCCACAGTACCGGCAGCCGTTCCGGTCGTGTTGAAAAAATCGTTGCCCGCCTGAACGGCCGAAGCGGCCACCAGCGATGTGTTGGCAAGCGTGCCGATCGCCGTGGTCAGCGCCGTGTTCAGGTTGGCGGCGGTCGCCGCCGGGGTCGTGCCGATGGCGAAGCTCCCGGCTGGCAGCGGCGTTGCGCTCGAGGCGGTGAGCTGAATCGATTCGGTCGTGCCGTCCGGCAGTTTGAACTCGAAACTGACCTGATCGCCGTTGTTTGGGTTGGTCGCGCCGAGGACGATCGAAACGCCGTTCGGCGATCCGCCGGGACCGGTGACAGTCGCGCCGGTCAGCGAGGATGACACCGCGTTCAGTTTCAGGCCGAACGGCGAGCCCGCGACGTCCTCCGCCACTTGAACCGAACTCGGCGTCGGCGAGGAAATAACCAGACGACCGAGGCCGTTGGTACCGAGATCCGCTTGCCTCCGCTCGGAGGTCACCTGCTTCAAGCCGGCCTGGGTGGTGGTTCCGTTGAGAATGGTATCGATCGAGGCAACGGACGGCGTATTGATGGCGCTGCCCGAAAACAGGTAGCGATCACCGTCCTGGGTATTCAGGATGCCCAGCATCGCAGCCAGTTGAGAGCTGGCGGTCTGCTGCGCGATGGTCTGGCCCGCGCTGTTTAGCGCCTGCGACGAACTGTTCGCGCTGTTTTGAACCGTGGTTCCGATGTCGACCATCGCCTGCAGGGCCGCGTTGGCGACGCCGATGTTGGTGTTGATGTTGCTCATCGTGTCGGAGAAGGCGGAAATGTTGGCCAATTGCGACCGGGCGGCAATCGCGAATCCCTCGTTGACCCCCATGCCTGCATAGGACGTCGACTTTTTCCCGGTCGTCAGCTGCGACTGCAGCATCGTCAGCTGATTCTTGAGATCCACTATCGACTGGTTGAGAACGGAACTGCCGTAACTGACGCTGTTGATTGCCATGTCGATCGCCTTACAACTGGACTTGCATCAAGGTGGACATCATGGTCTGAACCACAGACATCACGTGAGCATTGGCCGCGTAGGAATTCTGCAAAGCGATCAAATTGGCCATCTCGGTATCGATATTGACACCGGAAGTGGCTTTCATTTTCTGTTGCAGCGTGTTGACGACGACATCCTGCCCCTGCTGAAGCTGCGTCGCCGAGGTAGACGCATTGCTCTGCAGGCTCAGGAACTGCTGCATGAACCCTGACAGCGTCCCCTTGAACGGCGTCGCGGCCGTGCCAAGCCCGGTCTGCGGCGAGTAGGTGAACGTGCCCGACGTCAGCTGGGAATACAGAAAATCCGAACGCGTCGTATCGCCGGCGGGGGTTGCTGGTGAAGTACTGTATGCCGTGAACTTCGATGGATCGGCGAACAGCGCGGCATTGACCGTGATCCGTCCAGCCAATCCCAGTTGTTGCGGGGCCTGCGCCGTGATGGCTCCGGTGTACAATGCATTCCCGTCGGTAAACAACGGAAGTTGCGGACCACCGCTCGCAAGCGACGAAACCGTAGTGGTAACCGAGGCCGCGTTGACGGCCGCCGTGGCGGTGCCGTTGTCGAGCACCCGCAAGGTTGATCCGGACGGATTCGAAAACTGCAGATTGGCGGTACCGAGCGCAGCGTTCAGTTGCGAAACGACCGAGGCCATTCCACCGGTAAAATTGACGCCGATGACCTGATTGTTCGGATTGCCCCCGGCGTTCGACAGGGGAAGTGCCGCGGGATCATCGACCCGCACGATCGATACCTGATGCCGGGTGTTGGTCGTCTTGTCGGTATAGGTAAGGTTGATCGTATTGCCGGGCAGCACGCTCGAGAGGTCGAGATCGAAGCCGGCCTTGGGGGCAAGCGCGGCCGGAGCGGCCGTCCCCGCGGTGGTCTTGTCCGACAGCGCGCTGGCCAACGATGCCGCGAGTTGATCGACCTGGGCCTGCGCCTGTACCAGCGTCTTGTCCCGCAACGTGACGTCGGCGGCAATCTGACCGGAGATGATCGAGCCGGTCCCGATCATGTCCGTGACAGCGCCGTTCGCGAGCTTGATCGTGATCGTGCCGACAGATGAATTTGCCGGATTGGCATTCCATTGCGAGTTGGCGTTCAGCATACCCTGCGAATTGAAACTGAGCGTGGAGGCCTGAGCGCCGACCAGTTCGACCCCGTTCGTGGTATAGATGGTCGCCTGATTGTTTCCATTGGTGGAGACGCGGATGTCCATCAGCTGCGACAGCTTGTCGATCGCCTGGTCGCGTTGATCCATCAGGGTGGCCGCCGTGGGATCGGTTGCGCTCATTCCCTGCAGCTGGACGTTCAGATGCGCGATCTGGGTCATGGCCGTATTGGCCTGCCCCACCGAAATGTTGATGTCCTGCTCGGCATTGGAACGCAGGGTTTGAATACCCTGCGTCGTTGCATTCAGTTGCTGCGCCAGCGCCTGTGCCGCCGTCGCAGCCGAGATCTGTGACGATGAACTTCCCGATGTCGTCGAAAGCGATTGAAGCGCCGTCGTAAAATTGGAAAATGCGGTTTCGAGCGTCCCGGCATTTCCGGGCGTTCCATAGACGGATTGCAATTGGGTCAGGACATTCGCCATCTGGTCGGCATAAGCGCCGCCGGCCGTCTCCGATCGCAATTGGCTCTGAATGAATTGATCGAGTTGGCGGGACACGCCGGTGACGTTGACGCCCGCGCCGAAGTCGCCGCTTAGCGTCTGGACCTGATTGACGCCTTTGGCGAGATAGCCCGGCGTCTGCGCGTTGGCGATATTCGACGACGTGATCGAAAGCGCGGTCTGGTTGGCGCGCAAACCAGACATTGCAGTGGCGAGGGCCGAACTCAAACTCATCTTAGCCGCCTCGGATCAAACAAGTTGACGTGTTGCCAGCGACCATCAACGCAGCACGTTCAGCAGATCCTGAACCATGCTGTTGGCCGTGGTGATCACCTTGGTGTTCGCGGAATATGCCTGCTGGGTCACGATCAGCTTGGTGAACTCGTCGGCGATGTCGGTGTTCGAGCCCTCGAGCGAGGAACCGCTGATCGTTCCCGAGGCGCCGATGATCGCCGGCCCCGATTGATCGGTGACGGCATAGGCGCCGCCATCGAGCGCTTTCAGGTAGTTGGTGCCGTTGAAGTGCGACAGCGTGACCGAGGCGAGATCGAGGTTCTGTCCGTTGGAGAAGGTGCCTACCACGAGACCGCTATTGCTGATCGCGACCGATTGCAGCTGGCCGGCCGCAAAGCCGTTCTGCGTGATGTTGTTGATGGTCGCCGCGCCACCGGTGGTGGCAAATTGGGTCAGGCCGCCGGACCCGACGTTGATCGTAAGCGTGCCGAGCGACTGGCCGCTGACCTGTACGTTCGTCACCGGGATCGCCGAACCTGTCGGGCTGATCAATGCGCCGTTGGCGCCGAAGGTGAAGTTCGTGCCGACGTTGGTCCAGCCGGGATTTGTACCGGTCGCGGCGGGATCGTTCTGATAAAACAGATTCCACGTGTCCTGATGTCCGCTACCGAGCGTGGAGCTGTCAACCTTGGCCCATCGCATTTGCAGGTTGACCGGCGTTCCCGCGGCGTTGAAAGCCGTGACCGCGCCACCGCTGATGCTTTCCTTCTGAAACGTCCCGGTGTCGTTACCAATGACGATGCCGGTGCCGGGGGGGCCGGCGGTTCGCGCCAGCGCCACGGTACCGGAGGCCGGCAGGCCGAGTGCTGCGAACGCATTCTGCGCCGACGCCGAAGTGGTGATCGTTAGATCTTGCCCGGTGCCCGTGTTCAGCGTGATCACGCCGCCAGCGAGGGTCGGCGCGGCGCCGGTGACCGAACCGATTTTCGACAGCAGGGTACCGACCGAGTCGGATATGTCGATATTATTGCCTGACGTGCCGGATACCGAGCCGGTGTTCACAAAATGAAATGTCGTACCATCGACGGTAATGGTATCGCCGGCCGCAAAGCCCGTCGTCAGCGTGTTGCTTCCCGCCGCCCCGGAAAGTGTCGTTGAGGTTGTGATCGCGGCCGGAAGCTGGCTCGACGCGGCGGTGCCGTTCACGGATGCGTTGACGAAAGTCGGGGTGCCTATCACCAGGGGATTTTGAGCGAAATCGCCGGGGTTCAGGACGCCCGCAGCCAACACTGAGCCGGCGAGAGCGGTGGTGCTTGCCGGCGTCAGCGGCGTGGTCGGGAGGTTCGCGGCGTATTGAATGGCGGTGGTGGCCTCCGCCGGAACGAAATTGTTCTGGAACTGCAGCACCTGCGGCACGTTGCCGAGCGGATTTCCGGTCTTGGGATCGACCGCCACGCCCATCAGGTAATAGCCGGCACCGTTGACCAGATTGCCGTTGGC
>Ga0210410_10005075_pt1 | contig 11513 bp, 6 predicted proteins | sample IncBWC4MmetaG_FD_161058 | JGI IMG/M metagenome (GOLD analysis project Ga0210410, IMG submission 161058) | Forest soil microbial communities from Barre Woods Harvard Forest LTER site, Petersham, Massachusetts, United States - Inc-BW-C-4-M | ecosystem: Environmental > Terrestrial > Soil >... | reverse complement strand
CAACGGCTTCGACCACAGCCTGCGCAACAATCCGGCAGGCGGCGGTGCCTCGGAGACCACGCAGGGACCGCGCTACCGGACCTGGGGCGAGCTCTATGGGCTGTCGACAAGGACCGACAGCCAGGGCGATTTTGTCGGCGACAAGCGCCGCACCGTCGGCGGCGTCGCGGGCTTCGGCGCCCAGATCGTGCCCGGCGTGAATGTCGGTTTCTCCGTCGACCAGAGCCACACAAGGATCGACGTGCCGCTCGCATTCCAGACCGCGACGCTCGACCTGACGCAGCTTGGCTTCAACGCCTCCGTCGACAAGGGGCCATGGACCTGGGCGATCGCGCTGGTGCATGGCTTCGGCAATATCGGTTCGAGCCGCGACACCGGCCTCGGCTTCGCGAATGCGAGCTACGGTGCGCGCATCGACGGCGTGCTGGCCGAACTCGATTATTACTGGAACATCGGGCAGGGCCGCGTCGTGCCCAAGGCCGGGCTGGAATATGTGCGGTCCACCACCGGCTCGCTGCAGGAGGTCGGCGGCCTTGATCCCGTGATGGCGACCGGCGCGACCTTCGACCGCACGCGTGGATTGATCGGCGCCGAGGTCGGCCATTACTGGATTTTCGGCACGCGGATTCTGGACCTGTCCGCCTACGGCAAGTTCATCGACAATTTCGAGCAGAACTTCGGCTCGGTCACGGTCAGCCTCGGGCCGCAGGCCATCACCGTGCAAGGCATCGGCGAAAGCCGCACTGGCGCGGATGCCGGCGCATCGGCCTCGCTGTTCATTGGCAACACCACGCGGGTCTATCTCAATTACGACGCCAAGCTGCGCGCCAACCTACAGTCGCACCAGGGCACATTGGGACTTGAGCTGAAGTGGTAGCCAAAGCGTGATGCGCTTTGCTTTAATCGATCCATCAACGCACTCGCTTCACCTCTCCCCGGCGGGGAGAGGTCGAATTGCGAAGCAATTCGGGTGAGGGGGTTTAGGTATCCGAGAGATATAAACCCCTCACCCGGATTGCATCTGACGATGCAATCCGACCTCTCACTATGGGAGAGGTGATCTTCGATCCTGCTGCAGTCGAAGCTGATCTCATCAAGCCTTAGTCGCGGTCGACCCTGACGACGCGGCCTTTTTCGATCGCCAGCGCGAGCCTGCCGTGCTTCAACGACAGCGCGGCTTCCCCGAACAATTCGCGCCGCCAGCCGTGCAATGCCGCGACGTCGGCCTGGTCGTCGGCCGCAATCTGTTCGAGGTCGTCGACGGTTGCGATCACCTTGCTTGCCACCGCGTGGCGCTCCGAGGTCATGCGCAGCAGGACCTTCAACAGCTCGACGATCGCCGCGCCGTTGGAATTGTTGCGCGGCTTTTCCAGCTTCGGCAGCGTCGACGGGTCGCGCGCAAGCCCGCGCTGCACGGCGGCGACGATGTCGCCGCCCCATTTCGAGCGATCGAAGCCCTTCGGCAGCGAGCGCAGGTTGGCGAGCTTCTCGAGCGTGATCGGGGCGTGGGTCGCGATGTCGCCGACCGCGTCGTCCTTCAACACCCGGCCGCGCGGCACGTCGCGGCTCTGTGCCTCCTGCTCGCGCCACGCTGCGACCTCCATCAGCACCGCGAGTTCCTTGGGCTTGCGGACGCGCGTCTTCAGCCGCTCCCAGGCGCGCTCGGGATGGAAGTCGTAGGTGCGGGGCGAGGTCAAGACCTCCATCTCCTCGCTGACCCAATTGTTGCGGCCGCGCTTCTTCAGGTCGGCATCGAGCGCGGTGAAGACGTCGCGCAGATGGGTCACGTCGGAAATCGCGTAATGGACCTGTTCCTTGCTCAGCGGACGGCGCGACCAGTCGGTGAAACGGTGGGTCTTGTCCGGCCGGTGACCGGCGATGCGCTCGACCAGCTGGTCGTAGGCGATCGAATCGCCATAGCCCAGAACCATGGCAGCGACCTGGGTGTCGAACACCGGATGCGGCACGATATTGGCGCGGTGCCAGATGATCTCGATGTCCTGGCGGGCGGCGTGAAACACCTTCAACACCTTCTCGTTGCCCATCAGCTCGAAGAAGGCCCGCAAGTCGATGCCGGGGGCCAGCGCGTCGATCACGACGGCTTCCTCCGGGCTTGCCATCTGCACCACGCAGAGCAGGGGATAGTAGGTGGTTTCGCGCAGGAACTCGGTGTCGACGGTGATGACGGGGTGGCCTGCCAGCCGCGCGCAAGCAGCCGCGAGTTCCGAAGTGGTAGTAAGCAGATCCATGAACGACCTTTGACGAGTGCAACAGCCGTTCGTCCGAAAGCGCTGTTATGTCAAGCGTCTTGAGGCGGATTCGAGCCTTGCAATATGGCAATAGCGTGGATGGCCGGCGCTGAATTGGCGGCCGCGGGCTTCGGACCAATCCGGAAGGGTCAGTGGCGCGCGCGCCGGGACGGCTGCCGCCCCGATGGGACGGCCAGCACGATGACCATAAGCGCCAGCATCGCCAGCCCCATGAACTCGAACACAAGTGCGTCCACGACAATATCCCCCAACAAAGGCACGAGCTTTGCTGGGGCGGATTGACCGAATCTTAATTGACGGGATCGCGCTGAGGAGATGGTGGACGCGGGGTTAATAGCTCACGTCCCGCAGAAGGTCTGGCACACCCGCTCTTCGGGTTTGGGCGAGTCGGCATAAGCAGAGAATTCCGGCTGGTCTTCGTACGGCTTCGCCAGCACCTTCAGAAGCTCCTCAAACGGTGCGTAGTCGTCATTCGTTGCCGCCACGATGACGGCCTCGATGCGGTGGTTGCGCGGGATGAAGGCGGGATTGACGGCGCGCATCGACGTCTGCCGTTCAGCGGGCGATTGCGGCTCATCGGCGATACGCTTTTGCCAGCGTGCCGCCCATTCGTCGAATGCTGCGGACCCCGCAAACAGTGTACGGACCTCACTCACATCACCGGCCGCGGCGTCGCTGAGGCGGCGGAAGGTGAGGGTGAAATCGGCCTTGCCTTGCGCCATCGCGTCCAGGAGGTCCTGCACCAGCGCCTCGTCGCCGTCGCGCGCGGTGAACAAGCCGATCTTCCGGCGGAGCCCGGCCTGATAGGCGGCCGCAAATTTTTCCGGGAACGCGCCGAGGATGTCCTGCGCTTCCGCGATTCCCTTCTCCTGATCGTCCGACATCAGCGGCAGCAGGCATTCGGCAAGCCGGGTCAGATTCCACAGCGCGATCCGCGGCTGGTTGACATAGGCATAGCGGCCGAGTTCGTCGATCGACGAGAACACCTGCGCGGGATCGTAGTGATCCATGAAGGCGCAGGGACCGTAATCGATGGTCTCGCCCGAAATCGAGGTGTTGTCGGTGTTCATCACGCCATGGATGAAGCCGATATGCAGCCAGCGCGCCACCAGCTCCGCCTGCCGCGCCACCACGCCTGCGAGCAACGCGTGGTAGGGGCGATCGGCCCCGGCCAGATCGGGATAGTGCCTGCAGATGACGTGATCGACGAGCCGGCGCAGCGCATCGATGTCCTGGCGCGCGGCAAAATACTGGAAGGTGCCCACGCGGATGTGGCTCGACGCCACGCGGGTCAGCACAGCGCCGGGCAACATGGTCTCGCGGACCACGTTCTCGCCGGTAATGACGGCGGCGAGCGAGCGGGTGGTCGGAATGCCAAGCGCGAACATTGCCTCGCTGACGATGTATTCGCGCAGCACCGGCCCAAGCGCGGCGCGGCCGTCGCCCCGCCGGGAGAAGGGGGTGGGGCCACTTCCCTTGAGCTGGATATCCCTGCGGACGCCGTCCCTGTCGATGACCTCGCCGAGCAGGATCGCGCGCCCGTCGCCAAGCTGGGGAACAAAGTGCCCGAACTGGTGGCCGGCATAGGCCATCGCGATCGGATCGGCGCCCACGGGGAGGGTCTTGCCGGACAGGATTTCCGCGCCTTCCGGCGTCTCCAGCACCTCCGGATCGAGGCCAAGATGGACCGCCAAGGGCCGGTTTAGCTTGATCAGCCGCGGGGAGGCCACCGGTGTCGGCGCCACGCGGGCGAAAAAGTTCGCCGGCAGGGCCGCATAGGTGTTCTGAAAGGGGAAATGCACCGTCATGGCCTAAAGATAGGCGCGCGGGGGACGTTTTTCGAGCCCAAAGAGCCCGCCGCATTGGTTGCCGCGCGGGAATGCCTCGGCTAAACCCTGCCAGCGTTTCGGACCCGGTTTTTAGCCCCCGATTCGACCCTCCGACATCCCATTGAGACATCCATGCATCGTTACCGGACCCATACCTGCGGCGCGCTCCGCGAGAGCCATATCGGCGAGACTGCTCGCCTATCGGGCTGGTGTCATCGCATCCGCGACCATGGCGGCGTGCTGTTTATCGACCTGCGCGACCATTACGGCCTGACGCAGTGCGTGGTCGATCCGGACTCGCCGGCGTTCAAGCTGGCCGAGAAGCTGCGCTCGGAATGGGTGGTGCGGATGGAGGGCAAGGTGCGCCGCCGCCCCGAAGGCACCGACAACCCCGAACTGCCGACCGGACACGTCGAACTCTACGTTGCGGATATCGAGGTGTTGGGAGCGGCTGACGAGCTGCCGATGCCGGTGTTCGGCGAACAGGAATACCCCGAAGACATCAGGCTGAAATATCGCTTCCTCGATCTACGCCGCGAGAAGCTGCACCAGAACATCATGACACGCGGCGCGATCATCGATTCCATGCGCCGCCGCATGAAGGAGCAGGGGTTCTTTGAATTTCAGACGCCGATCCTGACCGCGTCCTCACCGGAAGGCGCGCGCGACTTCCTGGTGCCGTCACGCATCCATCCGGGCAGGTTCTATGCGCTGCCGCAGGCGCCGCAGCAGTACAAGCAGCTCTTGATGATGTCGGGCTTCGACCGCTATTTCCAGATCGCGCCGTGTTTTCGCGACGAAGACCCCCGCGCCGATCGTTTGCCCGGCGAGTTCTACCAGCTCGACATCGAGATGAGCTTTGTCGAGCAGGGCGACGTGTTCGCGGCACTGGAGCCGGTGGTCACCGGTGTGTTCGAGGAATTCGCGCAAGGCAAGCCGGTGACCAAGGGCTGGCCGCGGATTCCGTTTGCGGAGGCGATCCGCAAATATGGCTCCGACAAGCCGGACCTGCGCAACAAGATCGTCATGCAGGACGTGTCCGAGCATTTCCGCGGCTCGGGCTTCAAGGTGTTCGCGCGGCTGCTGGAAGACGCGAAGAACCAGGTGTGGGCGATTCCCGCGACCGGCGGGGGCAGCCGCGCGTTTTGCGACCGCATGAACTCATGGGCTCAGGGCGAGGGCCAGCCGGGCCTCGGCTACATCATGTGGCGCGAGGGCAATGAGGGCGCGGGTCCGCTGGCCAACAACATCGGGCCCGAGCGCACGGCGGCGATCCGCACCCAGCTTGGCCTCAAGGAAGGCGATGCGGCCTTCTTCGTGGCCGGCGATCCCGACAAGTTCTGGAAGTTCTCCGGTCTCGCGCGCAGCAAGCTCGGCGAGGAATTGAACCTGATCGACAGGGACCGCTTCGAGCTCGCCTGGATCGTCGACTTCCCGATGTATGAGTATGACGAAGAGAACAAGAAGATCGACTTCTCGCACAACCCGTTCTCGATGCCGCAGGGTGGACTCGATGCGCTGAAGACGCAGGACCCGCTGTCGATCAAGGCGTTCCAGTACGACATCACCTGCAACGGCTACGAGATCGCCTCCGGCGGCATCCGCAACCATCGCCCGGAGGCGATGGTGAAGGCGTTCGAGATCGCGGGCTACGGCGAGAAAGAGGTCGTCGAGCGTTTCGGCGGCATGTACCGCGCGTTTCAGTATGGCGCGCCGCCGCATGGCGGCATGGCGGCCGGCGTCGACCGCATCGTCATGCTTCTGTGCGGCACCACCAACCTGCGCGAAATCTCGCTGTTCCCGATGAACCAGCAGGCAATGGACCTGCTGATGGGCGCCCCGAGCGAGGTCACGCCGAAGCAGCTGCGCGAGCTTCACATCAGGCTCAACCTGCCACAAAACTGATCGGAGCTGCCGTTCCCACGGAAACGCCGATCAGGTTACCCTCCGAACACGCGCAGGTGCATCGCCGACAAGTCGACGTCATAGAACATCTGATCGCCGCTCCGGCCGATATAGCTCAAGGGCAGGACGCAGACCCTCCAGACGGCATCCGCCGCGATCTCGATGGTCATCGAAGGTTTGCCGGGATCGCGAGGGCGCACGACGCCGCCACGGCTTTCGACGATGCCGCGGGCGCGCCGCTCGCTCTCGTTGAGATCGGTCATGCGCAGGACCGTCGCATGCTCGATCCAGACCCGCAATCCGTAGTTGCCCGGGGATGAGCCTCTGCGATATCGGCTGGAGACCCTTCCATTGACGGTCAGAAGTTAACGAATGCTACCGCCTTGCCACTAAATAGCTTTCAAGCACCAAGATGCCGCTGTTCCATGGAGATCGCACGCCGCTATAATGACTTGCCGAAGTGATTGGTAGACGGCGGATTCACGATGCGATGCGGGGCATGCGCTTACGAGAACGAGGCCGCGAGCAGGTTCTGTGCGGCCTGCGGCGCCTCGCTCGCTTCCGTATGCGCGCATTGTGGGCGGGATCTCCCGGAAACAGCCCGGTTCTGCACCTCGTGCGGCAAGCCGCGACAACCCGACGCCCGCGTGGCCGAGGTGGCGGGCGAGCGCAAGCAGGCGACCGTTTTGTTCGCAGATATCGCCGGCTCGACCGCGCGGATCGCCGCTCTCGATGCCGAAGCGGCGATGAATTTCCTGCATCCGATCGTGATGGTCATGGCGCGCGCGGTCCACCGCTACGACGGCACAGTGCTTCGCACCTTGGGCGACGGACTCAAGGCCGCATTCGGGGTGCCGCACGCGCGCGAGGGGCATGCGGTGCTCGCCTGCCATGCCGCACTCGCCATGCGTACTGCCGTCGCCGAGCTGCCGAATGCTCCTCCAATCCGGATCGGCCTGCACTCGGGTGAAGTGGTTTCCGGCATAATCCATTCCGGCTCTTCGATCGAGCAGGACGTGACGGGCATTACCGTGCATCTGGCTAGCCGGATCGAGCAGGAAGCCCCGCCCGGCGAGATCTGCCTGAGCCGCGACTGCCAGACCCTGCTTCGCGCTTATTGCGACACCGAGACGCTGGGTCCGCGCGCCTTGAAGGGTATTCCCGATCCGGTGGAGATCTTCCGGTTGGTCGGCCTGAAGCCGGCCGTCAACAGCGAGCATTTCCGCGGCGCGGCGCTGATGCCGTTGCGTGGCCGGGCATCGGAGCTGGAGAGCTTGCAGCGTGCGCTCACGGACACCGCGCCAGGCTCGCCACGGGTCATCGGGGTGTCGGGGCCGCCGGGCGTCGGCAAAAGCAGGCTTTGTTTCGAGTTCAGCGAGTGGTGCCGCGAACGTCAGATCAGGGTGCTGGAAGCGCGCGCGCAGGTTCACAGCCGGGCAACGCCGCTATTGCCGGTGCTGGAGGCATTGCGGGCCTTCTTTCGTATCGAGCCCGATATGAACGCCGAAGTGGCGCGGACGCGGATCGAGCAAACCCTGACGATGCTGGCGTTGCCGGTGGCCGAGCATCTTGCGCCTCTGACGGATTTCCTGGGATGCGCTGAGCCGACATCCCGGGCCATCGACCCCTCGACGCGACGCATGCGGTTGCGCGACAGCATCAGCCGGATCGCGAAAGCGGCATGGTCGCAGACCTCGGTGATCATCATCGAAGATTTGCACTGGTTGGACGAAGCCAGTCAGGACTTTCTGGAAACCTGGATGGCGGCGGTGGAAGGCACCAGGGTTTTGATGGTGCTGACCTTCCGGCCCGATTGGTCGCTGCCTTCGCGGGTCCCTTGGTACCGTGAATTGACGCTGGGGGAGCTTGGCCGCGGCGAGGTTGGCGAGGTCATTCGCGACTTGATCGGAGACGGTCCCGGACTGGACGAGGTGGTGGTACACGTCGCGGAGCGATCCGACGGCAATCCGTTTTTCGCGGAAGAGTTGATCCTCTCGCTGGCGCAAAGCGGCGTCTTGCTGGGAGAGCGGGGCCGCTATCGGCTGGCGCCGTCCGGCTGGCAAAATCCGGCCCTGCCAACGACAGTCGAGGCGGTGATTGGCGCGCGCATCGATCATCTGCGCGACCCCGAAAAGACCCTGCTGGAGACGGCTGCGATCGTAGGAAAGGAGTTTCCCTTCGAGGTGGTCCGCGTGGTCAGCGGCCTGTCGGACGCGGCCGCCCGGCCGCTGCTGAGGCGGCTTCGCACGGCCGAACTGATCCAGCCGCGGCAAACGCCGATGGGGGAAAGCTTCGCCTTCCGCCATCCCCTGATTCAGGAGGTGGCCTACGCGATGCAACTGCGGTCCACACGCACCAGCCTGCATGCGGCCGTAGCGAAGGCGATCGAAGGCCAGGAGTGGGGGAAGCGTGACGAGTTCGCCGGTCTGTTGGCGCATCATTACGAGGCTGCGGGGAATATGGTTGCCGCTGCGATGCATTTGCAGCGTTCGGCGCGGTGGGTCGGGCGGACAAACTCCGGACGGGCTTTGGCGGATTGGAAAAAAATCCGCGGCATGATGCAGGGCCAGCCGCGGTCGAAAGAAAACGATGAATTGCGGGCTTTGGCTGGCGGACAGTTGTTGACCTTCGGCTGGCGCGAGGGCATGCCCGCCGAGGAAGCCAAAATCTATGCCGAGGAGGCCTTGGGCTACGCGCGGCAAGCCGGCAACCGGCGCCACGAAGCGATGCTGATTGCGGGCTACGGACGGATTGTCGCGGCGAGCGGCGGCTCGGCGGATGACTATATTCGACTGGTCCGCGATGCGCTGGCCGTGCTGGACGCGGAGGCCAACCCAGCGGAGGCGCTGCTGCTGAACGGGCTGCTTTGCCAGGCCAACATGCTGGCGGGCTTCGTCGGCCCCGCCTTGGCGGCCAATACCGCAGCTTTGGATATGATCGACCACGAGCGTCGAGGCAATGCGGGCGTCGTGCTTGGCCTGACTGCCGGTCAAATGGTTGGGTTCAATATCCCCTATTGGATCAAATGCCTTCAGGCTGGGGTGTTGGTCATGCTGGGGCGGTTTTCTGACGCGGATGAGCTGCTTATCAGGCTCTTCCAGGGTGATCCGGCCGATGCTGAGCCGCTTCATCAAGGCGTCCCGCACGAAGTCGCCGTTAAACTGGCCTGGTTTCGCAACGACACGCTTGCGGCGACGCGGCACGCCAATCAGGTTGGCCACTTCGCAACCCTGGCGGGAAACCCGTACTGGTTCGTATTCGCCAGTTACTGCCAGGGTCTGGCAGCCTCGACGGCACGAGACTTCACGGAGGCCGACGGCTTCTTCCGGCAGGCGTTGGACGCATCGCGCCGCGGCAGAGCAGGGCTCGAGGTGGAGGCCAGGATACTGGCATTCCAGGCCGACAATCTCGTGCGCGCAGGCGACGCGGCGCGCGCCGAAGAGGTTGCCGCGGAGGGGATTGCCGTGGCGAAGCGGAAGGCGGATCGCCTGGCCGAGTGCCATGCTAGCCTCGTCGCGGCCAGGGCGTGTCTGATGCGGCGCGGTTCTCAAGACATCGCGCAGGCATCCGGCTTTCTGGCCCGTGCCAATGTCCTGATCGAGGAAACGGGCGCGAAGGCTTATGAGGCCCTGATGTTGCTTGTACGAGCCGAAATAAGCGAGGAAAAAGGCCTTGCGCCCCCACACCGTTCATGATCTCGTTTGGAGGTTGTAACGGGGCGAGGGTGAACGGCGATGGGTGGCGGCGGCGATCCGTTAGGTTTTCCGTTAGGCGCTTCAGCTTGGTGCAGCGGCGATGACGTCGTTCAATCGCTGGACAAGTTGTTCCACCAGAATCCAGCAAACCAGCAATACCAGGACGCGAAAAACGCTTCTCTAGCTTCCTTTCAGACTGCTGCGAACACGGGCAACTGGCAGGATCTTTGGGCCGCCTACAGCAACGCCTATGACGCCGCGGGACTTCCGCTTTGCTCAGGCTGGTCACTTTACCTCCAGGCGCTCGGTAACATGGGCGCTATGGGCGGCAACATCGTCACCACATCGTCGACCGCCACGTCCAGTGCGATTCTGACATTCGGCAGCGTCCCCGGCTGGATGGCCGTCGGTCTGAACGTCTCTGACTCCTCAACTCCGGGTGGCATCAATGGCGGCCAGACTGTGTCAGACTTCACCGCCACGACCGTGACACTGACGGCCAACGTCAACGCCACGGTCAACTCGGGCGACACCATCGTCTTCTCCTTGCCGGCAGGACAAGGGCAGTCAAATATTCAGGCGATTGCACAGGCTCGTTACGATGGCCTGTCAAACAACGTGAAAATGAAAACATTCAAACACGGGCCTCACGACCCTCATTCAAGCGGACACGCCGTCAAGGTGACGCACGGAGCAGAAATTACGATCGATTCGCCTTACGTGCCTCCTGGCGGCGCCTTGAAGCGCCGAGGCTTGGGCACACCCATCCGAGAATAGTTGCCACGATATTTGCAATCGAACGAAGGCCCTGAAGACGGGGGTGGCGAATGATGACGCGTCCTGCGGTTGCCACCGACTCAAAGCGCGCGATTTGGCAGCGGGCACCTGACGCGCTGCCGCCGGTAGCGGCGGCGGAGGACCGATTGCACGCGGCCGCCCGCTTCGTCATCTCCCCCGACGGTCACGCCGACGACGCGAACCTTCAGGCCGCGTTCAAGCTATTGCGCGCCGAGGCGCCGGTGTTTTGGGTCGACACGCCGGGCATGCGCCCGTTCTGGCTGCTCAGCGGTCACAGCGATATCTCGACGGTGGAGCGTCGAGGCGCTCCCTTCATCGCCGCGGAGCGCACCTTCCTCACCAGCAAAACGACCGAGGAGCGCCTCGAGCGGATCCTCGGCAAGCCCTATGTGCTGCGCGGCCTGCTGCAGATGGACGATCCCGAGCATGCCGCCTACCGCGCCGTGGCGCAGCCGTGGCTGACGCCGGGCGCGATCGCCGCGATGGAGCCGTGGCTGGAAAGCTGGGCGGACCACATCGTCAGTGGGATCGCCGGCCGCACCGAGGCATTCGACTTCACCAAGGATATCGCGGTGCCGTTTTCGATCCGCGGCATCATGCGCCTGCTCGGGTTGCCCGAGGCCGACGACGACCTGATCCTGAAACTGTCATGGGGGCTGGTCGGACCGGAAGATCCCGTGCGTCGCCTCGCCGATCACCCGACCACGGCGATCTGCCGGGCCGGTTTCGGTTTCCAGAATTACTTCGATCCCGTCGCCGCCGACCGCCGTGCCTGTCCGCGGCATGATTTGAGCAGCGTCATCGCCACGGCCCAGGTGCAAGGTGAGTCGATGCCCGACTACGAGCGGTTCTCCTACTACGCGATGATTGCCACCGGCGGCCACGACACGATCGCCTTCTGCCTGAGCGGCGGCATGCACGCGTTGATCGAAAACCCGGACCAATTGGCGAGGTTGCGCGCCGACCCGTCCCTGATCGATACCGCGATCGAGGAGATGCTCCGCTGGACGACGCCG
>Ga0210410_10005073_pt1 | contig 11514 bp, 9 predicted proteins | sample IncBWC4MmetaG_FD_161058 | JGI IMG/M metagenome (GOLD analysis project Ga0210410, IMG submission 161058) | Forest soil microbial communities from Barre Woods Harvard Forest LTER site, Petersham, Massachusetts, United States - Inc-BW-C-4-M | ecosystem: Environmental > Terrestrial > Soil >... | reverse complement strand
CAGCGTTTTGGCGCGATCAGTCAAGGTGACACCAGAAGCGGAATTGCTCATCCCGAGCCCGCGAAAAGGAGTGTCACACAATGTCCAGCTCAACCAGGAATCGTTTGACGAGCGTTGCCGCAGCAGTCGTTGCCGGCGTTGCCCTTTTCGGCCTTCATTCGCCTGCTGCAGCATCCGATCAGAACAGCCCGGCCGTTCTGACCTCGCACTCGCCCTGGCTCGCGCCGATTGGTCATAGGCAGCCTGCAAGAGCCGACGTCCCCCGGAACCAGGTTCTGTCGGCGTGGGAGCGAGAGCAGCAGGTTTTCGATGCGGAACTCGACCGTAAGCTGGTCATCTGTCGTGGTTGCTGAACCTGACGCGCCGCTATTCCCGAATGGAATAGAGCCTAGTCCAACGGCCTCGCTACCCGCAGCACCCGGCTCCTTTAGGTTCTTCGCGTGACTTCGATCCACAAGCCCACGCGAAACCTAGAGGAGAACGACCATGTCACTGCAAGCCAAACTCGATGCTTTCAAGGCCGATTTCGAAGCCGGCAAGCCGCCCTACAACGTCCCTCGTTCCGTGATCGAGACCATGCATCGCGCCACCGCCGAGCTGATTGCCTCCGGCGTTGCGCAGCGCGCCAGGAAAGCCGGCGACGTGGCCCCGTCGTTCTCGCTGAAGGATCCCGAAGGCAACATCGTCAGCTCGGGCGAGCTCTTGAAGACAGGCCCACTTGTCGTCAGCTTCTATCGCGGCGTCTGGTGCCCCTACTGTAACATGGAGTTGCAGGCGCTTGAGGCCGCCAAGCCCGCGTTCGACAGGTATGGCGCCTCGCTGCTCGCGATCTCGCCGCAGACCGCGCCAAACAGCCGCAAGTCGGTGCGTCAAAACAAGCTCACCTTCCCGATCCTGTCGGATGCGAAGGGCAAGATCGGCGTCGCGTTCGGCCTCCGCTTCGAGCTGCCCGACTATCTGATCGAGCTCTACAAGAGCCTCAAGAACGATCTGCCGACGTTCAACGACGATCCGAGCTGGACCCTGCCGATGCCGGCCCGCTACGTGATCGGCCAGGACGGTACGATCCTCTACTCCGAAGTGAACCCCGACTACACGCACCGGCCCGAGCCGGAAGACATGATCGCGGTGCTGCAGCGGGCTGCCGCCGTCAAGGCCTGACAACGGCAAAGAACAGGAAGCGCGATTGCGATCCCATCGCGCTTCTCCAGAGGCGGCTGATGGGGCGCTACATGCAGCGACCATCGGCCGCCGTCATCAAACCCAAAGGAGATAACACCATGAGCACGCTGTTCTCGCCAATCAAGATTGGCTCCTATCAACTCTCCCACCGTGTCGTGATGGCGCCGCTGACGCGGATGCGGTCCGATCCGGGCGACATTCCGAGCGACCTGATGGTCGAATATTATTCCCAGCGCGCATCGAAGGGCGGCCTGATCATTTCCGAGGCAACGCCGGTCTCGATCCGTGGCTACGGCTATGCCGGCGCGCCCGGCATCTATTCGGACCGTCAGATCGAAGGGTGGCGACGGGTCACCGATGCAGTTCATGCCAAGGGCGGCCGGATCTTCCTGCAGCTGTGGCATGTCGGCCGTCAGTCACACACCGATCTGCAGCCGAATGGCGAGCCGCCGGTCGCGCCGTCCGCGATCGCGGCAGAAGGCTATGCCTATACCAGGCAGGGCGAAGTCCCGTTCTCGATGCCGCGTGCGCTCGCGCTTGAAGAGATTCCTGGCATCATCGAGGAGTTCCGCACCGGTGCCGAGCGCGCACTGCGGGCTGGCTTCGACGGCGTGGAGATCCATGGCGCGAACGGCTATCTGCCCGATCAGTTCCTGCAAGACGGCACCAACAAACGCACGGACGAATATGGCGGCTCAATCGAAAACCGCGCGCGATTCTTGCTTGAGGTGACGCAGGCAGCGATTTCGGTCTGGGGTGCCGATCGCGTGGGCGTCCGCATCGCGCCGAGCGGCACCTATGGATCGATGTCGGACAGCAATCCCGCAGCGACCTTCGGCTTTGTCGTGACCGAGCTCGATCGGCTGGGCATCGCCTACCTCCACGTGGTCGAGCCGCGCATCAAGGGCATCGAGGAGATCGCCAACGGTCAGGCTCCGATCGCAGCCCAGCATCTGCGGCGAAAATTCCGCCGCACCCTGATCGCGGCCGGCGGTTTTACTGGTGAGAGTGCCGCGGCCATCGTCGCGGCAGGCGACGCGGATCTCGTCGCGTTCGGTCGATACTTTATCGCCAATCCTGACCTGCCCGAACGGATCCGGCGCAATTTGCCTTTGAACCGCTACGACCGCTCCACGTTCTACGGCGGCGACGGGCGAGGCTACATCGACTATCCGGCGCACGCCGACATGGCGCCGGCGGCGGTCTAATTCCGGACGAGAGCTGTGGCGCGCCAGAGGATGGCGCGTCGCAGCGCTCTCCAGACGTTCAGACGGCATGAAGCTGGGGAAGGCCGCGGAAACCGGAGTCCACTGATTCCTTCCGCGAGTGATAGATCTTCAAGACCTTTTTGGACGTTGCAACATCCAGCTGGACGAACGCCTTCTCCATTTCGGAGAGGTCTTTGGCAAGGACTCGATGCTCCGCGGCGCCAAGGAACACCAGCGCCATGGTCGTATTCCACGATAGATCGAGGGCTTTCGCCAGAATCAGCAGTTCTTCCTTGTTCGCGGCATGCAGCGCACGTTCCACCACGTCGACCGGCAACGCACACAACAGCGATAGCGCGACGATAGCTTCATCAAGCTTACGGGTCTCGGCGTATTCAAGAACGTGGGCTTCATTCAATTTACCGAGTTGGTGTTTCGCTCCCACGGTCCGCTTGGCGTTGAAGTAGCTCTTTGACGCCGGTCCAAACATCGAATGCAATGCCCCGGTTACATCGGTTACTGCACCTTGAACCTGACTTTCGGCTTCTGCCCGCTCGCCTTCAAGTTTCCTTTTCACATCGGCGGACGCCTTCGCGATCATTTGCTGAAAAAGATGCCTGGGAATGTCCCGACGCTGCCCAAGATGCTCGGCGATAATAGAATCGTTCTCAGTTCGCCTTATCAAACGAAGGAAACCGGACTCCGAGAAACGCGCGCCGACGTTAGCCGTAACCGAACTCACTACCTGCTGATCACCCCTCGCAACAAGCACGTCGGTGACCGGTTCAGCGATCGATTTTCGCAGCGAGATTGCAAGCAGGTGCCCTTGGCTTTTCGAGCGAGCGTTCGCAGCCAAAGCCGGGACTTCAAGCCGCTCGGAGTAACGAAGGACGGGACTGGCGACGTCTATCGAATCATCAAAGGCAAGCTTGTTGATCATGTAGATCGGCGCATGGTCGCAGCGTGCCAACCGCTTCGCTAGCTCTGAGCGGGCAGCCAATTCAATTTCCTCTGAGAGACGCCCGATCACTTCCCCAAAAATCCGGATCTGATCTTCGGTATAGCGGCCGGCTATCAGCGTATCGGTGGCATGCCACAGCGCCTTCAGACGGCTTTCGGATGATCCCCGGGAAATTGCGTCATTCAGTTCCTTGAGATGGGACATCGCACGATCCGCGAAAGCTCAACGTCTAAAAGAAGGAACTCGCGATAACCGACCTCGAGTCAGGTATTCCGACTATCTCAAATGAATCGTCGGGTCCGCCATCCGGTAATCCAAATAATTCCGACAATGCTTCCGGGTCCGCTGAATAACGGATTGTCCGACCAATTTGTTAATGTGGATTTTGCTTTTTTGGAGCGATCGGCCGCAAACACCTGCTGCGGCCCGCCAATCGCTATCGAAAATCGGCAAGAATGGTTGAGCCAACAATCACCATTGCTCGCGAAAGCCACGTAAAGGTTTCAGGCTCACCCGGCCCAGGCGTACGGCGGAGGTGGACCGGCGTTGAGCGGATGGTGGAAGCCGGGATCGACCGGCTTTGCAAAGCGAGCGTTTGGCGATTGGCGCAGATCCGCTAGAGTGGCCTCCAACGATTGGCGGACCGGGTGCGTCCGGGCCGAAGAAAATGCCAGGGGGAAAACCATGGGCCGGAAGATAGCTATCGTCGGGGCGGGGGCGGTCGGTGGGTATGCCGGCGCCCATATGGTGCAGGCGGGCGAGGACGTGACGTTCATCGATCCCTGGCCCGAGCACGTCGAGCACATGAGGAAGCATGGCCTGCGCGTCACCCACGCCAGGGACGTCGCGGAATTCTCGGTCCCCGTGCGCGCGCTGCACGTCACCGACGCGCAGCAACTCGCCAAGGAGAAGCCGGTCGACATCGCCTTCGTCTGCATGAAGTCCTACGACACGGCCTGGGCGACCACGCTGATCCAGCAGTATCTGGCGCCGGACGGCTATGTCGTGTCGCTGCAGAACTGCATGAATGAAGAGACCATCGCCGGCATCGTCGGCTGGGGCAAGACGCTGGGATGCATCGCCAGCAGCATCACGGTCAATCTGCCCGAGCCCGGCCACATCCACCGCGGCGCCGGCAAGCACGGGGCAGCGCACACCGTATTTCGCGCCGGCGAAGTGCACGGCCGCATCACGCCACGGGCGGAGGAAATCTGCCGCCTGGTCGGCTACACCGACAGCGCCAAGGTGACCGCCAATCTGTGGGGCGAGCGCTGGTCGAAACTGGTCGCCAACGTCATCGGCAACGGACTCTCCGCCTGCACGGGTCTGACCGGCGGAGAGATGTTGCAAAACGAGCCGATCCGCCGCTTCTCCACCCGGCTCGGGAGCGAAGCGATCCGCGTCGGCCAGGCGCTCGGCTATCAGCTGGAGGAGATCTTGCACCTGCCGCCCGAGACGATCGCACGTGCCGGCGAGGGCGACGAGGCGGCGATGCGCGCCTGCGACGAACAGCGTTTCAAGGACGGCAAGCACACCGCCTCCGCGCAGCGTCCCTCGATGGGCCAGGACATGCAGAAAGGGCGGCGCACGGAGATCGAATTCCTCAACGGCTTTGTGGTGCGCGAGGGCGAGAAACTCGGCCTGTCCTGCGCCGCCAATGCCGCGCTGACCGACATCGTCAAGCGCGTGGAACGCAACGAGCTGAGCCCGGATCCGCGGCACATCACGGAACTGCGGTTGAACTGAACCGCCAAAGCGGACATTTCGCAGGCACGGTAGTGCGGGAGACGATGCTCGGGCGAGCAGGAGAGGCCGTCACTCGGACGGCTTCCCTGATTTCAGCGGACGCCCTGTCCCGTCTGAAGAGACCTGATCAATAGCACCGGATGACATTGATGGTTTGGTCGGCACCGCCACGCCCGGCAACCGTGACGGTCTCCGTGGGGCAGCTCGACACATAGGGGTGGTCAGAAGGTGCAACGGCCGGTGGAAATCGATGGGCCCAATCCCAGGGAACATCATATGTAGAGGTGTAACGCACGTCGCCTGATGCCGGTGGCGTAACATCACCGATGGGTCCGCCATTCGATGGCTCGTAGAAGGATCCCTCTGCAGGCCAGAAGAAGCCTTCCACATTGTTTCTGCGGTGATGATGCAGGAACGCGCGGTGATGCAGGAACGCGGCTGAGCGGGAAATCGAACGCGTGGAAGTTAATCCACCGTGTCCCCCTCCCGATCTGGCAAAGGTTTCGTTGGTGGCAAGCAAAAGCGCTACCACGCTGACGGACGCGATAAGCGCCCCATAGATCCTCGTCATGGCATGCACCAATTCGTTGGTTACTGAGCAGTACTCGACCGACGCTAGGCCCGGCGTTTCGTGGCCACAAATGCATAATTAATAATTAGTTAAGATGTAACGTTAACGTGTCGGGCGCGGCATTTGCGCCCACCGGCGAGGATGCTCATCCACGTCTTCCGACAAACCGAATGCCTTGGACAACGGGTTTGTTCCATGATTTGGCTGTGTATCTCGGCCGGTTTCGCACGGATGTCATAGTTCGGGCCAATAACCAGCCGTGGGTATCTGCTGCGTGCCGGGCGCGCCCGCCGTGCTCCACGATCTCCAGACTGGGATACCGTTTTTGTTCGCCGATCCGCCCGCGAGCCGGGCCTCATCCACATTCTCCAATTCGCGAAACGCGCAAACCGCGGACTCTGCCGGCGTCGTCCCGGCAAGAGCTCGAGGCCGCGCGATGCTGAGCTTGGCGATCGGCATCGCGGCTCTGGCATTATCGTCGCACTGTGTCCTGGCGCTGAACGTCAACGCCACCGATGAACTGTCCTACGATACACGCTCGGTCGAATCTCCCCCGGAATCTACCATCGTCGAGGAGCCTGCCGTACGCGGCCAAGCCGTCGAAACCCCGCGCGCGCCAACACAGGGACGAGTGCCCAGTGGCAATCCATTGTGGACCATCCCGCTCACCGCACTATCAGCCACGCGCGAACGGCCAATCTTCTCATCGTCGCGGCGGCCGCGCCCCCCTGCGGTCGCTGTGGCTCCGTTGGTAAAACCGGTCGCGCCGAAACCGAAAGACCCCGAACGTCCAAAACTCACTTTGGTCGGCACCATCATAGGCAGCTACGAAAAGGTCGGGATTTTTCTGGACCAATCGACCAAGGCTGCTCTGCGGCTGAAGATGGGCGACGACTACCAGGGCTGGAAGCTGCGATCGGTTCAAGGCCGCGAAGCTACCCTGGAAAAGGATCAAGAGGCCGTCATCCTCGCCTTGCCGCAGCCCGGCGGCGTTCCTGCGCCGCCTTCGAACGCCGGCATATTATTGTCGGCCACGACACCATCACGGCGGGAAAGATCCAGTCACTGATGAGCTTGCCAACGGGTCCGCGCGAAGCTCGGCCCGATGATAAACTCCGCAAGCGTCTCGAAGGATGGACGCAACAACGGACGCGCGGCCATCCTTCGAGGCGCGGCGAAGACGCCGCTCCTCAGGATGAGGTCCGAGATAGCCTCACAGCCTCTCAGGATGACGTGCGCGCCAAGAACCTGAGGGGCTCCGTTGTGACGGAGCCCCTCAGTGTCAGCTGTTTTTCAGTGTCGACGCTCAGCGATCCTAGTGACGCAGCTGTTCGTCGCCGCCGCGATTGTCCCAGATGCCGGGCAGCACCGCGGTGTGCTCGACGCGCACGGAATTGAGCGTCTCGGGTTCGATGTGGAGCGCCTGCAGGATCGTCGGCGCGACCTGGGAGGTTGCGACCGGGGTTTTCAAGGTGACGCCGGGCAGCCGCGGATTGGAAACGATCAGCCCCACGTTGGTGTCGCCGAAGCTGAATCCGCCGTGCTCGGAATTCTTCTTGGTCGACGTCGTATAGACGGTGCCGTAGACCGGCTGCACGAGGATATCGGGCGTGCGGCTGTCATGCGCCGGATCGTTGAACTTCAGCTTCAACTCATCGGCGCCCATCACCTCATCAATGAACAAGGCCTTGGCATTGACGTTCAAATAGTCGATCGCCGCCTGGGTCTTGCTTTGATCCTGCAGCCAGATCAGCGCGATGTCGTCATCCTGGACGAAACCGCACGGACCCGTGGAGCAGGCGTTGGCGCTGGCGATGGCCTGTGCGCCCGGATTTGTTGCGGCGTCCGGCAACGCGGCGACGAGGTCGGCGAAATGGCCCGGCTTGTTGATTTTGGCCGGGTTGATCGGCGACTGACCATGCTTGGCACCGACGATGAACAGCGTGGACTGATACAGCCCGCGAGTCTTGAGCGCCTGGATCATGCTGCCAAGGGCTTCGTCGGTCTTCTGCAGGCCGTAGGCGAGCACCGCCGTCGGCGTCCCGGAGCCATCGACGTAGCCGCCTGGCTGGCCGACGTGGCTGGCCGGCGGGCACCCGCCGGCGTCTTTGCTCAGCTTTTGTCCGACACTCACCGCCTGAAAATTCATTCCGAACACGACAGGTGCGCCGCCGGCAGGCGTGCCGTCATGGTTGAAGCCGTTGATTTGCTTGATGATGGCGGCGACCTTCAGCTGGTCGTTCGCAACCGTGCAATCGACGCTGACGGTGGCGTCGAAGCCGTTCACGTTGGTGATCTCAGGCGTGTAGAGATCATCCACGCCCTTGCCCGATGGACCATTGACCAGATCGTAGGCCGGGTGCTTGTCCGCCCATGCGGTGCGGCCGCCCTTGCTCTTGACGACTTCGAAGATCGTATTGGTCCTGATCGCGTCATGCGGATAGACCGCAACGCACTGACCGAACTGATTCCGTCCGCGCGGCAGCTTGCTCGGATCGATGACGTTCTGCGAGACGTTGTTGCTGTTGTATTTGTCGACGCTTTCGTCGAACACCATCATATTGCCCGCGCCGCCCTGGCAGGTCGTATTGCTGGGGTCGAACAGCGTGCGGTCATAGCTGACGTCATAGAACAGGCCGTGGGAGACGGGTGACCCACCGGTCACCAGCGCCAGCAGCCCGGGGAACGAGTCGGAATTCGCGGGCGTGCGGGCGTTGCTGTAGGTGATGCCATGGCTGGACAGTTCGGCCAGCGCGGAGTTCGGATGGCTTTCGATATAGCGCGCGACGTCGAGGGCGTGCAGTCCGTCCACGCTGATCAGCAGGACGTGGTCGATATCGGCCGCCTGTGCGGTCGCGCCAAAGGCCAGCCCGGCCAGCAGGCCGAGGGTCGTTTCCCTGAAAGTCATGATTATTGTCTCCGGAATCTTCATTGTCGGGGCGGCGAATGTCGCAGCCCCACATTTCACGATGATGACCGAGCTTTTGGCGCGTCGAATTTTGAAGAACTTTTTGCTGGCGCAAGGCGCCGGTTCGCAGCGCGTACAGCGGACCCGCCCGACGGATCCGCGCAAGGCGCGGCCCGATCGCAGGCTCCGGCGCAATCCGCGCCTAAAAGCCGTGTCCCGCCAATACCGGCTGCGGCTTGCCAACGACCGCCGGCCCGTCCGATGGCCGGCTTGCGACCGTCGCGTCGGTACGATAGCGCGGCAGTTGATCGCCGAGCGAGCAGCAAACGCACAGCGCGAGGCTGGCCCAGACCGCGGCGCTGAAATAAAGCGACATCCAGGCAATCTCGTCCTTCCACTCGGCAAGGTCGTGCGTCACGACCCAGCGCGTGGTCACGTCACGGAGACCTTCGAGCGGTCCGAGACGCTTGCTGCCATCGGCAATGCCGGCCCGCCACCGGCTCAGATACATCGGGACGTCGATCGTGATGAGAAACGCCAGATAACAGGCAATCCCGATCAGCGTGATCGCGAGGATCACGCGAACCGGACCATCGAACTCCGGCAGCAGCCGGCAAAGACCGATCCCGACGATGAAGAAGGCGACGGCCCATAGCGAGTTTTCGATGGCGTTGTGCAAATAGTGGGTGGTCAGCACCGCATGCCATGAGAAGCATTCCGCGATCAGGATCAGCGGCACGATCACCCATGCGGCGTTCAAGGTGGTGTCCGCTCCCGTCATGGTGCCGAGCTGATGCAGGATAATCGCCCACTGCGCCGCGAAGGCGACCTCGGCCACGGTGGCGACCGACCGGCCGACGACGACGCTCGACAGCCAATGGTCGAACAGGCAGATCCGCTGCACATCCGCGCGCGGTAGGAACGACCTGAAGGCGCAGCCGAAAACATAGGCCGCAGAGAGCAGCAGCATGAGCCCGATGCTGGATGTGCTGCCGGGATTGCCGGCCGGCTGGAGCTGGCGGTACAGCAGGAACCAGGCCGCGATATTGGCGCCGCTGACCAGCGTCAACAGGCCCCACCACCAGGCCAGGGGATTCGACCAGGCCAGCGAACGTGATGCGGAACTCGACTGCGCCCGCCATTCCAAACTCATCGACCGCTCCGCGTGTAACCGAACTGACACTTGATTGTAGTAGTTCTGTCACAAATCGCGGCCAGTCACGACACAAATTTCTGTGCTGCGGTTGCCGGCGAGTGATCGGCGAGCTTCTCCCTTTCCGGTCCCGCACCATCGTGGATAGCAGGCTGTTTTTGGGCTTGCGGGCTACGGGCTTCCGGGACCAGATGGGAAGGATCGTTGATTTCGCTCAAGGCGGTCTCCCTCCGGCCGGGCATGTTGCCGGCTCGCAGGCCATGCCGCGACGGCGCGGTCATTCGATGCCCGGGCTTTGCCCGGAACTTGTTGGGGATGACGCATGACAGACCCGAAAGCTGGCGCTGCCAGCAACCAAGCGATCGGCGGCGCGAAGCCCGCCAGCCGGTGCAAGCCCTCCGGAGCTCCCGACCAAGAGGCATTCATATCCGACGAATGTCGCCGTCAGGACGCCCTCGAAGATGACGAGGTCAAAGAGGTCTTGCGCGCGCAACACGCGTGCGAGCGTTGACGCTGCGAGGCTCGGTTGGCTCGCAGACCAGGGGCGCAGGCATTTCCGAATGCCGTCGCCACACGATCGCGGCGCTGGACCGGCACCAGCCCAGCCGTTAAGCAGGCGCCATGGACGCCACATCGGACGCGCCGGAATCGCGCTATTATCAGTCGCAGGGGCTTCGGCTTCACTTCACCGATTGGGGTAACCCTTCAGCGCCGCCGCTGATCCTGGTTCACGGCGGTCTCGATCACGCCCGCAGCTGGGATCATCTGGCGCAGGCGTTGCGGGCGGATTTTCATGTCGTGGCGCCCGATCTTCGCGGCCACGGCCAGTCCGCTTGGGCGACCGGAAGCAGCTACAGCCTGGCCGATCACGTCTACGACCTGACCGGCCTGGTGAAGGCCGCGGGCTTCGGGCAGGTCGCGCTGGTTGGCCATTCGATGGGAGGCATGGTCAGCCTGACCTATGCCGGCACATTTCCGGAAAAAGTATCCCGGCTGGTCGTGCTCGACGGCGTGACCAATTTTCCGGCCAGAGGGGTCAAGCCCGCCGACGTCAGGATCGCCGACTGGGCCGGCGATCTCGACAAGTTCGCGCATCGGAAAATCCACCGCTATGCGTCGGTCGCCGACGGCGCCGAGCGGATCCTGCATCGTAACCCGCGGCTGACGCGCGCGCAGGCGATGCATCTTGCGACCCACGGCCTCAAGCCGAATGGCGACGGCACCTACAGCTGGAAGTTCGATCCCTATTTGCGAGCCCGCGCACCCTATCGGTTGTCGCTCGAAGACCACATCGAACTGTGGTCGCGCATCGCGTGTCCGACGCTGCTGGTCAGCGCCAGCGAGAGTTTTCTGCCCGATCCCGAGAAGGCCGGCGTGTTGAAGCATTTCAAGCAGGCCGAATTGGCCAAGATCGCGGGCGCGGGCCACTGGCTGCAGCACGACAAGCCGGATGAGGTGCTCGGGCTGATCGAGAGGTTTCTTTGGGGCGGTGGCCGCTGATGTAGGATGGGTAGAGCGAAGCGAAACCCATCGCTTAAAGGTGTGGTGGGTTTCGCTACGCTCTACCCACCTACGAAACTACACCTTCCACTGATGCGACCGGAACAGCCGGCCCTTTTCCACCACCAGCACGACGCCGAGTGCGGCCAGCGTGCAGAGGAAGAAGCCGGTTGCGAACGGCAGCAGCGTGCCGTCGTAATCCTGGCCGATGGTGATGCCGATGCCGATGCCGAGCAGCGTGGTGATCGATCCGTACAGCGACGAGGCGGTGCCGGCGATATGGCC